>JAEEGL017207051.1_pt1 | contig 28535 bp, 27 predicted proteins | sample 9134231 | NCBI WGS metagenome assembly JAEEGL01 (sample SAMN16246548, study PRJNA631951) | gut metagenome | biome: gut microbiome; feature: rumen; material: fiber-attached | host: Bos | place: Iran: Karaj | collected 2018-10
AACGCATTCTGCTACGGCGCTCCGCCGCATGCAGGAATCGCTCCCGGTGTTGACCGTATGGTCATGCTCCTGTCAGGTGAGGAGACGATCCGTGAGGTCATCCCTTTCCCTATGAACAAGAATGCTCAGGACATCATGATGGATGCGCCCGGATATGTTACAGACAAGCAGCTTGAAGAGCTGCATATCAGCATAAATACAGCAGATGAGAATAAGGGAGAAGAATAATGAAAAAGCACAGTGACATGATGAACGGTACTTTAGAAAGTGAATCCGAAAATACTCCGGATATCACAGCTGAGGAGATGGAGAAAGAGACCGGATCATCTGATAAGAAACCATTCGCACGTCTTAAGAAGATCGAAAAGGGGTCTACGGCATATGAAATCCTGGACTGGCTCAGAACGATCTGCATCGGTGTTCTTGCCGGTATCTTTATCGTTGTATTTCTTGTTCAGAGAGATAACGTTTACGGCGATTCCATGGTGCCGACCTTATCTTCTGGAGACGTGATCTTCACACAGAAACTTTCCAAGTATTTTAAGAGCTTTAAGAGAGGCGATATCGTTATCCTCGACGGCCATGATATGGAAGGTTATAACAAGAAAGAATATCTGGTCAAGAGAGTAATAGGCCTTCCCGGAGAGACGATAAGGATCCAGGACGGTTGTGTCTATATCAAGCCCGCAGACGGTGATGAGTTCTACCTTTTACAGGAGAATTATCTTCCTGAAGGAACGACGACATACGTCATGGATTCAGGAATGAAGAAGGGTTATGACGAGATAACCCTGGCAGAAGATGAGTATTACTGTATGGGAGATAACAGGCCTGTAAGTAACGATTCGCGCAACCTCGGACCTTTTTCCATAAACAGGATAAAAGCTGTTGCCGTTATAAGGTTATACCCGTTCAATGAGATAAAAGTGCTCGGATAAAGGATATGACTTCATGAGTGAGAACTACCGCAAGTATATAAGGAATTTCTGCATAATCGCACATATCGATCACGGAAAGTCTACTCTGGCTGACCGTCTTATCGAGCACACCCATGTCAGGGAAAAGCGTGAGATGACAGACCAGATACTTGATAATATGGATATCGAGCGTGAGCGCGGAATAACCATAAAGTCACAGGCCGTAAGACTGCCTTATGAGGCAAAGGACGGCAATACGTATCTTTTGAATCTCATTGACACTCCCGGTCATGTGGACTTTAACTATGAGGTATCAAGGTCACTTGCTGCCTGCGATGGCGCTATCCTTGTCGTTGACGCATCACAGGGCGTTGAAGCCCAGACTTTGGCAAACGTATATCTTGCAGTTGATGCAGACCTTGAAGTCCTTCCGGTAATAAACAAGATCGATCTTCCTTCTGCAAGACCTGAAGAGGTGCGTCAGGAGATAGAGGACGATATAGGTATCGATGCTTCTTATGCACCCTGCATTTCCGCTAAGAGCGATATAAATATCGATGAGGTCCTCGAAAAGGTTGTCGAATACCTTCCCTCGCCCGAAGGAGATGAGACCAAGCCTTTGGCGGCTCTTGTTTTCGATTCCAAATACGATTCATACAAGGGCGTTATCGTCAGTGTCAGAGTCAAGAACGGCACTGTAAAGACAGGTGACCGCATAAAGATGATGCACTCCGGAAAGGAATTCACCGTGACCGAACTCGGCATGTTCCATCCGGGCGAACTGGTTCCCACCGAATCTTTAAGAGCAGGCGAGGTAGGTTATATCTGCGCTTCCATAAAGAATGTAAGGGATACGGCTCCTGGCGACACTGTAACGCTTGCCGATGATCCTGCCGATGCACCTCTTATCGGATACAAGGGCATTCAGCAGATGGTATTCTGCGGAATGTATCCGGTTGACGGAGCAAGATACGGTGATCTGAAGGATGCTCTCGAAAAGTTAAGACTTAACGATGCCGCGCTCTCATTTGATGCGGAGACATCTGCAGCTCTGGGCTTCGGATTCAGATGCGGATTCTTAGGGCTTCTTCACTATGAAGTAATACAGGAGAGACTTGAGAGAGAATTCAATCTCGATCTTATAAGCACCGCGCCTTCAGTTATCTACAAGATCCATCTTATGGACGGCAGTGTGGTAGATTGTTCCAATCCTACCAATATGCCGGATCCCACCACGATTGATTATATGGAAGAACCTATCGTTAAGGCGACGATAATGCTTCCTAAAGAATATGTCGGAAACATAATGGAACTCTGTCAGGAGCGCCGCGGTGAATATACCGACATGAAGTATCTTGATGAGAAGCGTGTAATGCTTCACTATATGATGCCTCTTAACGAGATCATCTATGACTTTTTCGATGCATTAAAATCACGCACAAGAGGCTATGCCTCACTTGACTACGAACCGGCAGGATACATGAGATCAAAGCTTGTTAAGCTTGATATCCTTCTGAACGGCGATCCGGTCGATGCGCTGTCTTTCATAGTTCATGCAGACAAGGCATACGGCAGGGGAAGAAGGATGTGCGAGAAGCTCAAAGAGAATATCCCGAGGCAGCAGTTCGAAGTTCCCGTACAGGCTGCAATAGGCGGCAAGATCATTGCAAGAGAGACTATCAAGGCATACAGAAAAGACGTTACTTCAAAGTGTTACGGCGGTGATATCTCACGTAAGAAGAAGCTCCTTGAGAAGCAGAAGGAAGGTAAGAAGAGGATGAGACAGGTAGGCTCTGTCGAAGTGCCTCAGGAAGCCTTCATGAGCGTCTTAAAACTTGATGATGAATAAGCATGACAGATATGGGGTGGAATGAAAATGCTTGTCAGGGATAAAAAGGGAAATGAATTATTGGAGCTTTATAAGACCGGAGAAGATAAAGCCGATGGATCTTATTCTCCGATAACGCATTGCCTTGCATCAGTTAAAGTCGGTGATGATTATCTTCTCGGATGGAACAAATACCGTCAGGAATGGGAGATCTTCGGAGGCTGCAGGGAAGACGGTGAATCTATTAGAGAGTGCATCGTCAGGGAATGCGAGGAAGAACTCGGCATCAAAGACGGCGAGTTCACTTTCCTCGGAATAATGTATTTACATCTGGCTCCGGGATACTTCAATCCCGAATGGCATTACGAATACGGCGGATTTTACGGCATATCTCTTCCTTCTGATGCTTTGAAAGATATCGAAGCATTCAGAACGGATAAGGAAGAGGTGGAGCGTCTGGCATTTTACAGCGAGGTTAAAGGTAAAGAGCCGATAGCACCGATCGATGAATATCTGCTCGGCTGCTGGAGCTGATCAGTCTTTCTCAAGATCTCTGAGACAGTTTTTTGATTTCGCGGGCAGTTTAATGATCACTGCATCATCTTCCTGTTATAACCCTGCTTCTCGAAGTCGGTTGCATTCTCGTCGAGTTCTTCTTCCTCGAGTTCGGGTGCGGCACTCCGGAAGTCGAACTTCTTCTGCTCACCGTATTTCCAGCCTGACTCGATGGATACGAAGTCTTTTGTTGTCTCATAAGCGTCGATACCGAATGCGGAATCGTAATAAGCTTCAACACCCTGTTCCGGTGCTATATCGTGACTGTTGGCTTTTGAGAGGGACTCGATATCATGCTGCGCTTTGCCGTGAAGTATTTTCGGAAGGATCTCCGCGAAAAAATAAAGCAGCACACAGAAGAGGATGATTATCAGGAGCGTTTCCACGGGCTTGTTGAATATAAATCCCATAACCGCGAATCCGTCGGTCAATCCCGAGAAAAGACGAAGGAGCAGAAATGCCAGGATAGGAAGCAGATACAGACATGTGCGGATACCGGCATTTAATCCTATCGCATTCATCTTTGCGCGTCTTCCGGTCCTCTCTATAGTCTCCCATCCCTTGGCATAAGGGAACTCTCCGGATACTTTGCCTGTCTGACCGTTGATTATGTACTGATAATTCTTTCCGTCGTATTCGATGTTCAGAAACCAGCAGGGAAGGAGGGCATACTTGATATCCTGGTTATGGTATCTCGTTACACTTCCTGACGATTCCGGAACGAAATCGTCAAACCCGAATGTAAGTTCATCGCAGAGCTGCAGAGTGTATTTATCAAGACGGGTATAGATCCTGTCAGTCATATCAAGAGGCATCTCATCGTATTTCTCGGCGAAGAAGCCCTGCAGGTATTCCGGCCTGAATCTTACAAGTTCGGAATAGTCGAAAGGCTCTGCAGCTGACATAAGGCGGTTCGGGATCTTGACCTCTCCGTCAAAGGGGACATTCTTCAGTCTGAATTTGACTTTGCCGTATGTGAGTTTGGAATAATCGCCGTTATCGGATTTATGCATTTCCGCATACGAATCATCGACCATTCTTCCCATGTTGCCTTTGCCGACGACATTTACATCAACCTCAGTTGATATTATCCATGTCGGAACGTAAAGCCCTGACATCTTCGCTAAGACTTTTTGGGATTTGAAATCCTTTGGAAGATGGGGAATGCCGGCGCAATGCTCTTCAAACAGTGATATGGCCTTATCTTTATCGAATTTGAACGGAATTATATAGTCGGGTTTAAATTCTCTGGTAAGTCTTCTGGTAACTATTGCGGGAGAACCGCAGAAGGCACAGTATGTCGATGAGGTGTTCTTGTCAGTTACGATCTGTGCGCCGCAGGAGTTACATACTATTTCCTGACGGCTTTCGTCTTCTTTGCTGATCTCGATCGTTCCGTCGTAATCCTTCTCGGGATTTGCAAGACCGAATGAACCGACTTTGTCCAGAGTCTCAGGATCGAAGAGTCCGCCGCAGTTCCTGCATATCATGGCTCCGTGCTCTAATTCGTATACCAGGCTCGATGCGCAGTTCGGACACTTATATGAGTCTGCGGAATATGTCTTAACATCTGAAGAATCGAAACCGCCCGCACCGGCAGGTCTGTCCCAAATAGCCATAAAATTCTACCCCTTTTTATGGATTTATCCGATTCAAATATACATTAGTTCGCGAAATAATGTCAACGATAATTGATTTTATGCTGACCTGTCAGAGAATCATCTCCATGCCAGTCTTCTGAGGAAGCATACCGAGTGATTCATAGAATCTCATGGCTCCGGGATTACAGGTCCAGACATTCAGGGTTATATTGTAAAAACCGTTCTTCTTCGCAAATTCTCTTACATGATCAAAAAGCATTTTCCCGATGTGCTTTCCGCGCATCTTCTCATCAACACAAATGTCATCGATGTAAAGAGTTTTTATTTCCGTAAGAACAGAATCGTTCAGGACCTGTTTAAAGATGCAGAACGCATGTCCTGCAACATTTCCTTCATCATCAATGCATACAAAGACCGGTGAGGTCTCACATCCGATTATCTGCTTAAGTTCTTCAGCATTATATTTGGTCGCAGGACCTTTGAAAAGATCCGGACGGCCTTTATGGTGCACCATATCGACCTGGACCAGGAGTTCTAGTATTCCGGGAATATCTTTTATCTCAGCATGTCTTACAAGCATTTTTCGCTGCTCCTTTATTGTCTCGGGTATCCGCACTCGGAACAGTATTTGGTTGTAAGGCCGGTTTTACCGCATTCCTTACATGTCCATGTTCCGCTTTCATCTGAGGCAGATGCGGATATGCTTCCTGAGGGTCCGGGTTTGCCAAAGATGGACAGCATTCCCATAAATCCATTAGGAACTGCCGTTGCGGAAATATCTGCAGGTTCCGGATGCATGTTTGGTGTCGGCATTGCTATATCAATCCCGGACAGATCCACACATTCATTTACCATTCCGGTAATTGTACTGCTGACTTCTTCGCCGCCCATACTGCATGCTTTCTCGCCTATGGTCCGCTTAACAGACGGGCAGCCGGTTATGAGTGAGTCATCGTAGAAAACGTTCACATTAAAGCTTCTCGAACAATCTGTCGGCATCATTGATGTGTCGACCGGGATGGAAGGATCCGTGCATGCGTAATTCCAGACAGGGATATTCTCTTTGTCGGACAATTCCTGAAGTCTTGCGAAAATATCTGAGTTGATCTCCTTGCTGTCTGATACTGAGGGAAGGTTTCCTGCCTGCTTTTCGACAGTGACAAGAACCGTATTCTCTTTTTCCGGTATTTTCTTTATGTTTTTCTTTACAGTCTGATTGCTTCCGTACATCATTCCCGAAGAAAAACTAACGGTTTCAACGGCTGATACCGGACCGTGCTCTTCTTTGAACTTGATGCATTCCTTCAGTGTCGGATACAGTACTTCACCTGATATCTTCCGTTCATCTGAAGATGAAGCGAAAAACAGTTTTCTGAATTCTTCCGAAGCACTGTTTCCTATATCTTCAGGTACTTCTCTGAATGTGATCCTGCTGTCTGTTCCGTCATCGAAAAGAAGTGTTATCTCAGATAAGGTGCCTGTTCCTTCACCGATAATCTTCGGCGGGGCAGGGGGCTTTCCGATCCAATCCGTGATATTGTATTTTTCTATCAAAGCAAGAAAATTATTTATGATCTCATCAGTCAGCTCATAACGTGTTATCTCTGTATCAGAAGATGACCTTTTGCAGCTGGTCATTACGCGGTCATCACCTGTAAAAGGAATTTGGGCTGTTGTCTCAAAATCAGAAAAAGGACTGATTATCAGAAACCTGTAATTGATCCCTGTAATAGGCATATTTTTCCGTCCTTTCATTTGAATGAAGTTTTTTATGCTGTTGTTAGATTATAGCAGAAAGACATTTTTTCCAGATAACGATCAGTATCACGGCTAAGCCTCCGGCGATGAGAACCTTGATCTGACCTGAAGCTATGATGCTGCCGTCATGGTAATACTTCAGATATTCAAGCAGGAACCTTACAGGTATCGTCACAGCAAGGATAGTAAATATTGCTTTTATTTTGTCTTTCATTTTAAGTACAAGGATCAAAGACAATATATGTATCAGGATAAAAGCAGTCATGTCAACGAGCTGTGCGGGAAAATAAGAGCCTTCATTTGCACCGTGATATATTATCGCCAAAGGCCCTGTATAATCCTTTCCGTGACAGCATCCCGCAAAAAGGCATCCTGTCTTAGCCAGTCCGTACATAAGAGGTGCGGCGGCAACAAATGATGCCATTACACTATCGGGTTTATCTTTTAGGATCAGACCCGAAAGAAAAACACCGCCTATCATTCCTATGACTCCGGCCAGGCCCGAAAACCCGAATACAGGACCTCTTTCAGTGAACTCTAACGAGAAAGTCAGAGAAGTTACCAGCGTGCATATGAATGTGAGAAGACATGTGTACAATATGGTCTGTTTTCCGACCTTGAATCTTCGCATCAATAAAACGGCAACAATAAAACCCAGGATCACTGACAGTATGACCAGCAGCCCATACGGCGACCAGCTTAATTCAGGTATAGAGATCTTCATACAGATCATCCGGGTATTCCGCTGCAGGACTTTGCCAATAATGCACAGGCTGCAATGGCAACGATTAACATGACGATCGTTGCTATCATCATGCCGATGTATATCCATAAAAGGACTTTGGAGAATGTGCACTTATATTTTATCCTTGCGATTATCACGAGCACCCAGGATGCGATATATGTGCCGCCGGTTGCTCCGGTCAGAACATAGGTCAGCATCTCTGCCATTCCGTGATTGTCAGAGGCAAGGTTGGATATGCTGTTTGTGACACCTGACAGAAAACTGCTCAATACATAAGGAACAATGTATAAAGCGAGGGATATGAAGCAGAGAAGATTGCCTTTTTTCCTGTTTTTTGCAGCATCCTCATCAACTGACGGTACCGCATAATCATACTGACCTGCAGCCATATAAGGCTGAACAGGATACTGGGCATACTGCGGATATTGTTGTTGATATTGAGCCGGTTGGGGCTGATACTGAGCATCAGACTGATATGCCTGCTGATACTGCGGCGGCTGATACTGTGCATCGGGCTGATAAGGCTGCTGATATATCGAATCTCCCTGTACAGGCTGATATACCGGTTGAGCCTGAGGCTGATATTGAATGCCCTGCTGATCAGGATTGATGTTATTGTTATTCTCCATTGCTACCCCTTTCACTAAAAAGCGATTATTCATTCCGATGGTATTGTAACACAAATGATCAATTACACAGAAATGATGAGCAGTCCGGTTGATAGTAAAATGTAAAGAGTATTAGAAGTTATGAAAAAGGCTTTCCATGAATCAACACGGAAAGCCATGATAATTGGTGCGCCTGACAGGACTTGAACCTGCACGATCGCTCACCAGAACCTAAATCTGGCGTGTCTGCCAATTTCACCACAGGCGCTTTTCGGCGAACATTATAGCAAAAAATCAAAGCTGTGATAAGATTGTCGGGGAAGTTGGCCTTCGTGAGTAATGAGTAAGGGAGTTATTGCCGGTGACAGACAAAAGAAAACGCAAAGAGAATCTGATTACAGCGCTTCTTATAGCCGGAATGTGCATTGTTATCGGTGGAACGATAATATTCGTTGTTAAGTTTTCGGGAGATAAAACGGATGAACCTTTGCTGTTATCCGCCGGTATGACTGAAGCTTCAGGGCTTTCAGTTGAAAAGACTTCTTACAGTGAGGAAACTCCTTCAGACACTTCTGCTCAGACACCTGTTCCGACGGATACACCGGTGCCTACTCCAACCCCGGTTCCGGAGCCAACTGAGACACCTGCTCCCACACCGGAACCTACGGCTACGCCCACGCCTAAGCCCGAGAAACTGACGACTCTTTCCGGCTACAGTGCGGGAGATGTTATAAGCAAGGATAAGATCGACAGGGAGAATCTTTCACAGTATTTCACTTCGTGGGAGATCGAAGAAGGCGATAACCTTTATGCGAGGATCAACGGGAAATCTTATGTAAGCAATGATGATATTGCCTTAAGTGATCTGAGATATCTCAAGCTCCTTCATGTTAACTTTGACGGCAATTATCAGGTAGGCGAACTGGTCGTCAATAAGAGCGTTGCAGGAGAAGTGCTGGAGATCTTCGAGATACTCTGTGCTGAAGGTTATCAGATCCATTCGATGTATCTGATCGATAATTACTGGGCAGGGGACGGCGATTCCTCCGACTGGTATTCTATAGATGATAACAACACATCGGCATTCTGTTATCGTAAGGCTACAGGTTCAGGCAAGCTGTCGAAGCATGCTCTGGGCAAAGCGATAGATATCAACCCTCAGCAGAATCCCTATGTTACATATGATTCTGACGGCAATCCCAAATACTCACATGATAATGCTTCAAATTATGTAAGCGGCAGATCATCAGACACGGCGCATGTTATTACCACATCAGACCGTGCGTATGAACTGTTTACCTCATACGGCTGGACATGGGGCGGAAGCTGGTCGAGTCCCAAGGATTACCAGCATTTTCAGAAGTCATGAGAAATGAAAGATAATTGACTATCTGATTTTCACTTGATAATATTTGTGCATGAATAATCCTGACAGAAGAAAACAGATCCTGGATATACTTGCGGAAGAGGGCGAGATCAATACGACCGTCCTGTCTACAAGACTCGGTGTTACCGGCGCGACGATCAGGACCGATATAAGGGCCCTTGAAAGAGAAGGCGCGATCATAAGATTCCACGGCGGAATCAAGCTTCCTCATAAGATGTCTTCCTACAGCGGCGAGAACTATATGGTCAGAGCCGTAACGCATGTTGATCTTAAGAATGCCATCGGCGCAAAAGCGGCAAGCCTTGTCGGAAGCGGTAATACCATTTTCATGGATGCAAGCTCGACTACTTTTCATATGATCCCGTATCTGAAGAAAGTCAAGGATGTGACTGTTATTACTAACGGTATCCATACAGCAATGGAACTCCAGAGGAACAGTAACTTTAAGTCGATCATCATTCTCGGCGGAATGTTAAGACCCCACTCGGGAGCGATCGAAGGTCTTTCCTCCAAAGAAATGATAGGCAGGCTTTCAGCTGAATTCTATTTTGTTTCAGGCAACGGTTTTTCTGCCGAAGCAGGATTATCAGGTGATAATTTCTTTGAACTTGAACTGAAAAGACTCTGCGCGGACCGCGCCAAGAAGATCGTTGCCCTGATCGATTCCACAAAACTCGGAGCCGATTCGGCATCTTCGTTCATTCCCGCTGACAGGATCGATTATCTTGTTACCGATTCCGGCGCTTCGGCTGAGGCTGTAGAGCATATCCGTGCGAAAGGCATAGAAGTGCTTATCGGAGAAGTCTGATCTTCGTCAGTGCGAAAAGATTCAAAATTCTTTCTTTTTTTCTTTTAATGTTATAATACTCGGATGAAGTCATTTTCGCTTTTATGAGGTTAGGAAGATGCAGATTAATCCGATAATTTTACCCAGCTGGCTTACGAGCAAGTGTGTTTTCCAGCAGGGTGTCGAACTAAAGATCGAAGGTGTAGCCGCACCTTCCGCTACAGTAACGCTCGAGATAGTCAAGGATCCTACTGACGGAAGAAAGGTCAGTAAGCTCGATACCGATTACGGTGTTATCCTGAGCCGTGAGACGACGACTACATCAAAGGGCAAATTCAGTTTTACTATCCCGCCTTATAAAGCATCAGGCGATGCTTACACATTTACTTTCAAATGTCTGACTGACCAGACCGTGCTGTCTGATATCAGATGCGGTGACGTATGGGTATTCCTGGGATCTGATTTCCTCTCGATCCCGATGAAGGAAGCTAACGCGACCAAGGCACCCCTGAAGCGTAAGGTCATGAATTACCTGAGATTCTTTTCGCCTTCCAGATCAGGACTTGAGGAGGGTGAGGAAGAGTATCCGAAAGATGACAAGACTCACTATAAGAATGCCGAGTGGATCAAGGTCACCGAGACAGGCAAACTTGCTGAAGTCTCATCTTCGGCATTTGCTTTTGCATACCGCTTAAGTGACCAGATATCGTATCCTGTCGGTGTTGTGGATCTTTCATATAACGATTCCACGATCCTCAACTGGATCGCGCCTTTTGCGATGGACCGGGTCGAAGCATTAAAGGATGTAGTCGATTCGATGGGGCTTTACCTTGATGACGAAGGTTATGAGAGACTCCTGTGGATCGACAAGAGGAGAAAGAAGATCGTTGAACTCAAGGAAGAGTTCAAGAAAACGACTGAATCAGGCGATATTGATATCGAAATGCAGGATAAGCTCAAGCAGCTGCAGGGTGTGGATCCTGACGATATCAAGCCTCTTGATATCGATTTCCCGACGGCTGAGGACAGTACTCTTAATGATTCAAAGGGACATAAGGAGAATATCTCTTTTTCCTCTGCAAGCCAGCTTGATTTCAATATGATCCCGGAGAAAAAAGAGGATCCGGGCAAACTCAGTGAAGAGGATGAGAAGAAGTTCATCAAGCTTAAGTTCAGGATGTCTATTCTTTACAGGACCAAGCTGGTTCCTTTGAAGAACCTTGCGGTCAGAGGGTTCTGCTTCTCACCCGACAAGGGAGAACTGCTCTTTGACAGATATGACCTGTTCCTTATGGGACTTCTCACGACGCTTGCCGAAGTCTTCGAACCAAAGGAGGTTTTCGATGATTCGGTAATGCCTTCTATTCTTTTTGTTACGATGCATCCTAATGATGTTGACTTCGAGAATCCGTACAGCGTTCTTGAGTTCAACGAGAATTTCACTGCATTTACGAAGATGCTCAGCATGCCTTCGGGGATCGTCAGCATGCATGATATGCTTCTGCCTGATAAGACTATCAGCTTTATCCTGGGCTTGAGACTTGCGACTGTTGCTCTGGGAACCCACTTCTCGCCGAAGATGAGCAAATCGTCACCGGAGCCTAATGACATTGAGATTGCAGGAAACAAGAGGATCATAAGGTTCAGTAATCTGAACTCCGGATTAAATGCCCAGGATGCTTCCGGTGAGATCACGGGATTTGCCGTAGCAGGAGAAGACAGGATCTTCTATCCTGCACATGCCAAGAGTCTTTACGGAATGTGTGTGATGGTATGGAGAGATGATATTGAAGAACCCGTGTCTATCACATACGGCTTTACGCCTTTTCCGCATGATGCCACATTAAAGAACGGTGAAGATCTTCCGATCCTTCCTTTCAGATTCGACAGGGAGCCTGCTTATTTCGCTCCCGACCTGAGCTTTACGCACTGTGACTGTCTGGAATTTGTCGGAAAGAGAACACCGGATTCGGAGTTCGAGACGCTTGAGATCTACCGCACGTTCAAGGGCAAGGGGATCATCTCACAGGATAAGATCCATAAGCTCACAGGCAGTGCGTCACTCAGGATCAGATATGAGACCGACAAATCCCTGTACGGATTTGAGCCCTGTCTTGAGTATGCGTCTTTGTTTGCTCCTATTGAGATATACGGCAGGTCAAAGATCCAGTTGTCGATCTTCAATCCCGATCAGAAGAAGAAAAAACTTATCGTTGAAGATTTCGGTGAAGCAGAGATCCGTCAGCAGCTGACATGGCAGACGATCACGCTGGATTATTCCGAGGACGGACCTATAAGACTCGACAGTCTGAGGATCTATATTGAAGACAAAGAACGCAATGGAGAGATCTATATCGACGCGATCAATTTTATTTAGAAAGAAGGAGCACAAATATGGCCAACAAGCTTCTGTCTGCAATTGAGGATGACGTCTTTTTATCCGAAGGCTCGGTGCCTATTGTGATCGAGGGCCTGGAGCACTCCTATGACAAGGAGGATTTTCTGCCTGATGAGAGCATGCATAATTCACATGAACTGCTCTGTGTCCGCGAAGGCAAGATCGAGGCTGTAATAGGAGGCGAGACCATACAGCTCACAAAGGGCTCTGTTGTTGTTATCAGACCGCTTGTAAGACACAAGCTCATTATAAAGAGCGAGAAGGCTGACATGCTCAATCTGTATTTCGGATTTGTGCATGATACTTCAGATCTCAAGCTCACAAAGGAATCCGGAAAGAATTCCAGAAACAAGGAAGCAAAGAACAACAGTGCGGGCCCCAGTGTATTCATTCCCGGATCACTTGCCAAGATAACACTCGAGAGTTTTCTTAAGTTTGCGGATCTCGGTATAACAGAAGATAACGAGATGATCAGACTGCCTTTTTTCGTTATCAAGGGAAACGAGAAAAAGGAGATCAACCAGCTCGCCGAGCGCATCATAGAAGAGAATGAAGAGAACCGCTATGCAAAAGATCTTATGGTCCACACTCTTACGGTCGAACTCATGATCATCTTATCGAGAGCATTGAGGAGCGAATGGGAGGAGAGTTTAAGCGTTAAGAACGGCAAGGCCAAAGAACTTGTTGCTATTGCAAGACAATATATGGATGCAAACTTCGATCAGGGCATTACCGTATCGGAAGCTGCTGCTTACGTATATCTGAGCCAGGGATATTTCACACGCGCTTTCAGAGATGAATTAGGGATAAGCCCGATGAATTATCTTATGAAGAAGAGGATAGAGAAAGCCTGCAAACTCCTGCAGAATAACGAGATAAAAGTATCTGCTATCTCCCTGCAGTCAGGATTCTCGTCTCCTCAAAGATTCAATGTCGCATTCAGAAAACAGATGGGCATGACCCCGATGGAATACAGGAAAAAATATCTTTGACAGGCAAGGGACAGGAGAGATAAATGTACGATTACGAACATGACTATTCAATCCCTGAGGAGAGCCGTGCAAATATGGATCTTCCCAGGATCGAAAATGCAGTAAGAGAGATCCTTGAAGCAATCGGCGAAGATCCTGAGAGGGAAGGACTTCAGGAGACTCCTCAGAGAGTTGCGAGAATGTATGCCGAAGTCTTTGCCGGACTTCACAGGGACATCAATAAGGACATCAAGGTCTTCCATGGTGAAGGCAACGACGAGATGATCCTCATCGGTGATATTCCTTTCTATTCAATGTGTGAACATCATCTTCTTCCTTTTCACGGGAAAGCACATGTTGTCTATATTCCGAGAGACGGAAAGATCTTCGGCCTTTCCAAGGTGGCAAGGATAGTCGATACATTATCGAGAAAACCCCAGCTTCAGGAAAAGCTCACATCCGAGATCGCTGATGCTATCGAAAAGGCTGTTGATGCAAGATCAGTCTGTGTCGTTCTTGAAGCAGAGCATCTCTGCATGACGATGAGAGGCATCAGAAAGCCGGGTTCAAAGACTGTCACTTCCGCAATGCGCGGAGGCTGCAGATCCGATATCAGGACCAGAAATGAGGCGCTTGCTCTCATAAACAGACAGCGCTCAGGCGTATAAGGGAGATTTAGCACAATGAATGCAACCGACGGAAGATTCAGCGGAATCTACAAATGCGGAAACCGAACACTTGAAATGGGCAGGAAAACGCTCATAATGGGCATCCTTAATCTGACGCCTGATTCTTTTTCCGATGGCGGAAGATATAACAGTAAGGAAGCTGCTGTTGACAGAGTTGCCGTTATGATCAAAGAAGGCGCTGACTGTATCGATCTCGGTGCAGAAGCAACAGGCCCCAATTCGGTTCAGATATCTGCCGAAGAAGAGATGGAAAGGCTTTTGCCTGTGCTCTCTGCTGTAAGAAGCCGCTTCGATATCCCTCTTTCTGTTGATACCTTTAAGTCAGAGACGGCAAAGGAAGCTATTACTGCCGGATGCGATATCATCAATGACATCACCGGTTTTCTCGGCGATCCTGATATGGCTAAGACTGTGGCGGATTCAGGCGTCGGAGCGATACTGATGTTTAACAGAAGGACCAGGGGAGATGATTTCCCGGCATTTGAGCCTATCAGCAGACGCGCAGTAAGAGAACTTACCGAGAGCATAGAGATCGCTAAAAAGGCCGGAATGACAGACGACATGATCATGACAGATCCCGGAATCGGTTTCGGCACAACAAGGATCGAGGATGCAGAACTTACGGGTTCAATATTGTCTCTCGGTATGCAGGGAAAGCACCCTGTTCTTTATGCAGCTTCAAGAAAGCGCTACGCAAGGGTCTTTGCAGGCGGTGATATGGCCACTGAGATGCAGCTTGATTATGCGACTGCAGGGCTTTCATTTACTGCTGCTTCATTGGGTGCATGTATGGTTAGAGTTCATAACGTTGCTGCTTCAAGGGCGGCTCTTGATACATTTGACAGTACATTCTACGCTTTTGCAAATATGTGATCTTTGAAAGGATAACGGGAATTTGGATAAGATAACACTTTCGAAAATGGAATTTGAAGGACATACCGGCTGTCTTGATTTCGAGAAGGCAGAGGGACAGAGATTTATCGTTTCTATAGATGTCTTTTCGGACAGGATAAAGGGATGCTACACTGATGAGCTTTCCGACACCATAGACTATGCGGCGGTTTTCGATGTCGTAAAGCAGACTGTGACATCAGATCACGGAAATCTCATCGAACACCTTGCTCAGCTTATAGCAGATAACGTTCTTGCATCAGATAAAAGGATTGCAAAGGTAAATGTGACGGTATCCAAGCCGGAAGCACCTGTGAAAGGCATTTTCGAGACTATGGAAGTCACCATAGAAAGAGCCCGCAAGGAATTTGTCATTCTTTCTCTCGGAAGCAATCTGGGAGACCGTGAAGCGAATATCCATGCCGCAGAGGAAGCTTTAATGGCGCTGGACGGCACGGAAGGGTTTAAATTCGCATCGATATATGAGACAGAACCTGTAGGACTTGAGGATCAGCCGTATTTCCTGAATACCTGTGTCGGGTTTTATACCGATATCGATCCTTTTGACCTGCTGGATAAGATACATGTCATAGAGAATGATCTTTTAAGAACCAGGGAAGTTCACTGGGGTCCGAGGACTATCGATATCGATATCATATTCTACGGTGACCGCGTGATAATGAAGCCGGAACTGACACTGCCGCATCCCAGGTGGAATGTCAGGTCGTTTGTTACGGTACCCTTAAGAGAGATCCGGGAAATAGGACAGGATCACCCTGACGACAAGGAAGTGTCCTTATACCGGAAGCGCTGATAATTGAGTTATCAGGGTTCAAAGTTTATAATGTAGTGCCATACATAGGAAGGATGGAAAGATTTATGTCAGAGAATAATTCAGGCGCACCGGTACAACAGCCGGATAACCGCAATAACGAGCAGAATAAAGAAAAGCGCCAGAAGTTCGATCCCGCAAAGCAGGACGGTAACCGCAGAAACAATAACCGTAATAATCACAGAAGAAGAAATAACGGCCAGCGTCAGGGCGGTAATGATAACAGAAAGCGCGATAATGCAGAGGGACAGCCCGAAGCTAAGAACCGCGAGCGTAGTTTTGACAAGCAGAATAACCGCGAGAAGAATAATAAGTTCAATAAGCGTGAAGGCGGTCAGGGCGGTGAGAAGAGAAACCAGCAGTCCGGCTTTGAGCGCAAGCCCAAGAATAAGCGTCCCAGAGAGATCGATGCAGAAGTTGCAAAGAATGTCAAAAAGGTAGAGACCATTGATGATATCAGAAGCGACAACGCAAGGATAACAAAGGAAATATATCTTGAGATCGCATCTCTCAAGAATATCAATCTAAACTGATCATGAAGGGCTTATTTATCACTTTTGAAGGCATTGACGGGTGCGGCAAGAGCACGCAATGCGAGCTTCTCAGGAATTATCTTGAAAGTCTCGGCAGGGATTTCATCTTTGTGAGAGAACCCGGCGGGACTGTGATCGGCGAACATATCAGAGAGATACTTCTTGATAAGAAGAATTCCGGAATGACTCCCAGAACAGAGCTGCTTCTTTTCGAGGCTGCAAGAGCACAGATCACCGACGAAGTGATCAAGCCTGCTCTGGAATCAGGAAAGACGGTCATTTGTGACAGATTTTTTGATTCTTCATCAGCTTATCAGGGAATGGCAAGAGGCATGGGCATGGATTTTGTTGCTTCTCTCAATATGGCTGCAACAGGAGGCCTTAAGCCTGATGTCACATTCTTTTTCGATATAAGCGCTGAAGAGGCACTTGCCCGCCGCGGCAAAAGAGGAGAAGCTTCTGACAGGATTGAACTTGCCGGACTTAAGTTTCAGGAGGATGTGAGGGAAGGATATCTTGAACTTGCAAAGAACTCTGACGGCCGTATCGTGACTTTGGATGCAACACTCGGAATAGAAGAGATCTTCGAACAGATAAAGCAAACACTGGAAGGAAGGATCTGATGGCTTTTTCATCGATCATAGGACAAAAGCAGATCAAACTCAGATTATCTGCCGAAGCCCAAAGGCGCGGCAGCGGTGCATACATGCTTTCCGGTCCTGAAGGATCCGGCAAAAGACTGATAGCAGAAGAGTTTGCCAAGGCACTTATGTGTCCTGATTGCGGACCTGACGGCGCCTGCGGTGTGTGCTCCAACTGCAAGTATTTTGATAACTGTACGACGCCTGATGTTACGAGAGTCTATGAACCTTCCGAGACAAAGAAAGTCAGGGTGGATTTCATAAAAGACAGTGTTGTTGCCGAATCGTACCTGAAACCTCAGTTTGCAAGGACAAAGACGTTTATCATTGATTTTGATTATCTCGGAGAGGAAAGCCAGAACGCTCTTCTTAAGTCTCTGGAAGAACCTAAGAAGGATGTTGTCTTTATCCTTACGAGTTCAAATACAGATACGGTCCTTGATACGGTAATGTCAAGAGTTACCGAGATCAAGCTTGATCAATACAGTGATGAGGAATTGGAAGAGATAGTCAGGATCAATTGTCCCGGTCTTGAAGATGCGAAGATAAAGTCGGCAGTATATAACAGCGGAAGGATCCCGGGCAAGGCAATAAGTCTTGCAAAGGAGGATTCCGGCGTAAGCATAAGACATGAGATCAACAGCATAATGATCGCTATGCCTGAAAGTTCATATATTGATGTTCTTGAAGATAATATGGATGTTCTTACAGGCTTTAAGGATGATTCGAAGATAATAGCTTCTTCGATATTAATGTTCCTTGATGATGTATCAAGACTCATTAACTATCCTGATTGCCGTAAGATCAATAACGGGATTGACAGAGAGGCGATAGAGAATTTCGTTGCCGTTAACAAACATATAAACACACTTAAACTCGGAAGATGCTCTGAAGCGGTGAATACTTTCCTGAGAGCTCTGGAAGTAAATGCCAATTTTGATTCCGCTGCTTCTGCAATGCTTCTCCGAATCCATGAGGAGCTGAAGAAATGAAGATAGTTAACTTAAGAACAAGAGATGCCGGTGTAACTTTAAGATACAGCTGTGACGGGCTGTCGCTTAAGCTCGGAGATGCAGTCATGATCGATACCGAGACGGGCGAAGAGATAGCTTTTGTTGCACAGGAACCTTACGTTGAAGAAACCGGCGAGGAACTCCCTGCGGTAAAACGTATCGCCGGTGAGAAGGAGCTCGACAAGTACTTTGATATATGCGCAAAAGAGAAGGAAGCATTCTTCAAATGCAAGGAACTCATTGCCGCACGCAATATCGAGATGAACCTTGTTGACTGTGAATATACATTTGACCTTAAGAAACTGACATTCTTCTTCACTGCAGACGGAAGAGTCGATTTCAGGGAACTGGTCAAGGATCTGGCATATGCTTTCCGCACAAGGATCGAATTGAGGCAGATCGGCTCGAGAGACCAGGCAAAGCTTGTCGGCGGAATCGGAATGTGCGGAAGAGAATTATGCTGCTGTTCCTTCCTTAACCGTTTTGCTCCGGTCAATTTAAAACTCGCAAGATCACAGGGATTATCTCTGAATCCCGGCAAGCTCAACGGTGCATGCGGAAGACTCATGTGCTGCCTTCAGTTCGAGAAGGAGGCCTATGATGATGCGCACAGAAGACTTCCTGATCCCGGTCAGCGCATCAGGACTACAAACGGTATGGGAATAGTAACTGACGTTAATTACATCGATGAGACTTTGAGCGTTAAGTTCGTTTCCGAGAATGAGACAGAGATCAACAAATATGCATGGGCAGATATCGAGGATCTTAATCAGGATATGACCAAACACAATTCTTCAAATGCTTCCGCATTCAAGGATTATCCTGATATGAACGGAGCTTTTGATGATTCTGACGGCGAAGACGGGTAAGTTTCCGACCGATGTCGCTTTGAGATAATGAATTAGGGCATAACGGGTGTTTTTTGTTAAACACCCGTTGTTTTACTCTATGTCTTTGATATAATGAACTCGTCTAAAAATGAATAGGAGGATATTTTTATGGCATATGTAATTTCTGACGCTTGCGTTTCATGCGGCACATGCGCTGACGGCTGCCCCGTTGGAGCTATCTCCCAGGGTGATACACAGTACAATATCGATGCTGATGTTTGTGTTTCCTGCGGTGCTTGCGAAGCTTCCTGCCCTACAGGCGCTATCGCTGAAGGCTGATAACGTACTCGTTATTTTATTAGCATTACAAAAGAGGTTGTCCTTTGGACAGCCTCTTATTTATTAGGTTCGTACATTGATTAGATCTTTTCTTTAAGTTAGTATTAATTATTATTTATTGAGCGTATATGTTGAGGGGGTTGTTTCGTGTCGTCAAGAAATAATCTGTCCACCAAGATAATAATGATGGTAGAGGGTATTCTGCTAGTCTCCGGTATCCTGTTCTGTTCAGTATCGGTTTACAGGTCCAGAGTCGGAATCCGCAAAGCCATCCAGCAGCGTATGCTCGATATCGCAAACTGTGCTTCAGGTTCCGTGAAAGGTGATGTCATGAAAGGGCTTACCGAAGATAAGATCGGCAGCACGGAATATAATGAAGTCTATAACACTCTTGCTGTTTTCAGAGATAACGTTGAACTCGAATATGTATATACCATCAAGCAGGCCGGCGAGAAGGTTTTTATCTTTACCATGGACTTGGACCTTGTCAGCCCTGCAAGTTACGGAGACAGTGTCAAATATACCGAAGCTCTTGCCAGTGCAGGAAGAGGTGTTGCAGCTGTCGACGAAGTGCCTTATTCAGATCAGTGGGGTGAATTTTACAGTGCCTACAGCCCCGTGCTCGATTCGAACGGAAAAGTTGCCGGCATCGTTGCCGTTGATTTCTCCGTTGATTGGTTCGAAGGTCAGTTATCTGCACAGACACGTTCAACTGTTATAGGTTCTCTGATAATACTTCTCATCTCTCTTGTTTTTGCAGCTGTTCTTTCTCTGCTTATCGTAAGACCGTTTGTAAGAGCTCAGGGCGAGCTTCTGGAAGAGAAGGTCCGTGCAGAGAGCGCAAGCCATGCAAAGAGCGATTTCCTTGCAAACATGTCTCACGAGATCAGGACTCCCATCAATGCCGTACTCGGTATGAATGAGATGATCATCAGAGAAGAGCACAAAGCCAAGGATCTTGCCGAGAGCGATCCTAAGCTTGTCCAGGAAGCTCTGGAGAATATCGGTGTCTATGCCGGAGATGTTAAGAAAGCCGGTCATAACCTTTTGGCTATCGTCAACGATATCCTTGACTTCTCGAAAATAGAATCCGGCAAGCTCGATATCATGGAAGCTCCGTATCAGCTGAGTTCACTCCTGAATGATGTAAATAACATGATCATCTTCAAAGCCCAGGACAAAGGTCTGAAATTTTCGATGGAAGTTGATCCTTCGATCCCGGATGAACTGTCAGGCGATGAAGTCCGTGTCCGCCAGATACTTACCAACCTCCTTAACAATGCCGTCAAGTATACGGAGAAGGGTTCTGTAACCCTTATGATCCGCGGCAAGAGGATTGAGGATGGAATGCTTAATCTGTCCATGATCGTTTGGGATACTGGAATCGGTATCAAGCCCGAAGATAAAGAGAAACTTTTCAATAAATTCCAGCGCCTTGAGATGGAACAGAACAGTACGGTTGAAGGCACCGGTCTGGGTCTTGCCATAACACATCACCTTGTTAAAATCATGGGCGGTAAGATCGATGTCGAGAGTGAATACGGAAAGGGTTCCGTCTTTACCGTTACCATTCCGCAGAAGATCATATCTGAAAATACCATCGGAGATTTCCAGACAAGACTGGAAGACAATGCACCGGGTGATAAACCTTACAGGGAATCATTCCGCGCTCCTGATGCCAGCATCCTTATTGTTGATGATACCAGGATCAATCTTACGGTAGCCGTTAATCTTCTCAAGAACACTAAGATGAAGATAGACACAGCGACTTCAGGCGCCGAAGCGATAGTGAAGGCGGAGAATAACAAGTACGATGTGATCTTTATGGATCAGCGTATGCCCAAGATGAACGGAACAGAAGCTCTGCACCGTATCCGCGAGACCGAGAAGGGCGCGAGCAGGGACGTTCCCGTTGTATGTCTTACTGCCGATGCTGTAATAGGCGCCAAGGAACGCTACCTGTCTGATGGTTTCTCGGATTATCTGACTAAGCCTATCGACAATTTCGCTCTTGAGAATATGCTCTTAAAATATCTGCCCGGAGAAAAAGTCGAGCGCGTTATCGAAGAGACCGTAACGGTTTTCGGAGATAAGGAAGCCACAGAGAATGACTTCGATATCCTCCGTTCTGTAGGGATCGAGCCCAGAACGGGTCTTAGATACTGTCAGGAAGACATATCGCTTTACCATTCGCTCCTTGCCGAATACGCATACGGCGAACTCGAGAAGTCTGAGAATCTCCAGAAGAGCTATGAAGCTGAGAACTGGCATGATTATTCTATCTATGTTCATGCTCTTAAGAGTTCTTCCAAGATGATAGGCGCTCTGTCATTATCCAAGATAGCAGCTAAGCTCGAGGCAGCTGCAAATGCAGTCGATTCGGGAACTATAAAGGCTGAACATGATTCCATGATGGAGGAATACGGTGTGGTAACTGCTGTCATCCGTTCACTTATCCCGAAAGAAGCTCTCGGGAATGAAAAAGGTGACGTAACGGAATTCTCGCCGAATGATGAAGTTATCGAATTCCTTCCTAACGATAATCATGAACAGTGACAGGAGGCAATCTTAATGCCCGGTTGTGAAACATGCCAATATGCATTTATAGATGAAAATACCGGTGAGGCGGTGTGTGATCTTGATCTTGACGAGGATGAGGTCATAAGGCTTTCGCAACGTTCATATAAGGAATGTCCTTTCTACAAAGACGGTGACGAGTATAAGACCGTCAGGCATCAGATGTAAGGAAAAACGCTTTTTCCCTGATAAAAACTCTGTATAATATTAATTGTGGTGTTGGATAGCCGGTATATCCCGGGGTTAAAGGAATCAGGGTTGATCAAAAATGGCATTACTTAAAAGTTATTCCTGCGTTAAATGCGGGGGTGTCCTGAACTTTGATGAGGATCAGGAAGTTTTCGGTTGTCCTTTTTGCGGCGGTGAATTTGCATTCACAGATTTCCACAGAGGGGATCTGATCAAGCAGGGAAAGATGGCTCTTAACAGGGAAAATTATTTTACTGCAAAAGATAAGTTTCAGGCGATCCTTAAGAGAAATCCAAGAGACTTTGAAGCGCTGCAGGGCATGATACTGGCTGAAGGAAATATTCCTGCTGTAAACAGGCTTTGCAGGATCGAGTATCTGGAAGATGCCAAATTAAAAGAAGCTATAGAGGCAACAAAGAAAGCTAAAGAGGCACTGAATGAAGAATCCGAGTATTTCGGAATCCTTATCAGCATGTTCGAGCTTGCTTATAAATACCACAAGGGCAGCGATGAAACTGATATAGCAACAAAAGCAAAAAATAAGCATTTCAGAGCTATGAGTTATGAACTGATCGGCATCGAAGAACGCGAGGAAGTTGCTTTTGACGGTTTTAAGAAGGTGCTCGTTTTTTTAGCTTCAAGAGTCTTACCGGTTTTCCTGGCTGTTTCGATTGTTTCAGGACTCTGGTGGATAACCGCCGGTTTTGTCGGTCTTGTTGCTCTTACAGGCGGAATAATAAAACTCTATTATTTCTCACAGAAAAAGCGGATAGACAGTCGTCTTAGCAGCGAGATGAGACAACAGTTTGATGAAGAAGATACTGAATTTGATAAGTTGAAGAATATCAGGAATGAGTACATTAAAACCTATATCAAGCTTAAGAAGATCGTTCCTGATCCCAAAGCTTACGAAAAACCCCTGCCGCCTGAAAAGAAGGATACTTCGGTAACTGATGATCCTTTCATGAATATCGAGAAAAACGTCATCTGTAACAAGTGCGGCGGCCAGTTGGTCCTTGATAAAGAGAAAAACCTTTACGAGTGCAGATCCTGCGGAGTTGCATACGGCACGACCTTGTTCTTCGGTGATCCTTTCAAAAAAGCTGCAAAAGCTCTGAAGGAAAACGATTTTGAAGAAGCAGAACAGAGATTCTCTTATATCCTGATGATGGATCCTCATGTTTTCGAGGCCCTTCTCGGAAGGATCCTTTGCGCCGGACAATGGAAGAGCATTAATGATATTTCTTTGACTGACGAGGCTGTGCCTGAAATACGTCTGGATAATATTAAAGGACGCGCAGACGAAGCGGTTATGCATGTTGCAGAAGAAGACATGTCCTTTATGGAAGATATCCGGAAGCTTATTTATCTTTACTGTGATTATGAGCAGGCAGCGCAGGCGGCTGATATATTTAACGGTCTGCTTGAGAATATATCCAGGAACAGACTGGCTCTCCTGGCAGATAAGGATAATGAGGATTCTCCTCTTAAAAATGAAAACGATTATGTGATAAAGAGAAGAGCGGAGCTTGCCAAGAAGCATGATTCGAAGAGTAAATTCGATGAATTGAAAGCTAAGCTCTTACTTGAGAATACTAAAAGGCTATCCAAGGTATGAGAGGATAGATAATGGCCGGATTAAAGAGTTACACATGTTCAAAATGTTCAGGAGTCCTTGTTTTCGACAACGGCAGGGATAATTATGCCTGTCCCTTCTGCGGAACAAGTTTTCGAAGCGGTGCTTTCCATAGTGAAGAGCTTTTTGCTCAGGCAAATTCGGGCCTTGAGCAAAAGGCTTTTGAACTGGCCAAAGAAAAGTACAATCTCATATTGGAAGAGGATCCTCATAACTTTAATGCGTTATTGGGTTCTGTGCTTTGTGAGACAGGAGTCTCATCTGTTTCTGAACTTGAAGATCACGGGATTATCAAGGATGCCGATCCGTCGAAAATAAGGATTGCGGTCAAAAAAGCAAAGGATAATGCCACTATAGCGGAAGCTTTGTTTTTTGACGGGTTTATGGAACTGATTGATCTTGCCGCGGAGATCAGGAAGACCGGCGATGTAAAAAAGGAAGTCACTTCCGGAGAGACTAAAGAAAGATTTGAGAGATCGGCAGAGTTGGTTTCAGGTTACGATGAGTTAAAAGGACTGTGTATTATGATAACAGCTTTCCTTTTGGGCGGGACAATCATATTCCTGGTATTGGGAGGGTTGACTGAATTCGCTCTGTTTACCATGATAGGCGTTTATTTGGCAGCAGCGTTGATATTTGCTTTAATCTGTCTGGGTCACCTGATGCTCGGTGCCGGATCCAAAGCGGATGCCTACCGGCAAGTCAATAATGTTGCATCATCCGCAAAGGCAGTCGCTTCAAGAAAAGAAGAAGCTGAGATCGAAGAATATAAAGAGAAATTTTCACAGATGATGAAGTCTTTTACAGAACTGAAAGAATCTGCCCTGTCTTCTCCTGAGATCGAAAGAACAGAAGAGGACAGCAATAATACTGCAACCAGTACAGGAAAGAACGTAATCTGCGACAAGTGCGGTGCGGAGTTATCTCTTGATGATTCAGGACGCTTTTACAGCTGCAAACACTGCGGCGTTGCATACGGAGTCTCCCTTTTCTTCGGGCATTCTCTCGAGAAAGCCCTGAATGTTTTAAATGCCAGCTATTTCGAAGAAGCTGACAGCAGACTTTCATATTTTCTGATGCATGCTCCTTCCGATTTTGATGCACGCCTCGGGAGGATCCTTTGCTGCGGAAGATGGACAAAGATAAGCGATGTCGATTACTCAAACGATACTTCGCTCGATCTTATCAGGAAACTTGAAAACCTGACTAAAGAAGCTGCAGAGAATGTAGCTGAACCTGATAAGGAATTCTTTGTTGAAGTAAGAGAACTTACAAATATTCTTACCAAGATCATGCTCAACAGAAACAAGCAGAATAAGCTTATTTCAGCTCTTGAAAAGCTGGAGGCAGCCAAGATCGCATATTCATATTCGTACGATTATGTTAAATCTGATCCTGAAAAGGAGAAGCGAAAACTTGACTACGATCTCAGGACTCTTCGGATCGAAGAAGAATATATACGAAAGCGCTTTGAAGATGAAAAGAACAAACTGATCGGAATGAGAAGTGACAGCGTATTCTGCAAATAATTGTATAATATCTTGTAACTCTTAATGAACGGCGGTAAGAACGGTTGCCTGATCCTTTAGTTGTCAATGTCGAAGGCGAGAACATCATGCCTGAATCACTCGGGCGCGGCGGTCTTATGCTTTTGCAGCACAAGGACTGCTATAAGCTTGATACTGCAAGTGTTTTGCTTGCATGGTTTGCCTCGTCATTTGTCCGCAAGGGAAAGCCCTGTGAAATGCTTGAATTAGGCAGCGGCACGGGAGGCGTATCTTTGCTGGTTTCTGCCCGTTGCAGGCATGCGCATGTGGACGGTGTGGAACTCGTTGAGCTGGCCTATAAAGTATTCTGTGAGAATATAAAGCTAAATAATCTGTCCGACCGCATCAACGCATTTAATTGTGATCTTCGTGAGCTTCCTTCTGAGATTAAGAACAAAGCTTATGATGTAGTCTTTATGAATCCGCCTTTTTACGACGGTACTAAAGGATCGGTCACTGATGCAATGGTCAAGTCTGAACATGAGAAAACTGCCCGTTTTGCTGATTGCGGTGTGCTGGAGGATTTTGTTCGCGTGCAGTCTTTGCGCACCCGAACGAGCGGCGGATATGCGGTTATGTGCATAAGTCCGGACAGGGTGCCGGAAGTGTTTTCGATGTATTCAAAATATAAGCTCACTCCTGTCAGACTGCTGACAGTTCATGCAAATGCAGGTAAAGATGCCTTCCTTGCACTGATTGCGGGAAAGAAAGGCGCACCAAACGCAGAGTTTAAGGTGCTGCCGCCTTTATTCATAAATGAAGAAGGATCATCAGCTCTTACAAAGAGAGCAACACACATATATGAGGAGGAACACTCGGATTGCTTTATCTAGTCGGAACACCCATTGGAAATATTGATGATATGTCGCCCAGAGCATGCGAAGTTCTTAAAAGCGTTGATGTAATAGCATGCGAAGATACGAGAGTTACGGGAATCCTGTTGTCACAGCTCGGTATCACCGGCAAGCGTTTGATCTCATACCACGAGCACAATAAAGCCGCAAGCGGAAACGGGATCATTGATATGCTTAAGTCAGGCCTTAATGTTGCTGAAGTATCAGATGCAGGAATGCCCGCAATCAGTGATCCGGGTGCGGACCTTGCATCACTTGCAGCTTCAAACGGCATTGATGTGAGCGTTATCCCCGGACCTTCCGCAGTAACTGCTGCACTGAGCATCTCAGGACTGGATACCAGATACTTCCACTTTGAGGGTTTCCTTCCTTCAGAGGGATCCAAAAGACGTGAACGGCTAAAAGCATTGACTCTGATCGGGGAGACAATAGTTCTCTATGAGGCGCCTCACCGTTTGAATAAACTCCTGGATGAGCTTAACAATGCCGGTTTTGGTGATAAAAAGATCGCACTTTGCCGTGAACTTACAAAGAAATACGAAGAAGTTCTCCGCATGACAGTATCTGAAGCCATCGAGTACTATAAGAGTACTGAGCCAAGGGGTGAATTCTGCATATGCCTTGAACCGCTGGAGCAGAAGGCTATGACTGAAGCAGGGGACGGAACGGCACTTATTGCGCTTCTTAAAGAGAAGGGTATGTCTTCAAAGGATATAGCTTCCGTTGTATCCGAATACACGGGTATGAACAAAAAGGAAGCCTACAAGATCGCTTCAGAAAGCTGATAAATAATCTCGCGTTTGTAGCACCTGCTTCGATTACCCGTCAAGGGTTCAGGCTCCGCCTCGCTTTTCAAGCGCCCTTGACCGGCATCTCGCAGCTGCTTGTTGAGTGCTTAAGGGATGCAAGGCATCCCTTGCATCAAAGATGCCGGGATGTTAAAGAAGTTGTTTGAGTGAAGGCATCAACGCGATTTTGTTTTTCAGGCGGATCAATAAAGACTTTGGAATGGATGTGTTTTTAATTCAAAACTATCTGAAGTTCTTTTCGATGAAATCATTAAACCAGCTTATGTCCAGAGGATGATCAGCAGATTCAAAGGTATAAAACAATCTGTCACCCTGAAATATCTTAGCCTTCGCATATTTGTTTGCTCTGTCAATCATATCCTCAACATATCCGGAGTCGCCCATTTTTCCGCAGTGTTCGTGGTAGAGTATTTTTCTGTCACTAAGTCTCAGGATAGTGAAGTCGGGGTGAAATACCACACCTCCGATAAGGACCGGGCATTCATACTTATACGGAATACCCTTGATATAAAGCCTGTCCGCGATTATTACTTCTGACTTGGATCTTACACGTTCACCTTTCATCGTATAGTATTCAGGAGCATCCTTACTGAAAGGTTTTGGCACAAAAGGAATTGCCAGCCATTCTTTGGCATAATCTTCGTCGCTGAATATAAGAGGTGAAGCATACTTGATATATCTATCATCAAGTGCTAAATAGGCTTTCTCAAAAGTGGTTTTTGGGTACTCGAGAATATCTTTCTTAAGTACTTTGGCTTCGAGTTCTGCTGCTTCGAGTGCTTGCTTTATTTGCTCCTTTTGAACTAATTGGCGAATTAATACAAAGTCTTTTTTGCCCAAATATTTTTCGCCTGAACTTGAGTATGTGTAGAAATATGAATAACCCTTATGAATCCGGATATAAATACTGCATCCCGGGAGTCCCTCGTTTGCTTTTTCGAGTGACGATATGGTTCTAATCAGTGTTCTATATCTGGCACGCATTACATCCAATACTGAATTCTTCATATAGAGTGCCATCCTTTAGGGTTTTTCCTTGATTATAGAGTCTGTGATTTAATAAAACAGGTTTTTAAAGCAAGTTGAGACTATTTTCAAGAAATTGAGACTAGTCTCATCTTTGTTGTTTCGGTAGAGTTCCACGGAAATACTATTTTAAATATGCCTTTCCGTGGAAAAACAGATGTTTTTTCCACGGAAACGCATCTGCAAAACCTGTTTTCCGTGGAAATGCAATTGCAAAATAATCACCTTCAGGGGCCTCTTCTTGAAAACTAATGCGCAAATAACTATAATCATTTAATTACGCGCTGACTTTATTATATTTACGCGCGGGGAGGAACATCATGGCTGAAAAGAAAACATTCTACATCACTACACCGATCTATTATCCGTCGGGCAATCCGCATATCGGACACTGCTATTCGACTCTTGCATGCGATGCTATCGCAAGAATGAAGCGAATGCAGGGCTATGATGTAATGTTCTCCACAGGTACAGACGAGCACGGTCAGAAGATCGAGAAGAAGGCTATTGAGATGGGCGTTACACCTAAGGCCTATGTTGACGATATTGTTGCCAACTTCAAGAGACTCTGGGC
>JAEEGL014331985.1_pt1 | contig 28534 bp, 16 predicted proteins | sample 9134231 | NCBI WGS metagenome assembly JAEEGL01 (sample SAMN16246548, study PRJNA631951) | gut metagenome | biome: gut microbiome; feature: rumen; material: fiber-attached | host: Bos | place: Iran: Karaj | collected 2018-10
AACATGCCAGGGACAAACCGCAAGGAAAAAAGCCCCGAACAGGGCGATGCCGTTCCTGTTGTCCTCATATTTACCGTAGCCAAAAGCTTCCCTGAGAATAAAAAAGAACAAAAGAACCGTAAGAATACCGCAGATTGCAGGAATAAGCCTAAGCTTCAGCACTCCCGTTCCAAACAATCTGACTGAAAACATATTAAGATAGATAAGAAGCGGACTTCCACCGCCGCAGCCCCAGGTTATTGGATAAACCGGGTACGAATAGCCGTTTCTGTCTATTCCGTAGCGGGCAAGCGCATAGGCTTCATAACCAATGGAAGCCTCATCCTGCTGAAGTCCCGCAGGTATAGCGGTAAGCTTGTAGAGTCTTAAAAAAGCTGCTATAAGGATTATTCCGGCAAGAAGCAGGTAGGTAAGACCATTTTCCCAAGTAAATCTCTCTTTTTTCTTACCCCTTGCGTTGTATCCCCGTGCATAAATAACAACGGCCGCCGCACATATCAATATGCACGCAGCCGTCGCTATATAATTGTAATAATCGATAATCCTCATCCCAACGTCCCCGCTATCTGGCGTTCATGGCTGCTGCCCAGTCTCCTATCCCCATGTAGGCTGCCGCCCGCTGTATATATTCTCCGGCGTTAGCGCCGTTCATCTGCTGATAATATTCAAAGGCCAGCTTCCTTGAACCGTCCTGTCTTGTAAGCCCCACGGGAAGTCCCTGGGAAACCTCAGTTTCAATGTCAGTCTGACGATTAAATACTATCATATTTATATATCTATTGGTAGCGGCTCTTTGATAAGCATAAACAATTGCCGCCGCCTGAGCTTCCTCACCCTGATTGGAGGAATACCCAACCTCCGTAAGAAGTATCGGGCGCACTGCTCCCTTGGTGTTAAGCATGGCAGGCTGGCACATGTAATCTGTCAGCTGTTCAATATTTTCCATGGAAATATAAGGCGAATTGATATTGTGCTGTATCATTGACGCTGCCTTGGCATCCTTTGGTGTCCAAAAGCTGGTCCAGGTCATCGGATAATTGTATGGATGCTGAGCAAGAGCCCAGTCAATATTGCCCTCAGCACAGATACAGGCATTCATTGCCTCCAAAAAGCTCCTCGCTGAAAAATATGAAGCATTATGTGCGTGAGTCCAGTTCTGATCCACGCTGCAGCATACATAAGCATTGGCGTTCCTGCTCTTAATAGCCGTATAGCATACCCTTAGCTCATTTGCATAGAGCCGGGCATAGGTCATAAGATCGGATACATCGGTGTGATTCCAGGCATTCTTGGCATTGACCTCATTGGCAATAACCCAGTTGTCCACCTGGCCAAAGCCGTTCTGACCATTATATCTGTAAGCCAGGTAAGATACCACTGCCTCCAGATTCTCAAGCCCCTGATCCTCAGAGGTATTAATCATGTAGTACTCTGCTTTTCCAAGACCAGCCCTGGAATAAGGAGAGATCATGAACTCCTCCCCCTGTCTCCAGGGATTGAGAAGCACCATTGTAACCCCCATGTCCTGCTGAGTACAGGTCCTTGCGCAGTGGTCGTACTGACTAAGGTAAGAAGAGTCATAATAGTAAGTCTTACCGTTGTATTCATAGACAACCTGGCCGTTACCGCCTATTACATCCTCAAGATTGATATTGTAGGCTGCCTGCTGAACTCCGAGTGTCGGAGCCTCGTTATTGCCGTTGCCGATCTTGGCCCCGTCCAGGATCAGTCCTTTTTTACCGTCATTCTTCCTTGGGATGGACCAGCCGCAGACAGCCTCCGGATTGGTGATATAACGGCTGCCGGTGACGGGAACAAACGCACCGCCCTGAAGAACCGCTACCTGAAACTTGTCATAGAGATGACAGGATACCGTTTTCCTCTCCAGAGGGAAATTAAATGATACATTTGGGGCTATCGGCGCCTGCGCTACAGGTGCTCCCGCCGGACCTGTCTGATAAACCTTCTCGGCAAAAAGATAGTATTTACCATCATCGCTGGCAGGATTGTCAGAAGTAACTGCTGTGACGATCACGTTTTCGCCGGAAATAGTTGCAGAGCCTATGGAGACTGCGCCGTTTCCTTCCGCCTGCACCTCTATGCCGCCCCAGCAGACTCCTGCTGCAATTGCCAAAGCAGCTGCCATCGCTGCCAGTAATCCAGATATAGCCTTATTTGTCATATACACCCCTCATTGTTTATGAAAATATCCGATATCAATAATCAACCTTCATCATGCACAGTCCCTCAGGTCTTGCAGTAGGGCCCGATTTCTGCCTGTCACAGGCTTCCAGAATGTCCTTCATATCATCAGCCTTGATATTGCCGTAGCCCACTTCCAGGAGCGTTCCGGTCAGTATTCTTACCATATTCTGCAGGAATCCGTTTCCATGGAAATAGAATCTGATATAATTGCCGCTCTCTTCGATCTTGATATTGTCAACGCATCTGACCGTGGACTTCTTCATCTTGGTATTGCCGCAAAAGCTCTTGAAATCATGGGTTCCGATCAGATACTCAGAAGCCTTCCGCATCTCATCCACATCAGGCTTCTTCTCAAGAACGGTCACATATTTTCTGTCAAAAACAGGCTTGGATGCCCCGTACCAGCAGGTATACCTATAGGTCTTGCCGATGGCGTTGTACCTGGCATGAAATCTGTCAGCGCAGATTCTGACCTCATTGACGCTGATATCGTCCGGGAGATACCTGTTCATATATTCCTGTATCTCACTTTCAGTCATATTCGTATCAAGTACGCAGTTGGCAGTCATTGCCCTTGCATGAACCCCAGCGTCAGTCCTTCCGGCTCCAATCAGGTTAATGTCCGTGGTGCCTGTCATTTTCTTAAGCACTTCCTCGAGCTTGCCCTGAATGGTCATATCCTTGCCGGGCTGCCTCTCCCATCCGTAAAACCTTGTTCCGTCGTAGCTTATAATAAACTTATAATTTCGCATACCGTCGCATCTTCCCTGTTCTTCTGTAATTTCCGTAAAAAAAATGATATAGATACCGCGAATGTGTATCTATATCATTATAACTTATTTCAGCTCTTAAATCATGCAATTATCCTACAAGTCTGTAATGTATCTTGTCTGCAAAGGCCATAAGACCTGCTATTTTGAGCACATCCTTATCCTCAATCGCAGCTCCAAACTTGCTTTCAAGGACCGGTACAAGCATTTTCTCATCAAAAGTAAGAAGCAGCTCCATAGCCATATCATAATAGGGCTCCTTGATATCGTTCAGACAGTCAAAAAGAAAATCTATTCCTACGATATTCCTTGGCTGTCCCATCATCTTAAGAAGTCTTATGCAGTTGCATACGTAGAAGGGATCCGTATATGCCTCAATATCAAAAATGCATCGTATATCCCTGATCTCCAGCTTGTTGATCCCGAAAATGATGGTTCCAAGAGTTGCATCATCCAGCACCATGCTGTTAAGGGCAGTAAGGATATTGTCTCCGTTTTGGAGATTCCTTATCTCGTTCCTTAACTGTTTTCTGGGATCGTAGCCTCTAAACTCCGTCTTAAGCATCGCAGACTCCCAGTCATAACGAAGCTGCCTCCAGTCTGCGCTCAGAAGCTTTTTCATATCTTTTTTGTACTTATTGTAAACTTTCTGCCATTCACAATAGGCATTAGTACTCTGCATGTAATCATATTCAAGATTAAAGAGTATGTCCTTGTATTTCTCGGAAAAAGGCGATTCGAAGCCCAGAGTTTCAAAGGCCTCAACGCATTCGTGGTCATACTGCCAGACGGAGGGTTCCCCCGTCCTGTAATTCTTGTCCACATAGAAAAAGGTGTGCTTGCCCTCTCTGTAGGCATGGGGACCATATAGCTCCTTCAAACACCTGCGCCCCAATAAGCCTGCTTCTCCATAGTGAACCTTGATTCTTCTGCCATCTATATACACCACCGCATCAGCCGGTTCCGAAAAATATGCTATCAGATCCAGCGGATAATAGCGATCTGCTATACACAACCATTTCCCGCTGTCGCTTATCAGTATCCCGTTGCTGCGCTCCCCTTTTTCTGTCACATATACACTGAATTCTTCATCCTCAAGAAGTCTTGATATCTCGGAAGCGCTGAAATAATCTCCCAGGTAGGGAATCTGCTTTTTAAAAAGATTAAATATTGACCATGTTTTTTTCATGCTAGTATTATACAAAGAGGATATAAAAAATCAATATGACTTTTTAGCCAAATAAGGGGAGAAAAAATGCGAAACAAAAAAGTTCTGTTCATGACTCAGGCTGCAGTAATAGCGGCTCTTTACATCGTTCTGACACTGATTGCCAACGCCCTTGGGCTTGCAAATTATGCCATTCAGTTAAGATTCTCGGAAGCTCTGACTATCCTTCCCTATTACACCGCAGCTGCGGTTCCGGGACTGTATGTGGGATGTCTTCTTGCGAATATCCTTACAGGCTGCGCTCCCTGGGATATAGTCTTTGGTTCCCTGGCAACACTCATCGGCGCTGTGGGCACATATCTCATAGGCCGCACCAAAAAGCGTTTTCCCGCGGCAAGATGGCTCTGCCCCATTCCTCCGATCGTTGCAAATATGATAATCGTCCCCCAGGTACTCATGAGAGTATATGAATTCGAAGGAACCCTTGGTTATTTCACAGCAACCGTAGGTGCCGGAGAGGTCCTCTCCTGCTACGTTCTTGGCATGATCCTTCTTCATGCCCTGGAAAAAAGAAAAGGCATCCTTCCGGATGCCGATTCCATGCAGTGATCACTGCGCATTTGATATTGAATAGATGTAATCATCCATATTCTCAAAGCTGTAGATATATGCGCTGTCGGTGCCATACACCAGGTGGTCCGACAGTTTGAATATATCTGCTGAATAAGGATTGCCAAGATCGTAATCTCTTGCACTTACAAGCACGAAGAACCTGCCCTCGGGAAGGGATCTTGTGTGCTCTGCATTCTGAAGCCACTGATATTCATTATCAAGGCTGTCGAGATGATCAATTTCTTTTACCGTATGCATGTCTATGCGTCCATCAGTCAGCGCCATTACCACGTTGCTGGACCAGAACATCGCAAAACCGTCGGTATAATCTGTTTCCTTCAGCCATTCAATGGCATCTGTAATAGCATAGTCCTGATAGATATCCTCGGGATTGGGGTCAGCATACACCGAAATACTTGCGGTGCATATGCATACTCCCACGAACAGACCAATCACCGGCGCATAGTTTCTGAAATATCCCGCCTCCTCATATTTGAACTCAATTCCCATAACAAGAAGGAAATAAGGAATAACCGGAAGCCAGTAATATGAGTAATACTTGTTGCTGCAGGATAAAACCACAGTAGTTATAAGTGTAAGGGTTCCCACAAAGAGAAGGAACAGCTGTGTCATCTCATTGTATCTGAAGAGCCTCTTGTAGGTCCTCACAATACTTCCCACCAAAAGAAGGATCAGCAGGAAATTCAGGCAGTTGATGATTCCCTGCCAGCTCACAAAGTGAACGTTTGCATGCCATCCAAACAGTGTCAGAGCATCAGTCAGGCAATTACCGATAGAGTCAAAGGAAAAATTTGTCCAGGTCTCTCTGAACTGATCCTGGAAGTTATATTTCTCACAAAGTATCTTTCTGTTTATGAATAGACCTATGCAGGAAAAAACAAAGGGAACCAGCGCAGAGATAAATACTCTGTTGGCCGCTGCTGCTATCTTACCGGACTTGGTCTTATTCTTGAACATGTAATAATGAGCATACAGAAGTCCAAGAAGGCTCGATGCAAATAATGGCGCATAGCAGATCATAAGAAGTCTTACGCCGCCAAGTCCCGCTACCAGAGAAACCACTGCAAGAACTGCCAGAAGGATTGCCAGCACCGCTCTGTTCTCTTTCCTGTCCTCATCATCCGAAATCTTCCTGACCACAGGGCTCACTGCTCTGAAGAACAGTCCCATGGAAAAGAATGCGATGATAAAATAGGTCACATAGGACTGGCCGAAGGTTACGATCCTGACATACCACTGTCCGAAGGGCCAGGTAAGTATGCTGGCTGCAAACAGGCCCTCCCTGTAGAGTCCGGCTCCCTTAGCCATGTAGATAAAGGAAGCGACTATAAGGACCAGAAATACCCCAGCAGCTGCAAGTCTTACCATGAGCCAGTTGTCAGGCCAGATATAGAACAGAAGCTTGTACAGAAGCTGCGTATGAACAACGTGCAGCTCCGTGGAATAGAACCAGTTGGTGCTAAGGATGCCGCCCTCGGTGCTAAGGAGCTTACCAAGGATCATGTCGGAGGCGATATCACTGTTTTCCATATAGAAATCTTTTTTGTAGATCAGGAATAATGTAAACAGGCCGCCTATTGCCATGAAAATCCACAGTAACGTATCCTGAACTTTTTCATTTTTCAATTTCTTAAGCATTGTTCTCTCCCGCCTTTTTACCTTTTTCAGCTCTCATAAGACCTATCAGAAGCGCCAGGCCCAGTATACTAAGTATGAAACCTGCAAGAAGTCCCGGTGTGTGATATTTGAGAGTTATTTCATGACTTCCCGCAGGAAGCTTTAATGCCATAAACATTGTATTGGCCTTGGTAAGCTCAGTCTTTTTGCCGTCCACGTAGGCTGTCCAGCCCTTGGAGTAAGGAATCGTAAGGCACATGATACCATTGTCCTGCATGTTGATGGTTCCGGTAACCTTGTTTGTGGCATAGGAAATCGGATTCTTGTACAGCTCTACATTTTCCAGCATATCCTGGCTTAAGATTCTGATCTGATTCTCATAATTGACCAGAGGCTGACAGATGATCTTGAGATCATCAAAGGTGTAGGTTCCATCCTCAGTGAAGGTGATGACCATCTCATCCTTGGGTTGCTCGGCGTAGCACATGTTCAGAAGATAATCGTGCCAGTCACTGTAGAACTGGTTCTTCTCAGTTTTGTAATAGATCTGCTTGGTGGTAACTACATTTTCACCGGAAACAGCCTGAATGTTCATAAGCGGATAGTCGCTTGGAGAATCCACATACAGCTCATCAAGCCATAAATAGGTCTCGCAGTTCTGAAGGCCCTTGAACGTGATGTGAATGGATGAGCCCGCCTTGGCGGTCCACTTACCATCCTCAATGGTAACATCGCCTTCTGCGCTGATCTCAAAAGGCACTGACTGAGAACTGTAGGAAATCTCAGCCTCCGGATAGGTCTTGTCATCTTCATCAAGAACAATACCGTACAAAAGAGCTTCCTGCCTCTCTGCGGCTGTCATGGCTTCATAGTCGCTCTTTGGTATCACGTTGTAATAAGCGTAGCCAAGAGACAGCGGGTTCATGTTCTCAAAAATAGCAAAGTTGTATCTGTCATGAAGATGTATGAATCTGTAAGGTACAAAACGGATCTCTTCATCCGTATTGAAACGAAGTGAGTAATAACGAACGCCCGCCAGGGTATTGAGTATTGCTCTGTCATCAAGGGCATAGTAAGCAAAATTCTGCTGATCGTTGTTGCCCATTTCCTTGAAATAATCGGATACGACGCCGTTTGCAAGACTCCAGTAGAACTGAGTTGAGGATACGCCCTCGATCAGCGAGGAGTTCCAAACAAGGTCACGTCCTGAATATCTGTAGAAGCCGTTGGGATCACGGCCGTTTACCTCTACTGCCTCTTTTACCGCCTGAACCTCGGTGCTCTCCAAAAGGATATGCATGCTGTCCGGTGTAACCTCGTTAAAATACTCCTGGATCATATTGCCCTGCTCCGGAGAATAGCCGTAATAGCCGTTAATTACAATTCCCGTAAGTGAAAGGGCCAGGATAAGAAGCTGCGCTGTCCCCCTTGATATCTTGAGCATAAGATGTTCTCTGTCTCTTACAAGGCAGTTGATAAGCCCCATGACAAGAACTACGGCAAGTCCCACATACATAAGTCGCAGCTCCGCCATGGCATTCTCATAGCCTCTGTTGTGAGTAAATCTCACCAGCAGGTAAAAGGCCAGGGCAAGAACCGCCATGGATGCCATCTGCAGCCACTTGATATTAAAGAGGTCGTCCCAGACATCAACTATCATAAATGCTGCACACAGCGCAAAGGCAAAGGTCCATCTGTTGATAACATAGGCAAAAGCCGTAAGTGCATAGCCCGCTGCCGGGATACACACAAACAGGATAAGAAGCAAAAAGCATACAAAAAGCTGAAGCGGTGCGTTTCCTTCAGTGTTCTCCTTGCCGGATGCTTTTTTGACCAAAAGAGTTATAACCCTGATAACAAGCATGAACACCGCCAGAAGAATGATGCCATGGAAGCCTATCTGCGTATCATAGAAGCCGTGATATACAAAGGAATACAGGTTTCTTACCAGCTGCTCATAATACTCCTTGTTGTAAAAAAGCGAAAAAGTAATTCCGCTGTTACTTCTTGGATTGGCCGGAAAAGCACATATTACCGGAAGAAGTATCACCATTGCCATAAGGCTTCCGATGATACCTGCTCCGAAGAACTTAAGGATCAGCTCTCCCCACTTCTTAAGCTGTCCTCCATATGTAAAGGCAACTCTTACGATGACATACACCACTGTAAGGAGCACGATCATATAGAAGAAGAAAAAGTTATTGCTGCCTGCGAGGAAGATCGCAAAGGCGAAGAATCCGGACTTATTTTCCCTGATTATCTTCTCTGCTCCAAGAATTACGAGGGGCAGATAAATAAGCGGATTGGCAAAATAGGGATGCCAGATACCAAGGAACAGGAAAAAGGTGCAGAAGCTGTAGGTGAACATTCCTGTCATCACACCGATCTTGGAAGCTCTCGGTCTTAAGTAGAAGCAAAGAGCCGAGAAGGTAATGCCCGCGATGAAGGGTCTCAGCATCATAACAACCTGAAAATATACATATATATATTCATTGGGAACAAAGACTGCCGGAAGATTCAGGATATCTCCGATAGCGTAATACTGAAGCGTCGGGTAAATATCTGTTCCGTAGCCCATTCCGAAGGAGAAGGTCTGTATCGACAGACTGTGTTCCTTCACCAGATGATACAGGACGCCGCGCATCCACTTGGCATAATAGGCCAGGGCCTTGATATGCTGCCTGAAGGCATCGGCGGAATTGATAAAACTAACATTGTTTGCAAAAAAGTAATAGAACACCCCGTAGATCATTCCCGCAAACAATATCGAATACACACCATAAAAAACAGCCGCTTTGTACGGCCTGTCAAAAACCTTTTTCTTCTCCACTAAATAAATCTCCCAAAATTATTATTCTTAAAAAAGCGCATAAAATCGCACATTGATAGTATAGCACAAACTGTAAAAAAATTTTTTTGAAAAAAATTTTAATTCCTTGCAACATTTTCTTTTTCCCGTCTGTATACAAGATAGAACGGCAAAAAACAAAAAACACATAAGCCGTATTTTGGAGGGAAAAATATTATGAAAAGGTATATTAAAGGATTATCACTTCTGACAACAATCACCATCATGGCAGCATCACTTACAGGCTGCGGCGGAGCAAATCGTGCAGCGCAGGAAGCAAGCCCCATGCCCACATCAGACACTCAGGCAACAGAGGCTCCCGCAGCAGAAGCTCCCAAAGCCATAAGCGAACAGGCATCTCCTTCGCCTTCACATGAAGCTGCAACCGAGAAGTGCGAATCATACGAAGCCGCTCCTATGGCCCCTGCTGCCGGCTATGAATCAGCAAACAAAGCAGTTACAGAGAGCTACGGAGACTACGATGAGCGTTACAACAATATAAATCCCGGAGAATCCTATGAAAAGCCTGAGGAGGCAGGTTTCTTCCTGACTCAGACACAGCCTCTTTCAACCTTCGCAGCAGATGTTGATACAGCATCCTACGCAAATGTCCGCAGAATGATCGAGGACGGATATGACCTGTATGACATAAACGGCGACGCAGTCCGCGAAGAGGAGTTCCTTAATTATTTCGATTACAATCTGGTTAGCCCCAAAGCCGGCAACAAATTCGGTGTAACAGCTGAGATCTCAACCTGCCCCTGGAACTCAGAGCATGAGCTGTTATTCGTAGGTGTTAAGGCTGAGGAAAGTTTTTCCGAAGAGATGCCTGACAGTAACCTTGTTTTCCTGATTGACGTATCCGGTTCCATGAGCTCATCTGACAAGTTAGAGCTCCTTAAGACTTCAATGCTGGACCTCGTTGACAATCTTCCCGAGAACAGCACCATCTCAATTGTAACCTATGCAAGCAGAGAGGAACTTCTTCTTGACGGCGTTGGAATTAAGGATAAAAAGAAAATAGAGAAAGTCATCCGCTCTCTTTCAGCAGGCGGCGCAACAGCAGGCCAGCGCGGAATGGAGATGGCCTATGAAGTAGCAAAAGAGAACTTCATCGAAGGCGGAAACAACAGAATCATCATGGCAACAGACGGCGACCTGAATGTAGGCATCTCAGATCCCGACGAGCTTGAGAGATTTATCGAAGAGAAAAAGAATGATGGAATCTTCTTGTCAGTTCTTGGCTTTGGCACAGGAAATCTTAAGGATGCCAGCCTTGAAAGACTTGCTGACTGCGGTAACGGCAACTACTCCTACATCGATTCCAAGCTTGAGTGCCACAAGGTTCTTGTGGATGAAATGAGTTCAACTCTTGTAACCGTTGCCAAGGATGTTAAGTTCCAGATGGAGTTTAATCCCGCCAAGGTCAACGCTTACAGACTTATCGGTTACCAGAACAGAACAATGGATGCAATGGATTTTGCAGATGACACCAAGGACGGCGGCGAACTTGGATCCGGCCACACAGTTGTTGCACTGTATGAGATCGTTCCCACTGGTTCCAGATCAGCCATCAACCTCAAATATCAGAATAATGACACCGATGCAAACGCTTCTACCGACTATGGAACACTGGCATTAAGATACAAAGAGCCCGACGGAAACAAGTCCAAGCTCGAAGAATACATCATTGGCAGCAAGCTCTACACAGATACCCCCAGCGACAGCTTCAAGTTCGCAGGCTGCGCAGTTGAATTTGCCATGATCCTTGAAAACAGCGAGCACGTTGGAGATGCAACCCTGGACGATATCCTTGACACCCTTAAGACCATCGATGAAACCGATGAATATAAGGATGAATTCAGATATCTCGTAAGAAGAATGGCCAAGGACGCCTGAATCAGGATGACAGAGGGACGGTTTTTATACCAGTGGGGACGGTTCTGTTTGGTAAAGTTTTGCTAACAAAACTTTACCAAACAGAACCGTCCCCACTGGTATAAAAACCGTCCCTGCTGTCATCCTTATATAAAAAGATTTACTCTCCGGAATTCTCCGATGAAGAACTGTCATCATTGGAGGATGGCTCAGGTTTAACTGCATCCAGAACTTCCTGGTTGTTATCCTGGGAAGCGGGTTCCTGGGGTGCAGGTTCGGGCTCGGGTTCGGAAATTATCATGCTTGGCGGTGTGTAGTCTTCTGCCGGGGCAGATTCCGGTTCAGGAGCTACTTCCGGCGCAGGTGCTGCCTCAGGTGCAGTCTGCGGATCGGTTGCAGGCTGTTCTGCTGTTTCCTCAGGGGCAGGAGCTGCTTCCGGAGCAGGTTCCGGCTCGGGCTCTTCTATAGATTCATTCTCAGGTTGTTCTTGCTCAACAGGGAACTCGGCAGTTTCTTCGGAATCATCCTCGATAGCTTCTTCAGCTGATGAGCTGTCGCTTTCTGCATCTTCTGAGTCATCCGAAGCTTTCTCTGAAGGCTTTGATGATTTCTTGTTATCATCTGCAGAAAATGAATCCCTGTTATCTGAGCTATCGGAAGTATTATCTATGGCGTTTCCTTCAGAGGCATTATCCTGATTCTCCAAAGTACTGTCAGTAGGAACACTTACTTTATCCAAGGCTTTTTTCTCCTCTGACTGTTCTGAAGAATCCGTATCGGTATTTTCTGAGGAGTTTTCGTCTGATGTATCAGCAATCGTTCCTGTGTCTTTTTTTCCACCGGATTTTTGTGCTTCTTCAGAATTCACATTTGACTTACTCTCCTGAGGATCACCAAGTACATAGACCTCTGTCTTAACTTTACTTAAGCCTTTAAGCTGATATGTATCCAAATCATCAAAATCCAAAAGTACGGATCCGTTAACGTTTTTGCCATCCGCTGTATTATCGCTGTTTGAAGCAAAATAGCTCAACAGGGTGGCGCAAAAATCCGCTGATTTGCCTCCGTCACTATCCTCTCTGCTTGATGCTATGAACTTACTTGCAAACTCATCGGTATTACTGTAGCAATTGCCGCCTGCGCCATCAGAAGGTGATATTTCACCAATTATATTATCCAGAGTTTTTCCGTTATGGAGTTCTTCCAAAATATGATTCATTCCGCTACGGATGACCTTGGAATCAATAGTAATCTCACCTTTTTTCTCCGAAATGGCATCCTTTTTATCGTATGCTATAGCTGCCAAGTAGGCCAGATATACATTGGCAAGATATCCGCTTGCATAAGCGCTCTTTGTTACATCAGATGTACTATTGCTATCTGCATACTCAAGCCTCATGGTACTATCAGCACTGTATTTCTCCTTAAGAAGCTCCGCATCATAGGTTTTGGTCTCTGAATCAAAACCATAGCCATCGGATTTGTCACTCTCACCTGTGAAATACGCATTTAAGTACTGATACGGATTATCCACAGACATTCCCATACCTTCGATGAACCACGTCGGGAACTTGTTTTCTGCCGAATCCACATATTTACCGCTTGCTTCATCATACTTCTTTCCGGTCATTCCGGTTCTGGTATAGTCAAGCATATGGGCATGCATGATTTCATGTAGCAAGGTATTATCGAGAAGATCATATGCTTCATCGTTGAACACAGTCTTACCCGACTCTTTATCCACTGTGTAGAAATAGGAAACATTTATTCCAAGGGAATATGTCAGTTCACCCTGTTCGCTATAATCCCATTTAAGCTCAGCAATAGTGCCATTTCCAACTTCACCTCCTGTATTGTCAGTTTCATCAGTCTCATCGCCCACTTCGGAATTTCCGGAATTCTGAGACCCTTCAGCAGCCTTGTAATATACATATAATCCCAGTTTCTCTCCAAGCTCTGCCTCATCTCCCTTCTTTTTGGCCGCATCACCATAGGCAGGGAACTTCTGCTCAAGCAGCTGCACTGCCTCCGGTTCAACAACATTTTTTACAAAAGATATAAACCAAGCGAGGTCATTTTTATCAAGATTTTTAAGCTCCTCAATAGCATCCTTGGAACTATCGTCACTTTGAACATGTACATCGATTATCGCCTTTTCTTCATCTTCACTTAGCTTTGGATCATACTTTTTATATCCGCTTCTGTCTCCGGATCTTCCACCACCGCTTCCGCCGTTGCCATTTCCGCTGTCGGAATTATCCGCCTGAGGTACATAAGGCTTTTCTTCAACGCCTGAAGACGCACTTTCAGTTTCTTCCTCATCATAGGGATAGTATTGAGTTGTGTTATTAACTTCTACTTTGTTTTTACCGGGAAGAAGAGGTGTGAAATATGTAACACCTGTATCAGGATTTGTTAATGTTGCCACACCGGATTTAGTCATTAAATCCGTCATAAAGTCAGGCAGACTGATATCATAAGCAATATTTTTGCCGGAAGCCATAGCGAAGCCTTCCGGAAGATAAAATGCGATAATTGGGTAACAACCAACAACACCGGAAATTTCCAATGCGATTTTCAGCATATTTCCGTTCTGATCAACCCAGATAACCGGCACTTCCCAGCTGACTCCGTTATCAGCAGTAACTGTAGCGGAAGTATCAAGGAGCTGTCCATGTACAGGTGCGCTCAGATTGGTTACTCTGAATCCCTTAATGTATATAACTCTGCCATTCGCAAGAGTCTTGAAATAATCTCTCCCTTGCTTCGCATATCTTTGCTGTTCATTTAAAATAATGGCATTGGCCAGTTTCGTTGCATTGGCCCCGTCAAGATTAGCCGCCCTTGCGGAAATAGCGTGCATATTTGCGGAAAGCAACAGCACGCTCATTATAAGACTCATTATCTTCAGCCATCTCTTCATATGGAAACCCCTCTTTTCAATTTGAATGTCAGAAATAAAATTTTACTTTTTCCATAAAAAACGATTCTACGCCGTTTGGTATATCGTCATTTTTTGCAGAAAAATTAACCCTTTTACGGAAATAAAATGAAATAAAAAAACGGAACGTTTCTAAAAAAACATTAGAAACGTTCCGCATAGTATTCATGCAAATATTTAATTTATCTTATTATCCTGGAGCCCTTCTTCATGATGTACATCTGCTCATCGGCGATGGCTATGACATCCTCAAGATTAAGCTCATCCGAAAGCACGGTGGAATAGGTTCCGTAGCTGGCGGTTATGGGATACCCAAGGCGCTTGCTGTCCGTTGCCAGATGCTCCTTGACTCTGTAGATGATAGAATCCACGTTGTTCTCACCGGGAACAAGGGCGATCATCTCATCTCCTCCGAATCGAACAAGAAGAGTCTCTGACGGGCACTCAGTTCTCAGGGCCTTGGCCACAGTAGCAATGGCTCTGTCACCGGCTGCATGTCCCATGGTATCGTTAATGATCTTAAGACCGTTAAGGTCAGCCATGATAATGTTGAGCTGTTTACCCTTATTCTGGGGCTTACTCCTGAACTCCTCATATTTGGCCAGGAACGCAACTCTGTTGTAGAGTCCTGTCAGGGCATCGTTCTGATACATCTGCTGGATCTTGTCCTTGAGGTATCTCTGATAACGGATCATTATAAATCCGCCAAGGCCCATACTAAGGCAGTTGGTCACGCTGGGAGTCTTGGAATAATCTATAAGGTCATATCTGTCAAAAGAATAGCAGACAAAACCTATAGCTCTGCCCATGTATTCAAGAGCATTGAATATGAGCGGATATCCCGCATCCATAGCCTCCTTGAGACTTGGAATAACACACTCGGGATCAAAGGGAGTAATCTGATCACATTTGCAATAACTGTTATAAATAATACTCTTGGTAGTATTAGTAACATGGTCAAGGAAATAGTTCCTCTCAAGATCAAAGCAGGCATCCTCAACAACGACGCACATATTGTCGGAAAGGTTCTCCCTGATATGGCCGGTGCAATCACCTATGCTCTCACTTGCCATGATGGTGGAGGACAATACATGCATGATGTGGATATCATCCTGATGATGGTAAAACCTGTTATTAAGTCCATGTACAACGGAATTGACTTCGAAAAGACTGCGGGGACATCCGCAGGATTCATTGGGAACAAAGGTAGGTGTGATCCACCTCTCGATGTCTCTGGTACCGCCAAGAACTGCCTGTGCCACCTCACTGATGGTATCTGCCAGGACCTTACTCTCACATATAGCAGTAGTCATTCTGGGCTTGGCAAGAAAGGCCTCATCTATTCCGTCAAAGCCTGAGACCACAACATCTCCCGGGACCTTGATTCCGGCTGCCGTAAATATGTCGCAGACATTGATAGCCATGATATCATTGGCGCAGATAATAGCGTCGGGAAGTACTTCTCTTTTAAGAAGCTCATGGGCAACTTTCCTGGCCGGAATGAACCAGAAGTCGCCATAGCTTAACATACTGTCATCAAAAGTATAACCGTTCTCAGCGATTACTTTTTTGAACACTTCTATTCTCTCGTTGGAGAATTCACTGTCCCTCTTGCCGGCCATGAAGTGGGGGCACTTGGGCTTGTGCTGTTCGATAATGTGTCTGACTACTGCTTCAAAGCCCTTACCGTAGTCAAATTTCACCTTGGCAACATTGTCATAATCGCCGTCCACAACAATGCAAGGTACATTGTACCCCGTTGCGGAATCGATAATATGCTGAACAACCTCTCTCTTCTTGATCTTCTCTGCCATAATAATGACAGCGTCAGTCTTATCAAAAGGTATCAGATCATAAACAGAAGCTTCAGCCTCATAATCTCCGCTGTTACCGATCTCGGAGTTCATGGTGTAAATAAACAACCTGCAATCCTGAGCCTTCAGAAGCTCATTGAGCTCTGTCACGCAGTCAAAGAATTGCGGATCATATATCCTATATGCACATAGTGCTACAATCTTTTTCCCATCAATCATCGTAAATCTCCCCAAATGTTACGACATCAACAAAATTCTTCCAAAATATTGTAACACACAAAGGCCTCTTTTTCTTCTCAGTAATTGCCTTTTTATTGTGCTTTATAGTCTTGCCTTTATGCTCTCATATGCCTTCTGCATCTTCTTGAAGGTCTCCTCATCTCCGCTGGCTCCGTCGGGATGGAAGGTCTTGCACAGGTTCTTATATCTTGCGTTCAAGGTAGCAAGATCATTGCAGCCATGGAAGAACATGGACTCAAATTCAGATATTGATGAATTAGGCGCGCTGTCTCCATAGCCGCTTGCCTGACCATCTGCCTGTGGATTGCCATTCTTGACGAAAAGAAATGCGTTTCGCAGGTCCTCTTCGGTATTAATGGCAGACCATTCAACAGTGGCCGATTCATCCGTAAGATAAGGCTCTGCGTTCTCTCCAAGATTAACCACGTTGTAGGCAGAGCTCCATCTGCCGGTATAGGCATATATTACCTGGCTGTGCACATGATTGGTTCTGTACAGGATAGGAACCGAACCGTTGATCATACCAAAGAAATAGGAATACGGGCGCTGTCCCTTATCATCCTTATTACTTTCCCTCTCTGCAATCTTCCTGTCTCTCTCCTCCATGGGTTCATTGAGAACGGGTTCCATGGCCTTGAGGATCATCTGAGCATATTTGTCATCATAATCCGGAAAACCATCATCATAACCGGGAGCCATCATTTTCTGCAAAAAGACTCCAAAATCATCAGTGAAGGTCTTCTCAATTGAAACGTTGTTGGTAACTCTCCAGCAGCCAAGCTTGAGCTCATCAAGAGGATCGATCGGAATATTCCAGTTGACTGTTCCGTTACCTGCAAGGCTCACAAAATTGAAAAAGAAGGGTTCAAAATCCAGTTTGTCACGAAGATAGTGCTGAAGGGCAGCTACATGTTCATTGTTCTGCAACAGCGGATTATAGACCTTAGCCTTTTCTCCGTCATAGGATTCAAAATCCCAGTATTCCTCGGCAAGGCCGTTCATACTGTACATGCCGCTTCTGTTCTTGGCTTCTATCACGTATATCATGGATCCGAATACGACAATTGCATCTATTTCCTGAAAAGATCCGTTTTCCTCAGGTATCAGCACGTTAAAAAAGATATAGGTTCTGTAGCTCTTAAAGCTTGCTCTGGCCTTCTGATATCCCACTTCTACGAGATATTTTCCGGTCTTTTCCTTATCAACCGCAACTTCCTCAAAGGGATAGCCGGTCTGCTGATAATAAAGGGATCCATAGTAATTGTAAATAAGCTTCTCAGGGGTAAGTGGGGTGTTATGATTTCCCACAGAAGAGAACTTCTTGGCAAGGTTCCCAAGCAGGTTCTGGGGACGAAGATATTCACGAATAACGGTTGTTCCACAGGCTGAGCAAACTCCTCTGCCCTCCTGCTGTGCAAGATTGCTGTCTATATAACATCCGCAATTAAAGCAATAGTAACCGGGTTCCTCCGCAATTTTCTCGGCTGACTGCCTGGTAAGCATTTGAATATGATTAACTGCCTTTTGTTTGGAAAAATAGATCTCTCGGCCTGATGTACTTGGTGAGGTGGGTTTGCCGCATTTCAAGCAGAAATTAGATGTGTCGCTTATTTGGGCGCCACAGTGAATACAATACATTTCTCTCACTCCTCCACATTACTTTCCCCTCAAATTCTCTCTCAAAAAATCTTCTGTTATATTACAATATTCGCCCTATGTACGCAAGTTAAGATTCTGTGTCTTTAGAATATGACGGCGAGCTTGAGGTAGAGGATGGCGTTCTGGTGGGTGTTGTCTATGGCGAGAACTTGGCGGAAGAGTTCTGCGGCGGTGGCGGGGTTATGAAGGCCAAGGTTGGCAAGACCCATGAGGTAGTAGCAATGGGCGCGGTTCTTCATGGTCATGTCGGCATCGAAGACGGACATGTCGGGCATTGAGACTGCGAAGTAGTCCATCTTGAAGGTGTCGCGAAGGTGCTGCTCGCCATAGTCGAGAAGGCGATAATAGCGGGCATTGGCTTCGCTCCTTCTGCCGAGTTTTTCAAGGGCAAGGGCCTGATAGAGGATCATGTCGGCGGGCTGGTCGTAGTAGTACATGACGCCGGCTACTTCCTGAGCTCCCAGGGTTGCCTTCAGGTAGGCTTCCCTGGCCTTCTCAGGTTGCCCCATTAGTTCGAAGGTAGTTCCAAGGTAATAATATAGATTGTTGTCTTTGGTGCCTTCAAGGCGCCCTTCCCCCAGGTTTTCAGGATATGAGAGAGCTTCCTGGAGAAGCCTTTTTATCTGTATGCACATCTCAGCATCCGGCTCTTCCTTCGGCTCAGCTTCCTTCTGAACATTATCAAGAAGCTTCTTGGCCTGCTGCAGGAGGCTTACCTTGAACTGGGTTGTAATCTTGCCCTCTGCCCCTTCCCAGGTTCCGAAGCTGTGGGAGGATATAAGGTCATGAGCTTCTTCGTACCTGCCCATGTCATTCAAAAGAGTTACATATTCGGTGTAGAGATCATCTCTTTTCTGAATAAGTTCTATATGCTTATGGAAATTTGCAAGCCTATCCTCAAAGGATATCCCGAGCTTTTGATATAGCTGGTCTAACTCCATAAACACTCTGGCATCTGAGGTATCCAGCTCAAATGCCCGCTCCAGGCACTTCTTTGCCTTATCTTTGTCACCGCGCTTGTTGTAATAGGCGATGGAGAGATTGCGAAGAAGAGTTGGGAACGTGTCATCCTTGGCTGCAGCCTTCTCCCAGAGTTCGATTGCGAGATCATATTGGAGCTTGTCATAGTAGAGGCATCCAAGATAATACATGGCCCTCGGTGCATCAATGTCCAGCACTGCGATATCCTCTAATTTATTTGGGAAACAGCAATAAGGATCTGCCTTCTCCGCAAGATCACGCTCCGCCTGTGCCTCATTATCACGACCAAGCTTACTGAGATAATATGCCCTATAGTAATGAATCATCGGATGATCAGAGCCACTGTAATCCAGCACCTTCAGCGCATCGTCGTAGAGCCCGGCTTCCGCCAGATCCCTGGCCATCTGCAGATATGTTTCATGGAAATCCCTTGAGAGCTTATGAAGATAAGCTTCATCACACATCCCCGCAAGCACGCCTCCATAGATTGATACATAATCAAAAGCGTCGATCTCGAGATTCTCTTTTATCCAATTATTAGCTTCTTCCATCCTTCCGAGCCTCACAAGCAGCATGGCTTTCAGCGCCCTTGCCTTAATGCTGTGGGTGTTTCTCACAAGTGCTTTTTCAATGAAATCAAGCGCCTCCTCGTACTCTCCTCTTCTGCAGGCTATTGCAGACAGATAGTAGAATCCTTCCTCCTGGAGCTCCTTTACCCAGATTGCCTTATAGAAGGTATCGAAGGCCTCATCAAATTTTCCCCGGTAAAAAAGGCTAAGTCCCAGGTTATAGTATGCTTCGCTGTGGAATGGGCTGGGATGCATAAGTGTCAGTCTATCGATAGCCGCCCGGAAATACTTCTCGGAAAGGGCAAAACGCCCTCTTCTCAGCAAAAGAAGTCCGTAGGCATTGTTTATCCTGGTATCACCGGAGTCACGCTTAAGTCCCTCCAGATAATAATCGTCTGCAGGCCAGGTGGCGTGGCGGTACTGCTCGATGTGCTGCCCTGTAAGGTACAGCTCTTCATTGGTGAATATCTCTGACGGTTCCTTTGCTGCCTTTGCAGGCTCTGCGAGCTTGGGAATTCCCTGATCTTTGGGCTGATAGGATATCAGTTCCTTTCCCTCTGCATTTATGCTGACTTTGAGACGGTACTCATCCTCAATGTTAACCGGAAGTTCTTTTTCATATATGTCATTGGGCGAAAGCTTAGTTTTCTCCCTGAATATAACTTCTCCCTTGTAGGTTGCGTTAATCTCTGCTTCTTCATAGAGCTGAGTTGCATATGCGCAGATATAGAGGGAAGTTCCGCCGTCACGTAGTTCCATATTGAGAGCACCGTGAATGCCGGCGTTCTTGACCTGTCCCACTGCCTTGTAGGGCATGAAGTACTGCTTGAACACCTTCTCTTCATAGGGCTTAAGCCATGCAAAATCAGGCTGATTGTCGCAGAACATTCCTGTCATCAGCTCAATGTAGGGGCCGTCCTCATCGGTAAGATTCCTGTCCCAGGCTTTGCCAAAGTCGCCGCAGCCCCAGGTCCACTGCTTTTTGCCGGGCGAAATGTGGTGATCAGCAACATGCAAAAGACCGGCCTTTTTGCTGTAATCATAGCCGCCGACAAAATCATACTCTGACTTCTCAGCCATGTAGGAGGTGGGAACGGGAATATTCTTATATCTCGATATGTCCACGCCCTCGCTGTAATCATGCTTGTAATAGGTTCCTGTGGCTATTGGAAATCTGGAGACATCTCTTTTGCCATGGTCGTAGACACTGTGAACGTCAGGCGGAAAGATGGACTGGGTATAGTCATTTACGGAAACCGCAGGATTTGCCCACCACAGGAAGGTCTGAGGCAGCGGCGTTCTGTTGTAGAGCTGTCCAGTTACCTCGATATAGGCCTTGCCGGGATAAAGAGTGAAACCTGTAACACACTTGGTGCCGTACATCTGATCCACATCTCCGATCAGCAAGGTCTTACTGCCATCTGCATTCTCAGTGAGCTTGTAATCCACAGGACTGAAGGTTGTGGGTCTATGGTGCTGCGGCCAGTTAAACTCTATTCCGCCGGAGATCCATGGGCCTGTAAGTCCCACCAGGGCAGGCTTAATAACCCTGTTGTAATAAACAAAGTCATAGTCATTGGTCTTGTCGTAGGCTCTCTGAATCCTTCCGCCAAGCTCGGGGAGGATCATCACCTTAATGTATTCATTTTCGAGAAAAACAGCCTTCCACTGCTTATCTTTCTTGGTTCTGCTGATCTCATTTGTTGTGGGATAGGGGTAGATCTTGCCGCTACTCCCCTGATATACCCTCTTTTCTAAGAACATAGGATTCCTGTCGGCGGGACCAACTTCGTAGGTAGGGATTGTGACTAACTCCTCGTATATCTGTACTGTGTTCATTTTCTTCCTCCAGATGACAAGGGGACGGTTCTTCTGTCACATTGAAATGTGACAGAAGAACCGTCCCCTTGTCATCATCTCCTTGCAAAAAATTGCCATCATCATTACAATTATGATACCCGGTCATCTCCGAGATTTCATTAGATGTATTTGCTCACAGATATAAAAAAATTGCTGAGGTATCCCTATGTACTCAAAAGAAAAACTTGTATCCCCCGTTTCCGATTACTACATCCACACTCCCGCCGCAAATACCCGTGATCTGTTCCTCTATCCCACGATCACAGGATATTTCAAGTATGAAGCAGGCTATCACCTCTACAGGGAGTCCTTCGACAGCTTTCTGTGCATGTATATCAAAAAGGGAAAATGTGTTATAGAAATCAATGACAAGTCCTATACCGCCGCTCAGGGGCAGATAGTACTCATAGACTGCTACGGCCCCCACTCCTACGGCAGCAAGACCGGCTGGGAAGCGGTGTGGTTTCACTTTGACGGCAGCCTTGCCCGCAGATACTATGGGGAAATCACCAAAGAAAAAGGCAGCGTCATAACCCTCAGCTCTAACTACCGTTTCGAGAAGTACATAGATAAACTCTACACTTCCTTCAAAAACGGCGCATCGGTCAATGACGCTGTCCTCAATAATTGGATTGTAAATATTCTTACGCAGCTTCTAACCTCCGGTGTAAAACCGGAGAACATAAACGGCTCAGGCGATGCCATAGAGGATATCGTATCCTACATAAACGACAACCTGACCGGGGAGCTGTCTCTGGAAGATCTGGCCAAAAGAGCTAACATCAGCCTCTATCACTTCCTTCGAGTCTTCAAGAAAGAGACCGGCTATACGCCCCACGACTACATCGTAACCACCAAGATAAACCACGCCAAGTACCTGCTGTCCACCACAACCATGTCCAGCAAGGATATCTGCTATCATCTTGGTTTCGGCAGCGAAAGCGCCTTTTGCTCCACCTTCCGTAAAAAGGTAAATATGACTCCTCAGGAATACAGAGAGTCGGTCCTTTAATCAAATTTCAGAATAGTTGCCAGTATTCTTCTGGCGCACTGCTCGAAATCCGCGCGGTTTACTGCGCCCATTTCCTGAGCCTTCTTAACACGCTCAGGGAAACCGCAGGCCATCTTAAGATCATTTCCTGCCTTGATCTCCTTGTAGTGCTCTCCCCTTGTCCACCAGTCTGTGGTAACAAATCCGGTAAAGCCCCACTCTTCCTTAAGGATTCCTGTAATGAGGTCATGACTCTCTGAAGCACGCTCTCCGTTGATAACGTTATAGGATGACATTATTGTATAAGGTGCAGACTCGTGAACTATCATCTCAAAGGCCTTGAGATAAATCTCTCTAAGAGCACGCTCAGACACTCTTGAGTCGCAGTGCTTTCTGTTGGTTTCTTTATTGTTGCAGGCAAAATGCTTGACGGAGGCACCAACATTGTTTCTCTGAATACCTCTTACCATGGCACCTGCAAGGCGTCCTGTAAGATAAGGATCCTCTGAATAATACTCAAAATTACGTCCGCACATAGGACTTCTGTGAATGTTGATGGCAGGAGTGAGCCATACGCAGAGGTTGTTCTCCTTGAGCTCCTCGCCGCCGGCAAATCCAATTTCCTCCACCAGGTCTTTGTTCCAGGTGCAGGCCAGGGATGTGGCACAAGGGAAAGCTGTTGTCTTAACGCCTGTCTCAGGTTGGATACGAACACCCGCAGGGCCGTCAGCAGTTACCGCATTGGGCACTCCGTACTCAGGAAGATTACCAAAGCCAAATACGTTGCCAACGCCGGTGTTGGGCTGACCGCCGCAAAGGTGGATCAGATCCTCATCGGAGAGCTGAGCCATGAACTCATCAAGAGTTACTTTTCCTTCTGCAACTTCGGCAAAAGTCTTTGCCCCCTCCTTATAAGGATAAGTAAGGAAATAGCTGTCTCTTCCGCGAACTGCCGGTACAAGAGCCTCCTCAGTTCCGGGCTCCATCTTCTCAAAAATACATGCATTTATGTCCTTGTGCTCACCGACAGGTAGCTCCTCGAAGCTGCCATCTGCAAGCATTCTCTTCTTGAGTTCCACAGATGCAAGCTTGTGAGAAAGTTTCTGAATGACCTTGTCTTCCTCATTATTGAATTCAAAATCAGTCTTCGTAAGATTCCTTACATTTTCGCCGATATAGAAGCTGTAAACGCCCTTCTCAAGCACATAGGATGCATCTGAAACCTTGCCCAGATCGTCATAGGAACTAAGCTCATACTTACTTACAGAAAGAGTAAGGAGCTGAGCTTCTCCGGGTGCAAGAACCCTGGTCTTGGCAAAATCGCCAAGCTCCCTGGCGGGCTTTTTAAGAAGTCCCTGAGGAGCGCTGTAATAGAGCTGAACCACTTCTTTGCCGGCTACTTTTCCGGTGTTTGTAACCTTAACAGTGAAGCAGAATCCGTCATTTCCCTCGGTAAAATCTGCTGCGTTCACAGTCTTCTTAAGTCCCGAAACCTCTTTTACCGCTGCAGCATCTACAACCTCCATGTCAAAAGAGGTATAGGACAGTCCGTAGCCAAAGGGGTAAACCACCTTCTCTGCCGCTCCGGGAACAGTCTCAAAATATCTGTAACCAACGTATACATCTTCGCTGTAATCAACGTATTCATAGGACTCATGGAAGCCTTCTGTTGAAGGGTAATCCTCAAGAGTTCCTGCAAAGGTATCGGACAATCTTCCGGAAGGACATACCTTGCCAAGAAGCACGTCAGCTGTGGCAAGTCCGCCCTCCATACCGAGCTGTCCCATGTAGAGAGCTGCTCCGATCTTAGCATCCTCTTTTACCCATCTAAGATCAAGAGTTCCGCCAATATTAAGAACGGCAATTACTCTGTCAAAAGAGGCTGTGACCTTGGATACCATCTCCTTCTCCTTGGCGGTAAGGACGAAGTCTCCATCAGGGAAAACCTCACCGGAAAGAGTAGGCATGCTGGTTGCTGCAGGCCAGGGGCTGAACTCACTTGGAGACTCAACCTTGCTGCGATCCCAGCCTTCTCCTGAGAATCTGTTGATGACAATGATGGCGGTGTCGGCAAAATTCCTGGCGCCCTTAACCATATCCTCTGAAAGGTCAGGCTCTGCGGTCATTCCGGGAGCCCTTCCCGCCTCATACTGTTTCTCTATCTCCTGTCTGTAATACTCAATCACAGGCTCATATACTCTGACGCCTCTCTCCTTAAGTCCATCGTAAAGGGATCGGATATATTTGCAGAAAACATCTCCGGATCCGCCGCCTCCCTTAATGTACTCATAGGATGCCTTGCCGAACATGGCAACTGGTGCATCACCTGAGAGAGGAAGAAGATCGTTCTCATTCTTAAGTAAAACCACTGCCTCATCAGCAGCTCTTTTGGATATATCTATATGTTCCTTACTTCCGGTAACTCTGGTATCGCCGTAGAGCGGCACACCGGGTTGATAAAGAAGTCTTGCCCATTTCTGCATAAAAAATACACCTCCGTGCTATATTACCAATAATTTCCTATACCATTGTAAATGGCGATTCTAAGAAATAAAAGTAAAATATTCCGAAAGTGTATTCTTAATTTTTGTCCTATAGTCAGTTTACAAAGCTGCCACAAGTATAAGCCTTACGATAAATGCCACTACCCAGGCCAGTGCACACTGCCATATAACGGTGAATACAGCCCATTTTGCTCCCATCTCTCTCTTGATGGTGGAAATAGCTGCAACGCAGGGAGTGTACAAAAGGCTGAATACCAATAATGTCCCCGCTGAAACTGCGGTGAGAACACCGGTTACACCGCCTTCTGAAGCAAAGAGAACTTCCAGAGTTGAAACCACGCTCTCTTTTGCCATGAAGCCTGAAATAAGGGCTGTCACTACTCTGTAATCTCCAAGTCCAAGAGGTGCAAATACGGGAGCCAGTCCACCTGAAACAAGGGCCAGTATACTATTCTCCGGATCACTCACCAGGTCAAAGTGAATGTCAAAGCTCTGCAAAAACCATACTACAATGGTTGCTACAAAAATGACGGAAAAGGCCCTCTGAAGGAAATCTTTGGCCTTCTCCCACAGAAGAAGTCCCACGTTCCTTGCTCCGGGAAGCCTGTAATTGGGAAGTTCCATAACAAAGGGAACGGCTTCGCCCTTGAAATGAGTCTTTTTCATAAGAAAGGCCACCAGAACTCCCACAAGGATTCCAAGGAAATAGAGGCCTGTTATGATTAGTCCGCCTCTTCCCGGGAAAAAGGCATTAACGAAGAATGCATAGATCGGAAGCTTGGCCGTACAACTCATGAAAGGAGTAAGAAGAATCGTCATCTTCCTGTCCCTTTCGCTGGGAAGTGTCCTTGTGGCCATAACCGCAGGAACTGTGCATCCAAAGCCTATCAGCATGGGCACGATGCTTCTTCCTGACAGACCAATTCTCCTTAGCACCTTATCCATGAAGAAGGCAACTCTTGCAATATATCCACTGTCCTCCATCAGCGACAGGAAGAAGAACAATGTGACGATGATGGGCAAAAAGCTAAGGACGCTGCCCACACCTGCAAATATTCCGTCGATAATAAGTCCGTAAATAACCTCGTTAACTCCATGGGCCAGAAGAAGATCACTGACAACACCAGTCAGCTGATCAATTCCCGTCTCTAACAATCCCTGAAAAAAAGCTCCTATCACGTTGAAGGTGAGGTAGAAAACCAGTGCCATGATAATGATGAAGGAAGGTATTGCAGTATATTTACCCGTGAGGTACTTATCTATTTTTTCGCTTCTTGCGTGTTCCTTGCTCTCATGAGGCTTAACTACGGTCTTGCTGCAGACCTTTTCAATGAAGTCAAAGCGCATCTCGGCGATGGCTGCGCTTCTGTCAAGGCCGCGCTCTTTTTCCATCTGAGCGATGATGTTCTCAAGCATTACCTCTTCGCTCTCTTCCAGCTTAAGCTTATCCATAATGAGCTTGTCGCCCTCAACCACCTTGGTGGCCGCAAACCTCAGGGGAATCTCGGCCCTTTTGGCATGGTCTTCAATCAGGTGCTCAACAGCGTGGATGCATCTGTGAACTGCGCCTCCGTAGGCATTCTCATCACAGAAATCGTAGATAAGCGGTTTCTCCTGATAGTGGGCAATATGGATTGCGTGGCTTACCAGCTCCTCGATGCCCTTGTCCTTGGCTGCGGAAATGGGAACCACGGGAACTCCAAGCATTTCCTCCATAAGGTTGATCTTGATGGTACCTCCGTTGCCGCTGACTTCATCCATCATATTCAGCGCAACTACCATGGGAATTCCCATCTCAAGAAGCTGCATGGTAAGGTACATGTTTCTCTCAATATTGGTGGCATCAACGATGTTGATGATGGCCCTTGGTCTGTCCTCCAATACAAAGTTTCTGGATACGATCTCCTCGCTGCTGTAGGGGGACATGGAATAAATTCCCGGAAGGTCCGTTATCAGCGTATTGGGATAGCCCTTGATCTCGCCGTCCTTCCTGTCAACTGTAACTCCCGGGAAATTGCCAACGTGCTGATTGGAGCCTGTGAGGCGGTTAAAAAGAGTGGTCTTACCGCTGTTCTGATTACCCACAAGGGCGTAGGTAAGGACCGTATCCTGGGGAAGCGGATTCTCATGCTTCTTGTCATGATACTTGCCGCCTTCACCAAAGCCGGGATGGGAGTATGTATTGCCCTCCACAGCCTTACGGACATTTTCATCTTCGCTCTCTTTGGCCTTCATAACCTGGATCTTCTCGGCATCAGCAAGGCGAAGTGTCAGCTCATAGCCGTGGATACGAAGCTCCATGGGATCTCCAAGGGGGGCATATTTCACGACCTTGACCTTGGCGCCCGGGATCACTCCCATATCAAGAAAATGTTGGCGAAGAGCTCCCTCCCCGCCAACTTCGGTTACTATTGCACTTTCATTTATCTTTACATCTCTTAAAGTCATGACATATCTCCAACTTATTGAAAACTTTTATCATTAACATTATAGTCCCAACACTGAAAATATGCCACCCTTAATATTAGCCTATGTTAACAAGCCAATCACAGTCCTTGCATATATTTGTCCATGTCCTCTGCAATCCTTTTTGAGACGGCGACGGCGGCTACTACGGTTTTGGCGCCGGTTACTACGTCGCCGGAGGCGAAGACGCCGGGAAGGGAGGTCTCACCGGATTCGTTGGTGTAAAGGTTTCCTTTCTCGTTGAGCTTAAGGTCCTTCTCGTGGGTTACGATGCGGTCCTGAGGAACCTGAGAGATAGCGATCATGATGCTGTCTGCCGGAACAAGCTCCTCGGCTCCCGTTTCTGCATTGAGAAATACCGGGCCTTCATCCAGGATGCGGACAATCTGCTTTTTGTATTCAAACTTAACGCCGTCAACCTTGGCGTACTCAAATTCGGACTTGGAGGCACTGACTTCTTCGCCTCTTACATAGACTACAACTTCCTTCGATCCGTGTCTGATGGCGGTTCTGGCCACGTCCATGGCAGCGTTGCCTGCTCCTATTATAGCTACCTTGTCACCAAGATCATAGACATCAGGGTTGTTGAGGTAGTTGATGGCATAGAATACATTTCCGAAGGTCTCTCCCGGAACGCCTAGCTTTCTTGGACGCCAGGCTCCTGTTCCTATGAACACGCTCTTATAGCCATCGTTTAACAGGTCCTGAATTCCGGTGGAACCTCCGATTGAGAAGTTGGGTCTGAACTTAATTCCGAGCTCTCTCATTTTTTTGTAATATCTGTCCAGAATGGACTTAGGAAGTCTGAACTCGGGAATACCGTAGCGAAGGATTCCTCCGATCTTGTCATGGGTCTCGAAGACAGTTATTGAATATCCCTTAAGAGCAAGGATGATGGCGATGGTGATTCCTGCAGGTCCCGCACCTATAACCGCTGCCTTCATACCGTTTGAAGGAGCAGGCTTAAGCTCCAGCCTCTCGAAGCAGGAATCCGATATATAGTTCTCGATTGAAGAAATGTGCACAGGGTCGCCCTTTATACCCCTTACGCAGTTTCCCTCGCACTGATTCTCATGGTTGCAGACAAGAGAACATACCATGGACAGCGGATTGTTGGCAAAGAGCATCTCCGCAGCTTCCATGATCTTGTTTTCCTTGAAAAGCTGTATCATTTTCGGAATGTTTGTGTGAATTGGACACCCGTTTTCCCGACATCTGGGATTGGTGCACTGAAGGCAGCGATTTGCCTCATCGATTACATGTACTGACATAGAATAACCCCCTTTATTCTTTCTTTTCTTGCGTTTGGATTATTCTATATGTAAAAGAAGTCAAGAAAAACCCGTTTTGATGGAGCCTTTCTTGACTTTCTTGAACTCGTCTATATGTC
>JAEEGL016257494.1_pt1 | contig 28532 bp, 18 predicted proteins | sample 9134231 | NCBI WGS metagenome assembly JAEEGL01 (sample SAMN16246548, study PRJNA631951) | gut metagenome | biome: gut microbiome; feature: rumen; material: fiber-attached | host: Bos | place: Iran: Karaj | collected 2018-10
GTCCACATGCTCTCCCAGGCTGCCTTCAACGCGTTCCTCAAGACGCTGGAGGAACCGCCCGCACACGTGATCTTCATACTGGCCACCACCGAGAAGCACAAGATACTGCCCACCATCCTGAGCCGTTGCCAGATTTATGACTTCGAGCGCATGACGGTGCAGAACACCGTGGACCACCTGAGACGGGTGGCCGAGAAGGAGGGCATTGGCTATGAGGAGGAGGCGCTGGCCGTGATTGCCGAGAAGGCCGACGGCGGCATGCGCGATGCGCTCTCCATCTTCGACCAGGCAGCTTCGTTCTGTCAGGGCAACATTACCTACGCCAAGGTGATTGAAGATCTGAACGTGCTCGACCTGGAGTATTACTTCCGGATAGTGGACTTGGCCATCAATAATAAGGTGAGCGACATCATGGTGCTGCTCAACGACGTGGTGAACAAGGGCTTCGACGGCGGATTGCTCATTCAGGGACTGGCCAGGCACGTGCGCAACGTGATGATGGCCAAAGACCCGCAGACGCTGCCCTTGCTCGAAGTGAGCGAACAGCAGGCCCAGCGCTATGAGCAGCAGGCCAGGCAGGCTCCGCTCAACTTCCTCTACGGTGCGCTGCGGGTGATGAACCAGTGCGACATCAACTACCGCCAGTCGGCCAACAAGCGGCTGCTGGTGGAGCTGACGCTCATAGAGATGGCTCAGATTACGCAGCCCGACGAAGGGCCTGCCAGTGGGCGTAGGCCCAGACGACTGAAATCCCTGTTTAGGCAACTCGTTCAGCAACGCCAGCCCCAAGTGAAGACGGCTCAGCAGGTGGCCGCGGCTGGCAGGACTGAGCGCAAGGCAGAGGCTGCCGAAGGCAATGGCCCTGCCGCAAGCGGCACACCAGAGCAGGCACCCGAAGCCACGGCCAAGCCCGCAGTCAAGGTATCGCAGCTGGGCATGTCGTGGAACAATCTGCGCCAGATGTCGCGTCCGCAGAAGATGAACATCCTGCCGGGCACGCAGGGCGCAGACAATAAGGGTCAGCAAGAGGATCGCGAGTTCTCGCAGGACGAGCTGGAACTGCAATGGATGGCCATGTGCAACCGCATGCCCCAGAAGTTGAGCGGCATTGCGGCACGGATGAAGAACATGAACCCCCAGATTACCACCCTGCCAGCCGTGGAGGTGGCAGTGCCCAACGAGATTATCAAGGACGAGGTGGAGCGCATCAGGGGCAGCATCGTAAGTACGCTGCGCATCTATCTGCACAACAGCGGGATAACGCTCTCGGTGCGTGTGACCCGAGAGCAGGATCAGGGGCGCATACTCTCGCGGCGGGAGCAGTTTGAGGAAATGGCACGACAGAATCCCTCCGTGGAATTGTTGCGGGCAGAGTTCGATCTGGAACTGGCGTGAAGGAAAAGGTGGAAAGGTAAAAGGGTAAAAAAGTAAAAAAGGTAAAAAAGTAAAAAGGTAAAAAAGGCGAAATAAGATATGAGTAAGGTGAAGAATGCTTTTCTATATGTGTGGCGGCTTTGGTTTGTGAAGTACGTCATCGTGTGTGTGGTGGGAGTGCTGGTCGTGGGATTCCTCGATGAGAACAGCGTGTGGGCCCACCTGCAATACAAGCAGCGCATTGACGAGCTGCGGGCAGAGATAGACCGGTATGAGAAAATCAACGATGCCAACCAGCGGCAGATACGACTGTTGCAGCGTGTGCCGAAGGCCATGGAGAAGATAGCCCGTGAGCGGTATTTCATGAAAGCCGACGACGAGGACATCTTCGTGCTGAGCGACGACGAACCCATCCAACAGACAAACAACCTCTACCATGAGACAGTTGAGTAGCTTTCAGAACGCAATCTTCCTCGTGGGTGCCCTCCTGATGGTCATCGGGGCAGGCGTGAGTCTCACGGGATGGGTGGGCGCACCCTACGTCTACTCGCTGGGCGCACTGGCCTTCGCCTCCATGCAGATGCTGCAGCGCTATGAGGGAACGAACGTCACCATACGCCGCCTGCGCCGTATCATGCTGCTGAGCGACGTGCTGTTTCTCGTGTCGGGCGTGCTGATGTTTGCCTCGCAGGACAATCCGCTCGGCCTGCCCCACATAACCTACCTGCAATATGTACACAACAAATGGGTGGGAACACTGCTCATGGCAGCACTGATACAGCTGTACGTAGTCCACCGACTGGACCATGAGCTCCGCAAAGAGGCAAAAAAACGCTAAAAGATTGCGCAATTGTTTTAAATTGCGCAAATTTTTTTTTCTACCTCAATAGAACGTTGTACATTTGCAGCGAATAAATCACAGACTATGAACAGGATCGTATACTTCCTTGCCATGTTGGCCGTCATGACCTCGTGTGCCGAATCTTACAACATTGAGGGCTCTTCCTCGCTGTCGTCACTCGACGGCAGCAAGCTCTACTTGAAAGCAGTCAAGGACGGGCAGGTGAAGAACATCGACTCGTGTGAGGTGGTACACGGGAAATTCAAGTTTGCAGGACTGCTCGACACGGTGAAGATGGTCAACCTGTTCATGGACGAACAGCCGCTCATGGTGCCTATCGTGCTGGAAACGGGCGAGATAAGGGTGCGCATTGACGACACGTCGCGCAAGGTGAGCGGCACACCGCTCAACGAGGTGCTCTATCAGTTTATTGACCAGCACAACCAGATGGAAAGCCGGATGAACGAACTGGGACACCGCGAGAGCCAGATGCTGCTCGACGGCATTGACGAGCGCACCATCAACGAGCAGCTCTCGCTGGAGGCCGCACAGATAGCACGCGAGGAAGACAGTCTGGTAACCAATTTCATCGTCGACAACTTTGACAATGTGCTGGGGCCGGGGGTCTTCATGATGATCACTGCCGGTTACGAATATCCCATCCTCACGCCCCAGATAGAATTCATCATGACCAAGGCTTCCGACGGGTTCAAGAACGACCCCTACGTGCGTGAGTATTACAAGACGGCCAGTGAGATACAGGCCCATCAGCAGGGGCTCGACGAACCGGCCATGACGTCGTCTGAACCTAACGACTCCATGATACAGAACATCCTGAACGGAAAAGAATGAGAACACTCATCACAGGCGGACGTATCGTCAACGAAGGACAAACGTTCGATGGCTCCGTGGTCATCGAGGGAGAAAACATACGCGAGATACTCAAATCCGGAGAACAGCCCGGGACTCCTGTCGACACAATGGCAGACGTCTCGGGCTGCTACGTCCTGCCTGGCGTGATCGACGACCATGTACACTTCCGTGAGCCGGGACTTACGCAGAAGGCCGACATGGAAAGTGAAAGCAGGGCAGCCGCCGCCGGTGGTGTGACATCCTACTTCGACATGCCCAACACCGTGCCGCAGACCACAACGATGGAGGCACTCGACGACAAGTTCCGCAGGGCTGCACAGTCCAGCCATGTGAACTACGCTTTCTTCTTCGGGGCCACCAACGACAATGCCCGCCTCTTCCCGCAGCTCGACGGTCAACGCATTCCGGGCATCAAGCTCTTCATGGGCTCGTCGACGGGCAACATGCTCGTAGACCGCTTCGAAGCCCTGCAGCACATCTTTGCCACGGCACCGCTGCCCGTGATGACCCATTGTGAGGACACAGCCATCATCAACCGCAACATGGCCGAGGCTAAACAGCGTTACGGCATTGATCCCCGCATAGAGCTGCATCCGCTCATCCGCAGCGAAGAGGCGTGCTATGACTCCACGTTGCAGGCCGTCTCACTGGCCAAGACCTACGGCACCCGCCTGCATGTGGCCCATGTCTCGACGGCCAGGGAGTTGGAGCTGTTTGGTGACTGTCGGAACATCACGGCCGAAGCCACCGTGGCCCATCTCTATTTCACCCAAAGTGACTACGGCAGGCTGGGCACTCGCATCAAGTGCAACCCCGCCATCAAGAGCGAACAGGACCGCAATGCCCTGCGCGAGGCACTCACCGACGGGCGCATCTCGGTCATTGGCACCGACCACGCCCCCCATCTGCTGGCCGAGAAGCAGGGCGGCTGTGCCAAGGCCGTCAGTGGTATGCCCATGATCCAGTTCTCGCTGGTGACCATGCTGGAGCTGGTCGATGAAGGAGTGCTCACCATCGAGCGCATGGTGGAGCTGATGGCCCATCGTCCGGCCACGCTCTTCGAGGTGCGACAGCGCGGATTCCTGCGTCCTGGCTATAAGGCCGACCTCGTGGTGGTGCGTCCGCATGCGCCCTGGATTGTTACCCCCCAGGTGATAGAAAGCAAGTGCAAGTGGAGTCCCATGGAGGGGCATACCTACCAGTGGCGCGTGGAGCAGACCTTCTGCAACGGCCACCTTGTTTATAATAAAGGTGTGGTCGACCGCGACTACATCGGACAGCCAGTCATGTTCAGATGATTCTTCACTACGACATACCCAGTCTTGTACCCTATATCAACTGGCCCTACTTCTTCTTTGCCTGGCAGCTCAGGCAGAAGGAGGAGCAGCAGCGCATGCAGCAGGAGGCCGAACGCTTTCTGGCTGGGGTGTCGGGCCGCTATGAGGCGCATGCCCTCTTCCTCATTGAAGATGCCTGTTCCGAAGGCGACGACATCATACTTGCCAGCGGACAGCGTATCCCCCTGTTGCGCCAGCAGAGCGGCAGCCTCTGTCTCTGTCTCTCCGATTTCCTCGCTCCGGCTTCAACCCCAACACCCAATACCCAAATCGGCCTCTTTGCCACCAGCGTAGACCGTGGAATGGAGACCGACTTCGACAGCGACCCTTACAACAAGATGATGGCCCAGTTGCTGGCCGACCGGCTGGCTGAGGCTGCTGCTGAGCGCATGCATGAAGCCGTCAGGAAGACTTACTGGGGCTATGCCCCCGACGAGCAACTGTCTATTGACGACCTGCACCAGGAGCACTTCCAGGGCATCCGTCCCGCTGTGGGCTATCCTTCACTGCCCGATACCAGCCTTAATTTCGTGCTCGACCGCCTGCTCGACATGAAGCAGATAGGCATCCGGCTCACCGAAAGCGGTGCCATGCGCCCCCATGCCAGCGTGAGCGGCCTGATGATTGCCCATCCGCAAGCCCGCTATTTCGCTGTGGGAAAGATTGGCGAAGACCAGTTGCGCGACTATGCCCGAAGGCGTGGGCTTCCTGTAGAGACAACCCGTAAATTTTTAGCATCCAACCTATGATGGCAAGAGTGATCATACCCTACGTACTGCTCATCCTGGCAGCCTTCCTGTTCTTCGACTGGCGCTTCTGGCGCAAGCGTGGCTGGATGGTGCGCCTGTTGGCCCAGGTTCCCGCACTGGGATTGCTGGCCTATACCGCCAATCTGGCTTTAGAGCGTGACTATTTCCCCGACGACATCTCGAAGCTCAATGTCTATCTGTTCTTCTTCGGACTCATCGTGGTGCCCATGGCGGCCTTTGCCCTGTGCTCACTGGTGGGGCTTGGCATTGCAAAGCTCTTCAGGAAACGTCGCAACTATGGCGAGCCGGTGGGAGTGGCACTGGCACTCTTTTCCCTCTACGTGCTGTTCTATGGCACGTTCGTGGGCTTCAGCAAGCTGGAGGTGCGCCACGTAGACCTTGCTTTCAGCGACCTTCCGCCTGCTTTCGACGGCTATCGCATCGTGCTCTTCAGCGATGTCCATGTGGGCAGCTATACGGGCGGACGTGAGCAGATTCTGCAGCGTGCCATCGACAGCATCAATGCCCAGCACCCTGACTTGGTGGCCTTTGCCGGTGATTTGCAGAACAAGGTGCCGCAGGAGATAGAACCCCACGTGAAAGTGTTGAAGAAAATCAAGGCCCCCGACGGTGTGTTCTCCGTCTTGGGCAACCATGATTATGCTGAATATACTGATGCTCCCTACGAAGTGGAATATGAGAACATGCAGCGCATTGTTTCCATCCAGCAGCGGGAACTGGGCTGGACGGTGCTGGTCAATTCGCGCCGCTATGTACACCGTGGCCAGGACTCCATCGTCATTGCAGGCATGGAGAACGACGGCGAAGGGCGGTTCCCCCAGTTGGGCGATGTCGGCTATGCGCTCTATGGCGTGTCACGCCAAGCCTTTGTTGTCATGCTTGAACATGATCCTACGGCCTGGCGCCGCAAGATTCTGCCTAAGTGTCATGCCCAGCTCACGCTGAGCGGTCACACCCATGCCATGCAGTTCTCACTCTTCGGGTGGACGCCCATGTCGCTCCGCCATCGGGAGGTCGAGGGTCTCTACCGCATGGGTGAGCGGGCCATCTATGTGTCGAAAGGGCTGGGCGGCGTCATTCCCATGCGCTTTGGCGCCACTGGCGAAATTGTTGTCATCAATCTGAAGAAGAAATGAAATACCTTTACTATGTCTATCAATTGTTCGTGGGGCTACCCTTTGTGATCATTTCCACGTTAATCACTGCCCTGACGGTGGCCATTGGCTGCACATTGGGCAACGGCCATTTCTGGGGCTATTACCCCGGACGCTGGTGGGGCTACCTCATCTTGAAGGTACTGCTGCTGCCCGTGAAGGTTGAAGGTCGTGAGAATCTGGAGAAAGACCAGTCCTACGTCTTCGTGGCCAACCATCAGGGGGCGTTCGATATCTTCCTGGTCTATGGCTATCTGCGGCGCAATTTCAAGTGGATGATGAAGCAGCAGCTGCGCAAGATGCCTGCTGTGGGCTATGCCTGTGAGAAATCACACCAGATCTTCGTAGACAAGCGCGGCCCCAAAAAGATCAAGGCCACCTACGACCAGGCTCGTCAGACCCTGCAAGGCGGCACCAGCCTCACCGTGTTTCCCGAGGGCGCACGCACCTTTACCGGCCACATGGCTCATTTCCGTAAGGGTGCCTTTGCCTTGGCCGATGAACTCCAGCTGCCTGTGGTGCCCATTACCATCAACGGCTCGTTCAACGTCTTGCCTCGTCAGCGTGGCTTTGGCTTTGTCAGTTGGCATCCGATGAGTCTCACCATCCATCAGCCCATCTATCCGGTAGGGAAGGGAAGCGAGAATGTTGAGGCCACCCTCAATCAGGCCTACGATTCGGTCATGTCGGCTCTTGTCCCCGAATATCAGGGCTTCGTGGAGAATCCAGACCAGTAAATAATCATTCATTATACTAATTTATCAAACCACTAAAAACATGAAACGTACATTATTATCTTTTCTCTTGCCGTGTCTGGCCTTTGTGGCCATGGCTCAGCCCCAGGGTGGATTTGGTGGATTCCAAATGCCACAAGTGAAACTGGAAACCAGTCAACAGTGGAAGGACGTGAACTATGTGGGCGACGATCAGGCGTACCACACCTGCGACATCTATCTGCCCAAGCAGGAAAAGGCTGCTTACCCCGTCGTGATTCACATTTACGGCAGTGCCTGGTTCAACAACAACGGCAAGGGCGCCGCCGACCTGGGCACCATCGTGAAGTCGCTGCTTGATGCAGGTTACGCCGTGGTGTGCCCCAACCACCGTTCCAGCATGGATGCGAAGTGGCCTGCACAGATTCACGACATCCGTGCCGTAATCCGCTTTGTGCGCGGAGAGGCCAAGAAATACAAGTTCGACACTTCGTTTATTGCCACCAGCGGTTTCTCGTCGGGTGGACACTTGGCTTCGACAGCCGCCACCACGAGCGGAACGAAGCAGACGAAGGTGGGCTCTGTGGATATTGACCTGGAAGGCGCACTGGGCAGCTTCACCAGTGAGAGCAGTGCCGTCAATGCTGCCTGCGACTGGTCAGGCCCTGTGGACTTGACGGCCATGGACTGTGGTGACCACATGACCATGGGTGCCGACAGTCCCGAGGATGTGCTGCTGGCTTCGAAGCTGTCGAAGGAGCCTGACAAGTATCTGAGCCTGAGTGCCACCAACTATATTGACAAGAACGACCCGCCCGTGATTATCTTCCATGGTGAGAAGGACAATGTGGTTCCCTGCTGTCAGGGCAAGAAGTTCTATGAGCTGCTGAAGGCTGCCGGTGTCACCACCGAGGCAACGTTCGTGCCAGAGGGTGGCCACGGCATGGGCATGTACAGCGAAGAGAACCTGCAGAAGATGGTCAATTTCCTCAATGCAGCCCGCTGTGGCAAGTCGCGTGTGGTCGAAGATGGTGGAACGGGCGACTACAAAGCCATCATGAAGGAAGACCCCACGCTGCCCGAACATACCATTCTGGTGCCCCAGGATCTTGCCCCCTTCAGTCAGCAGAAGCCGCTGCCTGTGCTGGTATGGGGCAATGGTGCCTGCGCCAACTCGCCTTTTGAACACATCAACTTCCTCAACGAGATTGCTTCCCACGGCTACATCGTGCTGGCAACGGGCAACATTCCCATGACCGACGAATGGTATCGTGGCCCCATGTCGCGTTCGGAGCAGCAGATAGAGAGCATCGACTGGATTATTGCGCAGAATGCCGACAAGAACTCTCCTTATTATTATAAGATTGACGTGAAGAACATCTGCGTGGCTGGCATGTCGTGCGGTGGCCTGCAGACACTCTACAACTGCGCCGACCCACGCATCAAGACGCTCATGATCTGCAACAGCGGACTGTTCAAGCAGTCGAACGCCAATCAGGCTGTAGGCGGCATGCCCATGCCTGACAAGGAAAAACTCAATGAGATTCACACTCCCATCATCTATATCCTGGGTGGTAAGGAAGACATTGCCTACGAGAACGGCATGGACGACTTCCAGCGCATCAGCCACGTTCCGGCATGTGCCACCAACTTCCCCGTGGGCCACGGCGGCACTTATCGCCAGCCTCATGGTGGCGAGTTCAGTGTGGTGGCCCTGGCCTGGTTGGACTGGCAATTAAAAGGCGACCCGAAGGCCGCCAAGATGTTTGTGGGTAAGGATTGCGAACTCTCAGGCCGCAAGGACTGGACGATTGAGAAGAACGCCTCGTTTGAACAGTTGAAGAAGTAGGAACTACCTGGAAACCACGCGTTTCATGCTTTTCCCATCGGCATAGCGGTCAATGACAACCCCATGCCGATGGGATTTTTCATTGTTCACTATCCTGCCTCCCAAGTCATAAGTGGCCGACTTCTTCGTGCTTGTGCCCGATGCCTGGGCATCGTTGATGCCACTGGCCCCTGCTTCGGTGAACTGCCAGGCATCGACCCAAGCGTTGTTAGCCTCGGTGTAGACCAGGTACAGGTTGCGCAAGCTCTTGAAGGTAGCGGGATTGAGCTCGATGACATGGTCTTGGTAAGTGGACGACGAGAATTCCAATGTTGCGGCTGCCTTACCGTCCTTGTTGCCCAGACGTAATTCGAGTTTTCCCTTTCCCTTGGCGCGCAACATGAAGGAAGAAGCACCCGTGGTGCCGAAATCCACCTTGGTTACCATCGTCCAGGCACCGGCAACCATCTTCACCTGCATGTTCTCCGAGGCATCGTTGCCCAGTGTGTTGATGTCAGTGTTCTTCTTGATATTGGTGAAGTGCTCATAGTTCACACCGCCAGATATACACATGGTCTCGGCCTGCTGTAGCTCGTAGGGGTTCAGTCTTTTGATGAAGGTAACGCCCTTCTTGGTCAACGTCACCTTGTCGATGGTCTGAGTGCTATCGGTCACCTTCGCTACATCGACACCAATGGAACGGAAGCCTGAGGCACCTGTGTTCATGGCCTCCTCCAGGACAGTGGAATGATAGAACAGGTAGTATTTGTCCTGGAACTTATGCAGATGGGTGTGATTGTTGCCCCAGCCCATGCCGAAGTTGCCCTCGTTAGGCACATATTCGCCACGATACTCCCAGGAGCTGGGCTTCAGTGGTGTGTCGGTCACCATGTAGCACATGCTGCACGGTGAGGGTGCGGGCTGGCCGTTGCTTTTTTCGTAGGTTCCCCAGTCGGGGCGTTCACCCCACGATGTGTTATAGGTATAGACGTAGCGGCCACCAATCATGTTCAGCTCACTGGCCTCAAACAGATAGGGTGCCGGCATGTTTACGGCACTGCCGTCGATTTCGGTCATTGAAGGCTTCAGTTTGGCAATGCGCGAGTTGCCTGGCCACAGTTTTGACCCCGATGACTGGGGATCACCACCTCCAAAGGCTATCCAGCCTTGTCCGTTCTCGTCGATGACTGCACCGGGGTCAAATACCCAGTTGCAGGGATCTACGCCACTCATGCCGTGGGTGATCATGGCCTGACTGTTGGGAGAAGTGAAAGGACCTATAGGCGAAGAACCCTTGATGACGCCCACGCTGCCGCCGCCATTGGCGAAGTAGATGAAAAACTCGTCCTTGCCTTGGGAATTGGTGCGCCATACGGCCGAAGGTGCCCATGACTGTCCGCACCAGGAGCCGCACACCTTCCCTACGTCGATGGTACCATGGAAAGTCCAGTTCACCATGTCGTCGGTAGAGAACACCACCAGCGACTTGATGTTGCCATAGCCGTTCGTACCTTTTTTCTGGTTGATGATGAACTGCTGATGGTCGTTGGTGCCGTAGACGTAGAGTCGGCCTTTGTAGTCGATAGCCGTAGGGTCGGCACAGAACACACAAGGGCTGATGGGATTGAGTTCTCCCACTTCCTTATAGTTTTTGGCAATTGCCTGAGCATCCGCCTGCATGCTTGCAGTGAGGATGGCTGCTGCGAGAAATAGTTTTTTACACATTGTTTTCAGGTTTTATTGAATGATCTTGAACTTGGCAAACTTCAACAGAAGTTGCTTGGTTCCGGCATTGCGGAATTCTACAGTGGCCTTTTCGTTCTCGCCCGAACCTTCAACGCTGATTACCCGGCCGATGCCGAATCGCTGGTGCTCGATGACGTGACCTTCACGCAACGAACCTGCCAACTGTGGCTGCGGAGACGACGGAATGGAGCGGACAGGACGGAAACGGCCACCTGATGCTTGATTGAGCTGGCGCTTGAAACTGTCTGAAAGCGGGTCGACAGGTGTTTCAGGCCTGCGTGGAGCAACGGCGCGGGGCATGGGGTCGGCTCTGAACTGCGATGCCACGGGTCTCGGGTTCTGCGTCCAGGGCAGTCGGCTTGTGCCGAAGTCCTCGTCTTGTCTTCCACCTTTCTGTGACTCTACATGTAGCAGTGAAGGGTCGATGTCGCGGATGAAGCGAGACGGTGTGTCAAATTCCATGCGTCCGTAGCGGAAACGGTTCTGTGCACAGGTCAAGAAGCAGTGGCGCTCTGCCCTTGTAATGGCCACATAGAGCAGGCGGCGCTCCTCTTCCAGGGCACGCATAGAGTCGGTAGACATGGGCGAAGGGAAGATGTTTTCTTCGAGTCCCACGACAAACACCGTGGGGAATTCCAGTCCTTTGGCACTGTGTATGGTCATTAGCGACACCTTGGCCTGTTCATCGTCATCATCGCTGTCCAGGTCGGTAAGCAGCGACACCTCCTGCAGGAAGTCGTTCAGTGCTACATGGTCACCCTGTCCTTCCTCGCGTCGGCTCTCAACAAAGTCCTGTAGTCCGCTCAGTAGTTCCTCCAGGTTCTCCTGTCGTGACAGATCTTCAGGATTGCGGCTGCTGTAGATGTCCTTCGACACACCGCTTTCCGTAACGATGTCGTGCCCCAGCTGGTAGGCATCATCCGACTTCACACGCCCCATCCAGCCTTCTACCAGTTGTCGGAAAGCCTCCACTTTGGAAGCTGTTCCCTTGCTGATGTCAAGGTGGAAAAGCACAGGCTGCGTGATGACAGTCCAGAGCGACACACCGTATGTGGTGGCTGTGGACACAATCTTGTCGAGGGTGGTGTTGCCAATGCCGCGTGTGGGATAGTTGATGATGCGTTTCAGTGCCTCTTCGTCGTTAGGATTGGCCACCACGCGGAAGTAGGCTATCACGTCTTTAATCTCTTTACGCTGGTAGAAGCTCAGTCCGCCGTAGATGCGGTAGGGAATGTTCTGCTTGCGCATCTGCTCCTCAAACGAACGGCTTTGCGCGTTGGTTCGGTAGAGAATGGCAAAGTCGCTGTAGGCACATTGTTCCTGACGCTTCAGCCGTAGGATGTCGTTGCACACGATGAGTGCTTCCTCCTTGTCGCTGTAGGCGGGCTTCAGTGTCACTCGTTCCCCTTCGTCGCCCATGCTGAACACATCCTTCGGAATCTGCCGTTCGTTCTTCTTGATCAGGCTGTTGGCGGCTTGGACAATGAGTTGCGTTGAACGGTAGTTCTGTTCCAGTTTGAACAGGCGGGCATCGTCGTACAGTTGCCTGAAGTCAAGGATGTTGTCGATGTTCGCACCGCGGAAACTGTAGATGCTCTGTGCGTCGTCGCCCACCACACATACTCGCTGTCGCTCACGGGTGAGCTGGGTCACAATCCGCTGTTGCACGAAGTTCGTGTCCTGATACTCGTCGACCAGCACATACTGGAATCGCTCCACATACTTCCGCCGCACGTCTTCATGGCGTTCAAAGAGCAGGAACGTCTGTACCAGCAGGTCGTCGAAGTCCAGGGCGTTAGCTTGGCGGCATCGTTCCACATAGCGAAGGTAGACATCGTGAACCTTCGGTTTCCGGGAGTCGTAGAGCGAACAACCCACGAAGGCATCGGGCAAGATGAGGTGGTTCTTGGCCATTGAAATCTGGTCGGCCACCGACGTGGGCTTGTATTGCTTCTCGTCGAGTGCCATCTCCTTGCAGATGCTCTTCACGAGCGACCGTGAATCGGCCTGATCGTAAATAGTGAACGACGGAGTGAAGCCGATTTTCTCGGCCTCGGCACGGAGAATGCGTGAGAAAACGGAATGGAAGGTGCCCATTTGCAGATAGCGGGCCTGCTCGTTGCCCACCAGCCGTCCTATGCGTTCCTTCATCTCTCGGGCGGCCTTGTTGGTAAACGTCAGAGCCAGGATGTTCCAGGGCTTCAGTCCTTTCTCCTGCAAGAGATAGGCTATCTTATAAGTAAGTACGCGCGTCTTGCCCGAACCGGCTCCGGCAATCACCAGCGAAGCCCCGTCGCAATAGGTTACGGCCTCGCGCTGACTCTCGTTCAGTTGTTCCAGTAAATTCTCAATCATGATGCAAAGGTAGAAAATAATTGTGAATTATAAATTCTGATTTGAAAATATTTCGTATCTTTGCGGTCAAAAACTGATATTGCTTATGGATTGGTTACACATTGTGGCAGTAATCGTGCTGGTAATTCTCGGCGTGGTTATCTATCGTAAGAAGCTGAACGGATAAAAAAATGGGATGCATCATTTGTGCCCACTATCGTTTTAATGTTTTTATGAAGAGAAGATATTTTCTTAGTATTCTTTTTCTGTTTGGGGCTCTTGTGAGCAGTGCCCAGATGGTAGACCCTGTGCGTTTCCAGTCGGCTATGAAGATGTTGAAGGGCAGTGAAGCTGAGATTGTTTTCACTGCCGACATCGATCCCGGATGGCATGTCTACTCAACTGACCTGGGACAAGACGGGCCTATCGAGGCCAGCTTTCATGCCGACAAGACCGACGGAGTGGAACTGGTGGGCAAACTCACGCCAAGGGGCACGCTGACCAAGAAGTATGACAACATGTTCGGCATGGAACTGAAGTACTTCGAGAACAAAGGTCAGTTTGTGCAGAAGATACGCTTCGTCAAGTCTGAATATGACCTCAGCTGCTTTCTGGAGTATGGTGCCTGCAGCGACGAGATGTGTCTGCCCCCTACGCAGGTGGAGTTCAAGCAGAGCGGAAAAGCCCCTGTTGTTTCAGAGGAAGCTGAGGAACAGACAGATGCTCAAGAATCCTCTGTCCCTCAAACGACGGCTGACGATGTAGATGCATCCAATGATTCGTTAAGCGCGCTTAGCGGCTCGTTAAGCGCGTCTAAGTCGCAGTTAAGCGTGCTTAACTCCCTTTGGGCACCGGTCACTAGCGAACTACAGTCCTTTGAACAGGGTGGAACCGGCAATACCACCTCATGGTGGATGATTTTCCTGGAGGGTCTGCTGGGTGGATTCCTGGCCATCCTGACACCCTGTGTGTGGCCCATCATCCCGATGACCGTGTCGTTCTTCTTGAAGCGGAACAAGGAACGGTCGAAGGCAGTACGCGAGGCCGTGACCTATGGAGCTTCAATCGTTGTCATCTATGTGCTGCTGGGGTTGCTTGTAACCTTGTTGTTTGGAGCTTCGGCCCTGAATGCGCTGTCCACGAATGCCGTCTTCAACATCTTCTTCGCCTTGTTGCTCATTGTCTTCGCAGCCTCGTTCTTCGGTGCCTTCGAACTGACACTGCCCTCGTCGTGGGCCAACAAGGTGGACAGAAAGAGTGAATCGACAACAGGTCTGCTCTCCATTTTCCTCATGGCTTTCACGCTGGCTCTGGTGTCGTTCTCCTGCACAGGCCCCATCATCGGGTTCCTGCTTGTGGCTGTCAGCACGCAAGGCAGCATCGTTGCGCCCACCATCGGCATGCTGGGCTTCGCCATTGCACTGGCCATTCCTTTTACGCTGTTTGCCTTGTTCCCGTCGCTGCTGAAACAGGCTCCGAAGTCGGGTGGGTGGATGAATACTGTGAAGGTTGTGCTGGGCTTCATCGAACTGGCCTTTGCCCTGAAGTTCCTGTCGGTGGCCGACCTGGCCTACGGATGGCACCTGCTCGACCGCGAGGTGTTCCTCTCCCTCTGGATTGTTTTGTTTGCCCTGCTGGGAACCTACCTGATGGGCTGGTTGCATTTCCCTCACGACGGGGAACGTCGGGGTACGAATGTGCCCCAGTTCTTCCTGGGACTTGTCTCACTGGCTTTCGCTGTCTATATGGTTCCTGGCTTGTGGGGTGCTCCGCTGAAAGCCATTTCAGCCTTTTCACCGCCTATGAATACGCAGGACTTCAATCTCTACAAAGGTTCGGTTGAGGCCCGTTTTACTGACTACGACCAGGGCATGCAGGCAGCACAGGCAGAAGGCAAGCCTGTGATAGTTGACTTCACGGGCTTTGGCTGTGTGAACTGCCGTAAGATGGAGGCTGCCGTGTGGACTGACCCGAAGGTGCAGGACATCCTAAACACGCAGTACGTGCTTGTTTCGCTCTTCGTTGACGACAAGACACCCTTGACGGAACCCATTGAGGTGACTGAAGCTGACGGTAGCCGCCGTACCTTGCGCACCGTTGGCGATAAATGGAGTTATCTGGAACGTGCCAAGATAGGGGCCAACACGCAGCCCTGCTATGTGCTGCTCCATCCGGTTACAGGTAAGCCGCTCAACGGGCTCCGCTCCTATGACGAAAACATCAGCGAATACGTGGAATTCCTGCAGACAGGACTCAAAAACTATGAAAATGCGAATGCCAATCAGCCCATTTCGTATCCTCAGGAGCATTAAAAAAGCTTAAATCTGCATCTATCTGAATTTTTCTTTGTAATTTCGGCCACGAAAAAAGAATTATCTTTTGACCAATGGCATATCTAAAAACAAAAATACTACTGATTGCAGCCCTGTTGCTGCTCGTTACACCAGCCATCAGAGCACAGCATCTGCAGGCTTCTTTATCGCATTATTCCACCGACAATGGCATGACTTCCAACGCCATCGCCTTCATGCAACAAGATGATTTCGGCTATGTGTGGCTGGGCACATGGAACGGCCTGTCGCGTTTTGACGGCTATAATTTCTTCAACTATCAGACAGGTGCCGGAAGCCACATACCGAACCTTCATAACCGTATACTGAACTTTGCTATAGACAACCAGCAGAACATCTGGCTCCACATGTACGACAACCGTGTGTTCGTGCTGAAACGCTCCATTGACAAGATTATCAATCCTTTTGAGGGCATTGCCGAGAGCGAGGACTTCCGTACAACCACTCCTGTTACCATTACCAGTTCGGGCTTTGCACTCATCAATGTGGAAGGCACGGGCCTCTACAAAATGCGCATTGAGCAGGACGGCATTAACTCCGAGCTGATTACTACTGGTGGACTGACGGTGACTTCTATGGCCGAAGGCTATCAGAACGACATCTGGCTGGGTACTGACAAGGGCGTTCACCGAATGGATCTCTCCAACCTGACCGTTGAGCGCAAGGGACTGTTCCTCGACGAGCATGTGACTTGTCTTTTCTCCAATGGCTACAACATCTTCGTGGGCACTGAGTCGGGAAAGATCATGTCGTTCTCCTACGGACAGGAACCGAAGACCATCCGCAATAGTGGCCAGCCCATCAACCGCCTGTTTGTCGACAGCCACGGCCTTGTATGGTTCACCGACAAGCGACAGGGTGCCACCCGCATGCGTCCTGACAATGGCGACGAGAAGCTGTTTGACCAAACCCTTGTTGCCCCTGACTATGACGGCAACGGAGGTGCCTTCAACGAGACCAACGGAACGGTATGGGTGCGAATGAACCACGGTGGCTTCGGCTACTACAACCGCGAGACCGACGAAGTGGAATACTTCCACAACGACCCGTCGAACCCCTGGAACCTCTCTAACACGGTTAATGCCGACCTGGAGCTGAACGAAGGCGTGGTATGGGAATCTACCAACCGTCGCGGACTGGAGAAACTCGAGATTCTGAAGAACACCATTGAGCGCATTCAGCTCTATCCCAATGCCGAGTCGGCACTGGCCAACGAAATACGAACCATGCTCTACGACCAGCAGCGCCAGCTGCTCATCCTGGGTAACAAGGCCAGCCAACTGCTGTTCATCAAGAACGATGGTAGCCGCACCGTCGTGAGCAGCGACTCGAAAGGCAACCCCATCGGCCGTACCTATGGTATCTCGAAAGACTCGAAGGGTAACTACTTGCTTTGCTCTAAGGACCACGGACTGTTCAGGATTACTCCCACGCAGGGTGGCTTCAACATTCAGAACTACTGTCATAGTGACCAGAACCAGTGGACGCTCAATAACAATGGTGCCTACGCAGCCGTGGAAGACAAATACGGCAACGTATGGGTGGCCACCTACGGAGGCGGTGTGAACCTGCTGACGAAGAACAAGAGCGGCCAGGAAGTGGTGCTGAACAATACCAATGGCATGAAGTCCTATCCTTTCAACTCGCACAAGAAAGTACGTACCATAACTCTGGATAAGGACGGCAAGGTCTGGGCAGGAACCACCGATGGCATTCTCATCATGTCCTATAAAGACCGCAAGCTGAGCATCCAGCGGTTGGAAGCGTCGGAAGAACAGCCTGACCGCATCCTTATGTCGAACGACATCGTCTGTCTGGCACAGGATCGTCAGGGCAGCATGTGGGTGGGAACTAACGGTGGTGGACTGGCCCACACCGTCGGCCAGGACTCAAAGGGCCGCTGGCTTTTCGAGCATTTCGGAGCTGCTGACGGTCTGCCCAGTGAGGAGATTCGTAGCATCACTTTCGACGACCGCAATAATGTGTGGTTTGCTACCGACCACATTCTCTGTTCCTACGACATGAGCAAACGCATCTTCACCACATTCTCCAACCTTGATGGTGTTGACGAGACCAACTGCTCGGAGGGCGCTGCCATCTCGCTGCCCAATGGTAACATCCTCATTGGAACAGTGAATGGCTATTACCTCGTAGACCGTTCCAAACTGGCTACTACCGCTGGTAACGTGCTGAAGTTGCGCATCACCGACTTCTGGCTTGACGACGAGCTGCAGAGTCCGCGATTCAACAACAATTTCGACTATTACGTGCCCGACAGCCGTCATGTACGCCTGCCAGGCCACGGCTCCGACATTGCTTTCCGTTTTGCCTCGCTCAACTACCAGTTGCAGCACCGTGTGCATTACCAGTACATGCTCGAGGGCTACGACACCGACTGGCAGAATGCCGACAAGAGGCGCATCATTCACTATTCGAATCTGCCTACTGGCACTTACCGTTTGCGCGTGAAAGCCTTCTTGCTTGAGTCGCCTGAGAAGTACGACATGAAAGTCATTGAGATTGAGGTACCGCCTTATTTCCTCCTGTCCAGCAATGCCGTCTGGCTTTACATGCTTCTGACCATCGTTTTGGGCATTGCGTTGCTGCTTGTGCGTCAGCGGCAGCTTGAGAATGAGGAGAAAATGCGCATACTCCGCGAAGGCCCGCGCCAGCAGGTCCGCTTCGAACAGGAGTCCGACTATGACTTCATGCACATGCTGACCGATTATCTCGATGTGCATTTCTCTGATCCCATGCTTACCGTTGAAGAGATTGCCACTGCCACCGACATGAGCGTGCAGCAGTTTGCACGCCAGCTGAAGCAGCTCACCAGGCAGATGCCCAAGGAATATCTTGCTGACTTCCGTCTGAAGAAGGCCCTTGAAATGCTTGAGAAGACCGACGACAGCATTGCACAGGTGGCTATCAACTGCGGCTACACCGATCCCAACTCCTTCAACCGCATTTTCAAGTCAAAGACCGGCATGATGCCTTCGAAGTATCGTGATCAGCGCAAGCAGAAGCCTGCTGACGATGAACCCACCGACGAATATGAGTTGATAGAAGAGGGGGAGAATTAGGAGTTAGGAGTAAAGAGTTGGGAGTTAGAAGGTAGGAGTTTGGAGTTAAAAATGATTAAGCAAAGCAAAATAACACCTCGTTCCTAACTTCTAACTCCTAACTCTTTTGTACCTTTGCATGCAGAAAGCTAAACAGGGGGCCGTATCGGTTCGATCGGGATACTCATCAAATAACAATGAAAACCGGGCTGACTCCTTTTGCCAATGGCGGGCCACTATCCAAGCGTTTACACAATGCCGGTGGATTACAAAGGCGAAGGGCACCCATAACCTGTGATAAAGGAGTTTTCATCACATCACCCTTATGGCCCCCTTCTTTCAGAAAACTCATCATTTATCACTCATCACATATCACTTCCACCATGTTTTCCGGCATTATCGAAGAGTTTGCTACCGTTGTAGCCATCAAGAAAGACAGAGAGAATATTGATTTCAAGCTGAAGTGCTCCTTCGTCGACGAACTGAGCATTGACCAAAGTGTTGCCCACAATGGCGTTTGTCTCACCGTTGTCAAGATTGAGAACGGCACCTATACCGTCACCGCCATGAAGGAAACGCTCGATCGCTCCAACTTGGGTCTGCTCAGCGTGGGCGACAAGGTCAATGTGGAACGTTCCATGCTAATGAACGGTCGTCTTGATGGTCACATTGTGCAAGGCCATGTTGACCAGACGGCTACCTGCATTGCCATGGAAGATGCCGACGGTTCCACCTACTTTACCTTCCACTATCCCTTCGACCGCGAGATGGCCCGCCACGGCTACTTCACCGTCGACAAGGGTTCAGTCACTGTCAATGGTGTTTCGCTCACTGTGTGCCGTCCCACTCAGGACACCTTCCAGGTGGCCATCATTCCCTACACCTTCGAACACACCAACTTCCAGGACATCCGTGTGGGTACGGTTGTCAACATTGAGTTCGACATCATCGGAAAATACATTGCCCGTTTGCAGCAGCTATAGAAAAAGGACGCATCCGATATCACATCGTAATGCGCCCCAACCAATCATGTACTAAAAGCAAACAATAACCTAAAAAACAAATCTAAACTATGGAACGCTTTGGAGCGAATCGCTATTCGCTTTGGTTCACGGTGCAAAGATACGGAATTTTCTACACCGTATGAAAATAAAAACCCTAAAGTGAGATGGAGTTTTCCCTAAACTTGGGGGGATTTTCCCTCTATCCCCTTCTTTCCCTGAGCAGCCAGAGCCCCATGAAAGTCAGCATGCCATTCAGCATCAGCAGTTCGTAGCCAAAGCGGTACCCTGCAAGCTGACCCACTATTGTCTCTGTAGCCAGGCACAGCAGGGGTGATGCCACGCACACCAGTGGCACCCATCGGTCGCATACCTTCAGACGGGTGAAGAGTCCGAAGGCAAAGAGTCCTAATAGCGGGCCGTAGGTATAGCTCACCAAAATGTAGATGGCATCGATGAGGCTGGTTGAGTTCAGCAGGTCAAACAGCAGAATGAACGTCACGAAGACCATGCAGAAGCCTGCATGAGCCATGCGGCGCAGCAGTTCGTCGTGCGGTCGGCAGCAGATGTCCAGGCAGAAACAGGTGGTGAGCGACGTCAGTGCTGAGTCTGCACTGGAGAACGAAGCCGCCACAATGCCAATGGTGAACAGCAGCAGCACCAGCGGCCCCGCCTGCTCCACGAACAGCGGCAGCAGCTGGTCGCCTGCCTCGGGCAGGGCCATACCCTGTGCTTCGGACAGCTGTGCCAGCAGCACACCCAGGGTCAGAAACAGTAGGTTGGCAGGCACGAAGGCCACACCGTAACTGCACATGTCCTTCTGGGCTGAGCGCAGCGTGCGGCACGTCAAGTTCTTCTGCATCATGTCCTGGTCTAGTCCTGTCATGACCACCACGATAAACACACCGCTCAGGAACTGCTTCCAGAAATACTGTCGCGACGTCCAGTCGTCGAGCACCATCACACGGCTACGGCTGTCTTCAGCCACCGCTCTGACAGCTTCCATGAAGTCCAGGTTCAATGCCCCCACCACTTTATATATAATAAGGAGCATGGCGGCAAAGAGGCAGAACGTCTGAAACATGTCTGTGAACACCAGTGTTCGGATGCCTCCCCGGTGGGTGTAAAGCCAGATGAGTGCCACCAGTCCTGTCACTGTCACAGGGAAAGGCACGCCCAGTGCGGAAAAAACGAATTGTTGCATGATTATGCAAACTACGTAGAACTTTACCGATGCCCCAGCCACCTTCGACAGCAGGAAGAACCACGCCCCCGTCTGGTAACTGCGACGGCCCATGCGCTGTCCCAGATAGGCATAGATGCTCACCAGGTTTAACCGGTAGTAGACCGGCAGCAGCACTGTGGCCACCACCACATAGCCAACCACAAAGCCCATGCACAGTTGCAAGTAGGCCATGTCCGACGTCAGCACCATGCCCGGCACACTTACCAGTGTGACCCCCGAAATCGAGGCCCCCACCATGCCAAAGGCCACCATGGGCCAGGCCGAGCGACGCTCACCCTGATAGAAAGTTTCGTTAGTGGCACGGCGTGAAACCCACCGGCTTATACAGAAAAGAATGCAAAAATATGCAAGAATTGCTGCAGTTATCATCATAATGGGCACAAAAATACAAAAAAACTTGTAAATATTCGTTCGTTTGCGAATAAAATTGTAATTTTGCATGCATCATTTAATAACCAAAACAAGAAATCATGAGCAAACAGAAGAAATTCATCCTCCAAGAGAGCGAGATTCCTACACAGTGGTACAACATTCAGGCTGACATGCCCAACAAGCCCCTGCCGCCCATCCATCCGGCTACCAAGCAGCCGCTTGGTGTCGACGACCTGGCACATATCTTCCCGCGTGAGTGCTGTGTGCAGGAACTGGATCAGGAACACGCATGGATTGACATCCCCGAAGAGGTGCTCGACAAATACAAGTACTACCGTTCAACGCCCTTGGTGCGTGCCTACGCACTGGAGGAGGCCATCGGCACACCGGCTCACATCTACTTCAAGAACGAGTCGACCAACCCCCTGGGCTCTCACAAGATTAACTCTGCCCTGCCTCAGTGCTACTATGCCAAGCAGGAGGGAACTACCAATGTGACCACCGAGACGGGAGCTGGACAGTGGGGCATGGCCCTGAGCTATGCCGCCAAGCTCTACGGACTAGACTGTGCTGTCTATCAGGTAAAGATTACCATGCAGCAGAAGCCCTACCGTTCCATCGCCATGCGCACCTTCGGAGCTGCCGTAACGGGTTCGCCCTCCATGTCTACACGCGCTGGTAAGGACATCCTGACCGTCGACCCCACTCACTCGGGTTCTTTGGGAACAGCTATCAGCGAGGCCGTAGAGCTGGCCACCACCACGCCCAACTGCAAGTACACGCTGGGTTCGGTGCTCAACCACGTGGGCCTGCATCAGACCATCATCGGTCTTGAGGCTGAGAAGCAGATGGCTATGGCCGGAGAGTATCCCGACACCGTGATTGCCTGCTTCGGCGGTGGTTCCAACTTCGGTGGACTGGCTTTTCCCTTCATGCGCCACAATATTAAGGATGGCAAGAAGACCGAGTTCATTGCAGCCGAGCCCGAGAGCTGTCCCAAGCTCACGCGCGGAAAGTTCCAGTACGACTTCGGCGACGAGGCAGGCTACACGCCCCTGCTGCCCATGTTCACCCTTGGCCACCAGTTCAAGCCAGCCAACATCCATGCAGGTGGTCTGCGCTATCACGGTGCAGGCATGATTGTGAGCCAGCTCATCAAGGACGGATTCATGCATGGTGTCGACATTCCGCAGATTGAGACCTTCGAGGCAGGCATGCTTTTTGCCCGTACCGAAGGCATCATTCCCGCTCCCGAGAGCTGCCATGCTATTGCAGCTACCATTCGCGAAGCCCAGAGGTGCAAGGAAACTGGCGAGGAGAAGGTCATCCTTTTCAATCTCTCCGGCCACGGACTTATTGACATGCCCAGCTACGACCTCTTCGTCAATGGCGACCTCCAGAACTATCGAGTCAGCGATGAAGAGATAGCTCACAACGTTTCAGAGCTAGAGCAGATTGTCTGAACGGATTTTGTTCCAAAGAGTTTTTCAACAGAGCCTCGGTTGTCTTCCAGCTGAGGCTTTGTTGTGTCATACCCCAATCCTCATCAGCTCTGCTGTACAATGCCTTGCAGAATGCCCACTGCCTCGGCCACGGTGGGCACCTGGGCAATGACCAGTGAGCGGCGGCCCTGCTGGTCGCGGAAGTTGCAGCGGGCGGGATGGCTGGCCACGTAGTCGAGGATGTGGCCGAAGGCAGGACTCTGGTAGAACGGACTGTGGGCGTTGCTCACGAAGAAGAGGAACATGCGGCCTTGCTTCAGCATAATCTGCTCGCATCCCAGCTGCTTGCCGCAACGGCGCAGCGGTACCACCTGCAACAGCTCTTCGGCTACATGTGGAACGGGGCCGAAGCGGTCTTTCAGTCGGTTGCGGTAGGCCTCCAACTCCTGGTCGTTGCGTGTGTTGTCCAGCTCCCGATAGAGTAGCATGCGCTCCGAATCGTTGGGCACGTAATGGTCTGGGAAATACATCTCAAGGTCGGACTCAAGGGTGCAGTCGCTTACAAATGAGGAATAATGAGAAGTGGGGAGCCTGTTACCTGTTTCTAATGGCTCATTGCTCATCTCGTTGTTGAGTTCGGCCATTGCCTCGTTCAGGATTTTCTGATAGGTCTCATAGCCCAGGTCGCTGATGAAGCCGCTCTGCTCGGCTCCCAGGAGGTTGCCTGCACCGCGGATGTCAAGGTCTTGCATGGCAATGTTGATGCCGCTGCCCAGGTCGCTGAAGTTCTCCAGTGCCTCCAGACGGCGGCGCGACTCGGGCGGCAGGGCGGCCAAAGGCGGGGCCAGCAGATAGCAGAACGCCTTGCGGTTGCCGCGTCCCACACGGCCGCGCATCTGATGCAGGTCGGACAGTCCGAAGTAGTGCGCGCTGTTGATGATGATGGTGTTGGCATTGGGAATGTCGATGCCGTTCTCCACAATGGTGGTGGAGAGCAGCACGTCGTAGTCGTGGTTGGAGAAGTCGAGCACGATCTGTTCCAGCTCCTCTGGCTTCATCTGTCCGTGGCCGATGGCCACACGGGCATCGGGTATGTACTTGTGGATCATCTCGGCAATGTGGGTCAGGTCTGAGATGCGGTTGTTGACGAAGTACACCTGCCCGTTGCGCGACAGTTCGAAGTTGATGGCATCGGCTATGATTTCGGGGCCGAAGGTGTGAATCTCGGTCTGGATGGGATAGCGATTGGGTGGGGGAGTCTGGATGACGCTCATGTCACGGGCTCCAACGAGCGAGAACTGCAGGGTGCGCGGAATGGGGGTAGCACTCATGGTGAGCGTGTCGACGTTGGTCTTCATCTGGCGCAGCTTCTCCTTGGTTGAAACGCCGAACTTCTGTTCCTCGTCGATGATGAGAAGGCCCAGGTCGTGGAACTTCACCGTCTTGCCGATGAGCTTGTGCGTACCTATTATTATATCAATCTTTCCAGCTTCAAGGTCGGTCAGCAGCTGCTTGGTCTGCTTGGCCGAACGGGCCCGGGTGAGGTAGTCCACCCTGACGGGCATGTCCTTCAGTCGGCCGGAGAAGGTGCGGTAGTGCTGATAGGCCAGCACCGTGGTGGGCACCAGCACGGCCACTTGCTTGCCGTCGACGGCTGCCTTGAAAGCAGCGCGCACGGCCACCTCGGTCTTGCCGAAGCCTACGTCGCCGCACACCAGGCGGTCCATGGGGCGCGCCATCTCCATGTCGGCCTTCACGTCCTGCGTGGCTTTCAGCTGGTCGGGTGTGTCCTCATAGAGGAAGCTTGCCTCCAGCTCGTGCTGCAGGTAGCTGTCGTGACTGAAGGCAAAGCCTTTCTGATGTCGGCGGGTGGCGTAGAGCTTGATCAGGTCGCGGGCTATGTCCTTGATGTGCTGCTTGGTGCGCTCCTTCAGGCGTTCCCACTGGCCGGTGCCCAGTGTTGACATGCGTGGTGGCTGGCCGTCGTCCTGAGACTTGTACTTCGACACCTTATATAAGGAATGGATGGACACATAGATGGCATCGCCCCGCTGGTAGATGATCTTGATCATCTCCTGATATTGCTGGCTGTTGGCAATGGGCATGCGAACCAGTCCGCCAAACTTGCCCACACCGTGGTCTACGTGGACCACGTAGTCGCCCAGCTCAAACTGCTGAATCTCTTTCAGTGTCAGGGCCACCTTGCCGCTACGGGCCTTGTCGCTCTTCAGGTTGTACTTGTGGAAACGGTCGAATATCTGGTGGTCGGTAAACAGGCAAAGGCGCAAGTCGTTGTCGACGAACCCTTCGTGCAGGGTCTTTTCTACGGGTGTGAACTCTGTGTTCAGGATGTCCTTCAGTCGCTCGTTCTGCTTCTGGCTGTCGGCCAGTACAAACAGCTTGTAGCCTTTCAGGTGGAAGTCCTCGAACGTCTGTGAAAGGAGGTCGAAGTTTTTGTGGAACAGGGGCTGCACGCTGATGTTGAAGCGGATGGCGGCACGTGGCTGGGTAGAAGGGCGATGGCCGAATTCTATGCGGCGGAAGCCGCTGCTGTCGGCCATGAATTGCGCGCCGGTGATAATCTGGCTGTCGCGCTGCATCTGGCGTTCAATGTCGCGCCGCTCCATTTCGGTGGCTCCCTCCATACGTTCCATCAGGGCCTGGGAGGAGAAGCCTTCCTGATAGGTGCGGTCGATGGCGTCGCGCACATATAGATAGTCCTTCACCACGAGCACGGTATCTGGTGGCAGGAACTTCATCAGCGACTCTTTCTCCTCGACCGTCGACAGTTCTGGCACTATCTCCACCCGCTCTTGTCGCTCCTTCGACAGCTGGTCTTCCACCTCAAAGGTGCGTATGGAGTCAATCTCGTTGCCGAAGAAGTCGATGCGGAAGGGATATTCGTGGCTGTAGGAATAGACATCGAGAATGCTGCCGCGTATGGCGAACTGCCCCGGTTCATAGACGTAGTCCACCTCGCGAAAACCGAAGTCGCGCAGCGTGTCGGTGGCCTGCTCAACCGCAACAGTCTGCCCCTGTGTCAGCAACAGTGTGCGGGCGTCAAGGCTTCGGCGCGTCACCACCATCTCGGCCACGGCTTCGGGATAGGTCACCACGTAGAGTGAGGACTGGGCATCGTCATCCATTCCCCCCTGCTCATTCCTCATCCTGGAAAGCACCTCGGTGCGCAGAATTTCGCTGGCAGGGTCTTTCTGGGCATACTTGATGGCCCGCCGGTAGCTTGACGGGAAGAACAGCACGCATTGGGTGCCCATGACCTGGGTCAGGTCATGATAGAAATAGCCTGCCTCGTCGGCATCCTGCAGCACAAACAGCATGGTGGCAGCCGACTTCTGGGCCAGGGCGCAGAAAAACATGGATGCGCTGGAACCCAACAGACCTTCGAGAAAGACGGGACTCTGGCCTTTTTCCAGAACCTTGGTCAGTACACCAGCCTGTGGCAAGCGGGCGTAGAGGGATTGTAGTTCTTGTATGTTCATCGTCGGTTTTCGGAGCCTGTCACTCTTGTTTAAGACCCCTTTGAGCATGCAAAGATAGTAAAAAAAAGGATAATTAAGAAAAAAAACGCCTTTGTAGGCCTCATTCATCAATTAAAATAACTAACTTTGCACGAAAACCATAAAAGATATGAACAAAAGCGACAGCATTGTTATCATTCCAACCTACAACGAAAAGGAAAATATCGAGAAAATCATCCGGGCCGTCTTCGGGCTGGAGAAGTGCTTCCACATCCTTGTCATCGATGACGGATCGCCCGACGGCACGGCCAGCATCGTGAAGGGACTCATGGCCAGCGAGTTTGCCGACCGCCTGTTCATCTTGGAGCGAAGCGGCAAACTGGGACTGGGCACGGCCTATATAGCAGGATTCAAATGGGCTTTAGAGCGCGACTATGGCTACATCTTCGAGATGGATGCCGACTTCAGCCATGACCCCAACGACCTGCCCCGCCTCTATGCCGCCTGTGCCGATGAGGGCTACGATGTGGCCATCGGCTCACGTTATGTAAGTGGTGTGAACGTGGTGAACTGGCCCATCGGACGTGTGCTCATGAGCTATTTCGCTTCGAAGTACGTGCGCTGCGTCACTGGCTTCAAGGTTCACGACACCACCGCCGGGTTCAAGTGCTATGCCGTCCAGATTGAGAGGAAGTACACAGCCGATAAGATTGGCTTCAAGATCAAGGAAGTGCCCGTCATCTTCGTCAACCGTCGTGAGGGCACGTCAAAGATGTCTGGTGGCATCTTCGGCGAGGCTTTCTTCGGCGTGATGCGTCTGCGCTGGGACGGCTGGACACGCAAGTATCCTAAGATTGTGGAGTAATTCCAGCCGATAGAGAATAATATTCTGTTTGAGGCTCTTGGGAAAGTGCGGTTTGGAAATATTTTCTGCATGTTTCGGGAATTCAGGGATGTCTTCTGAATTTCGTGCAAAATTTGGCTGATAATTCTAAATGTCTTAATTTTGCATGCAAAAAGAAGCAATGGGAAAATATATTATTGCAGACAATCAGGAACTGACACGTCTGGCGTTAATCAGCCTGATTAAACAGAAAGAAGAAAACAAACTCTACGTGGCTACCGATAGGGCAGGGCTCGTAGAGCTGCTGAAGGAGCATGAGGATGCCACCGTACTACTCGACTTCACCTTGTTCGACTTCGCTGATGTCGACCAATTGCTTATTGTGGGTGAGCGTTTTGCGTTGGCGCAGTGGATTCTCATCAGCGACGAGCTGACGCCAGCCTTCATGCGTCGTGTGGTCTATTCGTCCCATCAGTTCAGCATTGTGTTCAAGGACGGGCCGCTCAGCGAGGTGCGCGATGCCCTGCAGACCGTTGAACGCCATCAGCGCTACATCAGTCAGCGGGCACTGGAGGTCATCATCAACCAGCAACAGGCAGAGGAAGAGCGCCCCAGTATCTTGACTGAGACCGAGACGGATATTGTGAGGGCCATTGCCCAGGGCAAGTCAACGAAAGAGATAGCCAGTGAACGCTTCTCCAGTGTCCACACCATCACCACCCACCGCAAGAACATCTTCCGCAAGTTAGGCGTTAACACAGCCCATGAGGTCATCAAATACGCCCTCCGTGCCGGACTCGTAGACTCGTCGGAATTCTATATTTAAAAGGATTTTGTCAAAATAATTCATAGAAAAAAGCACTCTCCCGACGGGTACTTCTAGACGGAAGAAGGCGCATAAATCGGTTCTTTCATAGTCAGTGGCCTGCTGCCAAGGAGGCAGATAGCATCTGCCTGCATGGAAGTTAGGCTCTGATGCATCGGAAACTAGGCTTAGACGCATCGGAAATAAGCCTCTTTTCCATCGGAACCAAGCCTCTGTTAGGGCATAAAACGGCAGTTTTCGGGGGGGTGAAAAGCCTTCAAGACCCCAATCCGTTGATAGCCAGTTATTTACGAAATTGCTCATAATTCGCTCATTTGCGACCGACTGACCATTTGCTGAATCCTGAGCGAATCTCAGAGGGGTCATTGTAAAGATTTTTCATAATCCTTGTCACCTCACTCTTTGTAATACAACAGGGTGTCAGACTCGTGCGTTTGTGTAATGGTTGACAGCGATTTGTAGCAAAATACCATGTTTATGGTATGCGAATAACGTGCTTTAGGTATTGTGGGGGTGCGGAAAACGCCGTAACTTTGCACCCAGAAAATAAATCATTCACAATCAATAAATTTAAAAAGGATAAGATTATGAGTAAAATTGCAAAGCAGCTGACCGAGCTCGTCGGCAACACCCCACTTCTGGAGCTCAACAAGTATTCAACGGCAAAGGGTCTTGAGACCCCGGTGATTGCCAAAGTAGAGTTTTTCAACCCCGGCGGCAGCGTGAAAGACCGTATTGCACTGGCGATGATTGAGGACGCAGAGCAGAAGGGCATACTGAAGCCCGGCGCCACCATCATTGAACCTACCAGCGGAAACACGGGCGTAGGACTGGCACTGGTGTCGGCCGTAAAGGGCTACCATCTTATCCTTACCATGCCCGAGACCATGAGCGTGGAGCGTCGTAACCTGGTGAAGGCCTACGGTGCTGAGGTTCGCCTCA
>JAEEGL014420983.1_pt1 | contig 28531 bp, 24 predicted proteins | sample 9134231 | NCBI WGS metagenome assembly JAEEGL01 (sample SAMN16246548, study PRJNA631951) | gut metagenome | biome: gut microbiome; feature: rumen; material: fiber-attached | host: Bos | place: Iran: Karaj | collected 2018-10
ACAAATACTGTCCATTTTGTCTTGAAGCATCTTCTGGCATTGCAAAAGAAAACACCTCAATTCTATTATTATCTTCCATATAAGAGTCTTTTTTTTCTGCCTCGCATAAAACTTCATTATCCCTAGCATTTCTCGAATCCCTATTTGCCCATATATATGGAATATCACCAAGCTGATAGCAATGATTATTTTCGTCATATCCAGGTTCAATAGGTATAAGCCAATCGCCAAGTAATTCAGCTTCATTGAGCCAAGACAAATAAGTGTCTCGATTCTCTCTGATACACCATATCGCAAATTCATCTCGAATCAATACTAACGGAACATAATTCTCGTAAATGTACTCGGCAACCTTATAATATCTTATGTTATGTCTTGTCCCCAACATATTAAGGGTAAAGTCCATGTCTTTATTTCCCATTACCGCGATTGGAACATCATTTGCCCTTATTTCATTTAAGTAATACTCCTGCGACTTTTCTGTTGTCAAAAGACTCGGAGTCTGCGAAACATAGCTGGGGCAATGTCTGCTTGTCAATGCATACAAGCCTGTTATATTTGCGAAATCAAGAAAAGTTTGATCATCTGTAAGTAAGACATCAAAAATTCTTTCAAAAGGTTGATATACGCTCTTTGTATATTCAGAAAACTCTGTTCGACTCCCACCTACAGCGTCATCAAGTTGCATTTTCCTGACATCATAGCCTCTTACACTGCTAATCCCGCGTCCAAACACAGATGCATTTTCATCACCGCTTCGCTCCCCTATCGATATGGTGGCTAACGCTAGAGTTATTCCAAGAGCCAATAATGGGAGTGCCATTTTTATTTCATGGTTTTTCTTATCATCTAGGATATCGAAAACATAAATCAGGAAGAAAAACACTGCTAACGGAAAATAATTTATTGCCACGCCTGTTCTCCCAGTTTGAGCAACAGAAAGATTATGGAAAACTAGTGTTCTTGTTATCATAAAAGCATATGACAGTCCCAAAATTAACGCTATTGTTCCTTTCTCCCATGACCTTTTATATATAGCCATCAAAAGAACCGTAATAAAAATGATTATCGCATCAATAAGAGGAAATAACTCATATACTAAGAAAAACTTAAATGATGATGGATTGCCAAAAGACACGGTTGCCCAGGTTGATGATGACCCCACGCCAACAGCCAACCATTCTTTAATTCTATTGACAAAATCAACTCCAGTCGTTCTGCAATAAACGATATATAATATAAAAATAGGGCCCAACACATAAAGCAATCCCTCGGCGGATTTTTTAAGTGAAAGTTGATTAAAGGAAATTAGCACCACTATAGCAACAAAGCTTGAAATGACAACTGCAATTCCTGCATCATAACGCGATACCGCGCTAATGACCATTAATGCCCACATTGCTATATAAACGGACAATTTATCGCTTTTTCTCAGCGCTCCTATCACACCAATTACCGCCACAAAAGCAATCTCTCCCCAGAAAACAGTTTGGGTAATAAAGGGGTATACAAAGATAAAAAGTGTAGCCCAATTTTTATCAAACACCTGAAGGACAAGGTAATATAGCAAAAGAATTGCCACTATCTTCACGAGACTTTGCCACGGATTTGCAAATATTGCTGTTCTAGCATCTCCACTTAAGAACCAATACATTATGCTTGAAAAAACATCCTGTAACGCATGCGCAGAAAAGTAATCAATAATAGGCATTTTACTATATTCAAAAGATTCCAGAGAGATTGAAGTATTACCGGTCTCAAATAAATTGGCATATCCAACAACATCATAAAGAATCTTGTACTTTATCTCCAGCAGGGATGCCATCGAAACACTTATTACCGCACCCCAATAATTTGTATCTCTAATCTCTTTCTTCTTGCAATGCGAAAAAGCCAGACTTAACACAAAAGAAAACCCACTGTAGGCAATCAGTACTCTGAATGGATGGGATGTCACAAATCCCTTTTCTGCAAGAATATACATGGCTTCAACCAAAACTATCCAGCCAATTACCATAAAATACATACATTCGCAAAATTGTATTAGTATCTTTTTCTTTCCAATGGCAATAAGTTTGCCGAGGAAGCAAAAATCAGCAAATGATAGAATTGAAGAGATTAAGTATACAAGCAGTATATTGTCATTCGAGACCTCAAATGGAATCGTCAAAGAGAACAATAGAAACAAATGATTAACATAAGTAAAAACATAGTCATCATAATCATACCCGTCAGTGATATGAAGAAGGTTTGCCACAAAAAGCACAATTATGAAAGAAACAGTAGCATTAACCAGCGAGTTTACACTTACATAAGTCTCATCTCCAAGATTGAATCTCGATAAATATGCAGAAACAATAGCAAAACTATGGATAAAGCTATAATCTCTTAAAAATCTCTTTTGTTTCACATCTTTTACCAAAAAAAAAGTGATTACATAGCTCACAACCATCACAACAGGAAAAAAAACGAAATATGTTAAATAAACATTCATTACCCTTTTTCCAATAGAAATCGTTGCCATTGTAGCAGGGCTGAAACTTCTATCCCAATTCGATAATTCCACTGAGTCAAAGGGATTAATGTAATACGCTACAATACTGGCAATAAACAAGCATATCATTACAAACGCTTTATCATATTCAATTTCACCAAAGAATTCTTTTATCTTTTTCATTTATCCCTCTGTTTAATTTGAATTAATCTTTTCTCGTTATTTCCCACATCAAATATCTCAACAACTTCTTGCCTGTTGCTAATGCCTTAAAATGAGTTTCGCCTGCTATCCTTGCATTCTCTTTTGTTGGAAACTCAACTCTTCTTATTCTCTTTTTATACGACCTACAAACCATTTCAATATCGATAGATGGATTCATGTTTGAAATACCCAAGCTTTTAAAGCTATCTACGGTCATTCCTCTAAACCCATGAAGTACATCCCATATGGTGTTTCCCTCATGTTTAAAAAATAATTTGGCTATAAAAGCAAGTATAAGAACAAACCACTTTCTTGGTTTTAAAAAATGATCGTCTTCCTCATTTACAGACTCCTTCATCATCCTACTTCCAACTACCAAATCGTATCCCTCTTCAAAAAAACATCTAAACTTATAAATATCGTCAACAGGTATTGTTCCTTTAGGATGAAAAAAAACAAAAGCATCACATTCACAATGATTGCATCCGTCAATGCATGCTTGATTTAATCCCTTAGCTGTTTGGATATAAACAGGAATTCCCTGACTTCGCAGGTATTCGACTGTTCCATCTTTACTTCCGCCATCAATACAATAAATTTGCTCAAATTTTGACCTGTCGATTAATGGGACATCATTCTTGCATCCTGCAATCTCGTTCCAGGTTATCAGACATAATCCCACAGTTTTATTAGTCTTTTTCATCGTGTCCTGTCCTGCTTCATTATTCTAGCCTTCTAACTCGTCTGCCAATTTCATTGCACGTTCAACTACAGCATCTGAATTATAATGCTGCCACTCTCCCCATCGTCCTAATCCTATTATTCGATTACGCTTTGCCCATTCTAATAGCTTATTCATTACTATCGGTTTATCAATTGTGTTAAGAGGATAGGCGTACTTATTCACAAAACAATTATCATCCCGTCTTTCATCTGCCCTATCTAAGTTTGTTTCTGTCCAAATCCCCTTACTATTCGGGCAAAAATTATGTCTTAAAAGTATTCTGTGATACGTTAAATCTGGATTTGGGTAATATATCCACTGCGCCTCAGATTCAATATTATAATTACAATATTCAACCAAGATTGAACTGTATTTTAAATTTGAAAGGCTTTTCTTTAGTTCTAATGGAATTCCTAAAATATTGTCATACTCTGGCCAAGGGATTGTAGAAATAATTTAATCTGCCGAGTATTTTTCTCCATCGTCAGTAAATACTTCTCGCGAATCAAAATCTATTCCTATCACACGCTTTTCATATTCAATTCTATCTTTTATGTTGTTTGCCATTCTCAGCCATAATTCGCCGTATCCGTACTTTTGTGGGTAATAAAACCTCGAATGTCCAGGTTCGTTCCCATACGATTTCCGTGTCAAGCATGCAAGCAAAGTCTCATCAAAGCTCACCGATGGGAGTTTTTCCAACCAATATGTTCCAAGAGCGTTAAGGTTCTTCCCGAACATCTTTTGATTATAGGGAATCATATAATCGTCAGCTATTTTATCACCGAGTTTCCAATAAATCCATTCAACAAACTGCTCTGGTTCCCTTTCTCCTGTGTTACAGCCTGCTCTGGATATCGATTTCAAGTACTGCACCTGATTTGAAATATCTAATTGCCAAATATTCGATTCGAATGGGTGGTTAATCAGCTGTCCATTAATATCGATTCGGCTGTCTCGTTCAAAAATATTCCATTCATCCTTAGGCATATACTCAAACAGAAAATCGTTAACAACTGGTCTCCTCACATCCAGAAAGTGTCCACCACCTATATCAAGAGGTGAACCATCTACAAATTCCGACCTGCAAAGTCCACCCGCATTACTCTCTGCCTCGAGAACAAGAAAAGAATCCACCTTATGCTTCATCAATAGCCTATTAGCAAAAGCCAAACCTGATGGCCCAGCCCCTAAAATCAAATACTTCACTTTAACGCTCCTTGTTTTGTTCAGTTACACATTTGTTAAATTTTTACGCAAGATTATCCTTCTCAAATAATTTTTAAATCAGTTCTATAAAGCGGGAATAATGTAATAATTTTCACAACCATTATTCACTCATGATGGCACACTTGCGCAATCATCAGCAATTTATAAACCCTGTTTTTCTTTTAATTTGTAAAAAAACTTCTACTCCATATATTATTGCAGGTATCATAGCGCATATCATATTCAATGTTGCAGCGCCACTTGTCCCCCATCTATGTATAAAACTCTTCAAAAAAGCTAAAGCAATGAGTGAGGAAATCGCTAAAGATACCATCTGTATTGTATGCTTACGCATTATAACTAACGTGGCTGAAAAAAAATCAGTTATTGCCAGCCAAAATCCGGCAAACAATAACATGATTAATTCAAAACCATATCCTGTAAGATCAGAAGCAAACAACCATCCCAGAATCTTAATTCCAATAGTCGATGCCCCGATTTCACAAATAACAAAGAATGTAAACATGCGACCCAAATGGCGAAGCATTCTGTTTGATAGTTTTCCGACATCTTCGTTCCATTCTCTTGCCATTTTCACAAGTATTGGTTGACACAAAATCATGTTTGCCAATCCAATAACAAAAATAGGCATAGCTACAAACCCATAGCATGCCTGATTCTTTTCTGAAATCATACCATCCAACGCAAGTTTAGACGAGTTTGAAATAAAGAAAAGCATAAGCGATGATATCATAAGCGGAAAGCACTTAAACAGTAATTCCCTCGTTTCCTTCAACTTGTTCTCCGCTTCAACAACAAGATATTTTTTGTATAATACAAACTGAAAAAAAAGAACTAACCAACTGACAAAAGCGGCAAACCATACTGACTTAACATTTTCTCTTCCTGCCAACAGGCCAACGCACCACACAATAATGGAAGCAATCCACCTTATAGAGTAATTTCGGGCAGCAATGTCTATTCTATCTATCCTCTGAAAAGTTCCCCAGAAAACATCCTCAACAACCTCTGCAGAAAAGAGCACAAACACTCCTGTTATCACCAATATTTTATAGTCAGAATAACCCTTCTGCTCTTTGCCCCATAACATATACAAGAAAAAAAACACGACCATTAAAACAAACGAGATTATTCTTGAAGCATAGTAGGTTCGATTACTGAAACGTCGAATTAAATCTGTAGCCTGAAAGTTTCTCATTCCATATTTCCCAACAAACATCATTAGATTTGAAATCGAAAACGCTGTAATCATAATTCCTGCATCAAACATTCCAACTGTACGGCTGACAATCATTAGGATAATTACGCTCTTACCTGCATTAATAAATGAGGCAACCATGTTCCAGACATATCCATCGCGCTCAAATTTTAACATATACTTGTTCCAATACCAATCTATAAAGTATTTACATCTATAGAATCAATTATCTTTTTATAGTACCTTACCAATTCTTCTATTGCTTCTTCATGCTTAGTAAAGGTGAAATTCGTTATCTCCTTTAATAGCAGTTTGTTATCACCAGTGTACTCCTTTTTATATCCACCCTGAGATATTTGAATGGGATTATTCCGGCCAACAGCATTGTTTACACATTTCGCAAGCGAATATAAATCAATCCTTGTCCCCGAACAAACATTATAATGTTTTTCCCGTAGTTTTCTATTCAAAAGTATATCCATGATTCTACACAAATCACCAACCCACATGTAATCAAAATAAACATTTCTTTCTATGGTTATGGGCAATCCCTTTAGCGCTCTGCATATAGCGTTTGATATGAATCTCCTCTCATATTCCTCATATGGCCCATATACCCCAAACAATCTCAAATCATATATGTTGATATATGCATTGCAAGCTTGCGACATAATATATTTTGAAAGTCCATATGCGTCTCTGGGAATATGTTGTCCAAAGTAATTCTCATTTATGAATGGAACATAGAAATCCCTATCATATTCTGCACCAGACCCGAAATAATACATCCTCTCGTACATTTCTGAGCATTCAGCAAGATTATAAAACATACACAGGTTTCCGTATAGCTGTTCCTCATATGATGAGTTTTTTCGTGTCGAATTAATGTTAGCACTGTGTACTATCACATCAATTCTGTTATCGATGATATAATCTTTCACCCTCTTCTTGTCCAATAAATCCAATTCAGAATGAGAGGGTGAAAACACAATTCTGTTCTCAGTGTTATCCCAATGCTGCTTCAAATTTTTCCCTATGAAGCCATCCCCACCTGTCAGTAATATCTTTTTCATTGCTCGTTCTCTTTAAAATTCAATCTTTCTTTCTCCACAACCACTGGTTTGTCTGTTATCCTCCGGATAACAATAATAATATATTCACCGAGTATTCCAATTCCCAAAAGAAGAATAGAGAAAAATAGAAACATACAAGCATACAAAAAAACAGTGAAAAGAGCAAAAGTTTCCCAATGAGTTGCTTTATAAACCAATAGTAATATGGCGATAAGGGCAGACAATAAAGATGATATGATTCCCATTATTGTCATCAAACGTAATGGTTTTGTGGACGTATTGCAAAGAGAGGAAATAGCAAAATCAAAATACTTATATAACGAATAACTTGACTTGCCTCTTATTCTCTCACGCTGTTCATATGGGACGAGTTTTATATTAAAACCATACTCAGCAACAGCATGCCTGATATTTAAATACGGATCCTGAATCATGGGTGCCAAAACGACATTCAATACGCTCCTGTCGACTAGGCCAAAGCCGATAACATCTTTGTATTGTTTATAGTCAGAAAACAAATCTATGATGCTATAATATACTTTTCTGCACAGCTTTTTTACACGGCCTTCAGAGGAGGATTGTTTCTGTCCCCACACAATGTCGTACCCTTTTTCCCACTCACTAATAAACTGAGAAATCATCTCCGGTGGTTCTTGAAGATCGCAAGGTAAAGCTATGACAGCATCTCCGGACACAGCTGAAAATCCATTAATCGATGATCGCTCCGGTCCAAAATTTGTCTGATTAAAAATCGCTTTAACGTGGAAATCTTTTTCACATATTCTTTGCAATATTTCTTGTGATTTATCTGTTGAGTTATTATCGACAAATAAAATCTCATAATCATATTGGGGAAAGAGTGCCATCTCTTTTGAGACCATTTCGTAAATCAGCTCTATATTCTCTTCTTCGTTGTAGCAACATATTCCAATTGATATCTTTTTCATATTATTAAATGCAATACAAAACCGTATCTGCGATATTCCATCTGTGATGCCTAAGATAGAACTTATAATCGCTCCTTATTTGCGATATATATAATAAGCACTCATAGATATGTTCAAATTCGTGATATATACTAATTGCAAGAATCGGTTTGTTATTCTTAATTGTATTCTTTGCACCCCTTAATGCTTTCAACTCAGCGCCTTCGATATCCATAGTAATCATTTCGATTTCCTTATTATTTAAGATATTGTCCAGCGCATCTGCCTGCAGAACTACCTGCCCTGAATCGGATATAGCTCCAAATGATGATTCTTCATCTTCCGCATTCGGCTTAAAAGAAAGTGTATCTTTACATTCCCAAGCTGCACAGTTTATAATGTTGACTCCCGCAATTGAATTTTTTCTGCAAAAGTCTTGAATGGAGTTACAATTTCTCTCCTCCGCTTCCACCGCATAGTAGCAAAACCTGTCATCCAAATGAAAATCTAAGTACCTCCTTAATGTGTCTCCATCAAAAGCACCTAGGTCAGCAAATTTCAAAGGAGGCTCCTTAACAATATCGTTTCCAAAATACTGATTATCATTTTGCAACTTTGTTACTTCTTTTAGCATTGGATGTATTCTCTGCGTGATAGCCATATCAAATACTTGAATGCTTGTCAAGTCACTTAACTTGGAACGTGCATGTTTGATTTTTTCATAATCACGTATAAAGGTTTTATAGTTTTTTTCTCTAAAGTCATTATCTTTTTCATACGAACATATTACAAACGGATCGATAGTAATATAATTTTCTATTCCTGCTTTAATTAGCCTCTCTTGAATATTATAATTTGGATTAGCTGCTATAATAACAGCCGATTTCTCTTCAATACTATTTAAATCTAGAACAGGCAGTCCTCTATAGATCCGATTTGCTTTTATGTCAACAAATGCCGTCACTCGCGCAGTAGTATAATTGCTGACGAAATCGCAGATTAACATTGCCGCCAAACCAGTCCCATATATTAATACTTCACTATTTACTTTCAAAAAATCTAGGAAAAAGTCCACATCATCTTTTTCCTTTCTTATCTCATTGACTGTCTCCAGCATATCCATATCTTGTTCCTCCACCAATATCACTTGCAGTAGTACTCCATCTCCAATGAAACACCCGGTGCATGTCCAACATATATTTTATATGTTGGATCAATGCTCCAAATCATCTCGGGAATAGTCCAAAAATCTTCGGCTCTATGGTATGCGCTTATCATTAATTTGGGATGATATTTTGAAATGATTTGCTTTGCCCCTTGGATAGCATTAACCTCCTCACCCTCAATATCCATTTTTAGATATGATATTTCACATTCGGATAAAATTCTATCAAGCTTATCAACATGTACAACCTGTTTTTTTTGTCCGTTTTCTTTAGAAAGGCTCATTGCCATATCAAAATCGTTGTCATCAAATACAATATACTTGTCCTGAGCTTTGTTTCCTACAGCTAAGTTATATGTGCAAACGGAATTTCTCCATCCATTTTCATTTACCATTCGTATCAAATCAAAATAACTGTCTGCGAATGGCTCTATTGCATATATATTACATTCTCCCTCTGTTTTTTCCATATAATAGGATACCGTGTCACCATTGTATGCTCCGCAATCGACAATTTTGTCTTTCTTATTAATGGAGATGATGCCATTATATTCACCAATAGATACAGATTTTGAATTAGGTACTATAAGTAACGGGTTCCTGTCAATCAAGGCTCTATATCGGTTTAGGTAATAATCCCTAGATTCCACATCGCCAAGGTGCTCCGCTATTTCAAATATCTTTTGTTTATGTTCAATTAGCGTTTCAATCTTATATATGTTTTCTTCATACCAGTTTGAAGAAAATGTAAACAGCCTATCGGGCGCTATCGAATACTGCTCCACCAGTAAAGAAGCAATTTCATATTGGTTTCTCACGCTAGTAATAACAACCGAATAGTCAAAGTTCTTTATTCGGTTAAATATCACATTAGGAGCCTCAACAACTATCTTGTCAAAGCATGTGGTACCCCACTTCTTTTTATCTCCATCAGTACATAGTATCTTGAGCTGTTTATTCTTAACTAGTTTATAAAATTCCCTTGATTGATTTCCAATACCATAAAAAATAACATATTCTTTGTTGATTATATCAGATAAAGATCGCATTTTTATCCCCTATCGAGCAACCGCATATATTATTACATCTGGCTGCATCCTGTTACTTTGATAATAGAAGGTATGCCTTAAAAAGAATTTGTACCTATTATTGCTAATCTCCTTTATTAGTTCAATCAAAGCAAACAAGTCATCTCGTCTATGATATGCGCATATAGCCAATGTTGGAAGGTATTTGCCTATCGTTCCTGCGCCTCCTCGTAGTGCATCTCCCTCTGATCCTTCGATGTCCATCTTGATAAATGAAACCGGAACGTCAATAAAAAGATTATCAATAGATTCAATATTAATTATAGTATCGCCTTCAGCATCGACCCTGCTAGAGACATTTCCACCTGAGGCAAATCTCATTGTTCTCTTTCGAGCGCCAAGACCTGCGCATAGTGGTTTTACTCGTAAATCTGTTTTGGTATTATCAACTAATACAGTATAATTTGCCGAATCAGGTTCAAAAGCATAATAAGCCTTCATCTTTCCCGAAGTATTGTGGCAAAACTCCCTATATGTGTCTCCATCAAATGCTCCTGCATCTATTATGACTGAATCCGAATTTTCTTCAAAAAATGGTGATCCAAAATATCCATTTATTTCATACGCAGATATAGAGTCATAATATTTGTTGTTTAAACTAATGCTTTGCCTTATTATATTCAAAAAAACTTCTCTTGATGCTTTATCTTCTAGTGAGTTAAGTGCTGAAGCGAATTGTGTTTTCATCTCTTTTAAGAAATCTTTGTCATATAGCGCATTCTTATAGTATGCACCTTGGGGAAGTGAAAATATCTTACCCTTAAAACCTCTTTTTGCCATCTGTTCGGTTATTTCGTTAACATATGACGTAGAAAGCAGTATCGAACACCCTTCTGTTTTGTAATTATCAAAAACATAATCTGGTGACACAACTTCTATATCATGTACTCTACTACCCCATTTCTTCTCAGAGTTATCTATAATGTACTCTATGCTAATTTCTTTCATCTCGCACGCATCAGCAACAGCTGTCACACAATAACCTGCTCCAAAAAGGAAATGATTCTCGCCTGCTTCCAAAAACAATTCTAAAGTTTTGCCAACCACATCTTCCACATCGCAAAAGTATTCCATGAAATCCATATTTAAGCCCTCTGTTTTGTTTGTCTGAATTTTAAATATCTATCTATCAAGCTATTAGGACGCATACAGTATTTATTGGCCAAACGAATAATTGTACTATCATCAATGCCTAAGTGGTCGACAAGGTCGAGAATTTTTTCCCAATCACTATCTGATGAGGAGTTTTCAATTCGTCTTAATGCAACCATCACCACACAAAGGGCGTTGTCTTCATCCGTTGATTTATCCATGTAGTACTCACGTATTCTCATAAAATCGTAAAAATCGTTGTAATAAAACTTAAATGAAAAATCAGTAGGAGCCACGCCTGCCTTTTTGCAGGATTCACAAACATCTAATTTTGATATATTTCCCAGTATATCATCTATGTCATCATTAAATAGGTTTCCACATCTATTGTGTAAATCATGAGGTAAATTTAAGCATCCATATACATCACCCAATTCATCGACTATAAAATTTCTATACTGATAAACGCACGATCTTCTATCAGAAAGTGAAATCATTCTATCAAGTTGATCTGTTACTATTTCCCTTGTCATCCTGTTCATTCTTGATTGTGAAAGAGTTCCATTGGCATATGCCATTCTTTCCTCAACAAGAAGTGGAAATGCAAATCCAGGGTTAAACGATATTCCCTGATTAAGACAGAATTCATAACATTCAAAAATTTCCGTAATATTGAATTGATATATATGATAAGCAACCCATATTTTGTCTTTTTTCCCGGCGTCTTCAAAGTCCCTTACATATCTTCTAATATTCTCCTTAATAAGTTCAAAATCAAACTCATGAATTTTATTATATGAATACTGTGAAAACCCCGGAAGGGAAATGATAAATCTCTTTATCCCGCTCAATTCCCCAGGGGAAAAATGATGGTAATGGCTTGCATTTGTCGAAATAACATATGGGATTCCATAATCCTTTGTTATTTCGATAATATCGTTAATATCCGGATTTAATGTAGGCTCTCCCCACCAAAACAAATCTATTTGGGATTCTTTCCCGATAATCTTATACGATATTAATTTTTCTAAAACATCCTTGTATAACGATGGATTCATCATTCCGCGATTTAAACGTCTTTCAACATCTCCTGATGGACAATACTTACATTTCGCGTTACACAAGCCAGATATCTCTATGCAAACTTCGTGAAAACCTTCTGGCAAATTTCGATGAACATCACTTAATTTTTCATATATTGGATTCAATGTTTTTTTCCTCCGGCCACATTTGTTCTAATCTTCCTGGAAGCATTTGCCCGTTTTCACCGCAAATAGCTTTAACCTTAGGCGATACTGTTTCGCTAGGATTCATTCTAAGTGTACAAAGAACCGGATCATCATTTGCCATAATAAGTGGGAGTTCTTGCTCCATCTCACGATTGGTTTCAATCACACACGTCTTAAAGCCATAGGCCTTAGCAATTTCAATTATGTCAGGCATGATATGTCCACTGGATGAGTCACTTCCCACATAGTTTCCTTCAAAAAAATTCCTTTGCATCGCCCTAATACTTGCATATCCATCATTGCACCATATGAACATTTTTACGGGAAGATTAAGAACCTTTAGTGTTTGAAGTTCCTGAATGTTAAGTTGAAATGCCCCATCCCCGTTGATTAGTATTGTCCTTCGGTTATTATTTGCAAGGCATGCTCCAATAGCATATGGAAGTCCAAACCCCATAGAGCCAAGCCCAGCAGCATTTTTCATCTTCTGACCGTTCTTAATCCTAAATGCTTGATATGTTATTTCTCCGGCTCCTCCTGAAGATTCTGGTACAATAACGTCATCTTCTCTAAGCAAATCACACAACATATCAATAAAATAATACGCACTTACAAATTCACTCTGTGTCCTATGTTTCTCTGTTACAACAGGGTATTTTGCACGTGTTTTATCGCACTTAATTATCCAGTCTTGCCATATTGGCTTTATATTATTCTTTTCAACTTCTTTGAGTAACTCTTTCAAAAAAACACCTGCGTCGCATGCCTTGCTACTTTCTATTCTAAAGCCCATTCTGTTTATTTCATTTGGATCAATATCAACTACTATTTTTTTTGCATTTACTGCGAAATTTGCATCATTAAAGGCTGTAATGCTAGTATCTAATCTAGACCCCACTGAAATTAATAAATCGGCCTCTTGAATAATCAAGTTGGCTCCTCTGTCACCCATAGTGCCCGGGTGACCTGCATATAATGGATCGTCTTCGGAAAACATGTCTATAGTTTTCCATGTTGTTTGTACAGGTATTTCTAGCCTATGTATCAACTTATGCATAATATCAGTGGCATTTGACAACTTAATTCCATTTCCAGCCAAAAAGATGGGTTTTTTTGATTCCTTTAAGCAATTTACTGTTTTATTGACTATGTCTGAAACATCTGATTCATTCTTGTTTTTTGGTTCAAATTTATGTAGCTTATCTTCATCAATCAAATATGCTTGGACATCCAATGGAATATCCAGCCATACTGGTCCTGGACGTCCCGACACTGCTTCGAAATATGCTCGTTCCAAATGGTATCTGATTTCTTCCGGGTTTAAAATTTGGACTGAATACTTTGTAATACCTCGCACCATTGAAATAATTTGCACTTCTTGCGAGCCAATTTGCCTAACATTTTTATCTCCGACTAGATCCTCTCTTTTTGCTTGTCCCGATATAATAATCATCGGGGTTGAATCTATCCATCCTGCCGTCACAGCAGTCAGCGCATTGGTTGCTCCCGGTCCTGATGTGACAACAACAAGGCCCGGTGAATTGGTGTGTTGTGCATAGGACTCGGCTGCAATAGAAGCCCCTTGTTCGTGAAAAAATGAGAAATATCGAATATTAGATTTCCCCAATGAATCAACAAGGTGCATTGCACCTCCCCCCGGAAGCATAAAAGCGGTATTAATCCCCTTTTTATAGAGAAATTCAAAAATATAATCAGATACTTTTATCATTTTGCCCAAACATTCTCCATTCTACATATTCTGCAATTACATGCCCTATAAATGTGTGCGTTTCCTGTATTCTGGGTGTGATTGAAGATGGCGCATTTATAACAAATTCAACACAGTTATTTACTTCATGCAATGGATTATCACCTGTTAATAAAACGGTTCGTATGCCATTTTCATTGGCATACCTCAATGCCTCAATTACGTTTTTGGATTTACCACTTGTGGATATTCCGATTGCAATATCACCTGGTTGTGCTTTGGCTTCCAGCTGTCTTGAAAAAACACGTTCAAATCCATAATCATTGCCCACTGCTGTAATAGTAGAAGGATTTACAGACAATGCCTCAGCATGAAGCCCCGGTCTTTGGTAATAAAACCGACTTATAAACTCAGTGGCAATATGCTGAGCATCCGCGGCGCTTCCACCATTCCCGAAAAAGAAGATAGCCCCTTTAGCATTAAGCGTTTCGATTATAAGATCAGCAACATCAATTATGGAATCTGTAATAGCCTTATCTGTTGCCATTTTTTTAAATATTTCTGTATGTTCTTTCAGCCTTTTCAGAAAATAGTTGCTTCCACTAAAAGGCTTATTATAATCTTCAATTATTGAAATTAACTCCCATATGCAGCCTTTACCACCCTCATTTTGCAAAATAACATCAGAAGCCGTTTTAGCGCTGTCTATCGCATTTGAAGGACACACACCTAATTTAGCAAATAGTAACGGCTCAACATCATATTTCCCATCTCCAACGTAACAAATATGATCTCTTGAAATACCAGTCTCGCTTTCAATTAAAAGCATAGCATCTTTTTTTGTTTTACTGCCACGATAAAAAAACTCCCACGGAAATCTTTTTTCAAAGTAATTAACTATATCCGTATCCTCACCTGTAATAGCTGCAAGTTTATATCCTCTTTTGCTCAGTTCAAATATAGCATCAACGTCTTTTAAATTTATTCTCTTTTGTTCTTTTCCCTCGGAATCTATAATCAAAGACCCATCTGTGATGACACCATCAATATCAAACACTATCAGTTCTATCTTATCTGCGTCTACCATACAATTATCCTCTTAATTTCTTTTTTGTCTCCTCTTCAGCTGGTGACAATACTTTTTCTCCATCACCTCTAATTTTTTCTATTAACCTAATGTTTTTAACGAGTTCACACAGCTCGTATGGCTCTATAGAAGCCTTTTGATCAGATCCATACATCGTTTTGTCCAAAGTGATGTGTCTTTCAATGGAGGTTGCGCCCATAGCTACCGCACACTCACTAACCAAAATGCCAGTCTCATGTCCTGAATATCCAACATCACACTTAAAAACATCCTTTAACGTTCTTATCATGTTCAAATTAGCATCTTCTAAAGGCATAGGGTATGTACTGTTACAGTGAAGTAACTCGTATGGGCATTCGTGTTTTTTGAAAATGGCCAATGCATGATCTATTTCATCCATCGTGCTCATTCCAGTTGCAATAAATGTATACCTTTTTTCTGAAGCTATCTCCTCTAAAAGGCAGTCATTAGTTAGCATTGCCGACGCAACCTTATTATATTTTAACTGGTACTTATTAAGAAAAATTTGAGAATCTAAATCCCAAGCAGATGCATACCACTCTATTCCCTTTTCCTTGCAATAAGCATCAATTACATCATATTCCGTTTTATTAAACTCCAATCCGTTTTTTTGTTCTCGCTGGGTCGTTCCCCAGGGGCTTTGTCTCGGACTGTCTAAATACTCTTTTGAATATACTTTTTCAACACTTCTTTTTTGAAATTTAACAGCATCACAGCCTGCTATGGCAGCAACGTCAATTAGTTTTTTTGCCAAATCGAGGCTTCCATTATGATTAATTCCTATTTCAGCTGTCACAAAAACATGTTTATTATTGTTCATAATCACGTTACCTTCTTAATTGTTTTATTTTATTAACACATGGATTCCATAATATGCATCCACATATGGCTCATCATAAAAATTCTGGTTATTCAAATAGTCAAAATTGATACGTTCTGATTTGCATTCCTCTGGGTATCTAGGAACAATGACTTCTCCCTTTTTCTCCAATACTGCTTGGCTAATAAGGGCCTTCCTTTCTTGTGATGTCTGTACGAACGCTTCCATCCGAGGATATTCATTTACAACCAAAAGGACAATCATAAATAAAACCAATAGTGGTTCAAAAAGCGGACATCTAATCTTAAGAGGCATATTTGAGCTATTGTTTATCATCAGAATAAGCACAACAAAAACTAATGCTATCCAAAAGCTAAGACCATATGCTTGCGTTTTTGGCATTACTCCCCAAGAAACAATAGAAGCTACTCCAGCGATGATAAATATGCCAGTCTTATTCAATATTCTGTGTATTTCATCTTTACTATTGTGCGTCTTAAATAATCTAAATGTACAAAGGAAGGCCCAAACAATTAATAGCAGGAACGCTATTTTTACAAACATATTCTGGGGAAACAGTATGTTCAAATGCCCCATAAAGCTAGCTGCCAATCGTTCATAGAAAGGAATTGCTCTAATAGCTTCTTCATGCGCACTATTATACCTTGAAAAATTGCCCGGTGCCAGGAAACATATTGGAGTCCCCATTAATAACCCCAAATGATGAATGATACTTTTGATACGCAGTTGCCTATTTTTAACCTTCTTCAGCCAATCCAAACCTACTATCACTATCGTCAGGCCGAGGAACATCTCGTGCGAAATTCCCACCATAAATCCCAGTACTTGAATGATTATCTCCTTAATCACTGAATGCTTTTCGTAGGTCCTGCTTATAATGATATAAAGTAAGGCTGCAAATAATGATGCCTCGTAGAACGATAAAAAAGTCCACATATAATTAAAATATGCTAGTGGCCTATACCAATACATGACGCAATAGATTAAAACCATTGCTACTGAGTGTTTTACAATTTCGTGTCTGGAATTACATGCTAATCTTATTGTCAAAATGCAATTGCCAATTTGAAAAAAAGAACCCATTAAAGCCCTGCACCAAATTGGAGAGATAAATCCTAACCCACTAATAAAGTAGCCAAGAGCCCTTCCGCCCCAATTGTTATATAAAAAAACGATAGAATCAATGAACTGCTCAAAAGATTCTACTCTGTAATATTCGACATTTGATTCCCCCAAATAATAAGCTGTCGCATTTACAAAAACGCCGCTGACATCGTCCCCAATTGCTTCATTGTTCAGAAGAAATACCAATGCTATCCCATAAAGAAAAGCAGCTGTACAAACAAACAAAAGAGTATCTAGTTTATATGGTTTTAGGGTTCTTATAATATTATTATCTTTTTTCATTTCTTTTCACATTAACAAAAAAGTAATAGTCTACTCAGGAAAAAATAAAATAGTCCCTTATCCTCTCTCTTTTTATATGCCTTGAGTCATAGTAGTCATCATCCATTATTCCAATCTCGTATGGATTAAACGTCCCTACTATATCAATATTCATCCTGTCTGAAAGGCTCAAGGCGTAATCTGTTATTTCATCGAAATAATAATAGTGTGCTCTATCTGATTCCACTCTATCCCATAAACTGGGGGGTAATGGGCAAATAAACAGTTCAACTTCAACCCCTTTTTCTGCAAGATATTCAATTAGTTTATCAATTATATTTACGCTATACTGACTTATATGGCGATCATATGCAAAATTACCTTCTATGCTGTAATTTGAACATTGTTCTCTTACATAATTGACATCATTATTTCTGTAACTAATTGAATAATTCCAGCTACCGTCCGCGGAATAGAAGGAATGCTTTTCATCTAAAACAGAATCTACTATCATCCATCTTTGTGATGGCAGAGTAAATGATTGGTTTTCTACAATCTGGTTTATTGCTGCCTGAAAGTATGTTGGTGAAAAAGCCTGTTTGAGATATGTTTTTAAATTGTTTATATTATGCTTAACCGTTTGAAAAGTTTGATTATCAGTAGCATCTCTATCCACTTCAAGTAAATCCAGCATATATTCGGTATAGCTTATTAAGTCTTCATTCCTTGCGCTTTGAGCTTCATAAATCTCCTCATCAAATAGAAATGTGTCAAAGCAAATCAAAACACGTTTAGGTGTTTTATTATGTTTTTCCATTATTGCAAACTGGGCCAAGACATCATATAAGTCTGCTCCACTCACTCCTAGGTTGTAAAAAGATGCCTCGTTAACGGTTTCCTTACCAATGCTCATAATAAGGCTGGGGCCAACAGCCACGCAATTAATGTCATTAGGCATATTCTCTATAATTATTTGTTTAATAGCCCTTTCATTGGCATTTCCGGTGATACTCCTTGCAGCCTTCCCACTTAGTATTGCATTGGCAATTCCCATGCTATCATCATGAAAAACTCCCGCAGGGTCCTGGTAAATGTTTGTAAATATCAAAAGAAATACCAAAGGTATTCCGCTAAACAATCTGAGCAATTTACACATTTTCACATGATTAAGTCGTAGTTTTTTTCTCATAAAATGCTTCCCAAATTGATAAGTAAATCTATCACCCAAAAGCCGATAATGGCTCCAATCCTAAGTAAAACAACCCCATAATCCTCTTTGGCAAGGAATCCGTTATCGTTTGTTTTCGTTTTACATCTCTCTGGATAATTAATGATAATTAAAGCCACAACTGCTACCACGAAACCTGTAAAAATAACCGAATCCATTTCGGGTGATACATACGCGTGATAAGCATCAGCCATATTCCCGAATGTGGAATTAGAAATTGCTCTTCCCTTCATAAACGTAAATCTCATTGATGTATTCGTCCAATACACCCACCAAAAATGAAGAGTATAGTAAAAGGATAAAAATGCTCCCGCAATTGTTTCCAACAAAAAATTTATCCTCAAAGACCATTCATTGGTGCCTATCGTTATTACAATAAATGGAATAATAAGAATACACCACTGTGGATGACAGTAAACAAAAGTCAAAAGAACAGAAAATGCAACAAGTCCAATCCAAGCTACATAACGTATTATTACCTCGTACTGTTCACCTGGCGATTTGATATATGCCCATATGCATAATGCCATCGTACAGCCAAAGAACAGCACAATTGGCGAATTGCCCGGTAACGCACTGCCAAAAAGCCTGCTGATAAAGCCTGGATAAAATGATTTAGTAGTATCCATATATGTGTCATTAAATGCAAAAAGGCCAGAACAGGTCACCGATGGAAGCAAGCCCAACGCCAACTTTGATATGCACCTGAGTATTCTTTTCTCTGTCAATAATACCATAGGAATAAAAACCAGAAGAGCAAATGATTTAAATGTGATTGCTATACCGAATAATAGCATCCACTTGATTTTATTGCTCCCTTTTAAAAATGCTTCAATCCCCCATAGCATAAAAAAGACTGTGAAAATATCGTATTGCGCCATGACTAAAGTTGGTAATACGAAGAAAAGAGAAGTCGCAAAAACGTAACTCAAAAAACTAATTCTCTCTTTACTAATTCCGGCTAGTTCAAGGATATTTTTTAACTTCAGCAAAGCGCCCGCACTAAAAATAACAAGGAGAAATTTGTACCACAGAATTATTCCTGGGGAAAAAATGTCAGTAGCAAACAGTTTCCTTATTACCGCAATGGGTATGCTCCAAAAAGCAAAAATCACATATATAGTTACTGGATAAGCCGCTTTCATTGACTTTAACGTATCATCAAAACCGTTAGCCCAAATAAAATCATTAGCATAATCATAACCATTCAAGAAGTCAAACTTACAAATCGCCTTTAAAAAAGCAAAACCATGAGCATACGTCGCAAGCAAATCATAAAAACATTCTGTAAAAAAAGGAAAGCAAAGAAGAATGCATAGAATTATCCATTCACTTTTATTTACCCTCTTATTGTTAATCTTTTCAATGATATCTTTCATAAACAAACTCCAAAAGCAGTCAAATAATCACCACCTCTGCCAAGGTGCCTTACCTTTTTCAAGTAACTCCTCTAATTTTTGTTTTTCCCTCTGAGTATCCATGCATTGCCAAAAGCCATTATGCTTATAGCCCATAAGCTGACCTTCAGCTGCCAATTTTCGCATAGGTTCTTGCTCGAGAACAGTAGAGTCATCCTTTAGATAATCAAAGATACCGGGATTAAATATCATATATCCCCCATTTATTAGCGCGCTATCTATATCGTTTTTTTCTCTAAAAGCCCTAATCATTCCATCCTCAACATCTAGCACTCCCTTTTGCTGAGCAATACTGGCCATGGTGATGGTCGCAATTTTACCATGACTCTCATGAAAGCGCTTTAATGCATTTAAATCAACATCACACACCCCATCGCCATATGTGAGCATAAATGGCTCTTGCCCAATATAGTTTTCTATTCGTTTAATACGCCCTCCTGTCATTGTATCAAGCCCTGTATCAATAATAGTTACTTTCCACTTTTCAGAATTGTTGTTATGAACAAGCATTTCATTACTTGCAAGATCAAATGTCACATCTGAATTATGAAGAAAATAATCTGCAAAGTACTCTTTTATAACATACTGCTTGTATCCGGCGAGGATAATAAACTCGTTGTATCCATAAGATGAATAATACTTCATTATGTGCCACAAAATTGGCTTCCCACCTATTTCAATCATTGGCTTCGGCTTATATTGAGACTCTTCTGATATCCTTGTTCCATAACCACCTGCTAAAATTGCCACTTTCATTGCCAATTCTCCTTAACTATTGTCCTATTAAAGTCAATTTCAAAATCTCTTCTATTTTTATTAGCCATATCCGACAAAATAAGTCCCACGAAAAAAGACTGTATCGCAGCAAGTTCAATAAACCCGCACACTATAAGCGTTGGAAATCTATCCACCATACCTGTTGCCAAATACTCGTCAAAAACCGGAATAAACAAAACAAATGCCAATAATGTAAGAAGAAATGATAAAAGGGAAAAGAATCTAAGGGGTCGGTAGTTTTTAAAGAGTTTGAATATTGTTCCCAAGACACGTCTTCCATCTGAGTATGTACTTAATTTCGAAATACTTCCCTCGGGTCTGTCTCTATACTCGATTACAAGATTTTTAATATATAGATTATTACTCACCGCATGAATAGTCATTTCTGTCTCAATTTCAAAGCCTCTTGACAACACCGGAAATGTTTTAACAAATCCATAGCTAAATGCCCTATATCCGGTCATAATATCTTTAATACTACAGCCAAACATCTTATTAATGATAAAACGCACCAAGCTGTTACCGAAATTATGAAATAGACGCTTATTCTCCGCAAAATAAGTCGATGATAGTCGATCTCCGACAACCATATCTGCTTTTTCTTCCATTATCATTCTCGCCATCTCTGGTGCATTTTCAATTGGATAAGTATCATCACCATCCAGCATAATGTAACATTTAGCTTCAATTTCTCTAAACATTCGCCTTATTACATTACCCTTTCCTTGCATTGGTTCAAATCTTACAACTGCGCCTGCCTGTCTCGCTAATTCTACAGAGCAATCTGTCGAGTTGTTATCATAAACATAGACTACGCCATCTGGAAATGCACTCTTAGCATCTGTAACAACCTTTGCTATGGTTTTTTCTTCATTGTAACAAGGTATTAGAATTGCAATTTTGTCCATTTTCTCCTTCTTTCCCTACAAGTGAGTACAATAAACATAACATGGAACAATAAAACAGTGGCAGATTGTATACCATATACCTGGAAATACACATAATAATCGTAGCTACACCAAATGCATTGGTTACTATCAATGCCAGCACAATATGCGCTACGATATATGTGTGTTTATCCCTTTCTTTTACCTTATGCAACAGGAAAATGTAAATTGCATATAATACAATCGAAATAATCGACAATGCTGGAGTAAACATAGCATTCGATCTAATTAATCCAACTATTCCTAAACCAATCCAGTTCCAAATATATCCAGGTAAGTGACTCCAGAATAACTTGGCTCTTAAATCATTTATCCATTTCTTTAATGCTATTGACTGCTCAATATCCCCTATAATGCCTTTTTCATTAATAGCAAAATCATACATGCAACTAAAAATTACATCTGTTTTAAGTTTATCGTGAACCTTTTCAATTGTTATAGCCCTTTCAAGAGGATTTATTTCTTGCCCTTCGAGAAGGTAATGATTTTCCTTAGCTTTAATCCAAATGCGTCTAAATATCTCTGCTTCTTCGTCGTAAAACAGGGCCGAATCAGTTGAATCTGAAATACATATCAGATTTGTTAATGCAGTTCCCGAATTAAGTATATTCTCCCCTCCTTGCCTAATGCCGGAATAAAAGAGCGAACCCGAAAGAATAACGCCAACAGCTATAACAATTTCAATCAATGCCATTTTCAGCTTTTTCATTTCCATAGCACTTCGTGCACATGCAAAGGCAATGACTGCAAATGAAATAGCTAATTGTGGTCTAACCAAAATCATCACTCCCCCTGTAACCCCACATGCAGTGTATTCGATATTTTTGGGGGAACGTAATACTTTTATCATGATTCCAACGGTTATATAAAAAAGGGGATAACTTAATCCCTCTGTTAAAACCGAGCATGTTAAAACCACATTGTTGTTTGACATAAAATATGTGCCTACAAATGGCGCAAAAACCACCAATTCCCCCACATATTTAATTATCTGTGGATAAAAACCTTCAAATACTTCTTCTGCCAAAAACCAGACTGCAAATGCTGCTAAACAGTTCTGTAATAATGAAACATAGGACAAATAATTATCTTCACCAAAAACTTGTCTTGTTGCAAAAAGGAATAATGGATACCCTCCCGAAACCTGCGAAGACATTGTGATATATTCGTCAGAATCAAGAAAAAAACTCTGATTTCCACAAGCACAAAATACTATACCAAAGGCAATAAAGGATAATAACAATCGTATTCTTTTGTGAATCATGTTCTTGTTTGAAATTAAAGATTTCTTAAATAGGTCCATAATTCTTCTTTTGTTTCTGGTATAAACACTATATTTTTAAATGTTTTGTTAAATGATTCAAAGTAATCTTTTATCAATAAATCACTACGGTTTATGATTTTATTAATTGATACTGTTTTTACACCAAATAAAACATTCAAGTTTACAAGAGTTGAGCCCGTATCTCCTATTATACACTTTGGCATTTCTTCCAAATTTGCAAATATACTTTCAAAAGATTTTTTGTGATTGCTTTCAATGGAACACCCTAATACGCTATATGCTCCTGTATCCTTTTCTCTCGGATGCGGTTTAACAATATAATTCTCTTCTCCCATAACATCCATTATTTCCTTATACACCTCTATATCACATCTTCTGTTTATTATGTTCGCCTCATATAACAGGCTTGGTAAGAAAACAACTGCGTTATTGTATTTAGACAGCAAATCATGATGGGTTTCAGACTTAAGTATATGTACACAAGCCTGCGCGCATTCGGGATTTGGCACCAATTCCCCTTTATCTTTTTTTAAAAAAGTGAAATAGTCCAATCTTCCGGATTTGTATAGTTTTTTCCAAAACCAACGATTCCGCATAATTCCAATCAATATTATTCTCGGATAATTAAACACTTTGGGAGAAAAGAGTCTATAATACGAAATACTATATGGGTTAATAACACAGCTTCCGGTTCCCTCTTCTGTAATATATACCTTAAGTTCATTTTTTGTCCTCACACGCATAACACTAGCTATCCTGTCAAAAGACGGGATAAGAGGAGTCGCGTAATAGAACAACGGGGCTTTTTCTATATGTCTATTTAATCCCAAATAATATCCCAAAACCGATGTATTTTTAGTTCTATTATCTTCAGCGAAAAAAACGGGCTCAACGTTATTGTAACAACCAGTATGAAAAGAATCTTCACTTAATCCTCTTCCGGTCTTGGAATGGTTAATTGCTAAAATGAATCCTTTGCATTTTATTTGTTTCCGCTCAAGATTATAAATCAGGGCCTCTATCCCAAGAACATGAAGTGGCGTCATGGCTTCTGCGATAAAATTAATCTCAGAATCCTCAGCTATTCTTTTTTCTATTTCATTCCATGTGATAACTTCCATTACCTATTCAAGTCCCATTTTTTCTTTCATTCTTGCCAATTCTTCTAGCTGTCCCATATCCATCCAGTTAGCTTCATCGATAATGTAAGATCCTACTTTGTGGCCTTCAGAAATACATTTTTCTATAATATCAGTTATATCAATCTTAGTATCTTTAGGCACCATCGCCAGAAGTTCCGGCTCAATGAGATAAAAGCCGGTATTTGTTACCATTTCATATACAGGTTTCTCTTTAATTGCCATAATTTGTCCTTGGCTATCAGTTTCAATAGTGCCATATGGTATAGTAACTGTTCTCTTGGCGCAAACCATCGTTACAAGATTACATTTTTCTCTGTGTGATTTAAGAATATCCTCATAATCTGCGTCAATTATAATGTCACAGTTTGTAAGAAAAAAGGTTGAATCAACATACCCCTCTAATAATGAAATGCCTCCCCCTGTGCCAAGGAATTCCTTTTCATCAATAAAACACGGTGTTGCATTCATTTCTTGTTCATGTCTGTCAGAAAAAAAAGCTTTGATGAACTCTTTCTTATAATTTACAATCATGAGGAATTTATTACAGCCATATTCTCTGAAATGATCCATAATATGCTCTGTTATTGTCTTTTCGCCTATGGGAATAAGCGGTTTAGGAAGAATATCCGTATATGGTTTGAGCCTAGTACCTTTGCCTCCGGCCATAATCACAACCGGGATATCCAATATTGCCTTGTTACCTACAGCACCTTTAAGAAGAACATCAATATCTAGAATATTCCCTTCTTCATCAACAAGGGGAACAGCATTTATCTGCTTGCTTTTCATGAGGTTATCAGCCTCTTTTTTTCTGCCTATTGGCAAACAAATTGGATTGTAGTTCGCAATTTCCTTGATTTTGACATCAGTGCCCATACCTCTTAGAATAGCTCTCCTGATATCTCCATCCGATACTGCACCGATCAGTTTCCTGCCCCTGCATACGAATACAGTTTTAGAAGTGTTCCTGTTAATCAAGTCTAGCGTTTCAAGTAAAGTATTATCTTCTCCAACGATATAATCATCCAGCGTCATACATCCACCTTTATAAGTTGTAAATATCGGGTTTATATCTATCCAAATTATCTTTCAAAAAACTGATTGTTTCAGAAATGCCTTCTTCAAAGGTGTACATGGGCTTCCAATCAGTAAGCTCTGTTATCTTCTTATTTGATCCAAGCAAACGGTTAACCTCGCTTTTTTCAGGTCTAACTCTTTGTTCATCACATATTATTCTGGCCTTAGGATTGATTTGCCTAATTAATTCTTCAGCTAATTGACCTATTGATATCTCTTTTTGTGTCGCAATATTAATCTCTTCGCCTATAGTCTTGTCGGACTTATATATCTCTATAAAACCATTTGCTGTGTCCTTAACATAGTTGAAGTCTCTTGTTGGAGTAAGCGAGCCCAATTTGATTTCTTCTTTACCTGCCAATAGTTGAGTAATAATGGTCGGAATTACGGCTCTCGCTGACTGTCTTGGGCCATAAGTGTTAAATGGCCTTACGATGGTAGCCGGCAACCCAAAGGATCTGTAAAAAGATTCTGTCAATCTGTCTGCGCCGATTTTGGTGGCAGAGTAAGGAGACTGCCCTTGAAAAGGATGTTTTTCATCAATAGGAACATATTGAGCCGTTCCATACACCTCTGAAGTAGATGTGACAAGTACTCTCTGAGTTTCCAAATCTCGCGCAGCCTGTAATAAATTCAGTGTGCCCTTAATGTTTGTATCAACATATGTATCCGGGGAATAATAGCTAAATGGAATAGCAATAAGTGCTGCGAGGTGAAATACTGCGGAAACACCTTTCATTGCTTCCCTAACACCATTGGGGTCCCTAACATCTCCTTGGAATATTTCTATATTGCTTAAAATGTTCTTGGGTAGTGTATCCAGCCATCCCCATGTATTAAAAGAATTGTAATAAACAAAAGCTTTGACGTCATATCCGGATTTAACTAATTCTTCTGTCAAATGACTTCCAATAAATCCATCAGCGCCGGTCACTAATATTTTGTTCATTTCTTTTCGTTCCCTTTCAAAAAATCATTCCTGGTTTCGGACAGAGCAACTGCAATTAAAATCGGCATTGCAATAAATAAACAGTATATATATCTAAATTCATCCGCAACAGGTGTAGCCACAAGTAATGTACCCCAATACAGAACTAAAGGAGCGCAAATAAGAATTATCTCATACCTGTTTCGAATAATGCTCAATCCCAAAAGGATAAACATAATCCATACGAAAAAACCAATGCTTTTTAGCAAGCCTAATAGAGGAATCATGTACATCCAATCCGAAACATACCACTTTAAAACTTTGCAAATCGGTGAAGGCAGTAGTGGTGTACTGTATATCGGCATCTGGGTATCCCAAACACCTTGGGTGTACTGCCATCTTTGAATGTCTGGGTTATAGTAACCTTCCGTTTGATTGACAAAAGCCTCCAAGTACATTCCTGGGTTTTTAAGTCCTATACTTAACCACGATTTGAGAAAATCACCTTTGTTCTCGACAATATAATCAGTGTTTCCTTTTTCCAAAATCAAATTCTTAATTGGATCAGCCACATGAACATCATAGGTTTCCGGGACTCTATCTATTTCGATTACCTCTGAAATCAAACCAATCTCAGTAACAGTCATTTTGCCCTCTTTAGTAATCACATTAGCAATCTGCTGCATAGGAATTGCAAGCGACTCAACCACGTTGGGATTAGATACATTTAGTCTGTCAAATATTGGTCCTCTGATACCCAAAGAAACAGCAAAAACCATAGCAAGAACAATGATAGCTTCTTTCCTTTTTCTCCAGAGAAATATTGATGCTATAGGAAACAGCATTATAAACGCATACCATCCATTATTTCTAAGCATGCATACTAAGACGCCACCTATAAAGAGGAAAGCCAAATCCAACTTGCTTTCGAAAAAAACTACCCTCCATAAGCTCACAACTAATAAAAGGAATCCTGCTGAGAACAAGGTGTCTTTCCACATATTCAAAGCCATCATTATATTATAAGGCATTATTGCATAATAAAGCAAAACGCCAATACAAATTGGAGTTTTGACCTTAAACTCACTAAGCGTATTTACAACATAAGTAAAAACAAATGCAAGAAAGACACATTGGAGAATAATGCAGATTGCAACCACGGCCTGTAAGTTGTTAGTAAAAAGTGATGTTAGCAAAAGCACACCCTGTATAAGCCAAGTTTGAAATACAGGATGGTGATTCGAATAATTATGATTGATTGCCTGCAGAATCTGAGTAGTTGAATCACTCGTCACATTACCCGGAAACAGCCACAAGAAAAATGGTAACCAACACCCCATAATAATAAGGAAAGGCTTTATGAAACCGAGGTTCTTAACATCGCCATTATTTTCAATTACTATGATTCCGCTATTAGCTACTGCATATAGTGACTCAAGTACCCGTTCAATTATAATGAACGCACCAATCATCATAATTAGCAGCGCTATAGTCTTTTCCATACCTTCAAAGTTATATTGATGGATAACCTGAGTTCCATGAAGCAAAAGAAGAAAATTTATTATCGCAGCGGTTATACGGGTTACATTTTTGTCTTTTTTCTTTGAAAGAGCCGGCGTCTTAGTAAGTAATAAATACAAACCCAATACAAGCGGTAACGATAAGACATTGGTTACACTTATACCCTCATATAGCATTACTGCTCCGGCAGCCAACATTATTTGAACTAAAATCCTAATCATCCAAAATATCTCTCTATGCGTTCGCCAAAATAAATGTGATTAAAAGCAAAATCTACCAGCCAAAATCCAAGAAGAAATAATACTTTAAATATTGCATACGTCCTTGTTGCCTTGTCATTAAATGTTTTCCCAGTATACCTCTTGCTATAATTGATATACAAAATAGCTATTATACACGCCACAAACATCCCATAGAAAACTTTATTAAGATCTGTTCCAAAGAATTTATACCAATAATCCGCGAAACTCATCCAATGATAATTTACTATTCCAAGCCTCCTCGTGAGAAGAAATTGCATACTGAAATTATTCCAGTAGACATTGGAATACCTGAGGACATTAAAAAAAAGCAAGAGAAAACGTGGCACCAAACTCCAATATAAGGTTTATGTATTCTTTTCCCTCATTAAGCGCAATCACAAAAGATAAGAACGGAACAATTAGCACGGACCATTGAGGATGTGAAAAAACGGTCGAAAGAAACAGCCCATAGACTGCAACCCCCTCCCCCGCTATAACAT
>JAEEGL011373338.1_pt1 | contig 28529 bp, 29 predicted proteins | sample 9134231 | NCBI WGS metagenome assembly JAEEGL01 (sample SAMN16246548, study PRJNA631951) | gut metagenome | biome: gut microbiome; feature: rumen; material: fiber-attached | host: Bos | place: Iran: Karaj | collected 2018-10
ATGATAGGTCTATCGCTGGTGCGATTCACTCAATCGTCTCGCATGTCCGCGTCACAGCGGAATTTTGCAATCTCCGATTGCAAAATTGCGCAACATTGATAATAGATAGTCAGCCTAATAACATTAGACCAGGAACTGGTTTCGCAGTCGCAGAGTGTTGCTTTCACTAATTAAAGTTACTAGCGCATCTGTACATATGCTCATATTCCGGCGCACGTATCGTTATGAATACAAAATTGTTTTAACCGATTGTTTGTAGGAGACATTAGTCTTTTCCTCATACTTTTTTATGATGGATTCTACAAAGTCTGGTTCAATGCACTTACAATAGGAAATAGTTCCTTGTAATGATTGTACTTCTTTAGCCGACCATTGCTTACCATTCTTGGTATCCATCAAAAAACTGAAGATTCTTGCTTTTAAAACTTGTTTCTTTTTACTGCCTATACTAATTCTGCTGACACCAACAGAACATCCCAAAACTTTTACAAATCCATTTCTTGTGCGCACACACTTGCTCTTTTCATGGTTGAGTTTAAATCCATGTCTTTCTAAATGTTTAGACATTCTTTCAACAAAACCTTTGTAATCAAATGTAGTGTACTCATCAATGGAGAAGTAAAGATCATCAGCATACCGTGTGTAACCATTATAATTACCTTTAAAAAATAAATCTAAAGGTAACATCGCTAAGTTAGAAAACAGGGGACTAGTAGGAGCTCCTTGTGGAAGTCGATAATCACCATCGTAGTATAGCGTGCATGCCATTACAATTGTTTCCAACTGTATTGGATCAAACAAGCAAAATGGATAGATTTTTACTAAGCTATCCATTACTATATCGAGGGTACAACTACCAAAGAAGTTTTCTATATCAAGTCCAACTATTTGTCTAGCTCCACGAAGATGGCGTGCTGCTTTAATCGCAGATCTATCTTTTACATATGCATAAATGCAGCTTGGAAATATGAAATTGTATTCATCAACAAAGTAATGATTTACAGTTCTCATAAATTTCTTTAACTCTTCATCTGGTTCATCAATTCGTCTTAACTTACCATTTCTTTTCTTGATATAGTGAGTATGATAACGACTACTGACATCAGTGGAGAGTATTTCCTGAGCTTTTGCATAGAGATAATTGAATAATCCTTGATTTTTTCTTATAAAGAAAATGTTTCGGTTAGTAAAGGCTTCTACACGATCTGTTTTGATTTTACCGGTTTTCCGGTCAACGTAAGTAATGATGTATTTTTTTCTTTCATTATCCATAGAAGCTCTCCTTATATTGTAAATGCATTATTAACATACCGGAATATACCGGTGTGTTGTTTTTCAAAGTTCATTGTTTATTAAAAACGTGTTTACATAATACCATGGATTGGGTGATTTTTCAATATAATATATATGGTATTTTTTATTTATTGTGGTATAATACTTTCGTTATCATTATATGCTGGTATAGCTCAGTTGGTAGAGCACATGTCTCGTAAACATGAGGCCATGAGTTCGATTCTCATTGCCAGCACCATAAACGTTTAACAGCTGCATTGGGCGCGGCTGTTTTTTTATTGACAAATTGGAAAATAATGGTATAATTTAAGTATGTAACTTTTAGTTAACTCTCCGACGCAGCAATGGAGAAAATCAATTTAATCGGCTAAATAGCCAAGGAGGAAACAAAATGAACAACAAACTGGCAACTATGGTAGCAAATGGTGACATCACTGTTGAAGAGCTGGCAGGTGCTACAGAGCTCATTGAGCGGGCCAAACTGGTAAAAGAAGGTGTAGAAGCCTGTAAGAAAACCATTGTCTTCCATCTAGGAGAAAGCAGTGTAAGCTGTTATTCCTATACGGATAGAGCTGGCGAGTATGAGGCTTGGGGCCATTGCACAATTGCAGGTACATTTTCATGTTCTTGTAATTGGGGAGGCACTCATAAGATCGGAGAGTGTAATATCACTAATTTCAAAGAAACCTTTATGGCATTTGAAAATGATGATTTTGCAGCTGATCTAAAGAGATTCCTTCAGGAACAGATCAATAAGGCAAGTGGCACGGCTGGTTCAGCGGGTGCGACAGGAGCTAGGTAAGTTCAGAAAAAGAAAATTATTTTTCTCCCATCGAAAGATGGGTTCTTTTTTTGCTTTAAAATTTGACTAATTGAAAATATTGGAAAAATATGGTATAATTTTCTCGTATGGGATAAGTCCATATAGTAGTACAAAAAACTCTAACAGCATAGGAGGAATCAACAATGAGAACAGAGTTACTTGTATGCCCAAAGGACAAGTGCCCTTTGGATCTTCTGGCCGATTTAGGCAAGGAGACGGTGAATGCATGGATTTATTTGCATGACAATGCAGTCGATAGAATTGCACAGTCTGCAACTGAAGACATCATGGGCAATGAGTTTCGAGAGATGTACTGGGAAGCTACTGATGATTATCCATCCACAGAAATCTATCTCGACAAATCAAAGCGTTTGGATTGGCATCTTATTTACAAGATTGAAGCTGATGATATCGCTTTCAAGTCAATCATTGCTACACCGGAAATTCTCTTCTTCGTTAAGATGCAAGAGGAAAAGTAAAAGAAAAAATCCTTTTTCTCCCCTCGAAAGAGGGGTTCTTTTTTATCTTATTTGCATTAATTACCAATATATGGTATAATAGCAATTAGCAAATCTTTGAAATTCCTCAAATACATCTTAGATTTGACTTTATTATGCAATTGCAGGAGGAATGAAAAATGGTAAAAAGTGTTGACGAGAGAATAGTTGTAAGTACAACAGACTGGAAAGAGTTATTTGAAAAATTAGGCTCTACCCAGATAACATATGTAACCTCATCAAGAAGAGGATCTATATATGCCAACACTTATGATGCTAATAAACTTGGTGAGATTATAACTCATTGAGTTAAAGATAACCCACTGCAGCGATGCAGCGGGTTGTTTTTTATTTAAAGAGTTTTAAAATATACAAATTTTGGTAAATAATAGAAAAATAAATTGAAAAAAGACTAAAATAGTGCTAAAATGTTATGTATACCTTTTGTTAGAAATCCTTAGTGTGTGCAACTAGGCCTTTTCAGCAAAAAATAATTTTTTTAGGAGGTTTAAGATGGAAGGTGTAAAGGTTATTGTTTCTTATCGGGAGACCATCGAGCAGTTTTTGGCACGGTGTGCCATGAAGTGTCCTCAGGGCATGCAGATTGCTTCGACTGGTGAACACAATGAAGTTGTTGAGATTGATGTCGATTATCTTAATAATAAGTTTAAAGACATGAATGTTTACAACTGCTTTCGGAATGCCATTGGCGTATTGTACAAGAAAGAGTATTATGCTCTTCCTGAGACTAAGCTGTACGTCAAGAAGCTTCAAGAGTTTGGTATCGTTAAAGCGGATTTCTTCGTCTTTTTAAATGAAGACCAATTTCCTATGCAAGACCGTATGGTTAAGCGCTGGAAAGAAATAATCTCTAACGCTACCAAACAGAGGAGAGAAGAGTTTAAGGATGATTGCAGGATATGGGCGAAAGTTCATAAAGCGCAACCTGTCCCTATTGAAGAGTTAGGTCACTGTTTACCTGTTCCAATAAACGGAATTAGGGTAATGACGGAAGACGATGAGTTTGATCAAGGCGAGTTTTATGACCCGATTGTCAAATACGATAATCCAAGGAGCATTGATTATGTTGGTTCGTATTCGGTATATCACAACAGAGTTATCTTTGTTGATACTGATGGAACTACTTATCTGGCCAAAGGAAATCACATCGTCAAGGTTCTTAGTAACTTGAACTTCAGACTGTTGAACTATTTTATTCCTTTTAGAGATGGAGAGACTATCATTGATGAGAATCTTCGTGAGTTGTGGGAGCAAATTCCTGAAATCAACGATGAAGAATGATTAAAGCGTGAGCAACAATGGACTTTTAGGAAAGACTGGTGAATTCCAGTCTTTCTTTTTTTGTCAGGTAGGGCGGCGTTCAAACAAAGACGCTCGCACTTAAATTTTGCGAGCAATACAACGTTTGACAAATAATGGAAAAATCGGTATAATAAAGTATCACATTTTTTATAAAACTGGAGGTCTAGCAACAAGATGAAGACAGCAAGAGTAGAAGTAAAAGGCCAAAAAGCACTCGAGACATTTCTCTCAATCGGTAGGGCAACAGCTAAATTCGTCGGAATTTGTCATATGAAATATGATTCAATAAACGACAGAATGGTTATAAAGCTTAGAACCGAATCCGATAAGAAGAAATACAAGCTTGTTATTCAGGGCGTATCACGCAACAAAGATGTTAAAGAAATAGTCTTTAAAATGCGGGATGAGTTTTTGAAAGACAAGGAAGAAGCGAAGAGAAAGAGAACAGCTGAAAACCAGAAGAAGGAGGAGGGGTCATAATTGACCTCTCTTTTTTTGAGTTTGAGTGAACGCCAAAATTGCGCTCAAAAAATCGTGCAAAAAGCTTATATGTCAATTTGTTTCCAATTTGTTGTCATTAGTGTAATTTTAATGAATTTAGCTATTTGCAATGCTATAATTTAAAGTGCATTATTATAAAATTTTAGGAGGACAAAATGGATTTAGAAAAACTTCAAGTTATGAGAGATGGTAGAGGATTTATTGCAGCTTTAGACCAAAGTGGTGGATCAAGCGCTAAGACATTATCAGCATATGGTATTGCACCAGAAAGCTACTCAACAGAAGATGAAATGTTTAATCTTATTCATGAAATGAGAAAAAGAGTTTTCACAAGTTCTGTATTTAATAACAATCGTATAGTAGGAGCAATCTTATTCTACAAAACTATGATGGGACAAGTTGAAGATGAATTCACAGCTGATTACTTATGGAACAAGAAACACATTGTTTCTTTCTTAAAGGTTGATAAAGGATTAGAAGAAGAAAACAATGGCGTTAAATTAATGAAAGAAATTCCTGATTTAGATGAACAACTTGCTGAAGCTAATAGCAAAAATGTATTTGGTACAAAAATGAGAAGTGTTATTTACTCAGCTAACGAAGAGGGAATCGCAGCTATAGTTGATCAACAATTTGCATTTGCAAAGAGAATTTGCGATGCTGGACTTGTTCCAATCATTGAACCAGAAGTTGATATTAACGCAGTTGATAAAGCTGAATGCGAAACAATCTTAAAACAAAAAATTGAAGAAAAATTAGCTACATGGAATGAGAATGATTTAATTATGTTTAAATTCACAATTCCAACAGAAGCAAATAAATACTTAAGCTTATATGACAACAAAGCAGTTGTTAAAATCGTAGCACTTTCAGGTGGATATGATTTAGATACAGCTTGTGATTTATTAAGCAAGAATACAAATATGATTGCTAGCTTCTCAAGAGCATTACTTGGTGGATTAACAGCACAACAATCACAAGAAGATTTCGATGCTACACTAGATGCTACAATTACAAAAATTTATAATGCTTCAATTGATTAATAAGAAAAATAAAAAATAATAAAAAGAAAAAGTAAAAATTAAATCTAAAAAACGAAAGAAAAAGTAGAAAAAAGGAGAACTTGATTATGAAATCAAAGGCAGGAGTTTGGGTAGCACTAATAATATTAAGTGTAATAATCGGACTAGCAGCAGGATTCTTTATATCTAAAGCAATTGCTGGTGAACGTATTAAAGAACTAGAAGGAATAATCAAAAAACAACAAGTTACAATAGAAGAATATAAAAATGATATGAAAACAACAGAAAACTCAGCTTCAAAAACTAATGAAGATGATGAAGACGATGGATATGCTTGGCTTGTTCCAGATGGAAGTACTAGAACTGAAAACTTGGCTTCAATAATATCTGATGAAACTGGATTTGCAGTTTCAAGAATTGATAGTTCGAAAGATTGGGTTTATGACGCACCATATGAAAAGAATGTAGTTGCTGAATTATACACACCAGATATAGGAGAAAAAAAGACTACAACTTATGCTAAAGATATAGTTGTACCATATATAAATATTAATTCAGCAGATGCAAATGTTGCTAATAGCGAAATTAAAAGTATGTTCGACGAAATTATTAGTACATATAATAAACAAACATATCACATTAGGTGCGGATATGAAAAACACGTAAATGATTCATGTTTATCTGTATATGCTGCTAGTCGTATGGGAGTAACTGATATAGGTGGATTAGAAACTTACACTTTTAATATTGACTTAAAAACTGGAAAGAAAATGTCTTATTCAGATGTGTACAAGTCAATCGGTTTTGATGATAACAAAATTGAAGCAAAAGTAGAAGCAGCAATTACAGAGTATATGAGAAGTAATCAACTTTTCGAGAGTGGAAACGCTAAATTTTTAATAGAAGAAGCAATAAATAATTACAAACAATCTGTAAAAGATAATACAATAAAGTATTACTTATCTGAAAACGGAAATTTAAGAATCATTGTAGAAATGCGCTTTATGCTTGGCTTTGGCGGATGCCATAGCGAGATTGTTACAATAGATTAATATAAGCATAATTAGGAGACATATATGGAAGAAAGTGTAATGAGAAAAGCAGTTAGAGATTATTCTAAGATTAGTGTAATTATTCAAACTGTTTTGATATATTTGATAGCATTATTGGTTCCATTGTTTTTAGGACAAATTTTAAAAGCAATATTTACTACAAATAATGTAATTGTTTCAAATTCACAATACATTATTGGATCAATTGTAAATACTGCGCTTGTAATTTCTGCATTAAATCTAAAAGGAAGAGTTAGAAACTTTGGCATTATCACAATGCCAAGTATCGCAACTATTTTAGGTGGATATGTATTTGGTACAAGTTCTACATTATTAGTATGGATGATTCCAGCAATCTGGCTTGGTAATTTTGCTTTAGTTTATGCATTTAAGAAAATTAAAGTTGATATGAATAAGAATTATTTCTTAGCTGGAGTAATTGGAATTGCTATTAAGACTCTAATAATTTTTGCAGTATTTAATATTTTAAATTTATATGGAATATTTCCAGAAAAGATGGTAGCAAATTTACAAATGGCTATGGGATTAACTCAATTAATTACTGCAACAATTGGTAGCTTAATCGCATTTGGAATTTATAAATTTGAAACTAGAAAAAGAGTACAAGATAAATAATTAAAAAGGGGCGAATAGCCCCTTTTTGCAATGATATTTTAATAGAAAGGAGGCAATATGATAAAAGAGAAAAATCAAAAGATTCAAGTATTACGTGGAATAGCAATAATTGCTGTTGTATTAACACATACATGCTTTAATACTGAAATGCAGATATTTGTTAGACCTTTTGTAAATTTTGCTGTTGCCTTATTTCTATTTTTATCAGGATATTTAACTAATACTGATACAACTAACTGGAAAACTTTTTATAAAAAGAGGATTATTAGAATTCTTATACCATATACTTTTTGGACAATTTTCTACACAACTAATACTTTCCACATAGGAGGTTTTGATTTTAAAAAGTATATTATTAATTTCTTCACAGCAGGAGCATCAGAGCCTATGTATTATGTCTTTATGTACATAGAACTTATTTTATTAACACCACTTTTAGTAAAGCTAGCAAAGTCAAAATATAAGTGGACAGGATTTTTAATTACACCTGTATGGGTAATTGCTAACTATTTTTATATATTTGGTGCTCAACATTCAGCAGTGATTAATCAATTGCAATTAGTAATTGGAATCGGTGGGTTTGTATTCTACTATCTAGGATTACTTGTCGGAAATGATCTAATTAAAAAGACATTTGATATTAGAATTTTAGTATCCATATATGTAATTTCAATTCTTATTCAGACACTTGAAGGGTTTTTATGGTACAGAGCAGGAATAGGAGATCCAGGAACTCAGATGAAGCTATCATCTGTATTAACAAGTTGTATAGCTTTATTGATAGCTAGTTGGTATTTAAAAAATGAAAAAGAGCACAAAGGTACTTTAAGTAAAATTATTAAGAATGTATTTGCAAAAATTGGAGATTATTCTTTAGGAATATATTTCTTTCACACGATGGTAATTATGTCATTAGGATGGCTACCATGGTTTATAGCGCTTCCATATGGAGTAAATTCAATTATTGTTTTTGTTTTATCATTTATATGTGTATTTATTGCAAGTGTAATATTAAGAAAGAGAATAAGTCGATGGCTTGGCTTATGTTAAATAAAAATAACCCCGCACGTTTTCACGTGTGGGGTCTTTTGATTTGTTTGAGATTAACTAGGTTTTTGTGCAGGATAAATCGTTGCACACATGCCTATGCACTGAGGGACTTTGAAAACGTCTTTCCCTATTCTTTTTACACAGACATATTTAGTGTCTTCCCAACCAATTCTGTCATCATTTACAACTGAATCTTCATTGATAACAATATCATCAGCAGTAAACAAATCGCTTTCTCCAAACCAACCTTCATGCCATGTTTTAACGATGTATTCTTTCATTTCATCAACATCGCTAAATTCTTTGGCTTCTGCCATTGCAGCGTAGAGGGAACCTCTATGTGGTCTAAAGATAATCATGTTTGTTCCTCCTTACAATTGTCCGGAGGCCATACACAGCGCCTCCAGAAAAAATGATAAATTTCTTCTGCACTTGCTGTGTAAGTACAACAGATTGGTAACTAGTATACCATATTTTGGCAGTGAATGCAACTAATGAGTTTATACATAGTTAATTGATAGTGTCGAAATTTGTCGTGCGGTCATGTGGATAAAGTAGTTGACTCTATTGGTAAATTGTTTTATATTGGCAAAAATTACCACAGGAGGTTTTGAGCATGAACGATGAAAAATTAAAAACAATTACAAATCTATTTGAAGGGAGTGAGATAAGAAGCGTCTGGGACAGCGAAAAAGAAGATTACTATTTTAGTGTAGTTGATGTAATAAGTGCGTTAACTGAAGGAGATTATAACAAATCTAGGAATTATTGGAAATGGTTAAAAAACAAGCTAATTACAGAGGGAAGTCAGTTGGTTAGTAATACTAACCAACTGAAAATGAAATCTCAAAAAGATGGAAAAACATACCTTACGGATGTTTTAGATACACAAGGTATCTTAAGACTGATTGAATCTATTCCATCACCAAAAGCTGAGCCATTTAAATTATGGTTAGCAAGTTTAGGAGAGGAAAGAATAAATGAAGTCTTTGATCCAGAAATAGCTATTAAGCGTGCAGTAAATTATTATCGCAGCAAAGGATATACAGACGAATGGATTAAAAATCGATTAGTAGGTATAGTGAGCAGATTTAGATTAACAGATATATGGGAAGAAGGAGGCATTAAAGAACCAGATGAATATGCTATGTTAACAAATGAAATATATAAGAGTTGGTCTGGAATGAAAGCATCAGAATATAAGAGTTTAAAAGGTTTAAGAAAAGAAAGCTTAAGAGATAATATGACAGATATAGAAGTTGCACTTACTAATATAGGTGAAATTGCAACAAGAGATATAGCACAAGAAGAACACCCACAGGGGTTAGTAGAAAACTTAAACGTAGCAAAGCGTGGAGGTGGAGTTGCAAAAGGTGCAAAAGATATATATGAAAAAGAAACAAAAAAATCTGCAATTTCAAAAGATAATGCTCTAAATTACAAATATGTAGAAGAGAATAATTTAATTGAAAATAAGAAGTTAAAGAAAACGTAAATAATATTAAAATAGAAGTAGAGTTTGGCTTGACAGTTACTCTAAGATAGTTTATTATTTGCTTAGTAAAACATTAGTGTCCGCTCTGAAAAGAGCGTAATCATTAGAATCCGATAGCCGAAAGGCTATCGATTTTTTTGCAACAAAAAAAGAGGCGTAAAGCCTCTTTAATTTGGTGCGGATGAAGGGACTCGAACCCCCACACACGAAGTACTGGTTCCTAAGACCAGCGCGTCTACCAATTCCGCCACATCCGCATATGTCTTTGACAAGGTTAATAATACTCTTATTATTAATAAAAGTCAAGTATAACGTTGAATTTAAGTTGAAAAAATATCTCAATTAGTATAAAATTACCTGGAAAACAAGCATTAGAATTAATCATTAAATTCGAAAGGAAATTGCTATGAAACAAAAATTTCTAAAAGATATTGGAATTGATATCGATGATGAAACAAAAGATCTTATCAAACAATTTGACCTAACAGGATATATGGATCAAATTAGTGATGATAGACTAAAGGAAGAAGATAAAGCTGTAGAAGAAGCAGCTGAAAAGATTCAAGAACAATACGACGAATGCGAAACAGACGGATCTAAATCTGAAGAATAAAAAGTAGAAAAGAAGTATTTAAGTAATAATGTTTAATAAAAATGATGAATTTGAAGTAAATATTATAGATTATGGAAGAGATGGAGAGGGAATAGCTAAGGTAGATAATTTCACTCTCTTTATTCCTGGTGCAATGAAAGGTGAAAAGTGCAAGATTCACGTTACAAAGGTTAACAAGAATTTTGGGTTTGCTAAGCTTATTGAAGTAATTGATAAATCAAAAGAAAGATGTTCTCCAGACTGCAAAAGTTTTCCAAGATGTGGTGGATGTGCTTTAAGACATATGACATATAAAGAGACATTAAAGATTAAAAAGTACATTGTGGAAAACTTAGCAAATAAAATGCTTAATCAAAATGTAAAAGTAAATGATTGCGTTGATTGTGAAAACAATAAATACTACAGAAACAAAGCTATCTATCCAGTAAGTAAAGATGGAATAGTTGGTACATTTGCTAGTAGATCTCATTATGTATTACCACTTAATGATTGCAAAATACAATCAAAGATATCACAAAATATTGCAAGACATATTACAACAAATTGGAAAGGTTCATTCTATGACGAAGAAACTCAAAAGGGAGAACTTCGTAATATAATGATTAGAACTGGAATCAACACTGATGAAGTAATGGTTGTAGTTGTTTTAAATGGTGATGAACTAAAATTCAACGTTGATGAATTGCTAGAACATTATCCACAAATTAAAACAATAATTATAAATAAACAAACTGCAAACACAAATGTTATCTTATCTAGAAATAACATCGTTGTTTATGGAGAAGGATACATCACAGATAAAATTGGTGATAACATTTTTAAAATTTCACCAAATTCATTCTTCCAAATTAACAATGAGCAAACAGAAAAATTCTACAAACTTGCAATTGATAATTTAAACTTAAGCAAAGATGATATTGTTTGTGATTTATATTGTGGAATTGGTACTATTGGAATCTCAATTGCTAACAGAGTTAAGAAAGTTTATGGAATTGAAATTGTAGAAGAAGCAATAAAAGATGCACAAGAAAATGCAGCACTTAACAATATAAACAATATTGAATTCATTCAAGGTGATTGTGAACAAGCTTTCAAAGAATTACTAGATAGAGATGTTGTTCCAACAGCAATCATCGTTGACCCACCAAGAAGTGGACTTGATGAAACAACAGTAAATAATTTAAATAAGTTAAAACTTGAAAAGTTATCATACATTAGTTGCAATCCAGCAACATTAATGCGTGACTTACATATGTTAGAAGATACATATACAATAACAAGTTTGACACCAGTAGATAATTTTTGCTATAGTTCTAGCATTGAAACAGTAGCAACACTAGAGAGGAAATAAAAATGATTTTTGAAGAGAGATTTTTAGTAGGAATACAAGACGTAGATAAGAACGACTTAATTACAAACAAGGCATTATTTGAAGCGTTCGGAAACTTGGGATGCATCCATTCAAATTTTGCAGGATCAGGACCTTATCAAATAAGACAAATTCATAAAACATGGGTAGTAATAAATTGGAAGTTAGAAGTATACAAAAGACCTAAGTTCTTTGAGCACTATTATGTAAAAACATGGTCTAGATCTTATGATAGATTATATGCTTATCGTGATTTTGAAGTTTATAATGAAGCAAAAGAAAAGATAGCAATCTGCACATCTAGATGGGTATGGATTGATACAGAACAAAGACGTTTAGCTAAACTTGAGCCAGATCAAATGGCAGCATATCAACCAGAAGATCACGAAGTGTTTCCAGGATATGAATTTCCAAAGATTGAACAACCAGAAAATATAATAAATCAATCATATTATGATATTAATAGTATGATGATTGATTTCAACAATCACGTACATAATACAACTTATTTAGATTTAGCTAAGGAAGTAATCCCAGCAGAAGTTTTAGATAATCCAATTGATAACATTGAAATTATTTATAAGAAAGAAATTAAGTTAGGCGATAGAGTAAAAATTCAATACTCTGAAGATAATGGAAAGAAAATGGTTACAATCAAGAGTGAAGATGAACTATTACAACATGGTCAAATTATATTTTAGAAACAAAAAGAGATGATAGAAATATCATCTCTTTATTTTTTAACTATTAATGAAACATATTAATGGCACCAAAGATTCCGGCTGTTCCAAGTCCCATTATTACACCGGCACAGATTACACCAAGCATTACTGCGATACAACTTTTTTTGAAGTCCATATCTAAGAATGATGCTGCTAGAGTTCCAGTCCATGCGCCTGTTCCTGGAATTGGAATACCAACGAACAAGAATAGTGCAACATATAATCCTTTGCCAGCTTTCTTTTTAAGTTTTTCGCCACCTTTGTGTCCTTTGTTTAAACAAAATGTAAAGAATTTTCCGATGAATTTTTTATCTTTACCCCATTCAAGTACTTTTCTTGCAAAGAAGAAAATTAGCGGAACAGGTAACATATTTGCTATAACACATACTACGTATAAAATTAAGATCTCTTGCCATGATTGACAAGCAGGGCCCCAAGCTTCGCTTAAACCAATTGGAATAGCGCCTCTTAATTCTATAAGTGGTATCATTGAAAAGAAAAATAATTTAACTAATTTACCTACCATTTTTGTCTCCTTTTTAATTGCTACTTTGAGAGTATAACATAAGTGATTAAAAAAGTACAAGTATGCTCAATTTGCTTTTACTTTTTAAGATATAATGATATAATCCAAAGGACTGAAACAGTAAGGAGAAATAATGAATTCAATTATTCAGGCAAAGTCAAAATTGCCTATTGATTTTATTAATTACATAGACGCAAATTTTGGTGAGAGAGTTGTAAATAATATTCTTTCTGGCATGTGCGAAACAAGAAACACAACATTCAGAGTTAATACCCTTAAGAGTTCTAACGAAGAAGTTGAAAACTTCTTAAATGCAAATAATATAGAATTCGAGAAATGTGATTTCTATGATAGTGCATACATAGTTAAGAAAACAGAAAAGGAAATGCTTGATTACGACATCTGCAAAGAAGGAAAAATCTATTTACAAAGTTTATCGAGTATGGTTCCACCACTTATCTTAGACGCTAAGCCGGGTGAAACAGTTCTTGATATGACATCAGCGCCAGGCAGCAAAACTACTGAGATTGCAGCTTTAACAAATAATGCAGCAACTATCTATGCAAATGAAATTGATAAGATTAGATTTGAAAGATTAAAATTCAATATTGAAAAACAAGGTGCTAATATTGCAGAAGTTATAAATGATGATGGCTGCAATTTAGGCGATAGATATAAAGAAACATTTGATAGAGTTTTACTTGATACTCCATGCAGTGGAGAGGGAAGATTTTTATTAAATGAATCAAGCACTTATTCAAAGTGGTCAACTAAGATGGTTAATGAACTTTCAGCACTCCAAGTTAAGTTGATTACAAGTGCTTGTAAGGCTCTAAAACCAGGCGGTACACTTGTTTATTCAACTTGTACATTGAACAAAGATGAGAATGAAAAGATAGTAGATTATGCAATTAAAAATTTAAATATGGAAGTTGCACCAATCGAATTAAATATTAAGAACAAGCTTAGCGGCGATTCAAAAGGATTTGATAAGCAAGTAAAAGAAACAATAAAAATAATACCAAATAAAAACTTTGAAGGTTTTTATTTAGCAAAGTTAATTAAGAAATAAAAATAAAAAAATAAAAAAAAAATAATGGAGGAAACATGACAGAAGAAGCAAAGAAAAATAAAGAAGAATTCTTAAGTTTATTAAGATCAACAAATAGAGAAGGAATAGAAGATTTAATTAGTTTTCTTGAAAATTCAGATTTCTTCACAGCACCTGCTAGTACTAGATTTCATGGAAATGTGGAAAGTGGATTATTAGAACACAGTTTATTAGTTTATAAAATTGTTGCTGAGAAAATGAAACATACTCCAATTGAAATTAATACACCTGAAGATTCAATCATAATCAGTGCTTTACTACACGACATTTGCAAAACTAATTTTTATGCTGTGGATTATAGAAATGCAAAGAATGAACTTGGAGTTTGGGAGAAAGTTCCTTATTACAAAGTTGAAGATACAATTCCATATGGACATGGAGAGAAGTCTGTCATGATGATCACTGAATACATCAAGATGACTCCAGAAGAAAAATATGCAGTTAGATGGCACATGGGTTATACAGAGCCTAAAGAGCTATATACAACAATAGGTTTAGCCTATAGCAAATACCCATATGCATTAATGCTACACGAGGCTGATATTGAAGCAACTTATTTATTTGATAAGTAATAAAATATGTTGAAATATAAGTACTTTTATGGTATATTTGAATAGTTGTAGAAATAATATTTTAAAACAATTGGTTTATAGATTATCCACAAAATCTAAATAAATTTTAAAGGAAGAAGACAATGGCAAATATTATAGACATCTTGGAACAAAGAGGATACATTGAACAAGTTACTGATAAAGAAGAATTAGTAAAAGTTATAGAGAAGGAAAACATTTCTTTCTATATTGGAATTGACCCAACAGCAGATAGTTTACATGTTGGTCACTTTGTTAGTTTAATGGTTGCTTCAATCATGCAAAAACATGGTTTAAGACCAGTAATATTAATGGGTGGCGGAACAGCTGCAATCGGTGATCCATCTGGAAAAACTGATATGAGAAAGATGTTAACTAGAGAAGAAATAGATAAAAACGTTGCTGCTATTAAAAAGCAAGTTGAGAAATTTGTTTCTTTTGAAGGTGAAAACGGAGCTGTTATCGTAAATAATGCAGATTGGTTAGTTGGATTAAACTATATCGATTTCATGAGAGAGATTGGTTCTAAATTCACAATTAGCAGAATGCTTGCAGCTGAGTGCTACAAGAATAGATTAGAAACAGGTTTAACATTCTTTGAAATGGGATACATGTTAATGCAATCTTACGATTTTTATCACCTATACAATGAATTAGGCGTAAAACTTGAGATTGGTGGAAATGATCAATGGTCAAACATCATTGGTGGTGTTGAATTAGTTAGAAAATTCAACCATGCTGATGCTTTCGGTTTAACATTCAAACTTCTTACAACAAAAGAAGGAAAGAAAATGGGTAAAACTGAAAAAGGTGCATTATGGTTAAATCCAGAATTAACAAGCCCATACGAGTTCTACCAATACTGGAGAAACGTTGGTGATGCAGATGTAAGAAATGTTTTGAGAATGCTTACATATTTACCAGATGATGAAATTATTGAATTAACAAGTGTTGAAGGTGAAGCTATCAACCATGCTAAAGAAGTTGCTGCTTATGAAATTACAAAGATCGTTCATGGTGAAGAAGCTGCTAAAGCTGCTGAAGAGGCTGCAAAATCATTATTTGGCAATGGCGCAAATAGCGAAAATGTACCATCAGTACAAATCGCTGCTGATAGCTCAATCTTAGATGCTATCATTGCTGCAGGATTTGCTCCATCAAAAGGTGAGGCTAAGAGATTAATCGCTCAAGGTGGAATCACATTAAATGATGAGAAAGTTACTGATATTGCAATGGTTATAACAGATGAAATCCTTGCTTCAGAGCCTTTACTAAGAAAAGGTAAGAAGGGATTCTGCAAATTAGTTAAATAGTATAATAATAAATTATAGATATTGCTTGATTTTATCTAGGATTTATGTTATTATAGAAATCGCCCTTAGCTTAGTTTTAGGTTAACACACCACTAAGGCTCAGTTATCGGCAAAAATCTAAACATTGTTTAGAAATTTTTAGGAGGTGTAATATGACAAAGGAAAGAAAAACAGAAGTTATTGAAACTTACAGAAGAGATGAGAAAGATACTGGTTCTCCAGAAGTTCAAATCGCTCTTTTAACAGAAAGAATCAATGAACTTACAGAGCATTTAAAAGCTAACCCAAATGATAATCACTCAAGAAGAGGATTATTAAAAATGGTAGGTAATAGAAGAAATCTATTAAACTACTTAGCTGATAAAGATATCCAAAGATATAGAGATATCGTTGCAAAATTAGGATTAAGAAAATAATTTTAAAATATTTTTTACTAATGATTTTTTGAGAGAACCTATGATTTCATAGGTTCTCTTTGTACTCTATTTAATAGTTAACATAAATTGACAAATGTGGAATAATATGGTAAAATAAAGTGTATTGATTTTATTTTAAGAAGGGGAAAATTAATTGGTTGATAATACTGATTATGCGTCACAAAAGATAAAAGATTTTAAATATGCATATAAAGTAGCAATGAACCCATTTGAAAACAAGGCAGTTGACGAAATTATTGATGCTATGTTTGAAAATGTGGGTTGTTTTTATGTTCAATTTAGAGATTCTATTTCAGTGGTTCCAACAGTTATCGAAACATACAAATACCATTTAATCGAACCAAAAGCAGGATCAAAATCTTACGATTTATTAGATTTTTTAATCAATAGAGCGATTACAAACTTAGATAAAATTGAATTAACAACTGATGAAAGTTCATTAAAAGATAGAAAATTATCATTCAACACAGGAAAATACAGAGAATATGAAAGATATGATAATCCAGCTTTAACAAATTATGCAAAGCAAAAAACAATGTTAAAAGAAACAGGAAAAGTTTTAACAAGTTATGATTTTGCTGATGATAAAACACTACATACATCATTGGATTGCAGCAGACCAAATGGTTTTACACCAACTAAGAAACTTGGAGCATTTATCGGATGCTTAAGACAAAAATATCCTGAAATGTTAACAATTGATCAAGTTAATAATGCTATTAAGAATTATGACTGCAATGATACTGCTAGTATTCCATTCAATTCAGAAATATTAGCATTAACAGCTCAAGAATACTATTCAACAAAACACGCTAACATGTTTGGTGAAGAAAATAAACAATTCTACAAACCTCTAGTTACAGCACATTTATCAGGTGAAAAATCTAAAAAGATGATTGTTTTAACACCTAATTCATTAAGCAGATTTGCAGGTGGCGGAAGATTTATGTATCATTTAGAAAATCTAGTAGGAAAGCCAGCAATGTTTGCTTCAATGTTCTTCGGTAGAGAAGATGCAATTAGAGAATTTGCTTGTAATTACAAATCACAAATTGATAAGGTTTGGGACGATTTTTATAAAAAGCCTGAAGACGAGGAAGAGCTAAGAACTGATGCAAAATTCAAAGCATTATTAGTAAATGCTTGTGATATGACTAAGACAGACGATGAACAAAAAAATACACAAAGATATATAAGCCAATCAGCACTTGATTTAATTTTCTTAAATGCATACATTCAAGAGTATGAAGCTAGAAGACTAACAAAAACAAGATTTACAGAGATTTGCAGAGAAGCTGGAATGATTTCACCATCAATTCTTGATGAAGAAAAAGAAGAAATCAGACATTCTAAGACAAAAACTGTATACGATAAAATGTATATTAAACTTGTTAAAGAAAAACAACCAGAAAAAGCTACAGTTACAGAGATTAGCGAAGATAAGAAAAAAGCAGAAATAACAAACTTAGTAGATGACAAAGAAGAAGTTATATAAATTTTAAGAATTAAGAACCTAGAATCATTGATTTTAGGTTCTTTTTTATGCGAGAGGAGACGTTTGCATTGTGCGGTTGACATAAGTTGCTAAATATTGTAAAATATTACCATCACACGTTAGAATTTCGTCCGAAGAAAAGCATTATAGGAGGTGCACCATGGGTAACGGTAACGAAATCATCGGAAAAATCAAAGTGAAGCTAGCAAATGCACGGGTTTGGTATGACAATGCCAGATCAGCAGCACGGCATTTTGCTAAACCGGGGAAGGAACAAGACACAGCACTTAGCGAGCGGTACATGGCAGATTCGCATGCAATAAAAGGTTACATGGATGAATTAGGTGAAATGATTTACTTGGTTCAAATGGTTGAAGATATCGAAGTTATTCTTTTTGAAGAGGAGACTAGAGAAATCTTTCAAAATACCTGTAACCTGCATCCTGACAAGTTTCCAATCAATTATGATTATGTGGCGTTCTTCCTTTGCGGCGGTAATTCAAAGCAGGCTTATATCTATATTAAGCCGATTGCTTGTATTTGCGAGGAAAAGCCTCCCAAGTACTACCCGCCAAGCGAAGATGACGGAGACTAGTTTTTACTTTGATTTTGCTGAGGAGAGCCCCTGCGATTGCGGGGGTTCTTTTTGGTGTAAAACGGGCCTCAAAAAGCCAGCGAAAATGCCCTGAAAAATAGGCCCGAAAATACCCAAAAAAATTACCTAAAAAAGTCAATAAAACATTGATAAAATAAGGGCTTTGTGATAAAATATAATCGTTATTTTGTGACCTGATTTAATGTAGCTTGTACAAAGTTATTTTTGATCAAAATTTGACGATAAATTTGATGATACAAAAATACCTTTTTAGAGGTTACAGTTAGATCATCTCACATAAAATTTAGGAGGTAAAAATGGTTAAATTTTATGAAATGGAGTTAGCAGGTAGAAAATTATCTATCGAAACAGGAAAGTTTGCAGCTCAAGCAAATGCAAGTGTTACTGTTAGATATGGTGATACAATGCTTATGACTAACGTATGTGCCGCTAAAGAAGCACAAGATGGAATCGACTTTTTCCCATTAACAATCAATTATGAGGAAAAGATGTACGCTGTTGGAAGAATTCCAGGAAGCTTCAACAGAAGAGAGGGAAAGCCTTCTGATAAGGCTGTATTAGTTGCAAGAGCAATTGATAGACCAATCAGACCTTTATTCCCACATGATTTTAGAAATGATGTAGTAATTACAAATACTGTTTTATCAGTTGATCCTACATGCAATCCTGAGGTATGCGCTTATATCGGTACTTCAGCTGCACTTGCAATTTCTGATATTCCTTGGGGAGGACCTACAGGAGCAGTTCAAGTTGGTTTAATTGATGACAAGATTATCATCAACCCAACTGAAGAAGAAAGTTTACAAAGTAAACTACATTTAACAGTTGCTGGAACACTTGAAAAAATTACAATGATTGAAGCTGGAGCTGATGAAGTTCCTAACGATGTTATGCTTCAAGCAATTAAAGAAGCACACGTTGAAATCAAAAAACTTTGCGAATTCATCCAAGGTATTAAAGATGAAATTGGCAAACCTAAATTTGAATATCAATCATTCTCAGTTGATCCAGAATTCTTTGCTAAGGTTACAGAAGCTTTAGATGCTGAAATGTATCAAGCAGTTCAAGACCCAGACAAGGAAGTTAGAAACGCAAATGTTGATGTTGTTTCTGAAAAGATTAAACAAATGGCTATTGAGATGTGGGGCGAAGAAGCTGAAACAGAGCATTCTTTTGATATCGCAACAGCTATTCATGATTTAGAAAAAGCTTGTGTTAGAAGAATGATCTTAAAAGAACACAAGAGACCAGACGGAAGAGCAATCGACCAAGTTAGACCATTAAATGCAGAAGTTGGATTAGTTCCAAGAGTTCATGGAAGTGGTTTATTCTCAAGAGGACAAACTCAAGTATTAACAATTTGTACATTAGGAACAAAAGCTGATGCACAAATGTTAGATGGATTAGATAGCATTACAGAAAAGAGATACATGCATCAATATAACTTCCCTGGATACTCAGTAGGTGAAGCAAAAGCACCTAAATCACCAGGAAGAAGAGAAATCGGACACGGAGCTTTAGCTGAAAGAGCATTACTTCCAGTTATTCCTTCTGAAGAAGAATTCCCATATTCATTAAGACTTGTATCAGAAGTATTAGAATCAAATGGTTCTACATCACAAGCTTCAATCTGTGGTTCAACATTAGCACTTATGGATGCTGGTGTTCCAATTAAGAAACCAGTTGCTGGTATTTCTTGCGGATTAGTTACAAACCCAGATGATCCATCAGACTACATCATGTTAACAGATATTCAAGATATCGAAGACTTCTTCGGTGATATGGACTTCAAAGTTGGTGGAACAAAAGATGGTATTACAGCTATCCAAGTTGATATCAAGATTGATGGTTTAACATATGATTTCATCGAGCAAGCTTTTGAAAGAACAAAAGTTGCAAGAGATATGATTATTGACGATTATATCTTAAAAGCAATTCCAGAACCAAGAAAAGAATTATCACAATATGCACCAAGAGTTACATTCATGAAGATTGATGTTGATAAGATTAAAGAAGTTATCGGTAAAGGTGGAGAAACAATCAACAAGATTATCGATGCTACTGGAGTTAAGATTGATATTGAACAAGATGGTTCAGTTCTAATCTATGCTGTTGATCAAGAATCTGGAAAGAAAGCTGAAGCAATGATTAACGCAATTGCTAAAGATCCAGAAGTTGGAGAAATCTATGATGGTAAAGTTACATCAATCACAGCATTTGGTGCTTTCGTTGATATCGGCGGAGGAAAAGAAGGATTAGTTCACATTTCTAAGATCTCTGATCAAAGAATTGAAAAAGTTGAAGATGTTTTAAAAATCGGAGACGAAGTAAAAGTTAAAGTTATGAATATTGATAAGGTAAAAGGAAAAATAGAATTAAGCATGAAAGATGTAAATTCTACAGCTCCTGCTGCTGAATAATAAAGTAAAGGAAGATTAAAATATGCAAATATTGTATTTTATTCAACAATCAATAATTTGGGTAATAACAATTTATTATATTTACGAATTATTAATTTCAATTTTCTCATTCGTAAAACTTAAAGACAAACCACTTGTTATTGAGAAGAATCATAAATTCATATGTATTTTACCAGCACACAATGAGGAAGCCGTTATTGGAAACTTAGTTCACAGTTTACAACAACAAACTTATCCAAAAGAGTTTTATGATATCTGCGTTATCGCTGATAACTGTGATGATAAAACTGCAGAGATAGCTAAAGAAGCTGGTGCTATGGTTTTTGAAAGACATGAACCTGATAAGGCAAAACGTACTAAAGGTTTTGCCTTACAAAAATACATTGGTACATTACTTGCTGATGAAAATATGGATTATGATGCATTCTGTATTTTTGATGCAGACAACATCGTTGATGAAAAATTCCTAGAAGCAATGAACAAACACCTATGCCAAGGTGAAGAAGTTGTACAAGGTTATAGAGATATCAAGAATCCAACTGATAGCTGGATAGCTTCTGGTTATGCATTATTCTATTGGATGATGAATAGATTCTATCACTTAGCTAGATATAACGCTGGTTTATCTGCATTATTAAATGGTACTGGATTCATGGTTAAGTTTGATTGTATTAGAAATACAGGTTGGGACACAAATACTTTAACAGAGGATATTGAGTTCTCAATCAAATCAATCATTGGTGGTAAAAAAGTTGGCTGGGCTACAGATGCTAAAGTTTATGATGAAGAGCCAGTTGATTTCAAACCTTCATGGAAACAAAGACAAAGATGGACAGTTGGACATATTCAAGTATTAAAGGAATATACAAAACCATTATTCAAATCAACTAAAGAAATTAAGTCTTTAGCAAACATTGATGGTTTATTATATATCGCTGGAAGTATTCCAATGTTCGTAGTAACAATTCTTTTATTATTCTCAAATGCAATTGTTTACTTAAACCAAGGAATGACAACAGAAGATTTCTTAATTAACATTTTGAAATACGTTATTCCAACATTCCTTGTACCAATTATCGCAGCTGCATACACAATGGTGCTTGAAAAGAAATCATTTAAAGGTATGTGGAAGGGATTATTACTATATCCATTATTTATGGGTTCATGGTTATTAATCAACTTCAAATGCTTATTCGTACAAAATACAAGTTGGGATAAGATTGATCATACAAGAAGTGTAAAGATTGAAGAAGTTAAAAAATAAATTTTGAAAGAGGTTATTTAAATGCTGTTTGGAACAACTAAAGTTTATGCTTTTGTAGGCCCTTCAGGAACAGGTAAGAGCTATAGAGCACAAATGGTAGCAAATGAATATGGTATTAGATACATCATCGATGATGGAATTTTAATTAGAGATAATTATATTGTTGAGGGTAACTCTGCAAAGAGAGCTGAAACAAAAATTGAAACAGTTAAGAAAGCAATCTTTGTTGATGAAGAACAAAGAGCAGCCATGATTAAAGCTTTAAAAAGAAGTAAGCCAGAATCAATTTTAATTCTTGGAACTTCTGATGGCATGGTTGAAAAGATTCAACAAAACTTAAAGTTGCCTAAGATCATGAAGACAATATACATCACAGATGTTGCTACAAAAGAGGAAATTGCAAATGCTAAAAGAACTAGAGTTCAAGAAGGTAAACACGTAATTCCAGTTCCAACATTTGAAATAAAGAAAGATTTCTCTGGATATTTATTAGATCCACTACAAATCTTTAAGACTAGAAAAAATAATAATCCATACATTGCAGAAAATTCTATTATTCGTCCAACATTCTCATATATCGGAAACTTCACAATTTCTGACACAGTGTTTAGACAAATAATTGAATACTTAGCAAGTAAGAATTTATCAATATATCAAATACTAAGAGTAAACGTAACCAAAGCAAAGAATGATATACCACCTTCAATTTACATTGAAGTAGAAGTTAACTTTGGTTGTGATATTAAAAACGAATTAAAAGAGTTTAAGCAAAAAGTTCAAAAAGAACTTGAGACACAAACTGCAATGAACTTCTCAGGAATTACTATCGTTGCAAAGAAAATTAAATTACCTAATGACGAATCAATGTATGTAAATTAGTTATTATTTTATAAATATAAATAATAATATTAATAATTAAATTAAAAATATAAGTGAGGATTAAAAAATGTCTTTTATAGTTGCAATTGACGGACCATCAGGTTCAGGAAAAGGAACAGTTACACCAGCATTAGCTGAAAAATTTAATTTAATGTATTTAGACACAGGTGCTACATACAGATGTGTAACTTTAAAATTATTGAAAGAAAATATTGCTTTTGATGATATACCATCAGTTCAAAAAGCATTAGACGAAATCAAAATTGAGTTCAAGAAAATTCCTAAGCCAAAGGATTGCAAAGATGAACATTATGAGCCAAAGAGAGTATTCCTTGATGGTGAAGATGTAACAAAAGAAATTAGAGAAGCAGATGTTGCTAAAAATGTTTCTCCGGTTTCACATATACCAGAAGTTAGAAAAGCTATGGTTAGTCTTCAAAGAAAAATGTCTGAAGGAAAAGATGTAATTCTTGAAGGAAGAGATATCGGAACTAACGTATTCCCAAATGCTGACGTTAAGATTTATTTAGATGCATCATTTGATGAAAGAGTTAGAAGAAGAATTAAACAAAATAAAGAAAAAGGCATTGAGATGTCTGATGAAGAAGTTAGAAAGAACATGGAAACACGTGATTATAACGATGCTCATTCAGATGTTGGTCCTTTAAAACAAGCAGAAGATGCTATCTATGTTGACACTACAGGAAAGTCAATTGAGAAAAACATTAGCAATCTTGCTAAAATCATAAGTGACGCAAAAAAAAAGCACATTAGAATCGAAGAGTCATATATAATGACTCCAGAAACAACTTGTAAAAAGGTTAGAAGAAAGCTTACAAAATGGTTTCTAGCAGGTTTATACCACATTTTCTATAGAATCCGTAGATCAAATATGCAAGTGTTAAACAACAGAGATGAAGGATATATCATTACAGCAAATCATGTTAACTTCATTGATGCAGCTGCAATTATATTATTACATCATCGTCCTATTAGATTTATCGCTAAAGCAGATTTAAATAGAATTTGGATTCTTCATCATTGGAGCAAAATGTTTAATATTATTCCTGTAAAAAGAGACACGGGTGACATAGGAACTGTAAAACTTGTTCTTCAAGGTTTAAAGAACAAAGACGTAATTGGTATTTTCCCTGAAGGTACTAGAAAAGGTATGGAGAAAGGAAAAGATATCAAGAACGGCGCAGTTTATATGGCCTATAAAGGAAAAGTTAAAATTATTCCTGTTGGTATCGCAGGTTCATTTAAACCATTTACAAGAGTATATGTAAATTATGGTGAACCTATCGATGTAGCAAAATTCAAAACTGATGATCCAAATTGGTTAGATGTTGCTACTGAAGAAGTTATGAAACAAGTTGTTAAACTATCAGATACAACATACTACAAGAATTATAAAAAAGCACAACGTGAAAAGAAAAAAGCAGAGAAACAAAAATAAGATAAAAGATAAGCATAATAAAATGAAGTTTAATAATTAAAGATAGAGGTAACAAGATGGAAGAAGAAAACAAATCATTTGAAGAATTACTTAATGATTCAATGAATAAAAAACAAAAGCTAGATAAGATTGTTGAAGGAAAAGTAATTAACGTTACAAGTTCTGGAGAAATCTATGTAGATATAAATTATAAAGCTGATGGTATCATTCCAAAGAATGAATACTCATTTGATGAGAATGCAAATCCAGCTGATGAATTTAAACCAGGTGATAGTATTACTGCTGAAGTAATTAAAATGAATGATGGCTTAGGAAATGTTTTACTTTCTTACAAAAAACTTAAAGCTAAATTAAAAAGAGATGAGTTTGAAAAGAAGGTTGAAAATAAAGAAGTATTTGAAGAAAATGTTTCTTCATCAAATCCTAACGGTCTTATAGTTGAATACAATGGAATTAGAATATTCATTCCTAATTCTTTATCTGCTGGTCAAAAAGACAAAGTAAGATTTAGAGTTATTGAATATAATCCAAAAGAACATAAAGTTATTGGTTCTTGCAAAGTTTTAGTTGATGAAGCTAAAGCAGAAAATGAAAAGAAGTTCTGGGATGAAGCTAAAGAAGGAAAAGAATATGAAGGTACTGTTGCAAGTATCAGCTCATATGGTGCGTTCATTGATATCAATGGAGTACAAGGACTACTCCACATTAGCGAAATGTCTTGGGACAGAGATGCTAAAGCTAATGACATTCTAAAAGAAGGTCAAAAAGTTAAAGTTAGAATTAAAACTTTAGATAAAGAAAATAAGAGAATTCAACTTGCTTATGATGGAAAAGGAGTTGATCCATGGGAGACATTAACAATTAAAGTTGGAGATGTTATGAAGGTTAAGATTAAATCAATCAAGCCTTTTGGTGCGTTTGCAAATGTTGCACCAACAATTGATGGATTAATTCATATTTCACAAATAAGCAGTGAAAAAATTGCTAAACCAGAAGACAAACTTAAAGTTGGTCAAGAGGTTGAAGTAAAAGTTATAAATGTTGATAAAGAAAACAAGAAAGTTGAATTATCAATCAAAGAATTAGAAGGTAAAAAAGTTGAAGGAGCTAACAGCAGCGAAGAAACTGCTAGCGGCGAAACAATTTTATGGAGCTCAGAAGCTCAAGAAAATAAAGAAGAAATAAAAGAAAATTTGGAAGGAGATGAATCTGCAAAAGATTAATTAAAACAATTTAATAAATTTAATTAACTTTTTAGAGAGAACAAAATGATAAACGAAAAGATAAGAAATATAGCAATTATAGCCCATGTTGACCATGGCAAAACAACATTAGTAGATGCTTTATTAAAACAAAGCAATGTATTTAGAGATAATGAACAAGTAGAAGAAAGAATTATGGATTCTAACGATCTAGAAAAAGAAAGAGGAATTACAATTCTTTCAAAGAATACAACAGTTAGATATAACGACGTAAAGATTAATATTTTTGATACACCAGGACATGCTGATTTTGAAGGTGAAGTTGAACGTGTATTAAAAATGGTAGACGGTGTTTTACTATTAGTTGATGCTTTTGATGGACCAATGCCTCAAACAAGAGAAGTATTAAAGAAAGCATTAGCATTAGATTTACAACCAGTTGTTGTAATCAACAAAATTGATAGACCAGGAGCTGATCCATTAAAGGTTGTTGACAAAGTTCTAGAATTATTCATGGACTTAAATGCAACAGATGAACAATTAGAATTCCCAGTTGTTTATGCATCAGCCAAAAATGGTATTGCAAAGATGAATTTAAATGATGATACAGATAACATCACATGTATCTTTGATACAATCATCGATAAAATTTCAGGACCAGAAGTTGATCCAGAAGGACCAACACAATTATTAGTTTCAAATATTCAATATGATGATTATTTAGGAAGACTAGCAATTGGTAGAGTTGAGAGAGGTTCTGTAAAGCAAGGTGATAACGTTGTTATTTGTAGAGAAAATGGAAACATTAGCTCTAAAGTTACAAAACTATTCACTTATGAAGGTTTAAATAAAGTTGAAGTTGAATCAGTTGAAGCAGGCGATATTTGTTGTATTGCAGGTTTAGCAGAAATCAACATTGGTGATACAATCGCAGATCCAGCTCATCCAGATAAAATTCCATTTGTTAATATTGATGAACCAACAGTTTCTATGACATTCTCAGTTAACGATGGACCATTCGCTGGTAAAGAAGGTAAATTCGTAACATCAAGACATATTAGAGATAGATTAATGAAAGAACTTGAAAGAAACGTTTCATTAAGAGTTAAAGATACAGAAAAAGCTGATAGTTTCGAAGTTTCTGGTAGAGGTGAATTACACTTATCAGTATTAATCGAAACAATGAGAAGAGAAGGATTTGAACTTTTAGTTTCAAGACCAAAGGTTATCTTCAAAGAAATCGATGGAGTTAAATGCGAACCATACGAAACATTAGCAGTTAACGTTCCAGAAGATACTGCAGGAACAGTTATTCAAAAAATCGGTATGAGAAAAGGTGAAATGGTTAATATGGAACCAGGTGAACCAGGACATACAAAGATTGAATTCGTAGTTCCAGCAAGAGGATTAATCGGATATAGAACTGAATTCTTAACTGATACAAGAGGATCAGGAACAATGTCTTCAGTATTCAAAGAATATGGACCATACAAGGGAGATATTCAATCAAGAACTAGAGGAACAATCATTGCTTTCGAGCAAGGAACATCAATTACTTATGGATTATACAATGCTCAATTAAGAGGAGAACTTTTAATTGGTGCTGGTGTTGAAGTTTACGAAGGTATGGTAGTTGGTATCAACTCTAGATTAGAAGATATTTCAGTTAACGTATGTAAAGAAAAACACTTAACAAATACTAGAGCATCTGGATCTGATGAAGCTTTAAGATTAGTTCCACCAGTTCAAATGTCACTAGAACAAGCTATTGAATTTATCGCTGATGATGAGTTAGTTGAGGTTACTCCAGAAAACATCAGAATCAGAAAGAAGATTCTTGATACAAAGACAAGAGAAAGAGAATTCAAGAGAGCACAAGCTCATAAAGATGAATAATTAATAGAAAGCAAATTGAAATGACTAAGTTAGATAAAATAAAAAAAGAAGCTATTGAAACTCACATTCCGATTATGATGGATGATACTTTAGATAAGATCAAAGAAGTAATCGGAAATAGAAAGCTTCATAGAATTTTAGAAATTGGAACTGCTACTGGTTATTCAGCATTATGTTTTGAAAATTTATTAGACAAAGATGGAATCATTGATACTATTGAAAGAGATGAAGAAAGAATTGCTAAAGCAAAAGAAAACTTCGAATTAATGAAAGTTAAAAACATTAATTTATATGAAGGTGATGCTTATGAAATCATTCAAACTCTAGACAATAAGTATGATATGGTTTTCATCGATGCTAATAAAGGAAAATATGATTTCTATTTAGATCATGCATTAAGAATGCTAACTGAAGATGGAGTTGTATTTGCTGATAACATTTTATATAAAGGCTATGTAATGAGTGGATACAATTTGCACAAACAAAGAACAGCAGTTACTCATTTAAGAAACTACATTAAGAAGTCTACTGAAGATGAGAGACTAGAATCTAAGATTTATGAAGTTGGTGACGGATTAGAAGTTACTACTTGGAAGAATAAATAACGGGGGAATAAAATGAATAATCAAAAGATAAAAACAATAATTAAAGCATTTACTATTGTATTAGTAATGTTAGTACTATTAACAAGCAAAGTTCTTGCTGTATCAAATGAAGATAAGAGAACAGAAGAACAAAAAGCTGATCAAAATAGCTACCTAAAATCATTAAATATACAAGGATATGAATTATATCCATCATTTAATAAATTTGTTAATGAATATTTCTTACCTATTCCTTCAGAAGTTACAGAATTACAAGTTGATGCACAACCAGAAATTGAAGGACATGAAGTTAAGGTTTCTGGAAATACAAATCTTACAAA
>JAEEGL014200989.1_pt1 | contig 28527 bp, 24 predicted proteins | sample 9134231 | NCBI WGS metagenome assembly JAEEGL01 (sample SAMN16246548, study PRJNA631951) | gut metagenome | biome: gut microbiome; feature: rumen; material: fiber-attached | host: Bos | place: Iran: Karaj | collected 2018-10
GATATTGGCGGAATTGATGCCGAGCTTCTCGCAGACATAGTCCTGGATGAAAGGAGGGATGTTGGCGAAATTGCCGACGGCACCGCTCATCTTGCCGGCTTCGACGCCGGCGGCGGCGGTCTTGAAGCGCTCGATGTTGCGCTTAATCTCCTCGAACCACAGGGCCCACTTGAGACCGAAACTGGTGATGTCGGCGTGGATGCCGTGGGTACGGCCGATGCAAGGTGTGGACTTGAACTCCAAGGCCCTGTGGCGCAGGACTTCGAGGAACTCCTCCAGGTCTTTCAACAGAATCGCATCTGCCTGTTTGATAAGATAACCGTTGGCAGTGTCCACGACGTCGGTGGAAGTCAGGCCGTAATGGACCCATTTGCGCTCCTCGCCAAGGCTCTCGCTGACGGCGCGGGTGAAAGCCACCACATCGTGGCGGGTCTGCTCCTCGATCTCCTTGATGCGGTCGACCTTGAAGGTGGCGTTGGCGCGGATCTTCTCGACGTCTTCCGGAGGGATGACGCCGAGCTTGCTCCAAGCCTCGCAGGAGAGTGTCTCGACTTCGAGATAGGCGCTGAACTTGTTCTCCTCGGTCCAGACGTCCCTCATTATCTTTCTGGAATATCTCTCGATCATCTTTACCTCATGTTTTTCAGGAACTTCGCGATGTTCTCGTCAATACGCGAGCGGACGTCGGCGCATTCGGTGCGCTCAAATTTCTCGCCCGTGATGCTCTCGTAGAGCTCTATGTAGCGGTCGGTGATGCCCGCGACGACCTCAGGGGTCATATCGGGGACTTTCTGGCCTTCCTGGCCCTGGAAGCCGTTCGCCATCAGCCACTCGCGGACAAACTCCTTGGAGAGCTGACGCTGGTGCTCGCCTTTCTCCAGGCGCTCCTCGTAACCGTCGGCATAGAAATAGCGCGACGAGTCGGGGGTGTGGATCTCGTCCATCAGCATTATGCGGCCGTCCTTGCGGCCGAACTCGTATTTCGTGTCCACGAGGATGAGGCCGCGCTTGGCCGCAATCTCGGTGCCGCGCTGGAAGAGCGCGAGAGTGTAGCGCTCCAGTTCGGCGTACTCATCGGCCGGAACTATGCCGCGGGCGATGATCTCCTCGCGGCTGATGTCCTCGTCGTGCCCTTCGGCGGCCTTGGTCGTCGGGGTGATGATAGGTTGGGGCAGGCGCTCATTCTGGCGCAGGCCGTCGGGCAGCGCGACGCCGCAGAGCGTGCGCTTGCCGGCCTTGTACTCGCGCCAGGCGTGTCCAGCGAGATAGCCGCGGACCACCATCTCGACCTTGTAGGGCTCGCAGCAGTGGCCTATGGTGACCATCGGATCCACCTCCGCAATCTTCCAGTTGGGGATGATGTCCTCGGTGAGGTCGAGGAACTTGGAGGCAATCTGGTTCAGGACTTGGCCCTTGTAGGGTATGCCCTCGGGCAGTACTACGTCGAAGGCAGAGATGCGGTCGGTGGCGACCATTACGAGATAATCCCCTTCAAGGGTATAGACATCACGGACTTTTCCGGTGTACTTGGACACCTGGCCGGGCAGATGCAGGTCGGTTTCAACGATGGCTTTCATCTTCTATTACAATTTTATTCTACAAATATACTTCATTTGGCTGACGAACACAAAAAAAGCAGGGGGAAACCCTTGCGGACTTCCCCCTCCGAAAAACAAACCAATTGCTATTACGATAAGTGGATCATTAGTGTTCAGGAAAGTAGCGGGGCTGGGATCACTGCCGGTATTGGTTGCAGAGACCACGATAATAAGAAATGAAGTCACTCCACTTGTAGTACGGGTACATGTCTCCGGGAAGAGGAAGGGTAACCTCCTCTCCGCAGAGAAGGGCCTTCACGAGGATGTCCTTGCCTGGCTTCCTGCTCTTGTAGAATATAAGTTGGATGTTGCCACCCATACCCGTGCGATAGTTCTGGTAAACAGTCTTGAAGTCGTCAGGATCAGCCGGGACCGTGCTCGAGCCGTCGAGACCCAGCAGGACCGTGAGGGGCCCCAGATACGAGTCGTGGCCGAAACGAAGCGAGGCGACGTCGTGGCTCCTGCCTGAAATGACGGCCTCAGCCTTGTCCAGTATATCCTCAAGGATGGGTATCATCCTCAGGCGTCCTGACCAGAAGCCACGATATGCTCCGGCATTGGAACTCTCCCACTGTACATACAACTCCTCGGGAGTATAGGGTTCGCCCATAATGCCTTCATAGCCAATATTAGGAAGTGAAGTATAGAAGCGATTCAAAGTACTCTGGACCTTCCTGGGCTCCCAGTTTATAAGCGAGACGTCCTTGTAGAACATATCCACGAAAGGCATCTTTCCCGCAGCCGGGGTACTGGCGCTGGAAGGCTGGCCCTGCACCGGGAACTCCTGGCGGGGGAAAGTACGTTTGTAAGGATTCTCACTGTCGTCAGGAACGACGCCGTGCAGGGTTTCACGCGAGGCGCGCTGGAAGATGTCCAGCTTGCTGTTGCACCCTGCCAGGGCCTGACAGAACGCGGCCATACTGATGATGCATCGCTTCGACAGCGACGATATGGCATCGACGTGGCCGCCGTTCCTGAAGACCTCGGGGAACGACTTGTACATCATCTTCGCAATCCTCACGTGCTGCTCATAGCCCAACGGGGTCATTTCGCTTACGCCGTGAGTCAGTTCCGGGAGGATGCTGTAGATCTTGTCGTAGAACGCTTCGCCAGCCTCGTTCAGCGCACCTTTCTCGTGCGACTCGGTCAGAAGGCTGTCCATATCCTTGTAGAGGGACTCCTCCCAGTAATAACGCGAGCCATGACGACCGTAGTGACTGATATAGAAAGGCTTATAGCCTCTGGGGGCCTTCGTGAGAGCAGGGAATTCCGTCGGATAGGGGTAATCCGTGCCGAAAGCCTTCAGGGGGTTGGCGAGGACTTCCTCGCGGACACCCGCCCTTTGCCCCCATGCAAACACGGAAACGAAGAGAAGGGTCACGATAAAAAGGATTCTTTTTCTCATGAAAGAACGCTCCATAATGAATTCGGTTTATTAGTGCGACAATCTTCCAAAGTCAAAGATATACTATCATTTCCAGTATTCCAAATGTGTCCGGAAAAAGAAAAAGCACTTGCGTTGCCGCAAGTGCTTGATTGTGATCTGTCTGGATGACTGGACTTGAACCAGCGACCTCCTGGTCCCTAACCAGGTGCGCTACCAACTGCGCCACATCCAGAGGTCGTCAAAGGTCATTTACCTTTTCGGGACTGCAAATATAAGGACTTTCAGGGAGATTCCAAACATGAAGGACGTTTTTTTATTCAATTCCCGCAGTATCGGACGATGGCAGGGTTATTGTGACGTCCTGAACCGTATGAAGATAGTCTTTCAGTCCATCCTGCTCTATGTATGGCAACTTCCCCAGAATATCCTCGGGGAGATTCTCACCTTATGCTACAGGACCGGGAAAGGACGTGATTACCACGGCATACGACTTCACTATTCCGATACGATACCTGGAGGCATCTCGCTCGGTAGGCACATCATCCTCAACAGAAAATACCGGAACGATGACGATGAGAAAAGACATGAATGGGGCCATACGCGCCAGTCGATGATGCTTGGCTGGCTATATCTCATCGTCATAGGCCTGCCTTCAATCATTTGGGCGAGCCGCCGCCGGAGAGACTATTATTCCTTCTGGACCGAACGCTGGGCGGACCGTCTCGGAGGGGTAAACAGACAGGGGTAAAATGCCGGGAAATTACTATCTTTACAACATGAAGAAAATAACTGCTCTTTTATGTGCTCTTGTCCTGCTGGCATCCTGCAGTTATCAGCACTATACCTACCTCACGGCGGCAGAGGAAAGGGAAAGCGTAACTCCCTCCCAGAGGGAAGAATATGCCGCTTACACCTGGCGTCTCGAACGTCCGGACAAGGATGGGTTACCAAGCGGCTTCAGGACCTGCCGGGACGAGTTCCGGAGGCGGAGTCCCGTCCCGGGCTACGACCCGGACTTCATCCCCACACGCAAAGGCTTGGATGAACTGAAGATAAGCGCCAGTTCGGACTTCAGTTCCTCCGAACTGGACGCCCTTGTCGCGGAGATCAGAAAACATCACGACGGACCAATTACGATTGTAGACCTGAGGAACGAGACCCATGGCCTGCTGAACGGCAACCACGTTTCCCTCTATGGCAAACAGAATTGGGACAACATTGGCTTGAGCCGGGAGCAGATAGTCGAAACAGAGATAAAGACCATTCACGGATTTTTAGGCCGACAAGTGGAATTGGGCACTGTCAGCGGCGGCAGGGTCTCGAACACCACCAGGCTTGACGTCAACTCCGCGGAGACAGAGGCTGAAGCCTGCGCCAAACGCGGGCTGGGCTATTTTCGTCTGACAGTGCTCGACCACTGCTTCTCCGACCCGCGCAGCATCGACGATTTCATCGCTTTCGTCCAGACCCTCCCAGAAAACACCTGGCTCCACTTCCACTGCCAGGCCGGCATGGGCAGGACCAATATGTACCTGGTCTTCTACGATTTCCTGCGCAACACCGACGTCCCCACCAAGGACATCATCTACCGCCATTTCAACCTAGGCGGCAACTTCATGCTTTACAACGGTGACAAGGAGAACGAAGAAGAGTATAAGGTCCCCCTCGCCAAGGAAAAAGCCGAGATGATTCCTCTGGTCCATCAGTATATAAGGGAGCAGAAGCCCAGGGGATTCAAGGTCTCTTGGACACAGTGGAAAGCCCGTCAGAAAGGCAAGAAATAGCCATCCACGGCATCTCAACATTTCCAATTGTTTTGCCAGTTTTACGAATTTCATACAATAGTTTTATGCTTTTCGTAAAATTGGCATTATCTTTGTCTTTAGGTTTCGCGACTGGAAAAAGACAACGATATGAACAATCCAACTCAAAGGAGCATCAAATGGCTCTCCGTCGCCATCCTGTTTTTTGCGACTATCTACTTCGGCTTCATCTATGCCAAAACCATCAACCAGCTATGGATCCAGAAGACCATTGTCTGGAATCAGGACAAACTGGCCTGGCAGGTCTTCATCATCGCCGGAAGGTTGATCGCCACTGCCCTCCTCTATTTCTTCTGCTGGATCTTCCTGGTCCGCACGAACCGCTCGCTGAAGAATGGGGAGATCTTCCCAAGGTCCAACGTGTCCCTCCTCCGCTGGGCCGCCCTGGTCACAGCCCTTGCGACATTCGTGCAATCGAACTACGGTGACGTGATCAAGGGAGCCCAAATGTCCGTTCTCGACGGAAATACCCTGTTCTATCCCCTTGTCGTCCTGTTCTTCGCAGGACTCTACAAGATCGCCTACCTAACCGCAAAAGACAGCAGCCTCGCGATATGATAACCGTCAATCTCGACAAAATGCTCTGGGAGCGTCATATGAAGCTCTCGGAACTCTCTGAAAGGATCGGAATCTCCATGACCAACCTTTCCCTGCTCAAGACGGGGAAGGGCCGTGCCATACGCTTTTCTACGCTCAACAAGCTCTGCAAGGTGCTGGAATGCGTTCCGGGCGACATCCTGGACTACCAGCCAGACCCGGAAGGCACCGAGATGGAGGAGGATATCTATGCGGATTAAGCTTCTCCTAGCCCTCGCAGTGTTCCCGGCTATGCTGTCGGCACAAGAACGCGTTACCGTCAGAGGGCGGGTCGTCAACAGGCAGGGCGAAAGCATCGAATACGTCCAGCTTGGTATGCCAGGATCCGGCATCGGGACCATTTCAACGGTGGACGGCCGCTTCGAGATTGAAGTCCCTTCCGATACCCTGGAATTCCACCACGTATCCTACCAGACCGGCTACTATCCCGTCTCAGGGCCTGCGGATGACGTGATAATCGTACTGAAGGACTCCGAACTGCCCCCCGCCGTATTCATCGGCGGCAACACGAAGGAAAAGTACCTTCTGCGGCCCGGAACAAGATTTCCGGGAGCCGAAGGGGGGTTCGACGCCCGGGACGGCATAGATAAGGGAAAGGAAGTGGGATCTGTCGCAAAGGCACGCAAACCGTTCCTGATCAAGGATATCCTGTTCACCATTACGAGCAACAGAATTCCCGGATGTGTCGTATCCATCAACATCTATCGCATCGAGGGAGAACCGAAAGAGTTCATAAACATCCTGCATAAGCCCATCTATGCCGATGTCGCCGTTTCCGACAGCAGACAGGATTTTGACATCCGGCCTGAAGAATCCATCCTGCTGGAACCGGGGAGTTATTTCATATCCTTTTCGCTGGTCGACTGCGATATGGACGCCGTCCGCCGGTATCAGGAGACGCCGGAGTCAGAGCGCACTCCGACGGACATGCAATTATACACCAACATATACTTCAAAAGCAGCTATTATCGTGAATCCTCCTTGGCCGAACTCAACTACATCCCCATCAACATCGGCATCTCCGTAAAGGGCCTGGAATACCAGTAGGACCCGCGCGAAACGCCCCCCTCAAACTAACACAAAAGCGCCTGAAAATCAGGCGCTTACAGCGGTGAGTGAGGGATTCGAACCCCCGGAACCTTGCAGTTCATTGGTTTTCAAGACCAACGCCATCGACCACTCGGCCAACTCACCATTTATTTGAAGGAGTGCAAATATAGACAAATTTCATTGTCCGGCAAAACGCACGGCCAAAATCACTTGTCGCTCTTTGCAAAGAACTTCCACTGGAACAGGATCAGATAGAAGGCACCTACGGTCACGCAACTGTCTGCGAAATTGAAGACGGGCTCGAAGAAGATATGGCCTCCGAGCAGCGGCAACCAATCCGGCCAGGTCCATAACGGGAAGTAGAACATATCCACTACCTTGCCGAAAAGGAAAGGCGCATAGTCCCAGATAATCCCGTAGAAGAGACTGTCGACGATGTTTCCGAATGCGCCGGCGGTGATGAGCGTCAAGCCGACAAGCACCCCTGTGGGGGTGGGCGCAGCATCTCCGTCCTTCAGCGCCGCAGCATTCTTCCTGCACATGCCGCGTATCCACCAGATGAGCACACCGCAGAGGCAGATGCGAAAAAGCGAAAGGAGGAGTTTTCCTACCTTGCCGCCGAAGGCCCAGCCGAAAGCCATCCCTTCATTCTCGACGAACAGGATCTTGAACCAGTTGCCAGCCACGTCGATATGCTCGCCAAGCCCCATGTTGGTCTTGACCAGGATCTTGATGACCTGGTCAATGACTACGAGGATGACGCCAAGGATGACGAGTTTACGGCCTGTCGATCTTTTCATGAGGCCTACTTCCTTCCGTTCTTGGCCAACATTTCCTTGGCCTCCACCGTCAGAGTGGCATGAGGCACGAGGCGGAGACGCTCCTTGGGGATGAGTTTGCCGGTCACACGGCAGATGCCGTAAGTCTTGTTCTCGATACGGGCCAGGGCGGCCTCGAGATTCTGGATGAACTTGTACTGACGGGCTGCGAGCTGGCTGGCCTCTTCCTTGGAAAGCTGGTTGGCGCCATCGTCCTCGACGGTCTTGAACGAGGGGGAGGTGTCCTCGATGTCATTGCTGGAGGTACGCATCACCGTGCCGCGAAGGGTCGTGTACTCAGCCTTCGCCTTTGCAAGCATGTCAAGGATAATCTCCTTGAACTCAGCGAGTTCCTCGTCACTGTAACGGGTCTTCTCGATGGTCTCCTCGACCTTCTTGTTCTGTTCTGCCATAGTCTTATCACTTGTTAATTTTGTTTCCTTGGTTACTTTTATGCGGATGCTTCCGTCATTCCACTCGATCTCGACGGTCCCTTCGGGGGCGTTGGCCAGCGAAGCGGTGTCCACGGACACCGCGAGCGTCTGCGAGGCGAGGTAGTCGCCGAACGACTCCAGGGACTCACGGATCTGCGCGAGGTCCTCTCCATCAGCGCAGATAGTGACTGCCACCTTGTCGGTGACGTCGAATCCGCTGTCCTTGCGGATGTTCTGTATGCGGTTGACGAGCTCACGCGCCGTGCCCTCGGCACGCAGTTCGGGGGTGATTTCGAGGTCAAGGGCGATGGTAAGCTGCCCCTCGGACGCTACGAGCCAGCCTGGCATGTCCTCGGACGAAATGGTATAGTCGCCGGGGTTCAGGATTACGTCGCCGGAAGCCAGATTGAGCGTATACGGCGCTCCGGCAGTCTCGGCCGACTGAATGTCGGTGATGGCCTGCTGTGAAAGCTCTCCGAACGCTGCGGCAATCTCCTTCATCTGTTTGCCGTAGACCTTGCCCAAAGTCTTGAAATTGGGTTTGATACGCTTGGTGATGATGCCGGTGGTGTCCTGGATGAACTGTGCTTCCTTGACATTGACCTCGGTCAGGAGGATGCCCTTGACCTTCTCGAGATTTTCCTTTACCGAATCGCTGATGACGGGGATGAGCAGGCGCGCAAGCGGCTTGCGGACGTTGATGCCGGCCTTCTTGCGAAGGGCGAGCACCATCGACGAAGCCTGCTGCGCAAGCGCCATCCTCTCCTCGAGGGAAGCGTCGACAAGCGAAGCGTCGCTCTTCGGCATAGGCTGATAATGCACGCTGTCTGCCTCGGGAACGAGGTCAACCCAGAGGTTGTCCATATAGAACGGAGCGATAGGGGCTGAGAGCAGGGCGACGTCCTTCAGGACCTCGTAAAGGGTCTGATACGCCGCAAGTTTGTCCGAAGCGAGACCGGAGCCCCAGAGGCGTTTCTTGTTCAGGCGGATGTACCAGTTGGAAAGGTCGTCGATGACGAAATCCTGGATCAAGCGGCCGGCCAGGGTGATATCATAATCCTCATATGCGGCTACGACACCTTTGATGAGGGTATTGAGCCTGCTGATGATCCATTTGTCGAATTCAGGGCGCTCCGAGTAAGGCACCTGCGCAGCATTGATGTCAAACTTGTCGATGTTGGCGTACAGCGCGAACATCGAGTAGCAGTTGTAGAGGGTCCCGAAGAATTTGCGGCTGACCTCGACCACGCCCGCCTCGTCGAACTTGAGGTTGTCCCAGGGCTGTGCATTGGTGAGCATATACCAGCGAAGGGCGTCAGGGCCGTAGGTGTCAAGTGCCTTGAAGGGATCGACGGCGTTGCCGAGACGCTTGGACATCTTGTCGCCGTTCTTGTCCAGGACAAGGCCGTTGGAGATCACGCGTTTGAAAGCGGGGGTGCCGCTTACCATGGTATGGATGGCGTGGAGGGTGTAGAACCAGCCGCGGGTCTGGTCGACGCCTTCGGCGATGAAGTCGGCCGTGCAGCCGAACTTGTCGCTGCCGAGGGCGCGCAGGCCTTCCTGCGCGTACGGCATCGAACCGGAGTCGAACCACACGTCGATCAGGTCGCTCTCGCGGACCATCTTCCTGCCGCTGTCGCTGACCAGGAAGATCTCGTCGACATACGGCCTGTGCAGGTCGATGCGGTTATAATTCTCCAGACTCATATCCTCAGGGTCGAAACCCCTGTCAGCCAGCGGATTGGAGGCCATGATGCCCGCCTTTACCGCCTTGTCTATCTCGGCATAGAGCTCCTTGACGGAGCCGATGCATTTCTCTTCCTTGCCGTCCTCGGTGCGCCAGATCGGCAGCGGGGTGCCCCAGTAGCGGCTGCGGCTGAGGTTCCAGTCCTGGATATTCTCCAGCCACTTGCCGAAACGGCCGGTGCCGGTGGCCTCGGGCTTCCACATGATCTGCTCGTTGAGGGCCATCATCTGCTCGCGGACAGCAGTAGCTTTGATGAACCAGGAATTCAGCGGATAATAGAGCACGGGCTTGTCGGTACGCCAGCAGTGAGGATATGTATGGACGTGCTTCTCGATCTTGAAGGCTTTGCCCTGTGACTTCAGCATTACGCTGAGATCGATGTCAAGGGTCGGGTCGTCGGGGCCGAGGGCGGGGTCGTAGGCGTTCTTCACGAAACGGCCGGACCATTCGGCATAATCAGGACTGACACGCTCTTCGACATACTTCGGATCAAGATCCTCGATGCGGCAGAAGCGTCCCTGATAGTCCACCTGGGCCTGAGGGTCACCGTTGCGGTCGATCACCATCAGCGGGGGAACGCCGGCGGATTTGCCGACCTTCATGTCGTCCGCGCCGAAGGTAGGTGCGATGTGGACGATGCCCGTACCGTCCTCAGTGGTGACATAGTCGCCGGGGATCACGCGGAATGCGCCCTCTTCAGGACGGAACCACGGGATCAACTGCTTGTAACGGATCTCCAGCAGGTCGGAACCCTTGAACTCTCCGGGAAGGACCTGATAGGGGACAAGTTTGTCACCGGGCTTGTATGCATCGAGTGCGACGTCAGCAGCCTTGGGGTTGAACCAGGCGCCGACGAGGGCCTTGGCCAGCAGATAGACCGCTTCCTTGCCGGAATAAGGATTGAACGAGTGTACGCGGACATAGTCGATGTTCGGACCGACGCAGAGGGCTGTATTTGAAGGAAGGGTCCAGGGCGTCGTGGTCCAGGCAAGGATGTACAGCGGGAGGTCGCCCTCGAAGAGGGCCTCGGAGCGCGCATCGCGGATGACTTCGAACTGCACGGCGGCGGTAGTGTCCTTGACGTCGCGGTAGCAGCCGGGCTGGTTGAGCTCGTGAGAGCTCAGGCCGGTGCCGGCAGCGGGAGAATAAGGCTGTATGGACTTGCCCTTATAGAGATATCCCTTGCCGTAGATATCCTTGAGAAGATACCAGAGGGTCTCTATGTAGCGGTTGTCATAGGTGATGTAAGGGTCGTCCATGTCGACCCAGTAGCCGATGCGCTCGGTGAGGTTGCGCCACTCGGCGGTATATTTCATGACTTCCTTGCGGCAGGCGTCGTTATACTCCGCAACGCTGATCTTGGAGCCAATGTCTTCCTTGGTGATGCCGAGTTTCTTCTCGACGCCGAGCTCCACGGGCAGGCCGTGGGTGTCCCAGCCCGCGCGGCGGTTCACCTTGAAGCCGGACTGGGTCTTGTAACGGCAGATCGCGTCCTTGATGGAGCGGGCCATCACGTGATGGATGCCCGGCATGCCGTTGGCGGACGGAGGCCCTTCGAAGAAAATGAACTCCGGAGCGCCTTCGCGCAGTTCGAGTGATTTCTCGAAAGCGCGGTCTTTCTTCCATCTCTCCAGCGTCCCGTTTCCGATCGAGACCAGATCCAAGCCCTTATACTCTTTGAATGTCATATTTTTTGCCTAATTTTGCATCCGGACTTCGTCCGGCGACAGTCTGTTTTATAGTCTGCAAATATAATCAATCTGTGCGTTTTATACAAAACTATGAGCACGCCTGACATCATAATTCTGCTATGCTTCCTTCCCGCCGTAATCGGCGGGATTACCAAAGGCTTTATCCAGCAGGCTCTGGCATTGGTTTCCCTCATACTGGGCGCCTGGATGGCCTTCAAGTTTTCAAGCGTAGTCGGAGAGTGGCTCATGCCGTATTTCAAGATTTCCGAGACAGTAATGCACGTCATAAGTTTCGCCGTCATAATGGTGGCGGTCGTGCTGGTACTTTTCGTCCTGGCAAAGATACTTACAGGTGTAACGAAACTTGTTATGCTTGGATGGCTCGACTGGATACTCGGGGTGGTCTTCGCCCTTCTGAAGGCCGGGCTGTTCATCGGTATATGCATAGTGCTCTTCGACACCCTTAATGCCAAGTTCGAGTTCGTGGACAACGCCGTGCTCGACGAGTCAGTACTCTACAGCCCCATCAGGGACATCGCCTACACGGTGTTCCCCTACCTCAAGGAGCTGTTACTCAAGCAATAGACAATGGCCAGAATCATTTTCTTAGAGACCTCCACCGCACTATGCTCCACGGCATTGGCCGAGGACGGGCGGATCGTAGCCTACAAGGAAAGCGCGACGCCGCGGGCGCAGGCGTCGCTCACGGCGCCTTTCGTGGCGGAGATGCTGAACGAGCGCGGCCTCGGCGTACGCGACTGCGACGCAGTCTGCGTCAGCAAGGGCCCGGGCTCGTACACAGGCCTGCGCGTGGGCGTATCCACGGCCAAGGGCCTGTGCTTCGGCGCCGGCATCCCGCTGATCGCCGTCGGTACCCTGGACACCCTGGTGTACCAGGCCGCCGACGAAGGCCTGCTGCCGGACGACTGCCGCTACGTCGTCCCTATGGTCGACGCACGGCGGATGGAAGTCTATACTTCGGTGTTCACTCCTGACGGAAAACAACTGACGGAGACCCGGCCGCAGGTTGTCTCGGCAGGCGACTTCGCCGATATCCTTGCCGAAGGTCCCGTGCTCTTCATCGGCGACGGAGCCGGCAAGTGCCAGGAAGCGCTCGCCCACCCCAACGCGCATTTCGTCCAGTGCTGCCCCAAGGCTTCGGCAATGCTCCGCCCCGCTTTTGCCGCCCTGGAAGCAAGCCGCTTCGAGGACACGGCTTACTTCGAACCTTTCTACTTGAAGGAATTCATCGCCACGGTCCCCCGCAACAAGATCTTCTGAATCCTCGCAAATTCCCTTTCGACCTGCCTCTTTCCCTTAATTCGGGCGCAGAACCGGCTTCCCCACTCCCGTTTTAGAAAAAAACTCTCTTTCGGGAGCAGAATATGCCTTTCCACTCCCGTTTTAGGGAAAAACCCCCTCACGGGCGCGTGGCAAGCTATTTCACTCCCGTTTGTGCAAAAAAAGAGACTGAATTTTATCGAAAACATATAATAATTCATTTACCCCTCAGAAACTTATCTTTTTATACGCCGGATCCTTTGAAAATGCTCATCTTTGGGAAAAACCTGAAACTATGAAAAGATCATTCAGTGATGAAGAACGTAGGTGCGAATCATTATTCCACCTGCTTAACCCCTGCTGGCATTTTTACACACCTGAGGATTTCCCTGTCATCCTCACCTGCGAAGCGGATTTCAAGGCAGCAATGACACTGCTTGCAGTCTGTGCGCTAAGCTTCCCAAACCTCCGTATCCTTACATTCCAGTGGATGAGCAATCACCTCCATATAACACTGTCAGGCACGGAGAAAGACATTTCATCCATGTTTGCGATGCTTAGGAAGTATCTAGGTAAATACTTGAAAGCCAGAGGCAGGATAATTCCCATAGCATCGTGGGCTTACAACCTCCGGCGTATAAAGAGTCTAAACAAGGCGGACCTTGCCCTAGTGAAGAGCATCCTTCCGGACGCAGGGAGCAAAGGCTGAGCAATGCTCTACGCCTCCGCTCTCATAACGGGAGCGAGGAGAGCGATTCTGCGCCCGAATGAAGGAAAAAAGGGGAATCGGGAGCGAAAAGGAAGATTCCGCTCCCGATTATCATTTTGGGGGAAGGTCGGACGGCGAGGGGGCTACTCGACGGGAGGGAGTTCCAGCCACTCGGATTCGCTGACAATGTAGGCGCCGCAGACACCGGCGCCCCCTTTTACGTTGGAATAAACGAATGAAGCAGGCGAAAGGCCGAGTTCGGAGAACTCGTTGTTGCTGCTGTTGTAACGCGCTTTCAGGTAATTGTAGTAGCTCTCAGAGAAGCGGTACAGAACCAGCTTGTATCTGTAGCGATACTCCGCCCAGCCATCAAAACGGCCACCGGTATAGTCAACATGGGCAGGCGACTCGCGGCAGAGCGAAGCGAATGTCATACGCCGACGTCCGTCCTTGGGAGCGGAATCGGCCGAATCGCTCCATATCTGCACTTCCGGATACCATCCTGAAAGATAATTGTTCTTCTTCGGCGAAACGGTGATCGGCTCTTCACCCATGGCGGACAACGCATCGCTGTCCATCATCGGCCAGGGCGTAAGGGTACCGGTGTGACTGCTATGGGAAATCTCCCCCCAGAATTTCTCGCCGGTTTCCGGGTCCTGATCCTCAAACTGACTGTCATCTTCGCTGTACTGCATGACCACGGCGCCGTAGTATCCTCCGTCGCCAGGGTCGGTATAGTCGATGTCCACCATCATCAAATAGGAGTTCGGCGAAGATCTGGGTACCCTCCTGGCGGTCCAGGAAAAGGACGGGAACGGTTCAGGGACCTCACAGGAAGCGCTGACGGAGCCCGCTCCGGGCACGGTTACGGCAGTCTCCACCCGGTCACCTGGTGAAAACACATGGTCGGTAGCATAAAACTGGATGCGGTCCTGGATAGAGCGTCCGTTCTTCTCCAGGACTAGCGGCTGCCCGTTTACCTTCACCTCGATGGACTCGCCACGGGTAAGGACAGGCTCCGTGGCTCCGACGAGCGGCGTAGTCGCCTGGAGGATAAAGAAAGTCGTATCGTAGTCGTTGGACGGTATGAAACTCATCCAGACCGTGCTCTCCCCGACCTGTTTCGAGATGTCGAAACTCCGTTCGCACGAGACTGCGACTGCAAATATGGATAATAAGTACAAAGCCTTTCTCATGGTCTCAGAATCTAAGCGTGTAACTGAATGTCGGGATGATCGGAACGATGCCGTAAGAATTACCGACGTATTTACCGTCCTCGACCTGGATGTCGGCATAGACGGTATTCAGACGGCAATAGGCGTTGTATATGCTGAAGTTCCAGGTCCTGATCTTACCGTCTTTCCTCTGCTTGATGAAGTTCATTCCGACATCCAGACGGTGGTAGTCCGGGAGCTTGATATTGTTCGGCCCGGTATAAACCCTGTCGTAATAATGGAAGATCCTCCCGTCAACCTGCTCTATCGTACCCTGGTACTTGCCCTGTGAGCCGACGGACATGCGGCTTCCGGAATGGTAAACCCATCCGCCGTATATCTCGAAGCGTTTGGTGAACCTGTGAGTGGCGGTTATGTTGAACTTGTGGCGGTTGTCGTTGCGGTCGCGGAACCATCGGTCGCTGAACTCCGGGAAGAAGCGTTCCGACCACGAAAGCGTATACGCCACATCAACATCGGTCTTTTCGCCCTCCCAGCCGAAAGCGACCTCGGCGCCGTAGGCGCGGCCTCGGCCTTCGGTGAAGGCTGTCTCCCAGCGGTCCACAGGCGGATAGATCGATGCGGGGCCTGCATACTCATAGATATGTTCCAGAGATTTCCAGAAGCCCTCCACGTCCAGGTGCATGCCGTGCGGCAGGCGCGTGTATATGCCGGCTGCCGCCTGCTGAGAATGCATGGGGCGGATGCCGGAGGTCGTGGGCAGCCAGAGGTATGTCGGCAGGTCCACATAGGTGGTCTGAAGCCTGTGCTCGAACTGGTTCATCAGGGTATACGAGCCCTTCAATGCTACTGCGTCCGAGACGTCGTAGCGAAGGGCGAAGCGCGGCTCGGGCAACACGTAGGCCTTTCCCTTTACAAGGAAAAGGGCTGCGCGCACGCCGGCATTCGCCGTCAGGCCGGGAAGCAAGGTCATCTCATCCTCGATATATACCGACGGTTCCTCACCGTAATAACTGCTTCCTACTGCCTGGTTGGAAAACTCTTTCTTCTGCTTGCCAAACTCTTCCCACTGCCTCAACGAGCGGTCGGGGAGATAGGCGTGATGCTCCCAGGATGCGCCGAAGCGGATATGGTGCGCCGCGGCAGGCTCCCAGTCGAAATCAGCGGCGGCCCGGATGCCGTGGATGCCCGAGCGGTCGGACTCCTCCGCGCACATATAATAATCCATCCCATCGTCCCAGTCCCAGTAGCGTGTGGAGAATCTGACGCTGGACACGTTGTAAGAATAATAGAGTCCGGCACGGGAAGCAAGACGGTCGGAAAAAGTGTGATTCCACATAAGGCCGGCCGTCGTCGAACCCCACTTAAGGACTCCTCCAAGGTCGTCATAGCCGGAATGGAGGACTTCCCCGGAAACTCCATAATCCTTATTCAGTTGCTTATCACCCAACTTCAAACGGTCCATGCCGTTGAAGAAGCGCAGGCGGAGGACGTCCCTGCTGCCCAGATGGTGCGTCACGCCGAAATTCAGGTCCCAGAACGCATAGTGTCCACGGATTATGTCTTCTCCCCGGTTCTCCTTGTTGGCATATGCAATCAACGGTATCGTGACCGTATCCATCCAGGTACGGCGAAGGCCGAACTGGAAAGAGGTACGGCCCCGCACCAGCGGGCCTTCCAGCTGGAGGCGGCCGTCGATAAGACCCAGAGAGAACGTTCCGTGGAGGTCATAGAGGTCGCCGTCACGGGTCGTGACATCCACCACCGACGACAGACGGCCGCCGTAGCGCGCCGGGAAGCCGCTCTTGTAGAAGTCCACCCCGTCCACGACGTCTGTATTGAACGCCGAGAACAGGCCGATGAGATGACTGGTATTGTAAATGGAAGAGCCGTCAAGCAGGAAAAGGTTGTCGCCGCCGGTGCCTCCGTGGACGAACAGGCCGGACATCAGTTCAGTACCTGAAGCGACGCCCGGCAGGAGTTGCAGGGTCTTGATGAGGTCGGGGGTACTGAACACGGCGAAGCCTCTGTTGAGTTCCTTGGAATCCAGGCGGACCAGGCCGGTCTGCGTCCGCATCGCGGTCCGCAGACGGTCGGCGGACACGCGCGCGGCCGTCAGCGTGTCCTGCAACTCCGGCGCGGCAGCGGCGGCGGCCTGCCGGCGGGGCTCCTGCGGAGCCTGCGCCGCCGCCTGCGCCGCGCCAGCGCACAGCACTGCCGCCACACTCAGTATCTTCAATGCATCTGTTCTCATTCTGCTTTCTCGTAGAGCTGATCCGTAATCTTGAACGTCATCTTATAAATACCATCCACAATCTCCCGTGGATAAGATGCAACGTTGACCGGGTTGCTCCTGTCGTAGATAACTTCGTTGACGTCTTCTTTCTCATAACTGTACACCTTCCCGTCGTCAAACAGGACAGTTACCGAATAGAAACTATACAATTCACTGGTCCTCATATCCTTAACCACCAGGGAATGCGCAGGGATGTCAAGGGAAAAGAACAACTTCTGGTCAATCGCCTTATGGGTCTCACGGTCAACTCCGGCGTAACTGAATATCTCCATATGTACGTCATGCTCCGTCGTGTTCTCATAGACAATCGTACACAACATTGGACCCGGGTCTTCGTTGATGTCCCTCGTGCATCCAACCGCCACAACCATCATTGCAACAATCGCGCTATAATATAACTTCATCATTCTCATACTCAATAAACATTACTGATTCATAGCTTCATTATATATATCCTCGGTTATCTTGTACAGGAGATGGAACTTTCCATCCACCTCCCGGACCGTATAGTTATTCTCCAACAGCAGGTTACCTATCTTCCCGTCATATGTGACACCCCCGTCTCCTTTAGTATACTCGATGCGGGAGCCGTCTGAAAACTCTATGGATGCATTCCCATACCTCCCCAGAACGCAGGAGCCCATATAATAGATCTCGCCGAAATACAGGCCCGTCTCCCCCGCCGGAACCTCAAGCTCCAACAAGTCGGCCTTACCGGGTTTTTCAGAGTAAATCCTGACAGTACAGTCAATTCCGGTTTCATTCTTATACTCGAGATAGCCCATTCCGGACTCCTCTTTCATGCAGGCGCAGACCAGAAGGAGCAATGCCGCTACGCCAACGATCGTGGTTCCCAAAGTCTTCATCTTCAGTTTTTCATATAATGCCGCAAATATAACTCCTCCCTCCCGATAATCCTGCGTCCCGATAACAAAACGGGAATGGAAAAGGCGTTTTCGTTCCCAAACGACGGAAAAAACGCATAACGGGAATGAAACGGCCTTTTTCATTCCCAACAACCGGAGATAGCGGAGGAAAACATATTAATTCATCCTAAAACACATAAAAACATCGGCAGACCACGCGGAAAACATGTTTTTATCTATCCGTTATGCGCGGATTTACCATATTGCGAAAAAAAAGATGAAAAGGACATTTGCCCAGGAAGAGAGCAGTTGCGAATCAGTATTCAAGCAACTTGGGCCATGCTGGCACCTGTACACCCCGGAGAATCATCCGTTGATAATGACGGACACCATGGACTTCAGAGCAGGGATGACCCTTCTGGCCATATGCGCATTCAATTTCCCTTCAATCCGGATCCTGACTTTCCAGTGGATGAGCAACCATCTCCACATAACCCTTGCCGGCCCTGAGGGGGACATCATCCGGTTGTTCGCCATGCTGAAAAAGTATATGGGAAACTATCTGAAGGCGAAAGGCCGTGCCGGAAGCCTTGAAAGATGGGATTGCAAGCTCAGACGCATTAAAGACGTGAATGACCTGCGCAACGTCATAGCGTACAACAACCGCAACGGCTTCCTGGTCGGTACGGATTACACCCCCTTCAATTACCCCTGGGGCGCCAACAGGTGTTTCTTCAATCCTGACGCAGCTGCAAGGTTCAGGGAATGCCGGGACACTGTTTCCTGTTCTATAATCCGTGAAAGTTTCCGCACACACAAGTTCGACAGTTTTGCCGGAAAGCCTTTCATGGACGGCATCATCCCTCCCCAGGCCTTCTGCGACATTGTATCATCGGAAGCCCTTTTCAGGAATGCCAGACACTATTTCTCGCTGATCTCCAGAAATATGGAAGGGATGAAAAGTGTCGCGGAAGAGATAGGGGAAAGCCTCTATTACACCGATGATGACCTCTACTCCATCCTGGTAGGAATAGCCCGTGACCAGTATGGAGCGGCGAAGCCGAATCTCCTTCCGACACAAGCGAAGATCGAACTCGCCCGGAAAATGCATTATGATTACAATGCCGGAGCCAAGCAGATTGCGAGGATGCTCAAGATCGACCTGGCAATCCTTTCCGGCATCCTTCCCGTATCCCAATAGGTCATAATCATGCCTTTCGACGGGCGGAGGGACGTAAAACGGGAATGAAAATGGCGTTTTCATTCCCAAACGACGGAAAAAACGAAAAACGGGAACAGAATCGACAATTCTGTTCCCGCTGATGTGTCAGAGTGGGCAGGGTCTACTTGAGGACCTTGTCAAGCTCGCGGCGGAGAGCTTTCTCACCCTCTACCTTGCGGTCGAGGATCTTGCCGTCGAGGATAAGGTATGCCTGAGGAAGCGAGGTGACGTTGAAAAGTGTCACCACCGGCGAGGCGGAGCCGAGGCCGTCGTTGACGTTGACCCAAGGAAGGTCCTGACTGCGGACGACGCTTGCCCAGGCGGCCTTGTCGGTGTCGAGGGACACGGCGAAGATCTCGAGGCCCTTGTCGTGATAGTCCTCATAGACAGGCTTGTAGGTCTCCTGGTTCAATATCTTGCTCTCTGCATCGGTTACCGTCCAGAAATAGAGGATAATCGCCTTGGAGTCAAGGGCATACAGCGACACGGTGTTTCCATTGACATCCTTGGAAGTGATGTCCGGATACTCGGTCTCGGTCGCCATGCTCAACTGGCTGTTGAGTTTCAAGATGTTCTCGCGGCGCAACGTCTCCCTCTCCAAAGCCTTGACATACTTGGAGTCAGGATAGACGGTCATCAGCGAATCCAGTGCACCGCGGAAGTGCAGGGCATCGGTATTCTGGCTGAAAACCGGCAGTTCAGGACTCGCATTCTGGAAGAGCACGGGCACCACGGTGAGCGAATATGGATTGGAAATCACATACTTGACAGCATCTCGGTAATACTGGATATAAGAGTTGCGCAGCGTGGCATTGTCGTCAGCCTGCTCCACTTCGCGAAGGAAGGAGGCAAACCTGCGCTCGATCTCCTGGAGCCTCTCGCTCTCTACGGAACCGACCACGGAACCGAAACCGAGCGTGTCGGTCACTACCTTGACCTCGTCACCTTCCTGAAGCAGGAGGGACGAAATCTTGGTGTCGCCGTAATAGAGATAGACGAACTCAGGCTGGCCGGGCTGAACGGGTACCTTGTACTTATAGTGACCCGAGGCATCGGTCTTGAGCGTGTCGAGAGCCTTGTAATTATTGACATCCAAAAGCTTGACAATGACTTGCTTACCGGGTGCATCGGTAAGGGTGCCGTCGATGCTGGCAGACGGCTTGCCGCACGCGGCGGCGAGGAGGGCGCAAAGGCCCGCAAGAACTATCTTAGAGATTTTCATATTCCTTAAGGATTGAAGCAGCGATCCTTTTCATCTCATCCTCCGGCACGACGGGCTTCTGCTTGCGGAAATCCAGGTCTCCTTCAGTCTGAAGCGGAACAAGGTGGATGTGCGTGTGCGGGACTTCCATGCCCAGCACGGCCACGCCTACGCGCTTGCAGGGCACTGCGGCCCTGAGGGCCACCGCGACCTTGCGCGCGAAGGCCCAAAGGCCCTCATAGGTCTTCTCGTCCAGATGGAAGATGTAGTCGTCCTCGACGTTCTTGGGGATGACGAGGGTATGACCGGGAGCGAGGGGGCTGATGTCGAGGAATGCGTAGAAGTCTTCGCTCTCGGCACATTTGTACGAAGGGATCTCGCCCTTCGCGATGCGGGTGAAAATCGTTGCCATAATCTATCAGAGACTGATGTCAAGAATCTTGAACTTGAGTATGCCGGAAGGGACCTTGGCCTCCACGACTTCGCCCTTGGCATGGCCCAGGAGGGCCTTGGCGATGGGGGTGGTGACGGCCAGACGGCCCTTGGAAAAGTCGGCCTCGGTCTCGCCGACGATGGTGAACTCCATGACACGCTTCATAGTGAGGTTCTCCACCTTCACCTTGTTCATCATGGACACCTTGTCGGTGCCGATCTGCGACTCGTCGATGACCTTGGCGTTGGCCACCTGATTCTTGAGGTTCGCGATCTTGACCTCAAGGAGGCCCTGCGCTTCGCGGGCCGCGTCGTACTCTGCATTCTCGGAGAGGTCGCCCTTCTCCCGAGCCTCGGCGATCGCCGCCGAGATGACCGGGCGCTGCGCCAGTGCGTCGGCAAGCTCCTTCTTGAGCTTCTCCAGGCCGTCCGCGGTCATGTAATGGATGTCTGCCATAATAATGTAGTTTGTTATCAATAAAGCCCCCTGAGGGACCGGGTCAGTCAACTAAAAGAGAGTCCCGCCGCGAGGCGGAACCCTGTGTCAACAATGCAAATATACGAATTTTTCAGAAAAAAACACCCTCGCGGCGCGCTTATTTTGACAGCATCGCGCGGCAGAGGGCCTCGTCGGCCTCGAGCTGGGCCTTCAGTCCGTCGAGCGAGTCGAAGCGCCGCTCGTCGCGGATCTTGGAGATGAAGCGAAGGCGGAGGTCCAGTCCGTAGATGAGTTCGTCAAAATCGAAGATATTCGTCTCGATGGTACGCGCACCCGCACCGGAAACCGTCGGCCGCACGCCTATATTGGTCATCCCGTAGTAATGCTTTCCAAGCGTTTCGACCTCGACAAGGTACACTCCGTTCGCAGGCACGAGTTTGAGCGGTTCGTAGAGCAGCATGTTCGCCGTCGGGTATCCCAGAGTCCGTCCCAGCCGGTTCCCTGCCACCACGACGCCATGCAGCCCGTACCGGTACCCCAGCATGGCCTCAGCTTCCTCGACCTCCCCTCTCTCCAGCGCCGCCCTTATCTTCGTAGAAGAGATCGCATCATCCGGCAGTTTCCGGAGAGTGGGGATCTGAAAATCTGTGCCACCCTCGGCATTCCGAGCCGCTGCATCTCCCGTTCCGGAGGGGTCCTCCTCGGAAAACTGTGCCACCCTCGGCATCATAAGAGGGAGGGGCCCATCGTCAGATGGGAGGGGTCCTGCGGAGCAGGACGTTTTCCGAGGAGGAACCCCTCCGGACGGGATAACTGCGTCACATTCAATGACTTTGAGGCCGAGGGACTGCGCCAGGGGGACGATGGCGTCGTGCTGCAGTCCGTCAGAGCCCATACGGTTGTCGTAGCCCAGCACTATGGCAGTCCCGCCGAGCCGGCCGATGACCCACTCGCGGAGATACTGCTCCGCCGTAAGCATCCGGAATTCCCTGGAAAAATCAACGACCTCGACCCGGTCAACACCCAGTGCAGAAAGGATCGCGCGCTTTTCCTGAAGCGAATTGAGAAGCCTCAACTCGCGCGCGTCCTTTTGCAGGACCGTGCGCGGATGGGGCCAGAATGTGACGACCACACTCTGCTCCCCGCGCTCATGCGCGGCACGGAGCAGAGTGTCGATCACCAGACGGTGCCCCAGATGGACCCCGTCGAAGAATCCTGTAGCGACTACAGCCATTTCACGAGGGCGAAATCCTGCCTGTGGGGCAGGAGCGCGTTCTTGGGATAGATACGCGTCGCCACCTGATACATACCGGTACGCTCGGGAAGGATGGAAGCCTGGAACTTCGCCACGCCGTCATTGAACTCGACGAGCGAGAACTCGCACTTCTCCTGGATATGGAGCCTTCCCTTGCGGTCGGATGTCACGAACAGCATCTCGACACCAATCTCCTCGGGAAGGATGTCGCCGAGGTTCAGCACCACCTCGCTCTTCATGTAATTCTTGCTGGAGAGCGTGTAGGAAGCCTCGGGCTGCGTGTGTGACACCACCTCGAGGTTCTGCCACTGGCGGCCGATACGCTTCTTCCATGCTGCGATCTCGCGGGCGACCTTGAAATCGTCGGCCCTGAGCTTGGCTGCGCGGGCGGCCTGAGGAGCATAGTACTGGTCGATGTAGTCGGTCAGCATACGGTTGGTCGTGAAGTTGCATGCCACCTTCGCGATGGTGTTCTTGATGTACTCGATCCAGCGCGTGGACATACCGGTAGCCTTGTCGACATCGTAGTAGGCCGGGACGATCTCGTTCTCGAGGATATTGTAGATAGTGGCGGAATCAAGGTCGTTCTGGAAGCCCTGGTCGTCGTAGGTACGCTCCTGAGGGAGCGCCCAGCCGGCGCCTTCCTTGTAGCCCTCAACCCACCAGCCGTCGAGCACGGAGAAATGCATCACACCGTTCATCGAGGCCTTTTCGCCGGAAGTACCGGAGGCCTCCTGAGGGCGTGTAGGATTGTTGAGCCAGACGTCGACGCCCTGGACCATACGTTTCGCCAGAGTGATGTCATAGCCCGGAACGAAGATGATCTTGCCGATGAAGCGGTCCTGCTTGGAGATCTCGACGATCTGCTTGATCAGGTCCTGGCCAGCCCTGTCTGCGGGGTGAGCCTTTCCGGCGAAGATGAACTGAACCGGATGCTTGGGATTGTTGACGATGGAATCGAGCCTGTTGAGGTCGGTGAAAAGCAGCGTCGCGCGCTTGTAGGTCGCGAAGCGGCGGGCGAAGCCGATGGTAAGGACGTCGTCGCGCAGAGTCTCCTTGATGGTAACTACCTGACGGGGAGAGTAATGCACCGAGATCTGAGGGTCGGAAAGACGCTTCTTGATGGTGCTCACGAGGTTGCCCTTGAGCTTCTTGCGGACGGTCCACACCTGCTCGTCCGAGAGTTCATACACACCGTCGAAGCACTTCTTGTCATAGTGGTGAGTCTTGAACTCGGGGCCGAAGACAGTGGCGTGGAGTTCCTTCCACTCCCTGGCAGCCCAGGTCGGATAGTGCACTCCGTTTGTGACATAACTCACGTGGAGTTCCTCCGGGAGATAGCCCGGATACATCCTTGCGAAGATGTCCTGGCTGACCTTGCCGTGAAGCATCGACACGCCGTTGACATTCTGCGAGATATTGGCTGCAAGGACACTCATCGAGAACTTTTCGTCCGGATCGCCGGCATTGACCTTGCCAAGCCCGAGGAGGGTGATCCAGTCAACCTTAAGGCGTGCGGGATAGTGACCGAGGTACTTGCGCAGCAGGCCTTCGTCGAAGGCATCGTGGCCGGCAGGGACCGGGGTGTGGGTGGTGAAGAGCGAAGATGCACGGACGACTTCCATCGCCTCGCCGAACTCGAGATTGTCGTTCTCGATATACTCACGCAGGCGCTCCACGCCTATGAGGGCGGCGTGGCCTTCGTTGCAATGGTAAATGTTGGTGTGGATGCCGAGCGCGCGCAGGGCGCGGATGCCGCCGATGCCAAGGAGGACCTCCTGCTTGAGGCGGTTCTCCCAGTCGCCGCCGTAAAGCTGGTGGGTGATGGATCGGTCCTCGGGGAGGTTGGCCTCCCAGTCGGTATCGAGGAGGTAGAGGTCGGTACGGCCGACGGCGACCTTCCAGATGCGTGCTACGACGTTGCGTCCGGGGAAGGCGACGGTGGAAGTTTTCCAGTTGCCTTCCTCGTCAAGGACGGGCTGGGCAGGGATCTTGAGGAAGTCCTGCGGTTCATATTCGGCAACCTGGTCGCCATAGGCGGTAAGTTTCTGGGTGAAATAACCGTAGCGGTACAGGAAACCGACCGCGACCATATTGACGTTCATGTCACTCGACTCCTTGAGGTAGTCTCCGGCGAGGATGCCGAGACCTCCGGAATAGATCTTGAGCGAGGTGTCGAGACCGTACTCCATGCAGAAGTATGCGATGGAAGGGTCGGTCCTCTCCTCCTTCGCCGCCATATAGGCGTCGAACTCCGCCATCACCCCCTCGAGTTGCGCGAGGAAAGCCTCGTCTGAAGCCAGCGCATTGAAACGCTTGATGCTGACGCGGTCGAGGATATACATGGGATTGTGCCCCGATTCCGTCCACAAAGCGGAGTCAATGGTCTTGAAGAGGAGCTTGGCGCTGTCATTCCAGCACCACCAGAGGTTCTTACATAGTCTTTCGAGGCCGGAGAGTTTCTCCGGAAGATGACGGGTCACCATGACGCTTTTCCAAGAGGGAGCGTCGATGTTGAAACTAGGATATTGCATTTTCTTTTCTTCTTTGACGGACGGGTACTCTCCTATCCGTGCTATAACCTTTTCGATGGCAGTCGAATAGGCCTGGTTATAATATTTGATCTGATTCTCCCAAAGTGCGATGTCTGCCACATCCCTGGCGGAAGCACGGTAACGTATCCTGCCGCCTTCGTCCAGGCCGGCGATCTCCCGCACACGTGCGGCTACCGCGTCCACTACTGCGAAATAGTTGTCATCGTCGCGGTCGACGACGGCGATGCCGGGATGGTCCTTGCCGTAATAATCCCGCACCCACTGGCCGAAGCCGGCCAGCGAGGTAGTCAGAGTGGGGACGCTGAAAGCCAGGCTCTCAAGCGGAGTATAGCCCCAAGGCTCGTAATATGACGGGAACAGGGTGGTGTCGAGGCCGACCATCAGGTCGTAATACTTCATGTTGAAGATGCCGTCGCTGCCGTTCAGATACGACGGTATGAAATAGACCTTGACCCTGTCGCCGGGGAGATTGTTCAAACCCACTTCGTCGAAACGCCTGGTGACGGTATCCCATTCGGGATTCATCAGGGCATGTGAGACTTGCGTTGTATAGTCGCCGGTCCCTGATGCGAGTTTCTGCATCAAGGCGCGGTCCGGGCCGTTGTGCCCGCTGGGAATCATGATGAAGGCGTGTACCTCACGGCCGCCGAGGTCGGCATCGCGAAGTTTGGCCAAGGCGTCGATAAAGACATCGATGCCCTTGTTGCGGTATTCATAGCGGCCACCGATGCCTACGAGCACGGAGTCCGCAGGCACCTCCGTGCCGGACATCGCGGAAGCGATGCTGATCAGCCGCTCACGAGCGGCCACCCGCTTCGCGTTCCACTCCTCGTCCGTCGCGGGGGTGAAGCTGTTCTCGAAACCGTTCGGCGTGACGATGTCGACGGGTCGCCCGTGGAACTGCAGGCACTCGCGTGCCGTGATGTCGCTCACGGTGGTGAACACGTCGGCATTGCGCGCGGACATCTTCTCCAACGAATGCCGGGCCACTACATTGAAACGCCGTGCCATCTCGTCACCGTCATACTCCTTCAAGTGCTTGTACAGCGGGAGGTTGTTGCCGCAGATGCAGCGGCCCATCATGGTGGCGTGGGTCGTGAACACCGTGGCGACGGGAATGCCGGCAGACTTGATGTACAGCAGGCCGGCTCCGGTCTGCCACTCGTGGAACTGCGCCACAACCTTGTCGGTGGAGTAAAGGTTGAACTTGTAGAAACTCTCGATAACCCGCCCCGCGGCATAGCCGAAAAGGGCGGATTCCTTGTAGTCCCAGTTGCCAGAGAGCGAATCCACTCCGAAGCGTTTCCACAGCTCGGCAAGGATGGTGTCGGTCTTGGTGAGGAGGGCCTTGTAGTCCACGAGGATGGCGACTGGCTTGCCGGGGACATTCCAGCGTCCTATCCGGATGCGGATGCCCTCTTCCGCCGCCTTGGCCTTCCAGTTCCTGTACAGCGCATTGTCCTCGAGGAAATCGGGATTGCCCTGGGTGTGCATCCACACGTCGGGGCCTACCATGATGTGATGCCGGCCAAGCTGCTCCTTCTGGTGCAGCGCCTTGGTCGAGATCACCGTATAGATGCCGCCTACCTTGTTGCAGACTTCCCAGCTGACTTCAAACAGGTAGTCGGGGCTCAGTAATTTCTTACTCATCAATTATTTTCAGCAATATTGAGCGCGTACGCCTCATCAGTACGGATGGTGAAGTCGCTCAGGACGTTCATGTAGTTGATGAAAGCCTCGTAAGGCGTGTCGTACGGGTTGAAATACTTGTGCACCTCGCCGTCAGAGAAGAACTTGGTACACATATAATACAGGTGGTCGCTCTCCTGGAGATGTCCGAAATCGGACCACAGGACGGGATCGTTGAGGATAGACAATTTCTCAGTAAGGCCGTAGAGCTTGGAGAACGCGTCATTCTGCAGTTCGTTTCCAAGCCATGCGGTGACGTCGCGCTCCTCATCCGCCCAGGAGATGGACTCAGGCACTGAAAGCGAGTCGACAGCCTTGTGCTTGCGTGCGGCGCGTGCCGGGGTTACGAACTCGAAGGTACCGTCGGCAATGACGGCCTTGGGCAGGGCCTTCATGAAATCGAAGATACCGCTCTGGGCGTTCTGGTGCTCGCCGAAGGTCTCGTAATCCATGAAAAGGTTGATGATGTCGCCACCGTCGGAGACGGCGTTCTTAAGCCAGTCGACATACTTCTCGGTGGTCAGCGGCCAGTTCTCCCAGCCGCGGTCGGAGAAGCGGAATGCGATGTCGTCGCTCAGCTGATAGTTCCTGAGGAGGAGCTTGAGCTTGGGCTGGATATCGTCGGTGTAGATGTAGTTGGGGCTCCTCCAGCCCATGATGTGACGCGCGCCCTCGGTAAGCATGGTCTTGAAGCCAAGCTCATAGACGGCATCGCCGATGGCATCGGAGTAGATGAGCTCGGTGTTGCGGAAGGACACCGGCTTGACGCCGAAATACTGCTCGATGGCGGCCTGGTGCTTCTCCACCTGATGCTTGAACTCGGCGGGGGAGATGAGCGAGGCGAGAGAATGATAGTAGGTCTCGCAGAGGAACTCCACGCTGCCGGTCTCGGCCAGACGGCGGAAACTGTCGATCACCTCCGGGGCATAACGGTCGAACTGCTCGAGGGCGGAACCGGTGATGGAGAACGCCACCTTGAAGGCTCCCTTGCTCTCCTTGATCGCCTCCAGCAGAAGCTCGTTCATGGGAAGATAGCACTTCTGCGCAATCCTCTTCAGGATGGTCCTGTTGGCAAAGTCGTCATAGTAGTGCGAGTCCTTGCCGATATCGAAGAACCTGTACAATCTGAGTCTTGTAGGCTGGTGTACCTGGAAGTACAGACATATACTCTTTTTCATATCGTTGTGTTTTTATTGTTTCTTATACCAGTGATTCGTAAACCTTCTTGAGCTTGGCGGTGGCACCGTTCCATTTGAGGGCGTTCACCTCGTCGAACCCCTTGTCGGCGGCGAAGCGCGCGAGGGCGGGATACTGGAGGAGGGCATAGATGTCGTCGGCCAGCATGTCCACATCCCAGAAATCCACCTTGAAGGCATATTTCAGGACCTCGGCGGCGCCTGACTGCTTGGAGATGACGGACGGGACGTTGGTGCGCATGGCCTCGAGAGGCGAGATGCCGAAGGGTTCGGAGACCGACGGCATGATGTACACGTCGGAAAGGGCGAACATCTTCTGCACGTCGGCTCCACGGAGGAAGCCGGTGAAATGGAAGCGGTCGGAGATGCCGAGACGGGCGACGTGGCGGATGCAGCGGTTCATCATATCGCCGCTGCCGGCCATGACGAAGCGGACGTTCTCAGTCCTCTTGAGGACCTTGGCCGCAGCCTCGATGAAGTATTCGGGACCCTTCTGGAAGGTGATACGACCCAGGAAGGTGACGACCTTGTCCTTCACTCCCCTCTCGACGCGGATGTTCTCGCGTCCGCTGAAGTCGACGGCATTATGGACCGTGACGACCTTGGCGGGGTCGATGTGATACTTGTTCACGACGATATTTCGCGTGAGGTCGCTGACGGTGACCACGCGGTCGGCAGCCAGCATGCCGCGCGTCTCGATGTCGAGGACGCGGGTGTCGATGTGCTGCTCGTCACCGCGGTCATAGGATGTGGCGTGGACATGGACCACAAGCGGCTTTCCGGTGAGTTCCTTGGCGGCGATGCCGGCAAGGTAGGTCAGCCAGTCGTGGGCGTGGATCACGTCGAACTCGTCCTTGTGCTGCATGGCGATGGTACCACCGACCATGGCGTAACGTGCGACTTCCTCCATGAGGTTGGCGCCGTACTTGCCGGAGAACTTGTACTTGACCCCGTACTGGACGTTGAAGTCCTTGACCTGGCGGCGGCGCTCCTCCTCGACGAGGGTTTCGAACTCGTCGGGATTGACGTAGGGCACAAGGCTGCTGTCGATATGTATGAACTTGAC
>JAEEGL016710783.1_pt1 | contig 28527 bp, 2 predicted proteins | sample 9134231 | NCBI WGS metagenome assembly JAEEGL01 (sample SAMN16246548, study PRJNA631951) | gut metagenome | biome: gut microbiome; feature: rumen; material: fiber-attached | host: Bos | place: Iran: Karaj | collected 2018-10
GACTACTATAACATCAAGGATCAAATTTCCTTCGATGCCTACCAGCAACTGCCTCCACGCGAGAAGGCGTACTACGAGCTGAAGTACAAATGTGTACAGGCCTGTGAAGACAATGACCACACTCATTATACCCCTGGAGCCGAGGTTCCGCAAGATGAGCTGTTCATCCTGTTTGAGGGGAATACGACGATTATCCGACCCGATGGCACGCCCAACCCTGCATATTGGACGGAGAACGGTGTCGTCTCCCGCTATGCCGGCCGCTACCTGAACACCCTTCAGCGTGCCGACTTCTGCGGTGTCTTCGGTAGTCGTTTGGTGATGAAAGGTGCCAAGGACCGTGTGCCGGAGGTTCTGGACAACACCAACTACACTATCAACCGTGTGCGCGAGGTGTCGCTGAACAAGAAGGCATCCATCGCCAGCGATGCGGCTATGTATGATGGCAAATTTGCCACCCACGGCAACTACTTCGGTATCTACAGTGTCGTGAACCATCTGGGCGCGCTCACCAGCGACCTGGATTTCTACAACGCTGTGCGTACGACAGACAATAAGGATGAGGCAAAATACAAGACCCCCACAGCCAATGGCAAGCCTTACCTCACCGCTAGCTACGCCGACTGGAAAGAGCAGTTCCATAAGGATCCCCGCCGCAACAACGGTCTCAGCCACAACGAGCTGGCCTTGGCCTCCGGTGTGTATCTGGAGTTGACCACTGAGAAGGGCACCGGTACGACGCTGTACGAGAAGGACTGGGGTATCATCACGGGCGTTGTGCAGCTCGATCTCATCAACGTGGCCAAGGGCGTCGGCGGTGGCTTCGTCTATGCCAAGAACATCCACGGCGTGCGTGAGGGAACCGGCAAGACCAACTCCCTGCTGTCTGATTTGAACAAGACCGGCGGACCCGGTGATACGCCTGCCGTGACCAATAAGATTTGGAAGTACATAGAGACCGATCCCGGTGCTTCCGCCACCCAGAAGGAATGGCAGACATCCGGAAACTTCATCCACAACAGCGAAATCATCATCGACGACTGCTACAACATCAGCGGTCGCTACCAGATGGGCAACCGCGTGCCGGCTCACTACTGGTACATCCGTGGTTCCGTGTATGTCTATGACCAGTATATTACGGCCCACACCGGTTCGCCAACAGCTTACAGCCAGAGCGTTGAGCTGCCCATCACCATCACTGCCGCTTCGCGCAGTAAGATGCTGCTGATGGATGTGCAGCCCAACCTCTATGCCTACTACTCATCCTACACCAACGCATCCAGTAACACCAAGCTGGGCGACGAGCAGAAGATAGTTATCAACGATAACGAATACTACCTGAACACGCCTATCAGCTATTGGGATTGGTCGCAGCTGCCCGCTACTGAGAAGAGGCTGTTTGTGAACGAGACCTTCGTCACCTCCGACGCCTGCAAGATTGGCGAGACCATCTATCCTGCAGGTCTGGTGCTGCTGCCCAGCGAATACGATGCTCGTTGGGATGCCGCTCCCACAAGGGAGATCAATGGCGAGGAGGTGAAGGCTGTCCTGAAGATTGTGAAGGATGAGTACGACAACGACGTGGTGGCCACCGACAAGAGTGGGAACCCCATCTATGTGCCCTTCACCTCTGTCTTCCACTCGTCCAACGAGATGGCTCACGACACCGGCTACCAGCTGACCTACAAAATGACCAACCCGGGTCTGTGGGATACCTGGTACACGGAAGCTGCCAGCACCGCCCATAACAAGGCACAGGATAAGAAGGATGTCAGCGGTTGGGATAACGGTCCCACCTATTACCTGAATCCTACGAAGCTCAGCGGTGCAGCCGGCAAGCTCTTAGGTCAGCACACGTACGAGGTGGCAGACATCATCCCGCAGGAGGTCTATACGAAGTACGAGGCTCTGGGCGTTAATAAACCCGACCCGGCCACGCAGGCTTCCTTCGCTCCTGCTTACCTGGTAACGCAAGAATGTTCTACCTCCGTGCGCCACTACTATGAGGGCGCTGCGGTGGCTGGCAGCGAGGCTGCGGCTCTTGTGGCTGCCAGCTCTGCCGAAGCAGCTTATGTCTGCACAGGTTCCATCCAGCTCTCGCCGACGGAGTATATCTATGTCAACGACGTGATGACGCTGAGTGAGAAGAATGCTCTCAAGACCGCATACCCGTCGCTGGCTACGGACATCGAACAACTGGTAGTTCCCGCCTACTATTGCACGAAGGCGGGTCCCTATGGCGGTAGCTACTACCTCTCCGGCCAGAACTACCGTGGTCTGGAAGCCTGGAGCTCCATGTCGGAGACAGACCGTGAATACTTCACCTTCAACTATGATGCCTTCGACCTGCTCATTGACCCGACTTATGGACAGGATGAAGGTAAGAAGTACCAGTACGACAGCGCTGCCGCTACCAAGGCAGGGGCTGAGGCTAATCCCGCCCACTACTCCCTCGTCACGCCGATCGACTATACGGCAACGTATGATGAAACAACACCGAAGGCGTTGGTAGAGGGACAGACCGTTGCTCTGACGCGTGGCTCGAGTGTAATCCCCAATGCCACCAGCATTCAGAAGGACGACGAGCTGACGCGCGAGGCCTATGAGTCGTTGCTCAACGAGCAGTACCACTATGCGCCCATTGACGTCACCAGTGAAAATAAGACCAGTCCGTTCTATGTGGCCAATGAATCCTTCTACTACAATGAGCCGTTCGCAGCAGGACAGGTCATTGACGCTGTTACGTATGAAGCACTGCCGGGTGACATCAAGACGTCAAAGGTGGATGAGTTCGACTTCTCCACGGCAACCAATGGCATCTACTACTACTGTCGCGACAGCTATACGATTGACAATACAAACGGCACTGCGGTGGTGGACATCAATTCTGGCAGCCATGCCAAGAATTCGACGGTCAATGTGGGTACGATTTTGAATGCTACTGAGTATGGTAAGTTGAAGAACCAGCAGCTGGGCTTCACCATCCACGGCGTATCGCCCACGGAGACCAGCACGCTGTACGTGAGCCGCAATGCCGATTTCGATGACCTCTCCAAGGAGAAGATCATCACCGTCATCTACCAGTACGACTACGAGGAGAGCGACGAGAGCGGCAGCCACATCACGCCCATCAGCGAGCGCCATGTGGTGCGCATCCACATCACCTTCGAGAACGGTATTCCTACCGTGGAAGATATTCGTGAGCCGGCCATCGTGCTGCCTGGCACCAGCATCAGCATGCGTGTGCCCACAGTGATATCCAACGGCTTCGAAATCATCGGCGGCGGTTGGGAACTGTTCGAGAGCGAGGAGGATGCCGAGAGCCACTTCAGCGGCAGGGAATACACACCTTCCAGCGAACCGCTCTACTGGTATCAGGACGACTACTATATCGCTTACTACGCCAAGACGTTCAACCGCGGTAAGACCTACTCCAACAGCGTACCTGTGCACGTGGCCAACTACCACGACCTCAAGGAGGTGATGGACGATAAGGAGTACCACTTGCATGTGGATTACGACCGCACACGTCTGAAGCGCGACTCGAAGATTTATATCAACGACTACAGCGGTAGCTCGCAGAACGGTCTCGACCTGCTGAAGGACTTCTACGACCTCAGCCTCGTCAGCACTTCCGGCAGCGGCTACACCGTCACTGACGGCGTCATCACCTCTGCCGTGGCACCGGGTAATACCCATTTGGCTGACCATGCCCTGCTGAACATCAGCGAGACCACAGGTACCAATATCTATGACGGCGACACGTATAAGAGAGGTGTCAAGGGCGGCACGAACCTCCAGTTCTTCTTCCGCTCCGACGTTGAGCACGCAGGCAGCTGGACGCCTATCGGCACCGATGACCAGTGCTTCGAGGGTACCATCCATGGCGACGGTCACACCGTCAGCGGCCTCAACAACTCGCTGTTCTACAACCTCTGCGGTAATGTCTATAACCTAGGCGTCACGGGTTCGTATAACACGGCCGGTGTCGTGGATAAGGGTAGTGGTTATGTGGAGAGCTGCTGGACGAAGACCAGCAACGAGTCAGCGCTTGGCAGCAAACCCAATGCCGTCTTCGGCGCTCCGACCGACGCGACTGGCTACCAGGTAGTCAACTCTTACTTCTACGAGGGTAATAAGAACCTCTACGGTAATGTCGATACGAATCCCACCACGGGTGCCATCACTTCCGGCGGTGCCCGCGGCAAGGCGACGGCGAAGGTTGAGAAAGCGTTCTACGACGGTGAACTGGCCTACGACCTGAACAACTTCTACCTCTACAAGCGCTATGGCGACCAGAAGTTCACCTCAGGCTCTGAGGAGCAGAAGTACAGCTACTACACCATCGATGACATGGACGACCTCGTGCTGCAGGCTAACCACTACTATGCTTCTAATCCGGACCTCTGCTCTTCGGGTGCAGGTCCCGCAGGATATGTGGAGCAGTACGTGGAGAGCCGCTTCGCCGACGGCGACTTCCGCTATGCGGCAGGCGAGATTCCCGAGACAGAGAATGAGCGCTACCATGAGGAGACCGAGGGCTTCTATCCCATCTGGCCCGATGACTACATCTTCTTCGGTCAGAAGCTGACCTATGGCTATGCCTCCGGTCATCAGGATGTGCCCACGGCTGTGGCCCGCGACGACGGACGTCTGGCGCTGAACAGCACGGCCAACCGTGTCTATCGTGCACCGGCCTACTACCGCAACAGCACGATGAGCGTGGCTCACTTCAACCCGACGGCCTACCTGGCTCAGAAGTCCTCCGACGGCACCAAGACCGCTTATCCCGGTATGACGGCCATCGACTTCGCCGGCCATCAGGAAGGCCACGCCAAGAGCGCCTACACGAAGGGTACGGATAGCGGCTGGTTCTACTCGCCGCTGCTCGACGACGACGGCCTGATCAGCATCAGCAACTGCGACGAGACCGAGAACCTCCTCGTCTATGCTCCGGCACCTGCTCCCGCTACTGAGGGCGCTTACGCCAATGCAAAGACCCACGGTGTGCTGACTGCCTACTTCACGGATCCTGCTTACGAAGACTACTACGACAACTCCGAAGGCTACCGCATCGTCGGCGAGTGCACGGATAACGTCTATGGTCATATCGTGCAGGACAACCTCGTGGCTACCAACGACCACCTGCTCATAGATAAGGAGGAATTCTACTGCCCGCTCGCCTACGACTTCGACGAAAGCCACCGTATGTGGTACCAGCGTCACTCGGGCGACAACGAGTTCGTGGATCACACCTCCGGTTGGCAGGGCATCAGCATCCCGTTCACGGCAGAGCTCGTGACCACCCACCAGAAGGGTGAGATCACCCACTTCTTCAGCGGCAGCGAAACGAGCAAGAACAGCGATAAGAAGATTGGCCACGAGTACTGGCTGCGCGAGTTCAACTCCATCAACGTGCCAGAAGGTGATGTGGCCACGGCCTACCTGAAATATCCCAATGCTGCGGGCAGCGATCCCAAGGTTGTCACCAACACCTTCTTCTGGGACTACTACTACGAGAATGAGCCTGTCCACAACCGGAAGGACGAGAATGCTGATCAATATCAGCAGTACTACCATCACACGCGCAGCTACGCCAGCTACCCGCTGCTGACTGCGGGCACGCCGTATATCCTCGGTCTGCCGGGTGCTACCTACTACGAGTTCGACCTCAGCGGTACGTTCGTGGCTCAGAACACGGCAGCAGCTATCAGCCCGCTGGCCAAGCAGATTGTCACCTTCGCTTCCAAGCCGCAGACCACCATCCACGTCAGCAGCGATGATCTGGTGAAGGTTGAGCACACAGGCGAGGGAGCCACCAAGGACTTCACCTACGCCTTCAAGCCCAACTTCCTGAAGACGGCTCTGACGCCCACTTCGGACTACGCTTTAAACGCCGATGGCAACAAGTTCAATCAGGTGGTGAGCGACGTCACGGTGCTGCCCTTCCGTCCTTACTTCACAGGCTCATACTCGGCTAAGTCCTCAGTCAAGCGCGACCTGCCTCACTACGTCGTCTTCAGCGGCGTGGATGGTGGCCGCGGCGAGGACGGACCTGAGTCGACACTCAGTGGCGATGTGGAGATCTACTCCAAGGGTCAGGCCATCGTGGCTAAGTCTCACCTCCACGAGGCTACCACCATCCGCATCCTCCACGTCAGCGGTGTAACCATCGCGAACTTCGTGCTCGAACCCGGACAGACCATCGAGACGCCTGTTCCGGCCCACGGCACCTACCTCGTGAACAAGAAAAAGATATTTGTCAGATAAATGGAAATGAGATATCCCACACAGCACCGCATGACCCGCCGCGCAGCGGCTCATGACTATAGCCGCCCCGGCCTCTACCACATCACAATGCATGTGGCTGAGGCTTGGGGGCAGCCCCTCGGTGCCGTAGTGGGAGAGCTCAACGCCCCCGATGGCAGTGTCGATGCACCCCGCGTAGCCCTCAGCGCCGCAGGCAAGATGGTAGAGCACGAGCTGCTCACCGCCATCACCTCGCGCTATCCGATGATCACCATCCAGGACTACGTCATTATGCCAGAGCATCTGCACTGCCTGATAGTGGTGCAGGATACCATCATCAGCCAGAATGGCAAACACCAGCCCCTTGGGCAGGTGATAGCCGGGTTTAAGAAAGGCTGCAACAAGCGCTATTGGGAGATGGCCAGCATCTCCCCTGCCCCAGCCGAGGACGCCACGCCAACCGGGGGAGCCACGCCAGCCGAGGGCGCTGGCGGGCAAACCGCCGCGCACACTTCCACAACGGTGAACGGCGCTAGCGGCGAGCAAAGCGGCGCGGCCTCTTTCGAGAGCGGGCAAGCGGGCGGCGGGCAAACCGCCCCACACTCTGTGCCCAACGGCGCAAACAGTGTGCCCAGCGGTTTCCCCGCTGGGTATAAGGTGCCCTCTTCAGGCACCACTGGCCGCCAGCCCCTATTCAGCCCCGGCTACTGCGACGTGATGCCCATCGATGAGCAGCAGCTGGCTACCCAGCGCGCCTATATCGCCGGCAACCCGCGCAGCCGCCTGCTGCGCATGAGCCACCGCAACTGGCTGATGCCGCGCCGAATGAGCTCCATCACGACGCTCACGCCCTCTGCCCTTCGCGGCTATCTGCTGCGCGAATGCCCGCCGCATCTGGCAACCCCCGAGGCGCTGGCCGCCATCGAGAACCAGCTGCTCATCACGGCTGGCACTGCGCCCAGCGGTTTGCCCGCTGGGAAAAGCTATATCGCCTGCGACACCTTCGGCAACAGCTCGCTCCTGACGAAGCACCGCTGCCTGCCCGTGGTATGCCACAGGAAGGATGAAAAGCGCTTTGCCGACCAGCAGCACCGCTGCCTCAAAGAGGCGGCACAGGGTGCTGTCCTCGTCAGCGCTTGCATCTCGCCTCGCGAACGCGAGATTATCAAAGAAGCTGTGAATCACGGCTTCCCCGTGATTACCATCTACGACAACGGTTTCTCCGACCGTTATCACCCCTCCGCAGACCGCCTCGACCTCTGTGCCAGAGGCCGCCTGCTGCTCGCCACCCCGTGGCGCTACCTCTACCGCAGCAAGGAAGACAATGTTACCGTGCCTTTCTGCAAGACCATGAACTGCGTGGCGCAAGCCTTGTGCCGTACCCGCGATGACTGGTGGAAATAGCGCGCCCGCGCTATCGTGTCCTCAGCGGTTTGCCCGCTGAGAAAGAAAAGAAAGAAAAAAAAAACAACATATATAAAGATATGATACGAAATATGAATGTTTACAGTAAGTTTACAGACATGTTTAAGCACAATCTAAAAGGAACAGTTCAAAATATCTTCTTCTTACTGACCTTGATGACCCTCGGGGCCACAAGTGCGTGGGCGCAGGATGATTGGTCGGGTGTATATTATATCGGATCACCAGGTTGGGTGTCGGGTAATACGAGCACGAACTATTATCTGTGTCCTACGGAAGACTGGTGCTACTATCAGGCTACAAACAATTATACAAGTACTGATAACGGTCAGCCGTTCTTGACGACTTATCAGTGTCAGAATGGAGTCTATGACGCGAACAAGGCCGTCTGGGTTATCAAGCGATACGGTGAAACCAACTACTACTATATCAAGCATGCTATTGATGGTAAATATTTGACTACTAATGGGAAGATTAATACAAGTACGAATGACACCCGTATGCGTGTTCACTTGGAGACAACCGCGACCCCAACGGACAATGCTTTATTTAAGATTACGAAGATAAGCGACTATTATGAAATAGTTTCGAAGTCGGCCGAAGATGCAGGTAGCGATAAAAAATGGGTGAATCTTACTCATGCAAACATCCTTTCATTACAAGGACAGTTTGTGTCTGGAAAAGGTAGTGATGGACCGACCGGTTATAAAGATGTGGGCGGAACCATTGGTTTTTGGAATCAGAATGGTGCCAAGGCTCCTAATTGTAAATGGTATCTTGAAGGGGCTGTCCTCCCTCCGACCTTCACGGTGACACCTGAGGGTAATGTGACGATGGCAATGGAATCGGGCTATGAGTCCGCCTACGATATCTACTACACGACCGACGGCTCAACGCCTAATCCTGCGGATGCAGCCAATCCTGCGTTGGCCACCAAGGCCTATTCCACAGCCCTGCTTCACGATGACATCAAGAATTACACGGGCTCGGCCATCAAGGCGGTGGCGAAAAGGAAATTGGATGATGCGGTTTCCAATGTCATCTCGCAGACATTGGTGAACTATACGTATAAAGTGGTGAATAAGTCGGATGCCATTGCCATCACCTATACTATCAAGGAGGCGGTCGGTAAGGGGCTGAGCGGCTATAGCTCTGTACCGGAGGCCATACGCAGTATGTATATCCGTAAGGAGGACATCACCTTTAAGTCGTTCGAAGGTGCCTTCACGCCAGAGGCGTTGGAGGCAGCGAACGCCATCACGAAGACCCCGACGACCTCTAATATCTATATTGAATATACCACGAATCACCTGATGGAGGAAATCATCCACCTGCGCGGTGCCCGTCAGATGAATATCAAGGCCGGTGAGAATGGTACCTTCGATAATATCTACGATAGCGGCACTGCTGGCAGCGGTGTGCTGGCGCACGATGCCATTGCTGTGACAGGTGCGGAAACAGACCACTTGTGGCTGATTGGCAACAATGACCCTTATGCTGTCACTGTCAGGAATATAGGCACTCATAACTACTTGCACTACGCGACGCCTTCAACGCTCTCGTTGGATGCTTCGCCCTCCTACTTCATCCTGATGGCGGGTAGCGCTGCGGGCGTTGATCCCACCTACGAGCAGTTTGAGCTGATGCCTGCCACGGGCGACGACAACTACTACCGCGTAAGCCGTTCAGGCAATACCTTCGGTCTCACTACGACCGCCGATCATGGCGCCGCGCTACAGATCCAAGCCCACCCCAATGCCTCTGCGGTCATCTATAGCCTGATTGACCGTGCCGGCAGGATGATAGCTTCCGTGAGCAGTTCCTCCGGTGAGTTGCGGCTTCCCAATGAGCTGTGGAGCCCGCTCGTGTCCACCTACCACTATTGGAAGGAGTCTTCTTTCACCGAGGAGGGCGGTGTCTATACGCTGACACCTGGCGAGGAAGAAATTGATGATATCTCTGAAGTATCGGGGGCTGTCTATGTCACCTACGATGTCGATGACGCTATCGATATCACGGGCGGCACTTCGTACCTGATGAAGTTCAGCGAGGGCTCCTCCTTTAAGCATGAGGATACCCATGATGGCGTCAAAACCACCGCTTCCAGGGCCATCTACCCGTATAACAACGGTGACCATAACCTATATATATATGGTTTGGACGAGAGCGGGGTTGACGAATGGGAAAAGCAGCTGTCCAGCGGTGCCAGCACGCGTAGCCGCTGGCCGTGGTACATCATCAGTAACCACAACGGCACGGATTTGACGGGCGCTGCCGTGGATCCCTACCACGTCATCATCAAGTCGCGCCAGAACCAATCGTATAAAGTGGGCGAAACTACTTATAATGGGAACGCCTACTTCCGCACCTTCAAGCCCAACGCTGATGTGGGCGTGGTCACAGGTGTGATTACGCAGCACGACGTTGTCACGGCAAACGATCCCACGCTCAAGCCTACGGAGTATATGTTGTTGGGTACCGACATCAACCACCTTGTGCTGAAAACTCTCGGTGAAATCGATGGTTCACAGCAAACGGTTACCAAGTTCGAGCAATATTGGAAAAACAATCCTACGGCTTACAATATTCTGAAGGATGCAGGTAAAACGGTGACAGAGGATAAACCTGTGGACGAGGATTTGAGCGCCGATCAGAAAGACATTCTAACCGATTTGGGTTGGCATGTCTATGATTCATGGGCGTACGCCGCTGACTGGTCATCGGATCCCAAGGCAACCAAGCACCTTGAAGTCGGTAAGCATTGGTTCCAGACTGTTTCGATGGGCACTGGTGTGTTCTCTGTGGAGGAAGTGGTGCTGGAGCCTGAGGTCATCCTTCTCGACCAGCACGGATGGGAATTGGTACGTGTGCCAATGTATGTCAACTTCGGTAAAGATGGTCAGGCTGTCAACACAGCGGGCCTGAGCAAGTACAACAGTCCGATGGTGCAGCAATACCATTGGTATCCTACAGCTGATAAAGTGAAGGGCTATCATAAGTTCAATGTCAGCAGTCAGGAGATTGTTGTCTATGATGGCGATGGAAAAGCTACTGAAGGCCGTTATACGCATAACTCCACCAGCCTTGCCGACATTCCTTACGACCATATCACCCCTGCTCAAATTACTAAGGTCAAGACTGACTTCTATGTCACCTACACGGTAAAGAGCGACTATGCCCAGGCTTATCAGGGCGCAGCCACGGAAGGTAGTGTCAAGGCCTCCTCGTACTTCCTGAAGCAGGGTGGCAAGTATGCACAGAATAATAGCAATACCATCAAGCTTGTCGATAAGCCGGCTCTTAACTCTTCTATTCCCACGAACGTGCAATGGAAAGTGAAGCCCAACTTCAACATTGATGAGGAAATGGGCTATCAGTACGATGTGGAGAAGGTTGATAGCGAAGAGCCTCTTGTCACACATAGTCCGGATAAGAATGAAACAGAGGCAGACTATGTTGCTGCTGGCAAGAATGGTTTCGACCCCTACAACGTGCAGATCCAGAGTGTGTCGGATACCGAACGCTTTTTCACGGCCAACACTACCAATACGGTACTCGAACACGGAATCTGGACGGGTACGGGCAGCACGACGAACACCTTGCAAGAAATGTCGGTCGGTCATATCTCGGCAGATGGCTACGACCAGACCACGCTGGACATCACCAATGCCACGTTCATGGTCGTCGATGACGGCAACGGCAATATGCGGCTAATGCCCCGCTTCGACCACACGAAGGTGATGACCTCCTTTACTGGCTTCTCCGCGCAGGGAGCGGCCGCCGCTGCCGGCAACAATGGCGAAGGCACACAGTCCTTGGTCTTGGAGTTAGTGCCCACGGTGATTACCAGCACGGATGAGATTCTCAGTATGAAGGGTTACTATATCTTGGCGGAAGGCTTTAGCCTGGATACCTCCATCGGTACCAAGGCCGCACCTTTTGAAGGTACCCTCGATGGTCAGCTCAACCACTACACCTTCGACAAGCCGCTGGTATTATATGCCAAGGATGCTACCATCCGCAATATCATTCTGGAGAATGCTTCTCTCAGCACTGGTAACGAGGATGATCACCTCGGTGCCATCGCATGTACGGCGACGGGCGACAGCCGCATCTACAACTGTGGTGTCCTTGACGGAAGTCTGAACGAGTCGGGTCACGTAGGCGGTATCGTGGGCCACCTCGACGGTAGCGCGCGCGTCATCAATTGCTACAGCTATGCCGATATCACAGGCGGTTCGGAAGTCGGCGGAATCGTGGGTTACAACGCTGTAGCCTCCACGGCTTCCAACCTTAAGACCATGGTGATGAACTGTGCGTTCTACGGCGACATCACGGGCGGCAGCATCGCTGCTCCCGTCTATGGCGGCTACAATATCGCCAATACTCATGGCGGTCTGAACAACTTCAACTATTATGCTTACGGTCAGGCTACAGAATTTAAAGACCGTGCCGAGGGCGCCTCGAAGAAGTACAACACCGCTCTGGCTGTTGCGGACGAGGACTTTCAGCGCTTCGAGTTCTACCGCCTGTTGCTCAACAGCAACAAACGTCTGGCAGCCTATTACGCCACGGGCAGCGCGGCGAACGACCATCAGATGGCCAAGTGGGTGTTGGAGACGGCTGATAGAGGCATCACTTTGCCAGCCACGCCGAAAGCCTATCCTGTGCTGAAGGCACAGGGCTACTATCCCTCCATCATCAACATGGATGTGGAGAACGCACCGGATAGCACTGCAGTGGGGCGTAACAAAGGCGGTAAGTTAGGGAAGACACTGACGGTACACCTCAGCGGAGACGGCATCACCACCACTTCTCTCACCATCGACCGCACCGACAAGGATTTCGAGCGCTACAACTTCAACTACGATAAGATTCAGCTGCCTTACTTCAATGATGTAGGTACGGGCAACTATACCAATAATCGGGTCGTCACAGGTTGGGAAATCACCAGCATGACAGGCGGAACGGCTGGAACCTATACTGCCGCTGATACTTGGGGCGGCTATAACTTCGCTGACCGCAAGTGTACCAATAAAGATATCACAGGAACAGGCGGTAGTGGCCGCGTCTTCTCGCAGGGTGCTTATTTCGACGTGCCCTACGGCGTCACCGATATTTATATCCAGCCCCATTGGGCTACGGCAGCCTACGTGGCTGATGAATACCTTGATGTGGTGTATAACGCCGACTACGGGGCTCAGAATGTAACCGCCCTAGGCCGTCAGATTGGTACTAATGGGGTCGAGGTATCCATCAACGGGAGTGTGCAGCCCGTCTATACCTCCATCACAGAAGCACTGAAACATCTCAGCTGTGATGCTACGGTGTATGACTATGCCGTCGTATTGGTAGGTAATCTGCATCAGGCTGATTCGCCTTTGAAGGATAACAACAAGTCGTTCACCATCATGTCCGTGGATCTGGATAATGACCATGAGCCGGACTACAGTATGATCTACCACCATACCAATCGTACGCGTATTTGTCCTATCCGCTTCGACTTCCTGAACGTCATCGGAACTGCTTTTGCCCAGAAGCCTAACGGCGCAACTCTTCTCAAAAACACCACCATTTTCCTAACTCGTGGCTGGTTCGAGGTGACCAACACCGCGCTGATGTACTCCAATCAGATGGAGTATGAGAACCAGAAGGAAGCTACCAAGTTGGATTCTCCGCTGATTCTCCTGGGCGGTAAGTTCGACCAGTTCGTATCAACGCAAAGTTCAAAGGTCGATGGACATACCATCTATATCCATGTGGGCAGCAATGTGTGGATTGACCAGTTTGGTCTAGGCACCCATAGTGACGGCAGCCTATCTACTCCCCACGTGCCCGTATCCGTGACGGGTGGTGAGTACAAAGGTTTCTATCTCACCGGCACCTATAATCAGGATGCTGCCGTGAGAACGGACAATGCCGAGTGCTATATCAGCGGCGGCCACTTCGTCGAAGCTGCCGGTGCCTGTCAGGAAGCCATCAACGGCAATGTGCAATGGCAGATTTACAATGCCGACATCGACAACTTCTACGGCGGCGGCATCAATAATGCCAAGCCCATCAAGGGTCATATTACCACCGAGATCATCAACAGCTACGTTACCACGTTTTGCGGCGGCCCGAAGTTTGGCGATATGCAGACGGGCAAGGACGTCAGGACCACCGCTACGGGTTGCGTCTTCGAGAAGTACTTCGGAGCCGGCTTCGGCGGTACATCCTATTCCCGAAAGAAGTATCACGATGCCGTGAGTTATAACTTCACTACCCTTGCAGGTTACTACACCACGGACCGTGGTAAGTATTTCAATGGTTTGACAACCAACTCCAGAGATGGTGGTAAGGGTAACGACCAATATGGTAAGAAGGGTGTCGGTGAGGCTACCGACTTCGACTATGAGTTCTTCGTATGGTCCAGCGGTCAGACAGGTGCCCGTTTCTTCGTGAAGTTCGCCTCGTTCTCTCTGGCCAACTGTATTGATGTCTATTCCACGCGGAACAACTGCACCATTAACCAGAACCTTTAAGGTGGCGGTAGCTTCGGTAGCGTGTCCGGCACGGCAAACTCCGTGCTCAACGGCTGTACGGTACACGGCAATGTGTTCGGCGGCGGTTATTCGGCCACGCGCGAGAAGGTGCCTGTTCGCGATGGCGGCTTCGTCAGCGGGAAGCTTCCGAAATACAACAGTAACACAGGTATGTTCGAGCCCGGTACGTTCTCCGGCACAACGGAATATGAATGGAAGCATGTTGCGAGCCTGCCTGCGAATGGCGCAACGGGTATCGAAGATGACGGCCATTATCTCCATACCGATGTGGATTTGGATGCTCTGGGTAAGGTCGGCAACACCGTGCTGACGATTCAGGGCAACACGGTTGTTGAAGGTAAGATCTTCCAGTACGACAGCAATGGTAAGGTGGTCAAGGACGGCTCGGGCAACAATGTCGTTCTGGAAACATCGGGCGGTGTGTTCGGCGGCGGCGATATGTCGGCGGTGAACCACGACACACAGGTGATGGTTGAGGCTACGGGTGCTGCTGGTGTGCTGAATGTCTTCGGCGGCGGTAATACGGCGGACGTGCTTGAGAATACAGCTGTGACGATTACCGGCGGTACCGTCGGCAGTACGGCTGCTGTCAGCGACACGAACGGTAACGTCTATGGTGGCGGTAAGGGTTCGACGACGGTGGTCGGCGGCAACGTCACCGTGAATCTCGGCACGAAGACCGGCGCAGAGGCTCCCTACACCTACACCGGCGCAGGTCTCGTGAAGAACAACGTCTATGGCGGCTCGGCTCTCGGTGCGGTCAACACCACTTCAGGCGTGACCAATGTCAACATCTACGCCGGCACCGTGAACGGTAGCGTCTTCGGTGGCGGCCTGGGTCAGACTTCGCCCAGCGCGATCGTCGCGCAGAACCACGGCAACACCACGGTGACCGTGGAGAACAGCGACAATGCCGAGGCTCTCGTGAAGACCGCTGTTTATGGCGGCGCCAACAAGAACGGCGTGATGAAAGCCAATACCACGGTGACCATCACCGGCGGCACGGTGGGCACGGTGCCCACAGGCAGCGACCCCATCACGGATGTGGTCTTCGGCGGTGGCCTCGGTGAGCCCACGCTCGTGGAAGGCAATGTGGAAGTGAATATCGGAACCGAAGGTCAGGCCAGTGGCGGTGCTGTCGTGAACGGTCACGTCTATGGCGGCGGCGCTCTGGGTAGCGTGAATGCCAGCAAGCCTGCCAGCGACCTTGTTTTTGACGATACCAAATACACACACGTAAATCTATATAAGGGCCTCATCAAGGGTAATGTCTATGGTGGCGGCTTGGGCCAGCAGGCATCTGTGGAGCCTGTGAAGCCAGCTATCGCAGCCTATGTGGGCGGCGATGTGCAGGTGTTGCTAGACGGAGCCCAGCTGGAGTGCGCCTTCACGGGTTCGGGTGTTGACCTGAAGCCTCTGAAGGGTCAGATATTCGGCTGTAACAACCTGAACGGTACGCCGAAGGGTCATGTGAAAGTCTGGGTGAAGCGGACGGTAGGAACCGATAAGTCTTCTCCGGCAGCCCTGGCCAAGACGCGTGATGAGAGAGGCGGTACGGATCCTTATAGCTACGATGTGGCAGCCGTCTATGGCGGTGGTAACCAGGCCGACTATATCCCTGCTGATACGGAGTTAGACCCCAATGAAGAGGGACATGAAGAAGAGAACAGTACCAAGATCAACAACGCCAATGCCGAAGTGCTGATTGAGGGTTGCGACCTGACCAGCATCGAATATGTTTATGGCGGCGGTAATGCAGCTGCTGTGCCGGCTACCGATGTCACCATCCTCGGTACTTATATCATCGACTATGTGTTCGGCGGTGGTAACGGTAAGGGTACCGGCAACCCGGGCGCCAATATTGGTTCCTACGACAACGGTACCGAGGACTACGGCTCGGGTAAGGCTGTGACCAAGCTCGTCGGCGGATACATCATGCGTGTCTTTGGCGGTAGTAACACCAAGGGTAACGTGCGCGGCGGTACGACGGTGAGCATGCCGGACAAAGCCTCTTACGAATCAGATCACAGTTGTTGCGATGTCCGCGATATCAAGGAAATCTACGGTGCCGGTAACGAGGCAGAGCAGGATGGTGCTGTGACCATGATTGTGGGTTGTGTGGATAACATGGATTATGTCTATGGCGGTGCCCGCAATGCCCACGTGAAGGGTGGGGTAGATCTCGTCATCACCAGCGGCCACTTCAAGGGGGTATATGGTGGTAACGATATGAGCGGAACCATCCAAGGCCCCATTAAGCTGACCATCGAGGAGACGGGTTGTAAGCCCTTGGAAATCGACAACCTTTACTTGGGCGGCAACCAGGCAGCATACTCCATCTACGGATATAAGCAGACGGGCACAGATCCCGTCACTGGCGATCCCATTTTGGTAGCTAGAAGCAGTATGTCCGATGGCGTACCTGTGAACGCACCGGCAGAGGATCCGGCTGATCCTGATATTACTGAGCACCAGTTGTACCGCAATCCTGTCCTGAATATTGTCTCCTGTACGAGAATCGGAAAAGAAACTGGTGATGATCTGGGCGGTGCCTTCGGCGGCGGCTATGGTGCTGGTGCTACGATGTATGGTAATCCCACGGTGAACATCAATATGATACCTGGTGATTATGCCAATCTGATAGACCGCGATGGCAATGGAACTGCCGACGGCGATGCAACAGCCCTGGGTATCATCAGAAATGTCTATGGCGGAGGTGAACAGGCTAATGTGGAAGGTAATACCACCGTCAAGATCTGCACGGAGGAGACAGTCACCGTCCGTACCCACATGGGTGCTCCTGTAACCAATTCACCGACAGCTGTACAGGGTGCATTGATTACTGAGAATGTCTTCGGTGCCGGTAAGGGTTTGGCAGAGGATGTCACCTCAGCTCTGGTAACAGGCAACACCGCTGTCGAGATGGCGGGTGGTTCCGTCGGCAAGAGCGTTTATGGCGGCGGCCAGCTGTCGCAGGTGGGTGGCAATACCAGCATCATCGTGCGCGGCGGCGAGATAGGTGATTCTACAGGTGAGAATGCCGGCGAAACCTACGGCAATGTCTATGGTGGCGGTAAGGGTAACACCACGAATGTCCGCTCTGGTCTTGTCAAGGGCAATACCAACATCACCATTCGGAACACCATGGATGGGGATGTTGTCGTGTCCTCCCCCTCTATATACCATAATATATATGGTGGTGGCGCCCACGGTTCCGTGGGTACCTATACCTATGAAGCCGGCGATGCTGCTACCGCGGCTATCGCCAGCCATCCCGATGGCGACAACGGAACAGCAACCATCACCATCACGGGCGGTACCATTGGTGTCAATGGTAAGGAGAACGGTATGGTGTTCGGCTCTTCACGCGGTGATGTAGGGGCTCCGAGTTCCATCTACGACAAAGTGGCGTGGGTGTATAACACCAACGTAGAGATTGGCACCGCCGGTCAGGGCACGAACCATACGAGTCCGCACATCAAGGGCTCTGTCTATGGTGGCGGTGAGAACGGCCATGTCTATAACAATGCTTCTGTGGCGATTCATAGCGGTATGGTCGGTATAGCTGAAGATTCTCCCATTACCGATAATAATGGAACTCCAGAAGATCCTTCGGATGATATTATTTATACGGGTGCAGAATACCCCTATCGCGGTAATGTCTATGGTGCCGGTTGCGGTACGGACAAGTATTATTCCGATCCGACCGGGGTGCTCAATCCACAAGATGGTAATGGCGACACTTACAATCCCCTGAGCGGTGTTGTCCTCATGACAACCACGGTGCTGATAGACGGTGGTCATGTAGTCCGTGATGTATATGGCGGTGGCGCCATGGGTTCCGTGAAGGGTAGCCCCTCTGTCAAGGGTAGTTCCACAGTTACCATTGCAGGCAATGCTGAAATTGGTGCCGACGGCAGTGGCGGTGGTTCTGTGTTTGCCGCAGCCCGCGGTGATCACGCTGTACCCACGATGGCTACAGTGGGAACTTCGACCTTGAATATCAGTGGCGGTACTATCTGGATGGATGCTTATGGAGGTGGTCAGAACGGTGCTGTCGAGGGTGCCGTGACGGTCAATATGACGGGCGGCACGGTGAAGCACGACGTCTATGGCGGCGGTGCGTTGGCCAATACGAATACGGACAACTGGGATGCTGTGCATAGTAGGCTCAACTACAGCAGCGAAGAGGTCACCGGTCTGGAAGTCGGTACGTCTCCCGTAGATGCGTATTACACACGTTCCGGTGCCGGAACGGAGTTAGACCCCTATATCTACACCCCAGCTTCTGGCAAGGCTGCTGCAGCAACCTCCTATTATAGCATCTCGAAGGCTACTACCGTCAACCTGTCGGGTGGCACGATAGAGGGTAACCTCTATGGCGGCGGCTTGGGTCAGACTTCGCCAAGCAGTATTGCAGCCAATGTCTATGCTCCCGTGACAGTCAACGTGTCGGGCGAGGGTACGGCTACCAATGTGTTCGGTTGTAACAACATCAATGGTGCCCCGAGCACCAAGGCCGCAGTCAACATCACAGGCGGCACCGTTGTCAACAGTGCTTATGGCGGCGGTAACCTGGCAGCCTATACAGGCCTGACGTCCGTGTCGATGTCCGGCGGTACGGCCAACTATGTCTATGGCGGCGGTCTCGGTGCCTCGGCCATCGTTACGGGTGACACGCGAGTGGCTATCTCCGGTGGTACGGTTTCTCAGGATGTCTATGGCGGCGGCAGTCGGGCCGATGTCACAGGCAATGTCGATGTCACCGTCAGCGGCGGCACCATTACCCACGATGTCTATGGCGGCGGCGCATTGGCCAATACCAATACGGGCAACTGGAATAGTGGGACTGGCACTTGGAACGATACCAGTACTGGAACCTATTATGCCGAGGTGAAGCATGTCAAGAAGGACGTAACAGATGTCAGCCTTTACTATACCCGTTCAGGTAGTGGGCCTTATACATACACTGAGGCTACAGGAACGGCCGTTGAGAATATCAAATACTATAAGAAGCTTGATGGATTCTTGAATGTTGCGGCCAATGGCACGGCATACAAGACCACCTTATCGCTCACGGATGGTACTATCGGTAATGCCTACGGCGGCGGTCTGGGTAAGTTCACGGCTGATGGAAAATCCACTGGCGAAGGTGCTGTGGCAGCGATGGTTTATGGTGATGTCGCGGTTACCGTCAACGGTACGAAGTTTACGCAAGAGACTGAACGTGTAGATGGTAAGGCAATTCCCCTCACGGGACGTGTGTTTGGCGGTAACAATAAGAATGGAACGCCGAAGGGTAGTGTAACAGTTCGTGTTCTGCAAACCAAACGACTTGACGGAGGAAGTAACCATGTCAAGAACCAGTTTGAGATTCAGGGCGTCTATGGCGGAGGCAATATGTCTCATTACGTCCCTCAGACGTATGATTTAACCACAGAGTTCGGACAGAAGACTAAGGTCATTATCGAAGGTTGTAATGAGACGAGTATCGAGCGTGTCTATGGTGGTGGTAATGCATCCGATGTGCCATTCTCTGATGTGCTCATCGAGGGCTCGTTCCAGATAGGTTATGTCTTTGGTGGCGGTAATGGTGGTGATAAAATCAACAAAGGAACAGGTGCTGGTTGGGAAGAGCAACTTGGCGCAAACGTCTTGCCAGGCTATACCAACGTAGTGCTGCATGGCGGTACTATCGGTGATGCATTTGGCGGCAGTGACTCAAAAGGTGATGTTGGTGGCACAGATTTAGTGCAATCTGCCTCAGGCGAATGCGAATTAGTCATCAACAACATCTATGGCGCCAGTAAGGAAGCCGACTCCAATGGTGAATCTATTCTTAATTTGTCGGGTTGCGGCCGAGGTGAAGTCGATAAGGTCTTCGGCGGTTCTTATAATGCCAACGTTCGAGGAGGCGTAACCATCAACATTACCAGTGGTATCTATACTTCTGTCTATGGCGGTAATGACCGTCAGGGTAGCATTGGTGGTAATGTAACCATCAACGTGGAAGAGATAGACCAATGTAACCCCATCATCATCCAGAATCTGTTCGGTGGCGGTAGCCAGGCTGATTATCCTGGCCTAAATGCCAAGAAATATACAGGTCCCACACCTATACCAGAAGGAGCAAATCCTACAGATAATCCTAGTTATTATACGTCTGTCACCAGCGGCACCCTCACGCTGAACATCAAGGCAGCAACTCGAATAGACAGGGTCTTTGGTGGTTGCGACAATGCAAAAGCAACCGGTAATACAGTTGTCAATATCAACATGGTGAAAGGTAGCTTGGCAGGCAATGGTTTCACCATTCCCGCGAGTTATACGGGAGATCCTATACCCAATATTCACACCGGCAACGCATACGCCATCGTGTCAGGTCTCACGGTAGGAGTGTCTGACGTTGACGATTACTATACGAGAACAGGTACGGTCTATACCCAAGCATCTGGAAAGGCACAGGAAAATACAACCTATTTCCAACCATTGACTGGCATCAGCGTCATTGATGATGCTATCGGAACCATCGGTTCGGTGTATGGTGGCGGTAACCAAGGTGATGTCGATGGAAATACCACAGTGAATATCGGCACTTTACAGGATATTGCCTTCGAGAAAACACCTACACATCTGACACCAAAAGCAAAAGCCGACCCGTCTGATCCGGACAAGTATGATGTCCTCGGAGCTCACATTTATGGTAATGTCTTTGGTGGCGGAAATGAAGGTGATGTCACGGGTAACACCACCGTGAACATAGGTACCGCAGACTATTCTGGCACAGCTAACTTCGAAGGCATCTTTATCGATAAGAATACCAGTGGCAAAGGTGGTACTGTCTTTGGCGGCTGTAATCTGGCCGATGTGAAGGGCAATACCAACGTGAGGATGCAGGGCGGTGAGCTTGAATATGGAGTCTATGTCTTCAACGGTATCTTCGGTGGCGGTTATTCCGGTTCGGTAGGAACATTTACCAGAAGCACGGCCGCTGCTCACACAAACGTTAATGGCCATACGACTCACGATGGTTGTATTGGTAAACCTATTTCTTGCGCCGTGGGTACGGGTAAATGTACGGTGGTGGTCACCGGTGGTCAGATAGGCCCCGTCGATGTGGCAAAAGATGGTATGAACAGGTCGGAAGCGAACGGCGGCCCTATTCCGGAAGGATGGGTATGGGGCGGAGGCTGCGGCGTCATCGAGGATCCTGCCACTCACCCAGACACTCATTTCAAGACCTATGTGGGAAGCACCGATGTGACTATTGGCGGTACGGCCTTCATCCTGGAATCTGTCATCGGCGGCGGTGAGTTCGGACGCGTGCTGGGCAACACCCTCGTGAAGATTCAGGACCATTGTCAGATCGGTGTAGGTGATGGCGAGTGGGAAACCGTGGGTGGTGTTGATAGGCCCAAGCGCTATACCGATGGCTATGACTATGGCAGTGGCGCTACGACGAACAAGTTCATCGACCCGACCACCACGTTGGTCACCAATGAGAATGCATTAGCCGAATGTTCACACTTCCCGTATGGTAATGCCGGTGAATATCTGCCTTACGACCCGTACTATAAAAAGTATCCGGCGTATGTGAGCACGCATACAGACCTAGGTCCTGCCAGCACGGATGCTCCTACCGACGGTAAGACGTGGATAGGCTGCGTGTTCGGCGGCGGTTCTGGTTATATGCCTTACGAGAAGGCCGATGGCTCCGGCTACGACTGGCTTCGTTCGGCTGGTTGGGTAGAGGGCAATACCACTGTGCAGATTTCCGGCGGTCACATCCTCACCAACGTCTATGGCGGTAACGAATATACCGACGTCAAGGGTTCGGCTACGGTGACGATGACCGGTGGTACGCTTGGTGTGCCGCGTACACTGACGCAGATTCTTAACCATCCTCAGACCTGTTACCTCTTCGGTGGCGGTAAGGGTGACCAACGTACTCACTTCAATCAATGGACAGATGTGGGTAGCGTTGTGGTTGATGTCTCGGGTGGTATCATCTATGGTTCCGTCTTCGGCGGTGGCGAGGATGGTCACGTGATGGGTAATGCCAGTGTCACCATCAGGAAAGGCGACAATTTCACGATAGGCGGTACGACCTATACCAACGGTCCTATCATCGGCACCTGGGGCACCAGCTACGTGGATGGTAACGTCTTCGGCGGCGGCCGTGGCTTCAGCGGTGAGGCTTTGACGGCTGGTAATATCGGCGGCAATGTCAATGTGACCATCACCGGCGGCACCATGTTGGGCTCTGTCTATGGCGGTGGCCGACTGGGTTCTGTAGGCTATGAGCTTACGCCACCTACGGATCCGCTATACGGCGTTATGCAGGCTGGCGACAGTCATGGTCACGTCACCGTCGATATCAGCGATGCCACTGGCAAGACGGTGATTGGTAATAAGTACGAGTACCAGTATCTGACCTCAAACCTTGATCCTGGCGAATATGCTACTCCAGAAGCATTAGCTGCAGCCAGGAAGAATGAATTGTTGACGAGGTATCACATAGCAACTCCCGAATACACTTACACCTTAGCCAATAAAACAGGCGATTATGATCACTATATGATCAATCACACCCGAGGCGGCTGCGTCTATGGCGGCGGCATGGGTCGTCGTGAGCTGTTAGACGGAACGAAAAACACCGTCGTGGACTGGACGAAGTTAGGTAATGTGAAGAGCACCAAGGTGAACATTCATGGCACCAATGTCTGGATCAAGGGTAGCGTCTTTGGCGGTGGTGAGTTTGCAGCTGTGACCGGTAGCCATACGAGTGAAGACAGCAAGACCGTCGGCACAGAGACCATCATCGACGGCGGTGTCACCATTGGATCGGTGATTGGTAAGTACAATGATACCTATAATAGCTCGCTTGATACTGATAACCGTACTCAGACAGGTTCGAATGATGACAGTCGCTACACCTACGGCGGTGCCTACGGTGGCGGCTTCGGTACGGAAGTTGATGCCACCTTGTCCACTCCCATCAGTGAGATCAAAAACTTCGGTGCCCTCGTGTCGAGCAACACGAGCATCAAGCTACTGTCCGGCGCCGTGCGGTCTAGCCTCTACGGCGGCGGAAAGGTGGCCTGTGTGGCCGGTGACACGTATGTAACGGTCAGCGGTGGCACGGTGGGCGTGGGCCAGACACGTCAGAATGAGCATCCCTCTATGGGACCAGGTTATGTGCTGTTCGGCGGAATGCGTATGGGTAATGTCTATGGCGGAGGTCGCGGCAGTGTGAACAGCGTGGTCGCAGGTGTCGTCAAGGGTAACGCCAATGTTGCTATCAGTGGCGGCGAGATCTACCATAATGTCTATGGTGGTGGCGCACTGGGTTCCGTGGGTAACTTCGAGTTAACGACCACAGCGGCTCCTTACATCAACCTGCCTGTCAACTGGGCTGAAGGAACCGGCACGGCCAGGGTGACGATTACCGGCGGCACCTTCGGTACCAACGGTCACGACAGCGGTATGATTAACGGCTCTTCGCGAGGCGACATCAGTTCGAGGCAGCCAGCCTCCGTTGCTGTCAGCGACCCCTACGACCATCTGGCATGGGTGAAAAACACCGTAGTCACCATCGGCACTGCCGGCCAGGGCTTCGATGCCCCGCAACCCCAGATCAAGGGCTCCGTCTATGGCGGCGGTGAGAACGGTCACAACTACGGCGATGCAGAGGTGTATATCCACAGCGGTACCATCGGTGTGGTTGACACTCCAGGAGATACTTGGTCCAACCGAGGCAGTGTTTATGGCGCAGGTTGCGGTACGGACACATACTCCAAGCACTACGATGAAAGTTCTGGAACCTACATCAATTATACAGATGGTTATAACCACTACAACCCGATGGGTGGTCGCGTACAGGGCAATACCACGGTGTCCATCGATGGCGGTCATGTCCTGCGCAGCGTTTATGGCGCCGGCTCCATGGCCTCCGTAGATGGCAATGCTACCGTCTCCATCAGTGGCGGCCGCATCGGTACCGACGGTGAAAAGAACAACGACGGTGTCACCAACGGCGATGTCTTCGGCGGTCCTAAGGGAAGCCTGAAGATTGACCCGAATGATGCTCATGCGGAAGCCCATGTGGAGAATACCACGGTTACCATCAACTACCCCTCGACTCCACCCAGTGACGATGGCAGCACGACGCACGCCATTGTCGGATCCGTCTATGGCGGCGGTGAGGCCGGTGTCGCCCGAGGCAGCGTGACCGTCAATATGAGTCGTGGACTGGTGAAGAATAACCTCTATGGCGGCGGTGCACTGGCCAGCACGAACACCAACAACTGGAACGCCACTGCGGGCACTTGGGCCGATGGCAAGATTACCACGATCGACGGTAAGAGAGTGACGACGCACAAGACCACCGTCAATCTGACTGGTGGCCACATCATGAACGATGTCTATGGTGGTGCTTTGGGTCGCTTCGAAAAAGAAGCCTCTGGAGGCAGGCCTTATGAGGCCGCTATCGAGCCTAAGGTCTATGGCGACATCCTGGTGGAACTGAATAAAGGTGTGCCTACTACCGGTCAGAAGGGTTGTGTCGTAAAGAGAATCTTCGGCTGCAACGATATGGAGGGCACCCCTATGGGGCATGTGACAGTGCACGTTTATGCTACACAGAATGCAGCCACGAGCGATATCTCCACTAAGAATACCAAATACCCCAAGGTCAGCGGCTATTCGGTGACGAAATATTCTGGACTGACGGATCTGGCTACAAGGTATTCCGTAGATGTCTCTTCCTATATAATTACGCTAACAGGTGACGGTTCGTCAGAAGTAAAGGAGGCTGCACTTGCAAGCATGGAAGAGGCTGTTGCAGCTGCTGTATATGCGTCCTATGCTTCGACGTTAGGCGTTAACCTTACTGGCCTGACGGAACTTGAAGATCAGCGAGAAGCCATCTCTGAAGCGAAATATGATGTGGAAGCCGTCTATGGCGGGGGTGACCTGACTCCCTATGTGCCGGCTGATGCTTTGTCCTCGGATGAAGCCATCAAGGAAGGTGCCCGAACAGAAGTCATCATCGACGGTTGCGAACTCACCAGCATCAAGGAGCTCTATGGAAGTGGTAATGCCGCCTCGACTCCGGGCACCCTCGTTACCGTCTATGGAACCCATGAGATTGACGAGCTGTTCGGCGGCGGTAACGGTAAAGATAATTACGTGAAGCACGAAAAATACTACGAGAACTCTGGTGCAAACGTGGGTTACTACAACTACACTACCGTTTATAAATCTGGAGACCCTGGCTATACTGATGCTGCGACCAACGGTTCTGGTACACAGGGCGACCCGTACAAGGCCATTGAAAATTCGAATGCGTCCAGTAAGGACCTGCGAGTCAACAACTACTCATACGGTATAGGTCGGGCGGAAACAAATGTTTATGGTGGACGTATTCACAACGCGTATGGAGGTAGTAACAAGAATGGTAATATCCGCTCTATGGCCTTGTCTGTTTACGATGACATCAGTGATTGCCCACAGGAAATCGACAAGACATACGGTGCAGGAAAGGAAGCCGATATCGATGGCGAGATTCGTGTTCAGTTGTCGTGTGTGGACTATATGGCTCAACTCTTCGGAGGCGCTACAGATGCTGATGTGAATGCTGATGTGACCTTGACGGTGACCAACGGTACTTTCGACAAAGTGTTCGGCGGCAACGACCGAAGTGGAACGATTACCGGTTCCATCACCATCAATATCCAGGAGAATGGCTGTAGGCCTATTGTCATCGGTGAGTTGTATGGCGCCGGTAACTTGGCTCCGTACTCGGTCTATGGATATAATAACGACAAATCAGCTCGTACAAAGGCGCAGTACGAGGCAGCTGTTGCTAAGGCAGAAGAAGATTACAAGGCTGATGGACATCCTGATGCAACGAGAGAAGAACTGGATCAGGAACTGATGCGCTTGAACCTCTATGGATTCCCTAAGGACGATATCCATGTCAATGTCATCTCGGCCACGAAGATAGGAACCATCTATGGCGGTGGTCTCGGTGCTGCTGCTATTGTTATCGGCAATTCCAACGTCAACGTGAATATGGAACGAGGCAAGGTGGTTGCCAAGTATGCCAATAATGCTGACAATTCCATCAAGGACGCATTTACTGTCGGTGAGCACACAGATGATCGCAGTAATAAATATAAGGTATATAGTCATGAGGCTGGCGACGATGCCATTCTCGAAATCGGAACGATAGGTGATATCTTCGGCGGTGGTAATGCTTCAGACATCCTCGGCAACACGTCTGTGGAAATCGGCACTGGTGAGTGGTTCAATAAGGAAATCAGTGCTACAGAGACGATAAGTCGCAACGCGGCCTTCATCACCGGCAATGTGTATGGCGGCGGCAAGATGGGACACGTGGGTTACTTCACCACGAATGGAGCTGGTAAGCCCACCAGCTGTGCTGAGGGCACCGGCATCTGCACGGTGACGATCAGTAATGGCGATATCGGCCCGAACGACATGAATATGTGGCATCTGGATGGCACAGGTAATGTTCCCGCAGATGACAATCCTGATAATAAGGGCCACGTGTTCGGCGGCGGTCAGGGTAATTCAGAACTACCAGCTGACGATAACTCTGCCTTCGTGGATAGCACCTTAGTCATCATCAACGGCACGGCCTGGGTGAAAGGTTCCGTGTTCGGCGGTGGTGAGAATGGTCATGTGCTGCACAATGCCGGCGTGAGAATTGGCGGCGACTGCCAGATCGGTAACGGACACATCCTGCTGACGGACGAAAACGGCTACATCACGCTCAATAGAGGCGTGAACCGTCGTTATACCGCTGCCGAATGGGCGGCTGGTCATTTGACGGCAACAGCCGATGACTTCTCTGATGCAGACGTACGAGCTGCGGTCAATGCCCGCTTTGCCAACTCTCTGCCCGAATGTGACAGCTGGCTGTATGGTAAGAAGATTGTCGATAATCAGATAGTGGAAACTGGAGAGTGCCATCCCTACGACAAGTTTGCCAAGGGCGCAGGAACCGAAGAAGAATTAGGGCAATATACAGGTGGAACCACTTCTACTGAGGGCGGACGGCGCGTGGGCTCCAACGGACAGGCCTTCAACGGATCTGTCTATGGTGGCGGTTCCGGTTTCTTCCCGTATTCTGCCGGCAACTGGAACCCGAAGGCCGGACAGGTGGAAGGCAACACATGGGTAGAGGTCACCGGCGGACATATCCTGACCAGCCTCTATGGCGGTAATGAGATGTCCTCCATGCTGGGCGACGCCCACGTGAAGATGACCGGCGGCACCGTGGGTGTGCCGCGTACGTTGGAGGAGATTGCTGCTCACCCCGTCACCTGCTACATCTTTGGCGGAGGTAAGGGTGAGGAACGTACCTTCCTGGACAACAACACCGATGTGCGGAATACCTTTGTCACCGTCTCCGGCGGCTGGGTCTATGGTTCTGTGTTCGGCGGTGCTGAGGACGGTCACGTGCTGGGCAACACCAAGGTGATCATCAACGGCACAGCCCCGACGAGCTCTACCACCTATGCTCAGCTGATAGCGGGTGACGCCCTCAAGATTGGTACTTGGGGCACCTCCTACGTGGATGGTAACATCTTCGGCGGTGGTCGTGGCTTCGATGGCCACAACTCCTATTCCGGCAACGTCAGCGGCAATGCTACGATCAATGTCACGGGCGGTGAGATGCTCGGCTCCATCTATGGTGGCGGTCGTCTGGGTTCCGTGGGCTATAATTCCAGCAGTACGATGCAGGCGGGCGATGACCACGGCAACATCACCGTCGATATCAGCGGCTCGCCGGTCATCGGCAATACGCATGAGTATGTCTATTGGAGAGACGGTGAAAGTCCTGACTTAAGCAATTGTCCAATTACTCCCTTCGATGATTGGACATCCTTCACGGAGAAGCAGGCAGAAGGCGAAGACGGCAACATCACCACAACCGTATCCACACGCTACAAACGCCTCTACCACACCAAGGGCGGCAACGTCTTTGGCGGTAGCATGGGTAGAATTGAAAAGATCAGCGGCAAACTCAACCCCATCTGGGGTAAGTTGGGCCACAGCAAATCGTCCACAGTGACCGTCAGCGGCACCCCCATCATCCGAAGCACCGTCTATGGCGGTAGCGAGATGGGACAGGTGGAAGGCAACGCCACGGTCACCGTCAGGGTCGGCACCGCGGGGAGCGGGGAAAAGAAGACTATCTGGGGGGTGGCCGTAACCCCAAAAAACTTCGGCTGCATCTATGGCGGCGGCTACGGTAGCGAAGCTTCGTTGACGGAAACGA
>JAEEGL014188786.1_pt1 | contig 28526 bp, 30 predicted proteins | sample 9134231 | NCBI WGS metagenome assembly JAEEGL01 (sample SAMN16246548, study PRJNA631951) | gut metagenome | biome: gut microbiome; feature: rumen; material: fiber-attached | host: Bos | place: Iran: Karaj | collected 2018-10
AATCGCCATTGACCTCAATAAACGCCCCGTTGAAGGCGTGAATGGCGATGCTTCTAAGGAAGACATATTAAAGGTACTGGCAAAGTACGGTATTGAGAACAATAAGGTAACCCTTTGGGGTACAGGAACACCGCTCCGTGAATTCCTGTGGAGTGAAGATATGGCTGATGCATCAGTTCATGTACTACTGAATGTTGATTTCAAAGATGTCATTGGCATTGAGAAATACAGTTCTGTACATTATGGAGCTAGTACGGATGGCGCAGTGGATAGAAACCATAGCGCAGGTCGTGGAGGAGCCATTCCCAGCCTCGGCGAAATACGTAACTGCCACATCAATGTGGGTACCGGCAAGGAACTCACCATCCGTGAGCTCTCCCAGCTCGTTGTCAAGGCCGTGGGCTTTGATGGCGAAGTAGCCTTTGATGCCAGCAAGCCCGATGGCACTATGCGCAAGCTTATTGATGTGTCGAAACTTCACTCGCTCGGCTGGACTCACAAGGTTGAGATAGATGATGGAGTTGTTAGGCTTTATGAATGGTATAAAGACAGTTTTAAATAACAGTTCTGTAATGTTCAATTTAGAAAAATTCATTAGTGATTGTGTGACCTTTCGTCCTGTCAGTATGTTTGCCGCAGATATAGAGGCAAACAAGGAGAAACTGATAGAGGAGATAAAAGGTAAGAAGGTATGCGTAATTGGTGGAGCTGGAAGTATTGGGTCTAGCTTCATCAAAGCAGTGTTGCGCTTTGAACCAAAGAGTGTGGTCGTAGTTGATCTCAACGAGAACGGTTTGGCAGAATTGGTACGAGATGTTCGCAGTACCAACGGACTATACGTGCCAGATGAGTTCCGTTGCTACACGCTGAACTTTGCTGATCCTATCTTTGAGCGTATTTTCCGTGAAGAGAAGGGATTTGATATCGTAGCTAACTTCTCTGCGCACAAACATGTGCGTAGTGAAAAAGACCGCTATAGTGTTCAGGCGCTCATTGAAAACAACGACATCAAGGCAAAGAAACTGATGGACTTGCTGACGGTCTATCCACCCAAGCACTTCTTCTGTGTTTCTACTGACAAGGCTGCCAATCCCGTGAATATCATGGGTGCCAGCAAGCGCATTATGGAAGATTTGGTGATGGCTTACAATAAATATTTTAAGGTTACAACAGCTCGCTTTGCGAATGTAGCATTCTCGAATGGTTCGCTTCCTGATGGCTGGATTCACCGTCTACAGAAAAAGCAGCCGTTAGCTGCTCCGAGTGACGTGAAGCGTTACTTTGTAAGTCCAGAGGAATCTGGCCAGATTTGTATGCTGGCCTGTATCCTTGGCAAAGGTGGTGAAGTATTCTTCCCGAAGTTGGGTGAAGATCAGATGCTGACGTTCTCTTCCATCTGCGATGACTTTGTGAAGGCCGAAGGCTTCGAGAAAGATGAGTGCTCTTCAGATGCCGAGGCCAAAATGAAGGCAGCAGCCTTAGATTCTTCACTCTTCACTCTTCACTCTTCACTTGTGAAGTATCCTGTAAGGTACTTCTCGTCTGATACTACAGGAGAGAAGGCTTACGAGGAGTTCTATGTGCCAGGTGAGAAGATAGACATGCAGCGCTTCGCTGCCCTAGGTGTGGTCTGCCAGACCACTCGCCATGAAATGGCTGAGGTGAATGGCTTCTTCGACAAGCTGGAAGGCATCTTCCAGAAAGAGGACTTCACCAAGGCACAGGTGGTTGAGGCGATTAAGGAGTTCATACCTAATTTTGAACATGTTGAAAAAGGAAAGAACTTAGACCAAAAGATGTAATTACACCAAATACATACAGTGCCGAATATAGCTCACAATTATATTATCTTGAAATGCATATTCCCGAAACATATCGTAGTTTCATTCAGAAGTCTTCAGGTTATATTTTCTTTAACCTTATAGAAAAACTAGCCCCATTTATCCTTCTACCTATTATTATTCGTAAGGTCTCGGTGGAGGGATATGGTCAGTATTCTTTTTTTCTTACTCTTGAAAGTATTCTTTTACCATTATTCTCACTTAACTTAAGTAATTGTATTTATAGGGAGTATTACAAGCGGAGCGAAGATTTATCCAAATATATAAGTAATCTTTGTTATGGTTATTTGTTGCTTGATTTTGCAATGATAGGGCCATATGTTATATTGGTGTTGATTTTTAACAAAAGCCTTGGATTAACATATCAGATTTGTTTGTGTTTGTTCTTGACCTCTAATTTGATTGCTTTTTCAGCGATATTGGCAATGCTATATAGATTAAAACAAAAGGTTAAGAATTATGGTTTATGGCAGATTTTCTATTCTGTATTTATGTTGTCAATGTTGTTGGCTTCAGTATATATCGCTGGTACATATGAAAGTTTAGTCCATTTCCGTTTGATAGCTCTTTTGGTAATCTCAGGAATAGTTTTTGTTGTACTTCAAAGGAACAATCTTCTTGGAGGGAAATTTGAAAAGGGCTTGCTTATTTATATGCTTAAGTATTCACTTCCAACAGTTGTATACTCTCTTGCTGGTTTTGCATTTTCCTTTTCAGATCGTTTTTTTATAAAGTCGATGATGGGCGCAGAGGCATTGGGTATTTATTCAGGTATTTATCAATTAAGTGCTGCAATTTTAATTCTTGTTACTGCAATTAATTCTGCGTGGATGCCTTGGATGTTCGATAAATTATCCACCGAAACTTATGAAAAGAAAGTGGAGGTGGTTAAGGTGTCATATTTTATGATAATCGCTCTATTTATTATAGGTGTTCTTTGGGGACTTGCAATCCCATTCTTGTCAAAGTTCATGTTGACTGAAGCATATTATGATTATCTTTCAATGGCATGGTTTTTTATTTTTGCATTTGTTTTTCATGGAGTTTATTCTGTCGTTTCTCCCTACACCTATTATGTGGGAAAAACAAAAGCAAATGCTCGTATTGGTTTTATAAGTGCAGGTTTTAATATTGCTCTCAATTTTATATTAATTCCTATGATTGGAATAGAAGGTCCAGCAGTTTCTTTATTGATAACATGGATATTACAGTCAGTAATGTTCATATACTACGGGCAGAAATATTACCCGATGCCGTGGCTTTTAAAGAATAATTTAAATTAACAATATAAATAAAAAAATATGTTAAGAAAGGTATACCGACTAATCCTTTTTTTGCCTGACAAACTAAAAAAAAATTACTATATATGGAGAGTAAGACTGTCAGTAAAAGAATGCGGTAAGAGTTTATTTGTTAGTCATAAATGCTCTTTTGGCGCAAAGACAATAATTGGAAATTATTGCAGTTTTAATGGAATGAATAGTGTTGGAGGAGGGAGAGTGACAATTGGCAACTACTTCCATTCAGGTATAGAGTGTATGTTGATAACAGGTAATCATAACTATGAAGGTGAGATGATTCCCTATGATGATACATTTGTTTATAAGGAGATCACGATAGGAGATTGTGTGTGGTTTGGGAACCGTGTAATTGTAGTAGGTAATGTCAATATTGGTGAAGGTGCTATTGTCGCAGCAGGATCTGTCGTTGTTAAAGATGTTCCTCCCCTCGCCATCGTAGGGGGTAACCCAGCTAGAATTATTAAATATCGTGATTCAGAGCACTATTATCGTTTAAAGGCAGAAGGAAAGTGTAAACAGTGAATATTTAGATAACAATGAATATTTTTATAATTGCCACATCGCATCATATGATGCAAGTGAAGGAAGCTATTAAAAAATATAAGATCAATTTAGAGGATATTCTTCTTATCATTATGCATTTACGTAATGAAAAGCCGTCAATTGATATGGTGCCTGAATGCATGAGATATGAAACTTTTAATATTTGGACGGTAAAAGATGTTTTAAAGAATAGAAAGGATTATCAAAAATATGCAGACTTCCTAAAACAATTGAAACATCAATACGATAGTTTTGACTTATACTCCAATTATTATTCAACAGACTTTGTTTTAGTAGCAAGTTCAATTCTTCAGCCCCGTAGGATTTTTGTTATGGATGAGGGCGCTGCTTCTATTGGAGTTGTGGTAAAAAGACGACATGATAAACGTCATTATTTCAAGTGTCTAATTAAATCATTATTGTATACTAGAAGAATAGAGATTCCAAAGAAAATTTGTTATTTTTCCCAATATGCACTTGATATTGATGAGCCAGACACTTTAGAACAATATATATATGATAAAGTCAATAATGAGATTACGATAGATTATAAGTATGCTATTATTTTGGGCCAACCTTTGAGCGAAACTGGGCTTATAGAAGAGAATTACTACCTTAACTTGCTTTTAAATGTAAAAGCAAAATTGGAACTTAAAAATATAACAAGAATTGATTATTACGCTCATCGTAGAGAGAGTCCTCTAAAATTGGAACGAATAAATAAAAATGGTTTGGTTATTCATGATAATAAAGCTCCATTTGAATCGATTTTTCCATCATTAAAACCTTGCCCTACTCATATATATAGTTTTTCTTCACCAATACTTGATACTTTGTCAAAGAAATTTATGAAGATTCCAGAGTTTTATGTTATTAAAATACCCCAAGAACATTTTCTTAACAACAATTATGAAATAAGTAATGAAGTGTATAATGTATATAAGAAGAATCCACGATTGATAGTAATCACTATTCATACGATGGGTAACGTGTGAACATTATTACCCTTTCATAATCGATTCGGTTATCAGGTTTTTGTGTAATTATTTTCTATATATTTAATTCAATACGATATATGTTTAAGAAAACTATTGATTTTATTAAGGAACTGTATGGAAAAGACGACTTTGTACCTCTGGCTGTTCCCGTTTTTGTGGGCAATGAGAAGAAGTACTTGAACGAGTGTATTGACACTACATTCGTTAGCTCTGTAGGTAAGTTTGTAGACCGTTTTGAAAATGATATGGCTGCCTACACAGGCGCAAAGCGTGCTGTAGTGTGTGTGAGCGGAACTAATGCACTCCACATGAGTCTGATGCTGGTTGGTGTAAAGCGTGATGATGAAGTGCTGACACAGGCTCTTACTTTCATTGCCACCTGTAACGCATTGAGCTATATTGGTGCTCATCCTGTTTTTATTGACGTTGATAAAAGTACAATGGGTCTTTCACCTGATGCCATGAAGGAGTGGCTTCTGAATAATGCAGAAGTTCGCATGAACACCCGCATCAATGAACTCAATAAGAGCCATGACTTTGCTTATCAAGAAGATGAGTATGCCTGCTACAACAAGAATACGGGTCGCAGAATCAAGGCTTGTGTGCCCATGCACACCTTTGGTCATCCTGTACGTATTGCAGAGATTGCAGCACTCTGCAAAGAGTGGCATATTGAATTGGTGGAGGATGCTGCAGAGAGTATTGGCTCTAAATATAAAGGCCAGCATACCGGTACGTTTGGTAAAGTTGGTGCCATCAGTTTCAATGGTAACAAGACTATCACAACCGGTGGTGGTGGCATGATGCTCTTCAACGATGAAGAGATGGGGGTATACGCTAAGCATATTACCACTCAGGCTAAGATACCCCATCGTTGGGAGTTCCGCCACGATCATATTGGCTACAACTACCGTATGCCAAATATCAATGCTGCTTTGGGCTGTGCCCAGTTGGAGAATCTTGATGCTTATGTTGCTGATAAACGTGCTACTGCAGCTGCATATGCTGAGTACTTCAAAAATGTGGATGGTATCGAGTTTTTCACTGAACCTGAGAACAGCTTCTCAAACTATTGGCTCAATGTTGTTATCCTTCCTGACCATGACAAGCAGTTGGAGTTCTTGCAGGAAACCAATGATAATGGTGTAATGACTCGTCCTATCTGGGAACTTATGAACAGACTCCCCATGTTTGAGAATTGCGAGAATGACGGTTTGGAGAACACTATCTTCTTTGCAGACCGTGTGGTGAATATTCCAAGTAGTGTAAGATGTTTATAAATTAAGAAGAATAATTCTATGAAACATTTAATTATTATTGGGGCAGGTGGAATGGGAAAGGATATTTTTTCTCTGGCCACCGAATGTAACGGATACTTATCCGAATACGATATTAAAGGTTTTTTGGATTATCCAAATCCAGATTGGGATAGCGAAAAATTCGCGCCTATCCTTGGCATAGAGGATGATTATGTAATACAAGAAGATGATGTATTTACCTGTTCAATAGGAGATATATCACTAAAGAAAAAAATTATTGATAAAATTGTTTCAAAAGGTGGCCGTTTTATCAATCTAATCCACCCAAATGTAATTATCAGACGAGGTGCAGTTATTGGTAACGGTTGTATATTGGATAATGGCGTAACACTCGGATCAGATAGTGTGGTTGGGGATTTTTGCCTTATACAAGGATATACTGCAATTGGCCATGATGCTAGAGTCGGGAACTTCTGTCGATTTGATAATCATGTAATATTGGTTGGAGGTGTAATAGTCCACGATGAAGTTTGTATACATACAAGTTCGATGATAAGCCATAATGTTGAAGTTGGTAGTCGCAGTACAGTGGCGGCATTAAGTTTTGTCATTAAATCTGTGGATGAAGATTGTTCTGTTTTCGGGAATCCTGCAAAAAAATTACCATCATTAGCAAAAAATTAAAGCGTTATGAAAATTGAAATACAAAAATGGCTTGTTGATTGGTTCAGCAAGAATTCCTCTACTAGTGAGGAAGAAGTGTTGTCACATCTTAATGATAACTATTTTGAGTTAGGGTACGTCGATTCATTCGGCTTTCTCTCTATGATTGTTGATATTCAAGAGAAGTACGAAGTTGAACTGAATAATGATGACTTTACTGGCCAAGGATTCAGTACTATAAATGGTCTATCAGAATTGATTGCCAATAAGATATCTTAAGCAGTGTATGAAAAGGTATATAATCGACAAGCTGACACAGTCTAATTTTGATGATGTATTTGTGAAGGACGCTCTCAATGGCAAGGAGTATTCTTATAATACATTCTTCGGAAGATGTCTTACTTTAGCTTCACTTATAAAAGAGAAAGCTTATGGTAAAAATCATCTTGTTTTACTGATGGATAATAGCATTGAGTTGATGAGTTGCTATTTTGCATCAATTATACTTGGGAGAATAGCGACAGCTATAGATCCTTTGAAAGGCGAAGACGAAGTAATGTCTATTATGGACGAGATAGAAGATAGTTTCATTATTGTTGATAAAGTTGGAGGTTCAAAGATTGCAAAAGCAGATTTTGTTTTTTCTTCTTCTGATTTTGATAAGTTATCTCCCATGTCAGATGATGTAAAACAGCAGATAACATATATTTTTGAGGGAATAGATTTTAAGAAAGATTATTTGCTTACATTCACTTCTGGTACATCAGGAAAAACGAAAGGTGTACGTCATTCATTAAATAATCTATTTTCTACAGCAGTAGCATTTAATAAAGAATTTGGAGTTGATTGTGAGAACACCTTCGCCCATGTCATGCCAATGACATATATGGCAGGCATACTTAATTCAATCTTTCAACCTTTTGTTGCAGGATCAAGTATCGTTGTTCTAGGCAGATTCTCCCCAATGAAAGCATTCACATTTTGGCAAGATGTTGAGAAGTATAAGATTAATACGTTTTGGTTGTCACCAAGTATGTTGACGATTTTGCTGAAAGTAGCCAAACATGAGGTAGGGCAGAAATATTGTAAGGAACATAAGACTCTCTTCTTTATTGGTACGGCACCATTACATCAGAGTACGAGGGTTGAGTTTGAGGTTAAGTACCCGGTAAAACTCTATGCAAGCTATGGCTTGTCGGAAACATTATTCTTATCCACAGAGACACCAGAAACTTTGGCATTGGGTGGTGGTAATGTTGGGAAACTTTTGGATGGCGTAAGTTGCCGATTCGATAATGATGGAGAATTATTAGTTGATGTACCTTGGATGTATCTAGGATACACAAACGAACGCACAGAGAACTTTTTTGATGGTACATCATATAAGACAGGAGACCTAGCAAAGATTGAGAACAACATTCTCTCTATAGTTGGAAGAAAAAAGGATTTGATTATTAAAGGGGGAATGAATCTTAGCCCAGCACTGATTGAAAAAGTCGTTTCTGAAATTGAAGGTATTGACGAATGTGCTGCTTTTGGAGCCTTGAACTCGCAGAAAGAGGAAAGCGTCATATTAGCATATAGTTTGCTAAAAGGATTAAATGAATTAAACATTGAAGAAATTATACATAAATCAGTGCTGGGGGCTTTAGGTAAAAACTATATGATAGACAAGTTCTATAATGTTGTTTCAATCCCGAAGAATATAAATGGCAAGATAGATAAAATAGTTTTAAAAGCTAAATGGCTCGAAGAAAATGCTGATAAAGTTTGATCATCTTACATACGTTGTGAGTAAACAAGATTATGCAAAGGCTCATGGCATGTTAAATGGCAAAGGGTATAAACTGATGTTTGCAGAAAAAGATCTCGTAAATATATCCCCAAAGAAACCATTTCTGAGATATCCAACGGCTACACATGACTTGTATTATTACGAATCTACTGCTGGCGTGCCAATCGAAGTGGTATCTTATGATAGGGTTTATCACAGCCAAAGTTCAATTATTTATAATTTTGAAGAAAATGAATTAATTATCCCAGCTACAGATATAAATCTTGTAATGGGGTGCCTAAATTCTATAGGGGCAAAACAATTAGATGATGAAAGAGTAAGTCTTTCTGGACTATTGGATAGAAAAATAATAGTGGCTACAATTGTTCCAAAGCATGAAACGGATGTTTATCTTGATTCTGAGGGATTTAGATGTCCGACTGTAATAGTCGATTCTTATGAAAAAATACACAATGCAGTATGTCTTTCTGGGGGAGAATGTTCATCAGTTGAAGGTTTGAAGGTAAATGGTCGCAATTTGAGAATATTCTTTGTGTCCGTTGGGGGGGTAGTTCTTGAATTAATTTCATCAAAATGATTATGAAAATAATAGATTTGTCATATATAATAGAAAACGGAATGCCGACATGTGGTACTCCGTGGCATGAAAGAGTGAATATAAAGCATCTAGGCTTCCTTGATGAAGTGGGACGTAATACCCATGCTCTGATAATGGGGAGTCATACAGGAACGCATATGGATGCCCCCTTCCACTTTATTGATGGAGGTAGGACGATTGAATATACACCACTTGATGTTGTATGTGGTGAGATTCAGATAGTTGATTTTACTCATATTGGTCCGAATGGCATTGTTAAATACGACGATGTGAAGGATTTGAAAGTAACAGAGAGAATGCTGTTCCGTTTTGATTGGTTCAAGACATGGAAAACGCCTGAATTTTATAAGAGTTTTCCGTATTTTGACGAGGAAGCAGTTGACTATCTGATAAAAGGCGGCATCAAGTTGATGGCAATGGATACTCCATCACCAGACTATGGCGGGAACATTCAATCAAAAGAGGATTCTCCGAATCATAAAACCCTCTTAATGAAAGATGTTGTTATAGTGGAGTATCTTACCAATACTGATCAACTCGATTTGACAAAGAAACATAGAATTATTGCATTGCCTTTGAAGTTTAAGGGATGTGACGGCTCTCCTTCGAGAGTTATAATGGAAGAATATTAATCAAGAAAGTTCATTTGTATGAAGACTCAAATAATGGACGTAACACTGAGAGACGGCAGTTACGCAATCAATTTTCAGTTTTCTGAACATGATACAAGGAAAATAGGAAGAGTACTGGAACAGTCTGGAATACCTTTTGTTGAGATAGGCCACGGTCAAGGATTAAATGCTAGCAACTACAAGAATGGTATTGCTCTTTGTACCGATGAGGAGTATTTGGCTTCTGCCCAAGAGGCATATCAGTCTTGTAAATATGGTATGTTCTGCATTCCTGGCTTAGCCAGATTGGAAGACTTGGATTTGTTGAGGAAATATGGAGCTTCTTTTGTACGTATTGGTAGCAATGTTGACAAGGTTGAAACAACGGAACCTTATATTAAACATGCCAAAGATTTGGGCTTGATAGTTGCCGCCAATTACATGAAATCTTATACCGCAACGGAAGAAGAGTTCGAGGCTTGTGTAAAGAAATCAATGAGTTATGGCGTTGATTACGTATATATTGTTGATTCAGCAGGTTGTATGTTGCCAGAAGATATTAAGAAATATTATGATGTAGTCAAAAGGATTAATGGCCCCAAAGTAGGATTCCATGGTCATAATAATCTTGGTTTAGCAAACTCTAACAGCTTGTATGCTGCAGAAATAGGCTTTGATTTGATAGACTGCTCTCTCCAAGGCTTGGGTCGTGGTGCAGGTAACGCATCTACTGAATTACTTGTGGCTCTTTTGGAGATGAAGTATGGCGTTGATATCTATGATGAGAAGAAACTTGTTCAGTTTGGTGAAGAGTATGTTAATCCGTTAGTAAGGAATTCTGGTCTATATGGTTTGGATATATATTGTGGTATAGCAGGTTTTCATAGTAGTTATATGAAGTACATACACCGCTATGCTGCTAAGTATTCCGTGAATCCATACGATTTGATTGTTGAGTACTGTAAGTATGATAAGATTAACATGAATAAGGTGAAACTGGAAGAAATAGCCAAGTCATTGCCAAGAAACTTTGATATCAATCTGTCTAAGTATGGATTTGGTAGATATATTGGTGATGAACAATCTGATAATAAATAAAGATGGGAAATAAGCATGTAATAATTATAGCAGAAGCTGGCGTTAATCATAACGGTAGTATGGCAATGGCCAAACAGCTTATCGATACTGCTAAGATTTGCGGTGTTGATTATGTGAAATTCCAGACCTCAAAGGGACCTCAATATGTAACTTCTAAATTTGCACAAATGGCAGAGTACCAAAAACAAAATGTGGGTACTGATGAAAGTCAATTGGACATGCTTAGGAAGATTGTGCTTAAGATGGAAGATTTTGAAGACTTAAATAATTATTGCAAGAGTAAAACGATTAATTTTTTGTCAACGCCTTTTGATCTTTTCTCTGTGAAGTACTTAGCAGACTTAGGGATGGATTATATGAAGATACCTTCTGGCGAGATAACAAACCTACCATATCTTAGACTTGTTGCGCAAATGGGGCTGCCTGTTATTATGTCCACAGGGATGTGCACTCTCGGGGATATTGAGGCTGCAATGGAAGTTCTGACAAAGAATGGAATTGATGATAATGATATATCACTTCTTCATTGTAACACTGAGTATCCTACACCCTTCGCTGATGTTAATTTGAGAGCAATGGAAACACTTAAACAATGCTTTGGTGTTAGAATAGGCTATTCTGACCATACAAAAGGAATAGAAGTTCCAATAGCAGCAGTGGCAATGGGTGCTGAAATAATAGAAAAACACTTTACACTTGATAGAACCCTGCCAGGACCAGATCACGTGGCTTCACTAGAACCGAATGAGTTGAAGGCTATGGTGGATGCCATTCGCAATATTGAAATGTCGTTAGGTTCCGGATTAAAGAAGGTTTCTTCATCCGAACAAAAGAACATTGCTATTGCACGGAAGAGTATTGTTGCTGCATGTAATATAAAGGCAGGGGAAGCTTTCTCTAATATAAATATAACAACAAAACGCCCAGGCAATGGCATAAATCCAATGAGATGGGATGAGGTTATAGGAAAAACTGCCAAACGCGATTTTGTAGAGGACGAACTTATTGAATTATGAGAAAAATTTGCTTTTTTACTGGAACACGAGCTGAATATGGCTTGATGAGTCGGCTAATGCGTAAAGTGGCCGATTCGCCCGACTGTATAATTCAGATTGTAGCAACAAATATGCACTTAAGCCCAGAATTTGGTTTAACATATAAAGAAATAGAAGCTGACGGATTCAAAATTGATAAGAAGGTCGAAATGATGCTTTCCTCTGATACTGCGAATGGAACCGTAAAATCTATGGGGTTAGCAAACATAGGGTTTGCCGATGCCTTAGAAGATTTAAGACCTGATTTGGCAGTCATTCTTGGAGACCGTTATGAAATGTTATGTGCTGCACAGTCATGTTTAATATACCATGTGCCAGTTGCACACCTTTATGGTGGAGATATTACAGAAGGTGCTTATGATGATGCAATACGACACGCGATAACTAAGTTGAGCCATTTGCATTTTACGTCTACAGAAGATTATCGTAGGAGGGTTATTCAGATGGGTGAACAACCTGAACGTGTTTTTTGGGTAGGAACGCTTGGTGCTGACAATATTGCCAACGAATCAGTGATGTCGTTAAGTGAACTGGAACATAGCATTGGTTTTTCCTTGGGTGAAAAATATCTTTTAGTAACATTCCATCCTGTAACGATGGAAAACCATACGGCAGAGGGCCAATGTCGTGATTTATTGAAAGTCCTGTCTGAAGTGAATGACAATTATAAGCTACTATTTACATTGCCTAATAGTGATACGGATGGTAGAATTATTATTCAGTTAATTAAAGAATTTGTGGAATGTGATAGGGAAAGACGATTTTCGATTTCTAGCCTTGGAAAAAAACGCTATTATTCTGCGTTGAAATATTCAACAGTGGTAGTTGGGAATAGCAGTAGCGGCTTATCTGAGGCACCTTCTTTCCATATTCCTACGTTAAATATCGGTGACAGACAGAAGGGAAGGGCACGAGGAGATAGCGTAATAGATGCCCCGGCTACATATGAGGGCATAAAAAAGGGGTTGTCAAAAGCATTGTCTCCTGATTTTATTTCTTTTGCAAAAAACACATCAAATCCATTCGAGAAGGAAGGGACCCTTGAAGCAATATTTGATGCAATAAAAACCTATCCATTGGAGAATTTGAAACAAAAACATTTTTACGATATACAATGAAAATTCTGACAATTATTCCTGCTAGAGGTGGAAGTAAAGGTATTCCACATAAGAATATCAAGCTCCTCAATGGCAAACCGCTGATTTGCTATACCATTGATTGCGCTCGTGCAATTTGTGATGATGATGATATTTGCGTATCAACTGATGACCCTGAAATCATCAAATGTGTTGAGGAATATGGTTTGAAAGTTCCTTTCGTTCGTCCAGCAGAATTGGCATCAGACACAGCTGGAACATACGAGGTACTTTTACATGCCATGGATTTCTATGAGAAACGAGATCGCCACTATGATGTTGTCTTGTTGCTTCAGAATACCTCACCATTTCGAACCTCTACTCATATTAAAGAAGCTCTGAGCCTTTACCGTTCAGATATTGATATGGTGGTATCTGTTAAAGAGTGCTCTGCAAATCCTTATTATTGTGTTTTTGAGGATAACGAAGATGGTTTTCTGAACATTAGTAAGGGTGATGGAAAAATAACTCGAAGACAAGATGCTCCCAAAGTATATGAATACAATGGCGCTATTTATGTTATCAATCCTGATTCATTGAAACGGATGCCATTGGGTAAATTCACTAAACGAGTGAAATATGTCATGGATGATATGCATTCTGTTGATTTGGATAACATGATTGATTGGAAGTTTGCAGAAATGATAATTAAGGAAAAACTTATATGATAGAAAGTAATCATATTATTAGACAGGATGTAACATTGTTGGAGGCTTTAGCTCACATTAATTCCTTATATCCAGACCCTTTAGTCCTCTTTGTCGTAGATGAAGAGAATAGAATGGTGGGGACTCTTACTGATGGCGACTCTCGAAGGGCTTTGATAGCAGGGGCTTCTGTTAACGATAAGGCTGAGAAAATAATCCATCGCAATTTTAATTATATGCGAACTGATGATGTCAATAATGTGCAGGAGATACGTCGTCAAAAGGAGATATTGATGAAACTGGTGCCTATCCTTGATGATGAGAAGCATATAGTGGATATTATCAATCTGGAGATGTTTAAGACTCGACTCCCTGTAGATGCTGTGATGATGGCGGGTGGTAAAGGAGAACGTTTGCGCCCTTTAACAGAAAAGAGTCCCAAACCCCTATTACTCGTAGGTAATAAAGCTATTATTGATCATAATGTAGACAGACTAATTAATTATGGCGTTCAGCATATTTCAGTTACTGTCAATTATTTGAAAGAACAGATAGAAGATCATTACCAGGAACCTCGCAATGGCATCAAGATTCAGACTGTTCGTGAGCCAAAGTTCTTGGGAACTATTGGTAGCATCAAGTTTGTACCTACATTCTATAATGATACTGTCTTGGTGATGAATAGCGATGTATTTACAAGCATTGACTATGAAGACTTCTTCCTGCATTTTCTGAAGCATGATGCTGAAATGTCTGTTGCTGCCGTTCCTTATAATGTGAGCATTCCTTATGGTATTCTTGATTTGGATGGCCGTAATATCCTGGGGCTCTTGGAGAAGCCTAAATATACCTATTATGCCAATGCAGGCATCTATCTCATCAAACGCAGGGCTTTGGATGAAATACCCGAAGATACTTTTTTTAATGCAACTGATTTGATAGAGAAACTGATAGAAGATGGAAAGAATGTGATTAGATACCCTTTGAATGGAACATGGATTGATATCGGAAACCCACAGGAGTATCAGAAAGCAAATGATTTGGTGAAACACCTTAATATGAACTGAATATGGAAAAAGCTTTTTATTTTCTTCTCTTATTTTGCTGTGCACTCTTTTCATGCAACGAGCAAAATAATCTTACGCCTTTTGAATATCAAAAGAAATTTGATGTAAACCTTGAAGTAATAAGAGAAGGATTTGATGGCTCTAAATGTTGGTTCCAACCTCGAATTGCATATACAGGTCTAAAAAATGAGTATTCATTGATAATGCAACCATGGTACACTAGCGCTTCTGATTATTTCGGAACTTATCATGAAATGCATTCTTATGATGGGGGAAATACATGGAGTGACCCCTCATCATTGGAAAAGTCGCTTGGTGATAAGTATGTAGGCGACACCTTATATCGAATAGCTGATGTGAATGCGCAATACCACTCTCATAGTAACACGATTTTGGCAGTGGGGGGTGTAGTTCGCTACCTTAATGGAAAATCTTTAGGCTACGTTCAAAAAACATGTTATTTCACATATAATAATAAAAATAGGCAATATGGATATTATAAAACTCTTGAAATGCCGGACGACCCTCTTTTTAGCTACTCATACCCTGGATGTAGCCAATGGGTAGATTTGCCCAATGGAGATATTCTGCAGCCATTCCGTATGTGGATAGAATCTAAGGGGCAGTTTTATGCAACAGTAGCGCGTTTAGGTTATGATGGAGAAGATTTGGTGTTTAAAAATTATGGGAATGTAATAAGTCTAAATAGAGGAAGAGGTTTATATGAACCCTCGCTTATAGAATTCAAAGGAAAGTATTATCTAACCCTCAGAAATGATGTGAATGGCGTTGTTACAGTAAGCGAAGATGGCCTTCATTATCAAGAACCTGTAGATTGGAAGTTTGATAACGACTCACTAGTGTGGACAGAAAATACGCAACAACACTGGGTTAAAAGTCCATGGGCATTATATTTAGTTTACACAAGTAGTCATAGAGAAGAAAGTGCAAATGTGATGCGAGGTAGAGCGCCTTTATTTATTGCCCAGTTTGACGAAAGGAGAATGGTGCTGTTAAAGGAAACTGAGAGGATTCTTGTTCCAAACACAGGTGTTCAATTAGGTAATTTTGGCACAATAGATATTTGTGAAACAGAATCATGGGTGGTAACCTCTGAGGCCACGACAAAAGAAACTCAAAAGGTTGGTGATAATAATGCCAAGGTTTATGTAGCCAAAATCAAATGGTATTAAAATAATAACGGACAATTATGTTTAATGTAGCAATTATTGGAGCAGGCCAGCTTGGTAGCAGACACCTGCAAGGATTGAAGTTGTCATCATCGCCATTATCCATCACAGTGATGGATAGTAATGATGAGTCATTGAGAGTAGCAAAGGAAAGATATGATGTCGTATCACTCATTGGAGAGAAGTTATGTGATTATGTAACGAGTATTGAAAAGTTACCTGCCGAATTGGATCTGGTTATTTTAGCCACAGGATCCAAGCCTAGGGCTGCATTAGTGAAGTCACTCTTAACGCATGCAACGGTAAAGTATTTAGTGTTGGAAAAAGTGTTGTTTCCTACGTTAAATGATTATGTGGTCATTTCCAACTTGCTCGAAGAAAAAGGTGTAAGAAGCTGGGTGAATTGTCCAAGGAGGATGTTCGGGGCTTATAAGCAGATAAAAGAATGTATTGATACTTCCAAACCCATTCACATGACTAGGGCTGATGAAGACTGGGGCCTATGCTGCAATTCAATTCACATGATAGACCTTTTCATGTATCTGGCGGGAGAAACAAAATATACAATTGAAACGAAGTGGCTCAACGATAAGATAGAAGAAAGTAAGAGAGGGGGGTATATTGAAATGACGGGTATGCTAAAGATTATAACACCCAAAGGAAATTCGCTGACTCTTATTTCTGAAAAAAACTTTGATGGAGAAAAAATCTTTATGATTGAAAATGGCGACAATATGTTTGTCATTGCAGAAGCAGGAGGATATTGGCATGATGCGAACAAAAAACAACCGTTTAAAATGATATACCAAAGTCAGCTAACAGGTGTGCTTGCTGATGAGCTGCTGATAACAGGAGGCTGTTCATTAACGCCATTCGAAGTGTCTGTATCTTATCACAAAACCTTTATAGAATCACTCCTAAGAAAATATAACGAGCTGACTGGCGATAGTAATAATAAACTTTTACCCATTACATAAGTTTATGGCAAATATATGGATTATAGGTGCAGGAAGCATCGCAATAGAATATTCCAAGGTTTTGAAAGCTCTGAATAAAGAGTTTCTCACCATTGGACGTGGTCATGAAAAAGCACAGGCTTATTACGAGGCAACTGGTGTAAAGCCTATCGAAGGCGGACTGGATACGTATATTCAGCCAAGTCCGGAGGTGGCTGAATATGCAATCGTTGCTGTAAATGTCAATTACCTGGCTTCAACAACCATCTCTTTGATGAAATATGGTGTGAAGAATATATTCTGTGAAAAACCTGGATTCAACGAACCATCAGAACTTGAAGAGGTAGCAGCAGTAGCCAAGGAAACGGGGGCAAAGATATATTATGCCTATAACAGACGTTTCTTTGCATCAGTCCTGCGAGCAGAGGAGATTATAAAAGAAGATGGTGGTATGACTTCCATGAACTTTGAATTCACTGAGTGGGGGCATGTCATTGCTAACACAAATCATCCAGCCGAGGTTAAGAAGAACTGGATGACAGCCAATTCTTCCCACGTCATAGACCTGGCATTCTTTGAGGGAGGCGAACCAAGGGAAATGTCATCATATACCGCCGGTGAACTGTCATGGCATAAGCCTTCTTGTTTTGTTGGGGCAGGTATCACTAACAAGGGTATTCTTTTCAACTATCAGGCAAATTGGGATGCTCCGGGTAGATGGGCGGTAGAGTTCCAAACACCTTTACATCGTATATATCTTAAGCCAATGGAGCAACTCCAGATTCAGGATAAGGGTAGTGTAAAAGTATATCCAGTGGAAATTGACGATCATCTCGATAAAAACTTTAAACCCGGTTTTTATCATGAAACCAAAGCATTTTTGGAAGGAGATACTTCAAGATTGTGCTCTTTAGAACAACAGGTTGAGCATGTGAAAGATATTTTCAATAAAATAATTCAAAAATAGCAAACTCTTAGTTAAATGTTAAATTCTAATATATGGCATAATAAATTGGCGTGGATGTCTCTGATTGAATCAGTAGCTTTTGTGCTATTATTCATCCTTCCTTACTTCTTCTGTACGATATCTTCTGCCGATACAGTAGAGTTTGTACAGTATGGTGCCTTTATTGCATATGCTGTCTGTTTTATTATAAAACCTAAGTATCTTCGAAAAGTATTCTCTGGAACGTCTTCAATAATTGTTTCATTATATTTTGCAGGAGTGGTTATTAAGTTTTTGTTTTATGGGAAATTTAGTATGATGGGGGCACTTATGCCTATTGTTGGTTTGTATGGATACTATTATATTAATAGTAAGAGGATACGGCTGATAGTATTCGATGCACTTATGATAGGCTTATATATATTCTATATGTATAGTTATTTCTTCAAACTTGACGGTGTGTTTTTCCGAACACAGCTAGATAATGAAGGGAATGTTTTTGGCTTGTCATCATCAAATGCCATTCCGATTATCTTGATTAATGCATTATATATTTATCAAGTTGTAGCTTATTTGCAAAACGAGAGTAAAAATGGACTATTTTTATTATATTCAACTATCAACTTGTTTTTTATTTTTGTCCAACAGAGTCGTTCTGGTATTATAATTGGTTCAGTTTTTTTTATTTATAATCTCTACATAATTGGTAGAGATTATAAAAGTAAGATTATCAAAACTCTCCCGTGGATTGTTACGGGAATAATGATTTTCTTTTTTGTTAAGTATGGAGCAAAGTTGACTGATTATACAGATCAATTAGGGCCAGGAGGCTTTTCATATTCAGAGAATCGAGGTATTCAAGTATTTATCTTTTATGAGATGATGGATTTAGAAGCCTTTTTATTGGGATATCCCCCAGGAACTATATTTGGTAATGAAACATATGTGTTTAATACATTCCTTAATCAGTGGAACATATATACTCTTTTGGGCTTTTGTACGACCGTCTTTTTGTTAATAAATAGATTCGTTTATCATAAAAAGTACTTTTTCCCTTGGTATTTTTTGATTCCTTTTTTATTGTATAGTTTTTCAGAACCAAGGTATTTACCTAATTACTGGGACTTTTTTATTTATCTGATGTTGCTTAAGAAAGCACAGAGGATAAAAATTCCTTCATTATTTAAAGCAGTGTAATTGTTTTAAAATATTTTAGAGTTTCATATACATATAAAGTTAAGAATCTTGGATTTACTCAATAAAAAATGAGAGTACTTTTTTTTATTACTAGCATATCGGTAAAAGGAGGCGGTCCATCTCGTAGCGTCCCAATGATGGCAAAGGGCCTGACAGAAGTTGGATTGGATGTAACTTTGATGACTCTGTTTTCCGATGACATGAATACGCACGCGATTGAGGGCTCTAGTGTTAAATTTATAGCACTTAAACAGGGGTTTAATGTGGGTGAAATAGATTCAATAGTAACAAGAGGTAAGTTTGACATAGTCCAATTGCAAAGTATTTGGTCATTGGAATATCATAAAATGGCAAAAATCTGTAGGAGACATGGAATACCTTATCTGATTACACCCCGAGGAATGCTGGAACCTTGGAGCTTGACTCAGAGTAAATGGAAGAAACGACTGGCAATGATGCTATATCAACGAGCTGACTTAAATCGTGCTTCGTGCATTTATACTACAGCGGCCATGGAAGCACAACACGTAAAGCAATTGGGTGTTAAGGCTTCTTGCTCCGTAATTCCTAATGGTATCGAGATGAATGGTTATCCTTGCCGGTCTTCTGTTGATATTGTAAAAAAGCAGGTATTATTCCTATCGCGTATTCATGTAAAAAAAGGTATAGAGATACTTTTAGAAGCATGGAATATTTTGATTGGTAATTATCCCGGTTGGAACCTTAAGATTGTGGGCAATGGAGAAGAAGGATATATTGAATCCCTTAAAAACAAGGTAAAGGAATTAGATTTGCAATCAAGTGTAGAGATAGTACCACCCGTTTTTGGTGATGCAAAGGTGGAATTGTATCAAAGCAGTGCTTTATTTGTGCTTCCTTCTTATAGCGAAAACTTTGGAATGGTGATAGCAGAAGCCATGGCCTGCGGAGTGCCGGTAATTACTTCGGATAATACACCTTGGGATATGCTGAACGAAACAAAAACTGGATGGTGTATTCCATTAAGCGTTGAACAGTTAGAGGCTACGCTGCGTGAAGCAATGGGCATGGATTCGAAAGACCTATATGAAATTGGGCAGAGAGCCAGCGAGTTTGTTCGCAAAACATACGATTACAGGATAGTGGGTGAGAAAACAAAAGATTTGTATCGTTGGCTTCTTGAAAGTGGCGAAAAACCAGACTCTGTGGTGTGATGATAAATATTGGCGTAGCTCGGTTGTTTAAGCGTCATACCGCCAAGCTTAGAAAGTTTTATATACAGGAACAGATTATGCCAAATAGGTTCATGAAGATAAAGGACATTATTGAAAAGTTTGAATAGTGAGTACATTGTAACGAAAATTGATTTCATATGGAGCAAGACCATAATATACGATTTGTAAATAGGACTTTTGGGGAATTAGAAAGGGGAGAACGACCTACTTATAAAGATCCATATAGAATTATGGCATCTTTAACTGAAAAGATGAGGGATGCTGTACTTCATAATCCATCGGGATATAGAGAAAATGAAGTTTGTCAGATTTTAGCTTTGGATGATGATATTGTGGTAGGTACAGTGAATCCATTTTCTGGAAGATTGTTGATGAATGGAGAAATCTTAAAATGCCAAAACGCATCCTATTTATATGCTCATGAGGACTATCGAAAATACAATGTTGGAGGCGATCTGTTTTTTTTAATGTCTTCACTTCAATCGCCTCATAACGGCTATTTCGCTGGTATATCTAAAATGGCGATAGGCTTGTATCGTGCCCTTAAATTTACAATTTTCGAGTTCCCACGCCTTATCTATTTAAGAAAAAGCAGAAGTGTCGTTCAGGCACTATTGCATAGTGAGTCTTGGTGGACGACGCCTTTTATCTGTTTTGTAGATATCATTTTGAGATTTCACCGAATTATAATAAGATGCCATAATAAACTAATGTATAATGGCTACATTGTGGAAGAGGTAAAAACATGTCCTCAAGATGTTGAGCGTATTGTTCTGCAAGAAAAAAACAAATATATGGAATTGCATGATAAAGCTTGGTTTGATTGGAGTCTAAATTATAGTATTTCAGAAGACGAAAGGACAATCAAGCGTCTATATGTTGTGAGAAAGAAGGGAGGGATTGAAGCATTTTTCTTGATAAAACAGGAGTTTTTCAAACAGGCTAGTAGTCGTGGTTTCAAGAACGTCTATCTTGGTTCCGTAATGGAGTGGGGTGTTGACGAGAATTCAAAATTGACTGAGAAAGATATTGTCTTATTGTCAATATCTTATTTCGACAGTAATGTGGATGGTATTCAATATGCATCCACAGACGAAAATGTTGTTAGGAAACTGAAAAAATGGTTCTATGTTGGCATCGGAAATGCTAATATTGGAGTACGAATTCGATCAATAAAAGATGCTAGTTTAAAGGATGCCACCAATTGGCGCATAAGGCTAGGTGGCAATGATACAGTGTTAAATTAATAGGTATATTTGTAAAAATATGAGCAAAGCATTTATATTCCCTGGCCAAGGAAGCCAGAAAGAAAACATGGGTAAAGATCTCTATGAGAGCTTCCCAAAGGCGAGAGCCATTTTTGAACAGGCTAATGATATTTTAGGTGAGAGGTTTTCAGACTTTCTGTTTACAGCAAACGAAGAAGTGCTGATGGATACCCGCAATACGCAGATGGGGATATTCATCTATGAGGTTGCTGTGGCTTTAGGTCAGGACGATGTGAAGCCAGATAGTGTTGCAGGCCATTCGCTTGGCGAGTATGCAGCATTGGTAATTTCTGGCGTGCTATCCTTTGAGGAGGCTGTCCCTTTTATCAAGAAGCGTGGTCAGGTGTTCTATGAGGCTTTTCAGAAACATCCCAGCGCAATGGGGGCTATCATTGGTGTTCCAGAAGAGCAGGTGCTTGATGTGATTAATCGAGTTGGTGATGAGGATGGCGAAAGTCTCTATATTGCCAACTATAATGGTCCGGGCCAGTTGGTAATCACTGGTGCTCGCGGGTCTGTAAAGAAAGCCTGCAAACTTCTGAAAGAAATGGGAGCCAAGCGTGCATTGGTTCTCCCTCAGAAGGGTGTTGGCCATTCACCTAACTCAGCAGAAGAAGGTGCTATCCTTGGCGAGGAACTGAAGGAGTTGACTTTCCATGAAGCACAGATTCCTATTTATCAGGATGTTGATGGTTTACCTCATACAGACCCGAAAGAGATTCTGGAAAATCAGATAAAACTGATGACTTATCCCGTTCAATGGACTGGCATCATTATGAATATGGTAAAAAATGGTGTGACAGAGTTCTACGAATGTGGTACTGACGATACGCTGCAGAAGATTGTAAAGCGTATGACCCCGGAATCTTTGGTAACAAGTATTTTGCATTGCCCATCTTACAATGGTAAGGTGCAGGATTTTTCGGTAGTTAATGAATAACATTATTGCGATATTAACATTTTAAACATTTAGAATCATGACATTAGATGAATTTGTAAAGGCATTTGCTGCAGAGTTTGACGAGACCCCTGAAGATCAATTCAAGGCTGACACTGAGTACAAGACATTGGAAGAGTGGGGTTCACTAACAGCCCTTTCAATTATCTCAATGGTTGACGAGAACATGGATAAGATCATTACTGGTGCTGATCTTCGTGCTTGTAATACCATTGAGGATTTGTACAATCTAGCAAACAGCAAATAAGCAGTATGTACAATCCATTCTCCCTTGATGGGAAAACCATTCTTGTGACTGGAGCCTCATCCGGCATAGGGCGAGGCACAGCCATAGAATGTTCGAAAATGGGTGCGACCGTTGTTCTTTCCGGAAGGAATAAGGCAAGGCTTCAAGAAACCCTATCCTCTTTGGAAGGAGAAGGTCATTTAGTGTTATGTGGTGATTTGAATTCAGAAGAGACGCGCAAAAATATCGTTGATAAGATGCCTGCACTCAATGGTGTTATACATTGTGCTGGTATATCTCAGATACAGATGGCAAAGTTTATGGACTTGTCATCTTTAGAGGGAATCTTCCAGACGAATGTGTTTTCACCGCTGATGCTGAACACCCTTTTGCTTAAGAAAAAGAAAATTCAGAAAAACTCATCCATCATATTTATTTCTTCTATCTCTGGTGTATATCGCAGTCAGATAGGAGAGGGTGGCTATGGTGCAACCAAAGCAGCTCTTGCAGGCTATGTTAAGAGTTTGGCATTGGAACTGTCTGCACAAGGTACCAGAGTGAATACGATTCATCCAGGAGTTGTGGAAACGCCACTACTTGAAGTAAGCAATGGTACTTTTGGTGAAGAGGAGTTAGAAGCATTACGTCAGAAGTATCCTTTGAAGCGCTTTGGCAAACCCGAGGATATTTCCAAGTGTGCAGTTTATCTGTTGAGCGATGCCTCCAGTTGGATGACGGGTTCTAATATCCTGATTGATGGTGGTTTTACATTAAAATAATTTGTAACAAGAATGAAAGCATATATCAAGGCAATTGCCTATAATCTGCCAGAAAAGATTCTGGATAATGAGCAAGTTGCGGCAATGTTCCCTGAGTGGACAGTTGAGAAAATTGAGAAGAAAATCGGAATCAAGGAAAGACATATTACTGCTGATGGTGAGACTGCCAGCGACTTGGCTGTAGGTGCAGCAGAGAAATTGTTTGCGGCCAATAATATTGATAAGGAAACTATTGATTACCTCATCTTTGTCACTCAGAGTCCTGACTATCATCTGCCTACTACAGCTTGCTTGATTCAAACCAGATTGGGGCTGTCTAAGAAGATTACAGCTATTGATGTCAATCTTGGTTGCTCTGGCTTCGTAACAGGTTTGTCTTTGGCAAAAGCTGTTGTTGTAAGCGGTCAGGCAAAAAATGTTTTGTTGCTTACCGCTGAAACCTACTCTAAGTACATGCACGAGCGCGACAAGAGCAATCGTACCATCTTTGGTGATGGTTCGGCTGCAACGTTGGTAAGTACGGGAGGTATGGCTGAGATTGGAGAGTTCGTAATAGGAACGGATGGAACTGGTGCAGAGAACCTGATCGTAAAATCAGGTGGTGCCAGGAATCCAAAACCATTGAACGACCTTGTGTTTGATGATTATGGAAATCCCCGTTCTTCTGATAATCTCTATATGGATGGTCCTGCAATCTTGAACTATTCATTAGAGAGTATTCCTCAGTTGTTCAATGATGTGTTGGAGAAGAATGGCTTGACCAAAGATGATATTGACCTTCACGTATATCATCAGGCTAATATCTTCTTGGCAAATCTGGAGCGGAGAAAGTTGAAGATTGACAAGGAAAAGTATTATTGCAACATTGAACATGTAGGTAATACTGTTTCATCCACAATTCCCATAGGACTATGTATGGCTTTGGAAGATGGTAGCCTGAAACCCGGTATGAAAGTGCTTTCAGTGGCTCAGGGCTTGGGCTATACTTGGGGTGGTATGGTATTGTTCTTTTAAGCAATGCTAAAGATTGAAAGGTTCGTCAACGAACTCATGACATCAAACTGCTATGTAGTCTATGACGAAGACACTAAACGGTGTCTCGTTATAGACCCAGGCAGTGAAAAGTCACTTCGTGAGATAGAGTTTATCGAGAAGAATAACCTTACTCTCGACTATATCATTATCACGCATGAGCATACCGACCACAATTGGGGGGTAAACGCTTTGCGCGAGCATTTTGGAAACAGTAAATTGCTATGTTCCGAGGAATGTAGCAAACATGTAAAGAAGGCAAACAGTGCCTATTTTCTGTTGTATTATGATGATCCTAACTACCGTTATGAAATTGCACCTGCTGACAAGTTTGTTAGTGATAGTGAATGTATGGTGTGGTCAGGACATCAGATAAAGTTTATTTTATCTCCAGGTCATAGCTATGGCTCAGTTTGTATTGATATTGATGGCAGCTTGTTTACAGGTGATACCATCATGCCATACAAACCATATTTTAATGGTAGGGATAGTAACGAAGACGATTGGATGATGATCATAGATAAAATAAACGCAAAATACTCTGATGATATTACAATATATCCGGGTCATGGTGATTGTTTAACATTAAAAGAATGGAATGAGAGTTATATTACACGCTGATGATTTTGGTTATGATAAAGACACCACGCGAGCAACTATTGAGTTGCTGGAATGTGGTGTTTTAACGAGTGCCACCATCATGCCAACTATGCCTGCTACTGGAGAGGCAATTGAGTATGCCGCTTCTCATAAGCAATACAGTTTTGGGGTCCACCTTACTTATGTGGATGGACTAAAGCCTGCATTGCAGAAAGTAGGCTCCACACTCTTGGATGCTAATGGTTTGTTCTATCCATCAAACGATGTCCGTAAAAAAGCGATAAAACTTGCTCTGAAAAAAGAGGATATTGTGGAAGAAAGCCTGGCCCAGATTGGTTTAGTAGTTAAAGGTGGAGTAGAGTTAAGTCATTTAGATTCGCATGGGCATCTTCATAAGTTCCCGTCGTTTTTATTGGCATTATCTGAAATTAAGAAACGTTGTGGGATAGAAAAAGTGAGAAGGGTGCAGAATGTTTTTATAAATAAACCAGGACTTTCTCCAACCACTATCTTAAATAAATGCTTCAATTGGTGCATTGCTCATTCATGCCGGACGACTGACTATTTCTATATGAGTGCAAATAATCTGGATACTGGTTGGGCAGATGCTATAATAGCACAGATGGATTGTTTGCCACAGAATTCCATAATTGAAGTGGGTGTTCATCCGGGGCATGCAGACACAGAAGATGGGCGATGGAGAATTGCTGAATATAATGACATTATGGTTTTTGCAGAAAAGATTAGAAAGCAAGGTAAGCATCAAATCATTACATGGAAAGACGTATAAGAGTGATATGGAAGAAAGAATAAACTATATGAAGGATTTTCCTGCTCCTTTTTCTACAAGGATAAGGATCAAGAAGAAAATCTGGGATATTACTTGGATGTTAACTATCAGTTGGCTGCCAAAAGGAGGTGCTAATGGTTGGATTAGGATGGTATATAGACTATTTGGCGCAGAAATCCATAAGGCTAGTGCCATTCACCCTTCTGCTCATATTTATATGCCTTGGAATCTTAAGATGGGACCATGGTCTGTGATTGCGAGTGGTGCAAATATTCTTAATGCAGCAGCGTTTACAATGGGACAGAATTGTGTAGTCTCAGAGCGGGCGTATATATGTTGTGCCAGTCATAATATATATAGCAATGCACACGAACAGATTAATGCTCCAATAACCATGGGTGATCGTTCATGGGTGGCTGCAGAGGCTTTTGTTGGTATGGGGGTGGCTATTGGTGAAGGTGCAGTTGTGGGTGCACGTGCAGCCGTATTTAAAGATGTTGAGCCTTGGACTGTAGTGGGTGGGAATCCGGCTAAGTACTTGAAGAAAAGAGTGATCCTGAATTAATAAACAATTATATTTATCTATAAACAAAAACCATATAATGGAAGAAAGAAGTTACTTATATGATCAAGTTAGATGTATAGCAAATTACATGATAATACTTATGCATGCTGGAGCGGCTCTCCAATATTGTAAATTGGGGGGGGCTGAAGTTAGCTTTTGGACGTTTGTTTGCGGATGCATTACGCAAATTGCATTGCCTGCACTTTTCTTGATATCTGGGTATCTTTTATTTCATAATTACTCTTTTCATAATTATTTAGATAAGATAAAAAGAAGAATAAAAAGGTTGTTTGTGCCTTACGTTATATGGAATATAACATTTGTTGTTTTTTATTTATTATGTGGCCATTTCGTACCTAGGTTAGCTGAAAGAATATCGTCATTTGGGCTTGACACTTTTCATGGGGCTTTTTCTAAAATCTTGGACTTTACAGTTCATCCAATTGACGGACCATTATGGTTCCTTAGAACACTTTTTATTCTTTGTTTAATATCACCCATCTTTTTTGTTTTAATAAATTCAAAAAGGGCAATAATTAAATACTCAGGTTTCTTTTTGATACTTATTGCATATTTACTTTGTAATTATTACGGCGTAACTGACAGACTTTTGATGACATATCCTTTGTATTCTATTACATTATTTTACGTAGGTGGTCTTTTGTCGTCAAGTGGTAAGTGTATTGAGTTTAAGTCTTCTTACTGGTTGATACCTTGTATCATTGGGTTGTCGATGATAATGGTTGTGGTATTTAACCCCGGTTTTGAGCATAGTCCACTTGGGGGAACGATAAACGACCTTGGTAAATTACTCTTAACTCCAACACTCTTCTTATTTGTTGGGAGACTTGATAACAAGAGTATAAATGGGAACAAAGTATATCTCTTCGCTAAGGATTTGTCTTTTTTTGCCTATGCAGGTCATTTCCTCTTCTGCAGTATGATTATGCATACAGTAGCATCTTTCTTAGGAACAGTTGAAGCCGGTAAGGCAACCCTCTTAATTAGTGTTTTTTGTGTTGTGGGTATTCCTTTCATGGCTCTTGTGTATAAGATTGGTGAACGATGGTTTCCCAGTTTTATTAGATTATATGATGGTACCTTGTAAAAATACAAAAGGAATTAATATTTATAAGTGTTTATAGAGTGAAAAAGTTAGACATTTCAACAATCATCCTCACAAAAGATGAGGAGATTCATATCCGTCGTTGTTTAGATAGGATATGTCCTATAGTGAAACAGGTGTTTATCATTGATTGTGGTTCGACAGACAAAACGTTAGATATTGCAAGAGAGTATGATAATGTGAGCATTTTGAATCATCCGTGGGTGAATTATGCCACACAATTTAACTGGGCATTGGATAATGCACCCATTCAGACCAAGTGGGTTCTAAGGTTGGATGCAGATGAGTACCTCACAGAGGGGCTTAAAGTGGAACTGGAAGAAAAACTTGATACACTTGATGAAGATGTGACAGGAATAATCCTGCCGTTGCGAAGAGTATTCATGGGTAGAGTGATTCGCAAGGGCGGAACAAATAATGTGCGACAGATGCGAATCTTCCGTTATGGCAAAGCTCGTTCTGAAGTTCGTCAGATGGATGAACATATAGAACTGTTAGAGGGTCACCCGGTAGAGTTCAATGGAGAATGGGCCGATGATAATCTGAATAATATTAGTTGGTGGACCCAAAAACATGTAGGTTATGCCATTCGTGAGGCTGTTGACCTTCTGGATATAGAATTTGATTTGACAGGTTCTGCCCAGGCTGATGCTGATGTAAAGATAACAGAGGATGCCAAGGCAAAACGTGCGAAGAAACATTCGTATGCGAAGAAGCCTCTATTCTGGCGAAGCTTTGCCTATTTCATCTATCGTTATTTTTTCCGATTAGGCTTCCTTGAAGGGAAAGAGGGCTTTATGTGGCATTTCTTCCAGGGTTGGTGGTATCGTTCACTTGTAGATGCTAAGGTATGGGAAATAAAAAAAGCATGCGGAGACGACAAGGAGAAAATAATCGCGTACTTGAAAGATGTGTATAATATCAACATCACTAGTGTCCACTAAAAAATTAAGCATATGCAGAACAAAGTTATAAATAGCTCTAAAAGCCCTAAAAACGGCATGCATTTTTGTCAAAGACTTGTAAATCAGACTGATAAGCATTTCAAGTCCGTTGACTCGAAAAAT
>JAEEGL015595607.1_pt1 | contig 28525 bp, 29 predicted proteins | sample 9134231 | NCBI WGS metagenome assembly JAEEGL01 (sample SAMN16246548, study PRJNA631951) | gut metagenome | biome: gut microbiome; feature: rumen; material: fiber-attached | host: Bos | place: Iran: Karaj | collected 2018-10
AACCGTCACGTTCCCGACTTGTGGGCCGGTGATATAGATAAGCATATCGACCTGATGTTCAAGCTGTGGGATTCCTTCAAGGAAAAGCCCGAATGGCTGAGCCGTGAGGAGATTGCCGTCTATGCAGAGCAGATGCGCCAGCCTGCCGATGTTGTGCAGCTTCGTCAGCTCAATAAGGAGTTGAAGGACATTCTTGTTGGTGCAGACTTAGTGCATTCTCCTTTAGCTCCGCAGATGGAAATAAAGTTAAAGTCTTTGTACAATGCTGCTGAAGACCGCGTTCTCCGCTATGCCACCTTTGAGAATGACCGCTTGCATCTCTATGAGAACATAGAAGATGCCTTTGACGGTCGCAACTACGAGGTTCAGGATATTCTGGAGCCAGCCACACAGTTGCAGGTACTTACGGCCCTGACGAATTATTACCGCAACGAGAATAATAACGTCACGAAGTTGTTAGATAAGCAGAATGTTCCAAGCTATGCTCTCTCTGCCATTATCAATGGCGACTTCAGCGGCATAGACTCTGAGGAAGACGAGAAGAATATCCGCGATTTCATGGATCGCGAGTATTACAAGGGTGCTGTTTTCAGCCCCCGTGATGAGCAGGCTTCCTTTACCACGGCTACCGCTTTCGGTCCGGCTACCGACTGTGTTACTGTTGACATTCTGCGTACTGGCACTATCAAGCAGTTCCGCGAAGAGAATATTGCTGCCCATCAGGATCTTCCTTTCCCGGAAGTTGCCGAGTCTGTTGCCGAGGCTGCTGTTCAGCAGGAGCTTAGCAACCGTCGTTATACGCCGGAGCAGTCCGAGCATGTCAAGGCAACCTTGGGTGAATACCTCCAGAACATCGTCAACGAGCGTTACAATACCAATGGCGACATCAATAGTATCGAGGTTCAGGAGGGTATGAAGGACTATATGGTTAACAGTACTCATACCGCCCAAGATGCCGCTTACGACATGATGGTTCGTGTCCTGAAGAAGGCAGACATCAACAAGCCAGGCATTCTTGCCAGCTGGGGTGTCGACGATATCGAGGCTACTGCAGAGATGATTTCTCTCGATGCCGTCAAGGATGCCGAGAAGAATATGCCACAGGAGAGCCGTGAGCAGCTTTCCGAGCGTCTTTGGAGCAAGCTCAACGAGTTGCTTCCAGAGAATGGTGACATGCTGTTGTTACAGCAGCCCTTCACCATCACTGAGGCCCAAGACCTTGCTAAAGGTCAGACTATTGATGTTTTCAACATCCGTCGTTCCCTTTCTCCTGAATATGATGCCGTCTGTGTCTTCGTTTGTGGCGACAACAAGGGTGGTGTTAACACCTATCGCCTGACTGCTGACGATCTCCATAAGGTAGAAGCTATTCTGGAGAATAAGGATTATACCCTTTCTTTCAAGAAAGATGAAGGTGTAGAGCCGGAGCTTCGTGAAGCGAGAGGTTATCTGATGGATGTCATTAGTCAGGCTCTTGCAGAGACGAACGGCCATATAGAGATTTCACATACCCAGCTCCCTTCCGTTCCTATTAAGGGTGATTGGAAGGATGAAGGTGACGGCTATCCCTATATGGAAGTCATTAAGGGTGATAATAATGTCAGGGATGCCGTCTTCAATGATGTTCATGCAGAGGCATACCCCATTGATGATGTTGTCGGTAAGCTTAATTTTGCCGAGACCTATGCTTTGACCGTTGCCGTCCGCGAGGCTCAGATTGCCAATCTGATTGGTGCTGGAGAGTCCATTCAATGGAATGGCCTTGCTGTGTCGCATGATGCCGACAACCCATACGCTCCCCAGATGTTCATTGACAGCGTTGATGTCGACCAGGATGGCAAGCTGAATATTCAAGGCCATTATATAGCCGAGGATGGTAAGCCCATCACTGTTGAACACGGCACTTTCTTGGATCTGGCAGGTTATGATGACCTCTACGCTGAGGTCAAGACCCTCATGAATATCCAGGATGTCACGTTTAGTGAAAACCTCTCCGATGGTATATCGTTCACTGCTGATGATCAGCAGCTTATCAAGGAACGGATGACCTCTTATCTGCAAGGTCTTGACAGTGACTATTACGGTACCAATATCAATATTGCCGACCGTGTCAGCGGTTCAACCATCGATTCTTGGGGTGACGTTCACCGTCTGGCCACCTCTATTGGCGAAGACATTCTCCGTACTGCCGATGCCAATGATGCCGAGATTTTAAGCCGTTATGGTATAGATAATATCAGCCATGAGGCTTTGGCTATCGGCCAAGACACTCTTGCCAAGGCCAAGGAAGTTCTGTCTAACAGGGATAACAAGATGTTTGAACAGCTTGATATTGCTGTTGCCGCTCTTAGCACCATGCAGAAGGAGTATAATACCCTTCGCCGTGCCAGCGACTCCAGTTATATGTTCAAGGATGTCGTAGATTCATACAGCTATGAGCGTAATCCCAAGGATCCTCAGCAGGTTGCCCTGTTAGAGGTCAAGGGAGGCTATGTCAATTACGCTACCAGCTGGCTGTCTGTTTCCGATGTCCTTTCGAAGCTTAATGCGAGACAATCAGAGTTAATTAATGAATATCCACAACTTAAAGAATTTGCATCTATGGAAGAAAAGAAGCAAGATGCTGTTCAGCAGCCAGAGGCTCAGGAGCAGCAAGAGAAGAAGCGTCCATTCGCTAACATTGACTACACCAAGTATGCTATGCCTGAAGGTTCTACTGTCGAGAAGGCCAATGTCTTCAAGCAGACTTCTGGTAAGGATGCAGGTAAGTATGCTATCAGTGCCATCATCAATGGCGAGCGTAAGCTTCGCACACTCTATTACAATGATGTCACTGCCTTCTTTAATGAGAAGAAAGGTCAGGATGGTGCCAAGGCCACCCTCGACCAGCTTGTAGCTAAGTATTTCGGCAAGTCCACTGCCGAGAGTATGTCTATCGGTTCTGCCGGCGAAGCCGAGAAGGTCCGTGTTGAGCAAGAGGAAGCCCGTGAACAGGCTGCCGATGCCGAGAAGAAAGAGGCTGAAGCTCAGCAGGAGCAGAAGAAGCAGGAAGAAGCCAAGAAAGAGAAGAAGGATGCTCCTTCTGCCGCTCTTGTACAGTCTGAGATGCTTATCGCTGCCCTTGTTGCCGCAGGTGCCGACCATGGTGTCTGGCTTAACAAGGATGGCAAGCGTAATCCCGACTTTGTCCAGCATGGCCAGATTGTTAGTCCTTTCAATTCACTGATGATGAATCTCCATGCTGATGCCAACGGCTACAAGACCAACCAGTATATGACCTTCAACGATGCCCGTAAGGCTGGTGTCAGCGTTAAGAAGGGCGAGACAGGTCTTCCTTTCAACTGGTACAACTGGGATAAGTATGTCAGCCGTATCAACAGCAACGACATTATTGACAAAGAGAAGTATGACGCTCTTCCTGCTGAGGAAAAAGACCTCTATAAGGGTCTTCGTACCAAGGAAGAGAAGAAGATTTTCAATGTCGATCAGACTACGATGTCTTCTGTTGCCAAGCCTCAGTATAAGGAGTTGCTGGAGAAAGAGGCCAAGTCTGTTCTTGGTCGTGGTGAGAAGGATGTCCTCGTCGTTGAAGAGGGTAAGAACCTCTACGATGAGTTTAAGAAGGACAATCCCGATACCATGCTGATTCTCCGCACTGGTGAGGATAGCTTTGAGCTGTATGGTGCCGACGCTGAGAAGGCAGCCTCTATCCTTCATATCAAGCTTGACCAGAAGGAGGGAGAGCAGGCCGCTCTCGTCATCCCTGAGAAGCAGCTTGACAATTTCCTGCCGAAGCTTGTCCGTGATGGCCAGCGTGTTTCTGTCCAGAACAATATTGACAAGCCGGAGGTTCTTCGCCGTTATGGTACTGCAGACCATATCTACAAGTCTGTTGCCGACCTCACTGAGGGTCTTGGCAAGGTTGCTTGTGACAGCCTTGTTATCAGCAGTATTAAGAATACAGGCTATGATGTCTCTAAGGATCTGCTGGTTATCAACGACTCCCGTGCTTCCGTTGCCGGTGAGGAAGTCAGCACCGCTGCTGAGCGTGCCAACGATATCTATCGTGCCGTTGCAGCCTATACTGGTGCCGCCGACCGTCTGAACCGTTCAGGTAAGGATACCCTTCCAGAAGATGCTATCAAGTATGACAAGCTTGTTCAAGAAGTCGCTGCTGGTGTGCTGATGGCCCGTCAGGGACTCCCAGCTACTATTAGCAAGGAGAATATCGACCTGATTCCTTATTGGGAGCGTGAGTTGAAGGAAGACCCCAAGCTCATCGAGCGTCTGGAGGGTGATGTCAACAATACTGTTCAGGCTATTGCCAAGCTCCGCAAGGGTGAGACTGTTGACTACGCTGCTGTTCGTGGTGAGAAGAGTATCGAGGCCTTGAAGCCGAAGTACTATACTATCGCCTCTCAGCTTGCTACTATCCCTGATATGGAGAAGAAGCAGGTAGTCATCGTCCGTGATCCAGCCAACAAGGTTGCTGCCGTCATTCTCCCCTCTGGAGCATCCCTTGAAGTCAACAATGAGGCTCCTGGTCTTAACAAGAACCGTTTCGTTATTGCCTTGAAGAAGGAAGGTATTGAAGACGTCCAGTTCTACAATGCCGGTGGTGCTCTCGGTCTGCATCAGCCCAACGAGTTCTTTGCTGATAAGACTGTCGAGGTTGCTAAGTTGAAGCAGTATGAGATTCAGCCTATCGAGACCATCAACCTGAAGGACGAGATTGCCCGTACCAGCAAGGTTGATATTGAGCAGGTGTCTATGATCCGTGATGATGACAACAAGCATGTGTTGTATGTGAAACCCGCTGGTGGCGAGGCCTTCACCATCTATCCGAACAATGATGACATTCGTGCTTTCTTCGCCAACCTGAAGGATCCTGCCAAGTTCGATGCTATCCGTGAGAACCTTGGCCAGAAGTATTACGCTTTCGTTCAGCGTCATCCTGAGTTCAAGGCTAACGTGCTGATGCCCGATATCAATGCAGATCTTGACATCAGCCGTATCACCAAGGTCAATATCGTCAAGGATAAGAATAAGGAGAAATCCTATATCATGTTTGCGACTATTGACGGTGAGAGTCAGAAGCCTCGTGAGGTCAGCGGTGTTCAGGCTCAGCGTATGTGGCTTGTTGATGACAAGGATATGTATAAGCTGCGCCTTGCAGCCATCCTCTTCGAGGATAAGCTTGGGCTTTCGGAGGGTCAGGCTGCAGCCCAGTTTCGTGACAATAACGAAGGACAAGGTGTTGATAATGCTCCAGACGCTCCCGAACAGGAAGATGTCGAAGAGCAGCAGGAAACACGTCGTGGAGGTTTCCACCGTTAAAGTAGCTGATAAAAACTCTCCGGGTGCGTCTGTCTCGGCTCACTCGGAGAGTCAGAAGAATATCAATAATAAATCTTGAAGCTTATGGCTTATCCTCCAAAAGCTGCTTTCTATGAGCAATATGCTGAAGCTGCTATGAAGCAGCAGCAGATGTACGGTATTCCCGCTTCCATCACTCTGGCTCAGATGTATATCGAGTCAGCTGGTGGCGGGAGCCGTCTTGCTGAGAAAGGCAACAATTATTTCGGAATTAAATGTCCTCCTGGGTGGGTGGACAGTGGCAAGCCTTGGGGTTTGCATAGTGACGACAAACCTAATGAGAAGTTCTGCTACTATTCTTCTGTCGAAGAGAGTATTCAGCATCATAGCGAGTTCCTGATGGGAAAGCGCTATGCCAGTTGCCGTCAGTTGGATTCTACGGACTACCGTGGCTGGGCTACAGGCCTTAAAGCCTGTGGCTATGCAACGGCCTCCGGTTATGCCCAATCCCTTATAGGTGATATTGAAGCATACGGTCTGAACAAGTATGACCAGATGGCTGTTGCCGATGCACAGCGCAAAGGCATTGCTATTGGCTATGCTCAGAACCAGCCCCAGCGTTCTGTTGTCAACACCCCATCTGTAGGTGCGCCACAATTAGCCAATTCAGGCTATTGCTTTCCTGTTGCAGGCTCTCATCTCGTTATGTCTGATGGTTTCGGTATAGCACCGACAAGCTACCGCAACCATCCTCATAATGGTATTGATTTGAGAGCCAACTATCAGGATGTTTTCGCCACCGAGAATCACGGAAAGGTTGTTGATACAGGGTATCAGAAGACTGGCGGCAACTATGTTGTCGTCGAGTACGACCGTGCCGATGGTGCCAAGTGGCGTGTTTCCTATTGTCATCTTGACAAGATTGATGTTGCCAAGGGCGACATTGTTGATGCAGGTAAGAAGCTTGGACTCTCTGGCAATTCTGGCAACAGTACAGGTCCTCACTTACATCTGACTGTCAAGTATCAGGATGCAGGTAGTGGTGAATTCAAGACCGTTGATCCCCTTACCTACCTCGCAGAAGTTTCGGTAAGAGGTAATCTCCAAGGTACTGTCCTGAAGAAAGGTACCAATGCCGATTTGTTGGCATCCCTGAAGCCCTCTGCTGATGTAACACCTACCCCTGCTGACCAGATTCTGCTGGCCCAGCAAGGTCAGCAGCAAGGTACTGCAGTTCCTGCAGAGCATGTCACTATGGATGACAACTGGCTCAGTAAGATGGGTAATATGAATGACCCCATGCAGATGCTTGCCTTTATGATGGGGCAGAATGGTGGTACTAATGGCATGGGGATGGGATTTGGTGGTGACCTTATCTCTACTGTTGTCGGTATGCTTTTCGCTTCTGCTATGGCTTTGTCAGCCCGTGGCAGTAGTGTCTCTTCCGATGTCGCTGCTTCGCAGTCTCATGAAAACAAGGAAGAGCTTTCTCCGGAAGAGGAGCGTGATGCAGTCATCATGCGTAAGCGTCAGACCGTCGATCCTGAGCGTGCCAGACAGTTAGCATCCATGAATTTCGATAGCGAGTGTCCCGAGGCCGGCGAAAGCCAAGGCGTTCGTCTCGCATAGTTTTTATATTTTCTTTATTTCATTCATTTATTTAATTTTTCAAGTTATGATTAGATGTGAGTTAACAGCCTGTGCCGTTATTACGCGCAGTGCCAGTGTCAAGGCCGGTAAGGATGACACTCAGTTTGTTTCTTTTGGTATCACCTACCCTGTTGTGGGGCGCAATGGCGAGAAGAAAAATCTCGAAGTTGGCGTCACCGTTGATGGTGGTAAGGATGTTGCCGCTATCTACACCAATGGCCGTCGTGTCAACATCCTTGGTATGCTGAACATTGTCAAGCGCAATGGCAAGGTCTTCTTCAACCTCCGTGCAGACGGTGGTGTAGAGCTTACCAAGAGCACCGATCCCGACAAGTTTGAGGGTAAGATGGAGTTCAAGGGTAAGATTGGTAAGAAAGGTATTGATGAGAAGAAAGACAAGAAAGACAATGTCTTCAAGTCCTTCTCAGCTTTCTCTTCCGACCGTGATGGTGACAAGACAGAATTTACGTGGGTTCGTTTCCTCTATTTCAATCCCAAGGAAGGTGAAGACTTCCTGCAGCCCAATGCCTATATCCAGGCAAAGGGGGAGTTACAGTTAGGTGTCTTCAAGGATGAGATTTCCCTTGACTGCCGTCTTGAGGAAGTTTCCCCATGGGAGTTAAAGAAGAGCTGATTCTTTCATTTTTTGGGGGAAGCCGTCATCTTGTGGCGGCCTCCCACTTAATACCAAAATAGTTTTTATTAATATATATTGTTATACGATAAAAAAGAATAACTATGAGTAGATGGAGAAATAATAGTTCCGCTGAGTTCTCAGAGGATCAGGGCCGTGGTCGTTGGCATGCCAAGCCCGACTTTGTGAAGGATAAGGAAGATAAGGCTTACGACCAGTTTGCCGACATGATGATTAAGAAGTTAGAGGAGTTTACGGGCGATTGGCAGAAGCCGTGGTTTAATACCGGTCTTGCCTGGCCAAAGGCTTTGTATGGCAAGAAATATAACGGTATGAATGCCCTGATGCTTTCTTTCCTCTGTGAAGAGAAAGGCTATCAGGTTCCAGTTTTTGCCACCCATCCCCGTATTGGCTCACTCAATTTTACGGAGGATAAGGATGGCAATCGTGTTCCAGCCGTTGACCCCAAGACAGGTGAGAAGCTGCCCTTTGTGCATATCCTCAAAGGAGAGAGTGCTTTCCCTGTCTTCCTGTCACAGACCAATGTCGTGCATAAGGAAACCAAGGAGCGTATTCCCTATTCAGATTATGTCAAGCTGACTTCTGAGGAGCAGGAGAAATATAATGTCTATCATAACAACAAGGTTTATCCTGTCTTCAATGTTGACCAGACAAATTTGAAGGAAGCCCGTCCGGAGCTTTATCAGAAGCTTGTTGAAGAGAACGCACCCAAACAGCTTGCCGATGAAGGTAAGATGTTTGCTTTCGAGCCTATCGACAAGATGATTTCTGACAATCTCTGGGTTTGTCCTATCAAACCTACTCAGGGTGACAGAGCCTTTTACAGTCCTTCCAAGGATGAGATTGTCGTACCTGTTAAGGGTCAGTTTGATGACGGTGCAGCTTTCTATGGAACCCTTCTCCATGAGATGGTTCATTCTACCGGTCATCAGGATCGTTTGAAGCGTCTGGAGGGAGGCATTACCTTTGGTGATGCCAAATACTCCCGTGAAGAGCTTGTTGCCGAGTTAGGTAAAGCTATCACCTGTCAGCGTTATGGTATTGAAGCCCACCTGAAAGAAGACACTCTGCCTTACCTTAAAGGCTGGCTGCAGTCCCTCCACGAGGAACCTAAGTATATCAAGACAGTGCTGAATGATGTCAAGCAAGCCTCCGGCATGATTGCCGTTCATATTGAAGAGATTGCTGCCAAGCTCGATGAGAATAAGAAGCTTGATGGTCGTGAGGTGGATGATGAAGAGGTTTCCATTGACGATGAGGGCAACACCGTTGTCACCGAGTCTGAGCACCTCGATCCAGATAAGAAGCAGGGAGAGGACGAAAACTCTTCCAAGGAATCGTCAGAGGCCGAGCAGCATAAGCGTGTTTTCCATCGATAGCATTTAAAAGGCCCCATCTTCACAGACAGGGCCTTCCCCAAATACTAATAACCTATTCATATGAAAAAGAAACCTTTCAGTCCATTGCTGTATGATTGTCTTCCTCCTCCTGAAGTTCAGCTTTCAGAAATTGCTGTGCGGCAGCATCATCTTCCTGCAGGCCGTTCTTATTGCAATAGTCCAGGAAAGCCATTTTCTTCTCTTCTGAGTGGTGGAAGACATATGAGAGATGGTTTATCTCTCCGTCAAAGAGTAGCTTTTGAAGCGTCTCTTCACCATAATATCCTTGTAATTCTGTCATAGTCATATCATTTATCGGTTCATGTGTCTCATATTCTCATTGGCAGCGTTCTGTTGCCCGGCTCTACGCTGTTCATCCCACATTTCGGCTGTATAGTCATCTTCTGTGACGTACGACAGACAGTTGTTATCGTCAGCCTGCCAGCACCCGAAGATGCCGAAGTTGTACTTGGGCAGTCGTTCCGCACTCTTCTCCTGTTCCCAAAGGATAGCCTCTCCATTGGCAAAGCGCAGGCCGATGACCTCTTCAAGATCAATACCTATTGATGCCAGTTGTCCGTCAGGAGAATGCAGCTCCAATACCTTTCCTTTAGCAATAATTTCTGCCTGAGCATTTGACATGTACGGGCGGTTTCGTTGTATGATATCGATATTCTGTCTAATGACCCCTACAGGAACCGTCATCACCTGCTGGATGCTTTCGTCGTACTGGCCATAGCATACACCCCTTCCTTCTACGTCTGTCATGATGACCTTTCCTGCCAGCAGGTTTCTCTGCTGACTGTCAGAGAATTTGTCGAGATCACATGCGATCCATCGCGGAGCGAGTACCACATCCACTGTACCATCATCCAGGCGTACCAGAGAGATACGAGCCAGTGATTGTGTCTTTTTGCCGTCCTGGTTGTCCGTCATTATCGGCAATGGCGGCGTGGCCCTTGCGGCAAGCATGCGTAGTGTTATCACTTGGGGAAGATCCTCAATCATTTCCTTTGTCAGTCCAAACTTTTCGAGCTTTTCAAAGGGAATTTCATCTTGTTTGAAATGTTCTAAGATCATATTCTGATAATTTAAAATAAAGAGATTACGTTTCTTTTTGCAAAGTTACCTTATTATATTTAAGCCGTTGAATTTTATAGGTTTAAAGTCTTGAATTAACTATTTTAAGACCGAAACACTTCAAAAATCGTTAATTCAAGAGATTTTAAGTGTATTTTTTCGCTTAAAAAACAGGAGGTTATACCTTTGTGAATTATAATGGTTCGGATATGAAGAAAATAGTATTATTATTAGTTTTATGCGCAGGGATTCTTCCCGTCGTTGCTCAGGATAGCATTGCCGACAGGGATTATTGGATTTCCCGCTATTTGAGTGTCAGTTTTCCTCTGAAGAAAATGAAGATTAGTTCTACTTACGGTTACCGTAAGGATCCTTTCACTAAGAAGTCTGCCCGTCATAATGGTCTTGACCTGCAGGCTAACTACGAGAACGTATATTCCATGCTTGATGGTGTTGTAGAACGTGTTGGAAGTGACAAACGCTCCGGGAACTATGTTATAGTCCGTACAGGCTCTTACACACTCAGCTATTGTCACCTGTCTCAAAAATATATCAACGAAGGTGACACCGTCAACGCAGGCGATCCTATTGCAATAAGTGGCAACACAGGACGCTCTACTGGTCCACATCTTCATTTGACGTTCAAGAAAGACGGCAAGACTGTTGACCCGCACACCCTTTTGCTGTACGTAAAAAAGGTACGCAGTGAATGCCTTGCTGCTCTTGGTGGCGGCAAAGCACAGGTCTATGAACCTGTCAGCTGTGCCGATTTCATTTCGCAGTATGCTGCTATGGCAATGAACCATCAGCAGCGCTATGGCATTCCTGCATCTGTCACATTAGCCCAGATGGCTTTGGAATCCAAATGGGGCATGTCAGACTTGGCCTTGAACGGGAATAATTATTTTGGTATCAAGGCCACAAGGAAGTGGCTTGCTGACGGCAAGCCGTATAGCTGCCATGACGATGAGCTAAAGAATGAGAAGTTCTGCAACTATTCTTCTGTTGAGGAAAGTATGGAGCATCACTCACGGCTGCTAACCAGCAACCATTATAAGAAGTATTGCTCACATAGTCAGACAGACTACCACCGATGGTTGGTAGGACTTATCAAGGGAGGCTATGCCTCTGGTAAGGGCTATGTAGCCTCTTGCGAGAAGATTATCATGAAATATAAGCTTTACCTATATGACAAAGTTGCTGCAGAAAACAGCAAGCTATAGGATATCAAGGTAGATTTCTGATTTGATCCACCAGAGGTCGTGTCTCACCTTGTGGCATCAAGGCACCAACCTGTCGTAAGACTTTGAGGAATGTTATCCATTCCTGGACGGTTGGTTCCTTTTTCTTGGTACCATCCCAGTTCAGATGATGCTGCTTGGTATATTCACGCCATGCCGGAATGAAGCTAAAGTTCTCCTTGGTGGAATAGCCATTTCGTTGGTATATCTTCTTTGGCTTGTATTTCGTCCAGACCTTACTATGGTCTAAATTCTTACAATCCGTGCTGTCGATATATGACTGCATCCACATGAGCCGTTGACGGTACTTGAAGGAGTTATTCAAGGCACACTGTACGATGGTGTCAGAAATTTCTGGCGTGATAAACATAAAATAGAACTCCCCAGGTTTCTGACTACGGGTATTGAACTTCAGATAATAGATGGAGTCATTATCCGTAAAGGTTTTAATTTCGAGATTAAGCAGTCCTGGAGGAGCGACGTTACGAAGGTTCGCAATAACACTTTGCGCCTTTCCTGTCAGGGAAAAGCAGATGAATAAGGTTATCAGTAGTATTCTTATCATATCAAAATAACTTATTATAAACGATTTCGTGAGTGTGCGTACCCTCACGTTAAGGTAATACCTTCAGCCTTAATGGCTATTTATTTAGTCTTAAATACCCTGCAAAATTACGAAATGTTTATGAGAAGACCAAATTTTTCCCCAAAAAGTTCTTTTGGAGAGATAATCATATAATTGTTTATTTTATGACAGCTCATTGTCAAATATCTTGTGGTCATGGATGTCACGTCCGCGTTTAACCTTTCTATCTTGTTTTTGAGTTATAGGGGTTTCCTCCATGACAGTTCGATACATTTCAGATTCATATTCCTTATCAGGAAATTCTGGAGTTTCAACTGGAGTTGCTGTTTCAATTTCATCGTTTATTATTTCGCCCTGTGACATTACTCCTTGTTCTTCATCGCAGATGATTTCATTATGAAGATCATTATCCTCCACATATTCTTTAACAGGAATCATTCCTTCAGTTCCGAAGATGTTCATCAAAGAAATGTTATTAAAGCTTCTACGTTTCCTCCTGCTTTCATCGATACAGTAACCTATTACTGCAACCATATAGATAATATAGATGACTGTCAGCATAACAGCATACACAACAAAATCATTTTCCGTTTTACTCTTGCTGTTTTCCTTAACACTTTTGGTGTGAGCTGCCAGCCTATGCTTTTCAATATCTGCAGTAGGTAATTCAATACCTGTTGTATCACTGCTTTTTGCAACTGGAGGAACAGTTTCCTTATCAGGAAGTTTCATAGAATCCTTTTCTTCCGGCGTTACTACGACGATTCTCAATGCCCCTTTATTTGCAAAGTCAGAAAAGAACGTCATAATGTTCTTACCCTTGAATTTCATGTCATCCAAGACTCTGTCAATTTGGTTACATATTGCCGTGTCAACACAATGAGTGTCTTGTTGACGTTCTATTCTGGCAATATCTGTACCCGTATAGAATAAATCTATAATAAGATATCCCAGGAGTAGCAAAGGGACATATAAAATTGCTGGCAAAACAATAGCCGGTCTGTTAAGATTGATTCTTTTCATTTCCTTTTACTTATTTCTTTATTACTTAGAATATCGGCAAACATGTCGTCAATATCTTTTTGAACCTGTTCATAGTTCTTCTGCAAGATAAAATCTTTTCTTGACATGGGGTCAAACTTATAGAATATTTTATCATCGACATACGACATTGTTTCATTAAGACAGTCATAATCTATCCATTCGAGTTTTGGACTTTCTGGAAATAGTGATGCCGTAATCGTGTCAATTCCCTGGTGTCTTTTGTCTGATGATATGATGACATAATTGATGTTTTCATGATCTATTTTAAAGTCATCGCCATCCCGATGCAGCACCCAGTAGTTTTCTTTATTATCGAGGCGCGATAGGATTATTTCAAATGAAGCCATGATACCCACTAACATATCGCATGATTTCCAGTCAAAAGCCCATTTGAATGGTCTGAGATACGAATATATTTCAGGGAATGTTGACAGTACCTCAAATATATCCTGAACGTCACGTTTCAAAAATTCAAGGATGTGTGGCATATCCGAGTATTTTCCGAGCCAGTATGCCGGTTCTACAAGGTTTCCCATGTCATCGAACACATACCCCGTCAGTTTTGCCTGTTGAGTTATATAATCTGTTTTATATTCTGGAACCAGACACCCACCGTCAGCGGTGTACGGTAATTTTTTGTAGTTAACAAAGAAATGTATCACCATTGCCATGAAGTTTCGTGCAGAAACGTCCCAGAAATCATTCGTAGCTTTTGTTCTGCTTCTATTCCCCAAATATGGTGGAAAACAATAGATGTTATCTGCCACATATAGAGCATCCTGTATGGTGGGTATATATTTATGTTGTATAGGGTTGAACCGCATGGAGTGCTCCACATCAGTGAAGTCCAGCACCCGAATATTCTTATAGTCACAGTCAGCAATTTCTTCCAATGTTGGTATTTGTTCCTTCGTCAGGCTGACAGGTTGTTCATTAAAGCCATATTTGATGATGGCATATCTCTTGTTATACCTCATACTATTATTTCTTTTTCTTTTGTTGCTGTTTGTTCTCGCGAGATATTTGGAACTCCGTGAATACGGCATCTATCATTTCAATAACATCCTTGTTAACTCGTTCATAGTTGGCATAAAGAATACGCTCACGGGCATCCTTTGACGGGAACTTATAGAATACCGGCAGAGGATAGTTCTTATAGTCTTCCTCTTCTGCTTTGATTTCATCCATATTGAAGTTCGTCTTACAGTAGAACTTGGATGTCTTAAACTCCTCAGACTTCTGAATATCCATTGCACCGCCACGTCCTGTCTTGGTTGGTGTAAAGTCTCTGGCTACCTGTCCGCATATCCATCCTGACGGCATATCAGATATTTTCGATGCAGGCACCATTGAGTCCATATTTTCGTTTAGGTTGATGGATGTACGGTCACGGTCGATGGTAACACCTTTCTTCAGTTGTACCGTCTTTCCAAAGATGTCGTTAGACAGCCATTCCAGCGTTTCCTTGTTACGGGCAGAACCAGACACAACATTACCAATGGTAGTGATAATCTTCTGCATACCCACCTTACCGTAGTCAGCCTCCAACTGTGGAAGTTCCTGAAAACCGAGGATGACCGACACCTTGTTAGAACGTGCTGTTCCTATCAGACGGTCAATCTTATGGAAGTACAATGTCGGCACCTCGTCTACGCAAATATCTACGGGAATATTTTTTCCTTGACCACTGTTTACTCGTGTCACCAGACGGTTCAGGATCATGGCGTTCAGAGCACCGATGATAGACTCCTTTTCAGGGTCGTTGGCAATCAGGAGGTATGACGGTTTTTTCGGGTCAGAGACCTTCAGGTCGAAGTCATCACCATCCTTATGGAATATCCAATAAGCCTCCTTCGTTGCCAGACGTGAGATTTGCACACGGAGTGTACCAATCATACCTTCCAACTGTTCCATGGCGTTATTCTCAAATGCCGTCTTGAACGGGCCGAGAAGTGGGTACACCTCCGGGTCTGTTGACAGCACCTCGAAAATCTCCTTATAATCATGGTTCAGAAATGATAGCACATGTGGCATATCCGAGTATTTTCCGAGCCAGTACGCCGGTTCTACAGGATTCCCCATGTCATCGAACACACGCCCAGACAGTTTTCTGTGGTGTGTCTCAGGATCTTCTATGTATTCCGGCCTTAATTCATTTCCATTGATGTCGTAAGGCAGGCGCTTATAGTTCACGAAGTAGAAGATACATGCTGCAAGGAAGTTCACGGCAGAGGTCTGGAAGAATTGGTCAGAGCCACCACCACCTTCTTTCTTGCCTTTCTGTAGGGACTCTACCAAAGTTTCAGCCGTTTCCTGTGCCGCTGCCAGAGAGTCGATATATTTATGTTGTATAGGGTTCACCCGTCGGGAGTATTCCACATCCACGAAGTTGATGATGTTGAACTGGCATCCCTTGGGTGTTTTCCCCTTGGCTTTATTGATACGGTAGTGATAATACAGTTTTGTGGCCAGTGTCGGGAACTTATAGTCATATACCACCATTGAAAAGCCCTTTGCTGAGTGCTGACGGATGAACGGCTCTATGACCGAGAACGTCTTACCAGAACCAGGAGTACCTACCACGAAGGTACCACGGAAAGGATTGTTGATATTGATCCATCCATGACGGAATTTCCCTTTATAGTAATATCTCATAGGGATATTTACGCTATAGGGTGTTGACTTAAATTCCTCGTTCTGTTCAAACGACTCGTTTTCAAAGTTGAAGCGGTCTTTCAGCATACCGTCTTTCAGATATTTTGAAACGTTGTCCAGGGCCACATGTATAGCTACTGTACCGATGACTGATGTGATGATGTATAGCCAGATGCTCAGCTTGAATACGCTCAGATGAACGGACAACAGTCTGGTGTTATACATCCAGATAGCGAAAATGAGAAGTATCAAGCCTGCGAATAATGGCCAGAACACCATTTTCCTTGCGTTAAACTCCAGCTGCTTCTTATTCTTAGTACCGATGCAGGTGATAGCCACCAATAGTATCGTTGCTATCTTACTATATGGTAGATGACCCTGCTGATAGATAAACCAGCGTCCCATACGTTCCTGAATATCCATCAGCCACGAACCTAAAGGTTCCAGTAGTCCGGGAGGTATGGCATATTCAAAGACCTCTGCTACCAGTGAGACATATATAGCAATACGAAAGGCAGTATATAAGCCTTGTAGATTCTTCGACTCTTCCATAGTACTTCCCTTTTATGCGTTAAACAGTCTCACTTCCATCAGAGGAGTTCGTTCCTCGACATACCTTTTCCTTGTCAGCGGTACTTTCTCTATGATATAGGTTTCTTTCTTGTAATGTGTTGGTGTTACTTTCCACCTATGGGCATCCAGCTCTTTATAAGGAGGATTGCCACACATGTTAGCGTTCAGCTTATTGATAAGGTTTTCTATATCTTCAGCATACAGGGTATTTGCTGTCAGTACCGCGATACCCTCCGCTTTCATGGCGAAGCCGATGTAGCGACCACCGATGACGCTGTCAAACAACTTTGCCATCTTACTCTTGAAGTCTTTTTCTGATTGTTGCATATTCGAAAATAAATATATACGGAAATACGAAAATATCTTTGTTAATGTCCGAGACGCCCATTGTCTCGCCAGTATTTCATACAGCTTTCTGCTATCTCCTTGCGAGTCCTTGGTGTGTAGCTATCTACACGTCCCCTTATCTCCCTCCAGACATCCATAAAGGAAGTATATTTGATTGTCAGGGAAAGAGCGCGAAGCTGATTGTTGATGACCTTGATTTTGGGTCTTATGCTCTGTAGCATCAGGATCCTTTCTTTTTCCGTCATCTTCACGTCATCCTCGAAGCAAAGCTTTCTGATATCCATGGCCAGGTCTATACCCGTCTTGACGATATTGATATAGACCTTGTTTCTTTTCGTTGAGAAAGCTGTTGCAAGGACATTACCAGGACTTTTACTTACGATGTCATTCAGTTGTTTGATGTTCGAGGAGAGCTTTGATATTTCATAATAGAGGCCATACACCTCTGCAGCTACCTCGATAACGTTGTTAAACGAAGAGAGGTAGTTATTAAACTGCCTTTGGAAGTTTGTGATTTCATCTTCCTCGTAGTTGATAAAGATATGTCCTGTAGCCATCAACACCTGCATTTCAAGTTGGGCGTTCATGGCCTCCTTGGAGTCAAAGGAATATTTCTCCCACAGAGCTGCCCTTACAGGATCTATTCCTGCATATACCCTTGCCGGAAGAACTGTCATGGCAAGCAATATTATACATACTATTTTCCTCATATGCTTTAATCTCCAAATGTTGAATAAACCGTCTGTGCCCTTTTCCATCGGTCTAAAGCTTCCTCTGCTATCTGACCATGAGTCTTATCCACCATGCCAGCCGTTGCCCTGTTCCATACATCCTTTAGGTTATAGAATGCGATGGAAAGAGCCACCTGATGAAGTTTCTGGTTTAGAGCATACATATTATCATTAAGCGCCCAAAGGAGTTCTGTTCTTTCTTTACCTGTTAGCATGTTCAGCTCCCCACCCTTGGCGATTGTTTTCTTCAGGAAATTATATGTCTTTGTCATTTCACTGACAGCCTCCATATAGAGGTTATTCATCGACATAGACGCTACAATGCCTTCAGGATTGGCTTTACAAGCTTTAGTGATGTCATAGAGGTTCCGTAAGACAATCACACCTTCAGCATATAGTGTGGCACCAGCTTTCAGAGCCTCTGCGTAGCCAGTTGCTGTTTTAAGGTATGAGTTGTATTTTCCTTCCCATACCCTCATCTGTTCCATCTCAGCACCCATAGCACCCTGCAAGAGTGCTGTCTTCTTCATGTCCTTCTTTTGCTGGTCGATACTGCCGTTTAGCATCTGGTTACCAGACTCTATGGCAACATGCTGAGATAAGTTTACCTCAACAGCTGACTGAGCCAAAAGAGGAACAGCGTTAGTGTATAAGAAAAATGCCAGGATGGCTTTATAAACGATTTGTAATTTCATAGATGCTCTTAAGTTTCTTGTTATATTCCACACGCCTACGTATTTCCTGTACAACATCCTCATCTTCTCTTACCCCGATGATATCAAGGTTCGGAAGGTTTCTGTCTCCGGACATGATAGTAATGGTTTTCAGTCCCGTTATCTGTTGCATCAGCGAGCGATGTTGCTGATAGTCGATGACACGGTATAATTCCATATAGTCAGTTTGATGGCATATAAGTCCATGCAGATAGATAATCTGTTCTCCCGTCACCACATATTCTATTCTGGCCATGGATAACATTTCCAGCAACAGATAGATGAAGATGCCTACTGCCAGGTATGCCATCACCTCATGAAACATAAAGCTGGTCATGAGGTATGCGATGAACAATGCAGTACATAGCAGCATCCAATGTAACTGTCCGATGCAGAACTGCATCCAATGTGGCTTGATAGCCACCAGTGGGAAGGGAGAACCGTTATTCATCATAATATTATTATCGTCCCATGCCTATGCTCTGTGAGCGTTCGTTACTCTGTTGTTGTGACAGATCCTCAAAGTTAGCGGCAGCCAACTTATAAGCCTCTATGTCGGCCCTCTGATATCTCGTTGGCAGCTATCTGGTTTTCCACCTCAAAGGCCGCTGCTGCCACCTCTGCAGGATGAACTACACCAGGCTTGCTATAGTGTGACTCGTAAAACTCCGGCCTTGGGCGATGTCCCATCATAGAGATGTCTAAGGCCACATTTCCTGCCGTCACCACAGCTGCCAGAATAGCTGCCCCAATATTCACGCCCTGACCAGGTCGTGTCTTCATATCCACCTCATTGAATATCTTCGAGAACAGCTTCATGCGCTGCATGTCATCCACTGCCATGAACTTATCATAGTCTTTCTGTGTGATGTCGTGTGTGATAGACTGTCCGTTGATGACAGCTGTCATCTTGTACTTTCCTTCCTGTTGAGGGTCACGCTCTACGGTAATGGCTCCCACTTCTACCTCACGGCCATGCCGTCCTTCACGGTAGAATCCTTTCTTCTCGTTAAGATCCTGTAATGTGGAACCGTCAACACTGTTGGAGCGTGCATTCTCTATGGCACGCTGTTCAGCTGTGATATATATTCTTTCATCAGCAACTCGCTGTGAAGATCCTTCCTTGACATTAAATGCCTCGTTGAAGAACTTTAGCTGGTCAGCTTTGGAAAGTGTTTGGAAACTGTCATACTGCTCAGCAGACAGTTCTTTTGTGACCAACTGTCCGTTTACCCTTGCGGTCATTACAAACTTTCCTTGCAGATCTGCAAGTTTTTCCTTATCTATACCTTTCAGCTCGTCAGGTGTGAGCTTACTCAAAAGATCATTTACCCTATAGGTTTCAATATTGCTTACCTTAAGAACCTCACCAGCTACCAAATGCTGTGACCCTGTAGCAAGAAAGTTGCCAAGAGTGGCGGTTTTGGCAAAGTCTATGATTTCCAGATTATCTACGCCTTTCGTCCGGAACTCTCCAGTAGCGATGTTCTGCTGTCTGGAGTAGCCTTGTTGCATATACATATCATCACCACCTTGTCCATCCCCTTTTTGGATGGTCAGTTCATCGAATTTCTTATCAAAGAACTTCAGGCGCTGCATGTCATCCACTGCCATGAACTTATTGTATTCCTTTTCTGTGATGCCATGTGTTACCTTTTCGCCGTTGATGACAGCCGACATAACATAATGATCTCCTGCCGTCTTATCGACACGGATTTCACCGACTACCATACCACGACCGCCATCCTCGCTATTGTAGAAGCCCTTTCCTGGCATCAGCCGTAGAATATCCCTACCGTTGATAGCATTAGGGTCTTGTGCGATACGTGCTCCTTCCTGCAGCATAGCCTGACGCTCCTGCATACGAGCCTCTTGCAGCATTCTTTGCTCAGCCAGCATTCTTTCCCTTTCAATGAAAGGAGCCTCCAACTCAGCCTTTACCTCTGGTTTGAAGTCGATGGAAACAAGATCTTTAGTTTCCAGCATCTCCCGTGTTATAGGACCGTTGAAGTCCTTGTCGATAACGTTGTTGATAATGGCGAGTCGTGCGTCCACGTTATCCTGCCATTTACCTTTGGCGTTAGGAGCTGTCAGCTGTGCATACTGCTCATCGGTCAGCGTATAGCCAGTATCAACCTTTGTCGGGCCAGCTTGAATCACCACCCTCTTCTCGTGGTTCTTATCGGCATCCTGTATCAGAATACCATGTGATGCCAGCACCTCTTGGAATTTCACATTAGAGAAATACACGTCAGAGGTGATAGCCTGAGAAAGAGGGATAGCCTTTCCTGTTGGTCTTGGTGCTGCCTGCAGTGGCTGTATCCTTTTACTGATAGTCATATTGTCGAGCACATCCTGTTTCGTCTCTTTCTGCTGACCTTTATAGTAGAAGCCATAACCACCAGAGCGTAGCTCTCCTGGTTTCATTCTTCCGTCAGGTCTTTCAGGAACGATGGGCGAATAAGGTGAGAACACCCTTCCACCTACGCGACGAAGATGATATCCATCTTGGTACCGTGGTGACCAGCCCAGGAAATCGCCAAGCCAGCCACGTCCACCAACGGAGAATGGTCTGTAGAACGGAATACCTGTTCTACCATATTCTCCACGGCCTATTCTGTAGCCGTGAAGACCCATTGCAACACGTCCGTTGGCGTTTCTTGCCGATACGAAGTTGTCAGGCATATAGAAGTCGTCCTTGACGATAGACGTAAAGGTGTTATATGCCGTTTTGTTAGCATAGTTAGACCCCCAGTTCATCAGGTTATCTACCTGTTTATCTGTTAGCTTGTATTCCAGTACCGGCGAATCATGTCCTAATACTATCAGTTTACACTGTCCTGCAGCATCCATGGCAATATGAGCTTGCATACCATTTCGGTGCAGAACGTTCATCAGTTCTGGTGACAGGTCTATATCCCTTGGATTGGTATATTTACGTATTGACATGTTTTTTTATTTTTATATTATATAAAATATTTATTTTCTGCTTCCGAATATTCTAAGAAGATATATAAAGAGGTTGATGAAGTCCAAATATAGTGACAGAGCACCTAAAAGAGCTATCTTCTGGTATTCCTCGTTTTCCTCATTCGCCTCGCTGAGCATCACCTTGATTTTCTGCGTATCGTATGCCGTAAGGCCTACGAATACTATTACGCCAACATAGCTTATTATCAGCATCATGGTACTGTTTTGCATGAAGATGTTGACGATGGTTGCGAGTATCAACCCTATCAATGCCATGGTAAGCAGTTTGCCCATTGATGACAGGTCTGTTCCCGTTGTATAGCCCCATAGCGACATGATGCCGAATGTTCCAGCTGTGATAAGGAATACAGTCGATATAGACTCTTCTGTATAGAGCAACAGCAAGAAAGACATCGTTATGCCGTTTATTAGGGCATATACGATGAACAACAATGTCGCCTGCGTCAGTGTCAGCTTATGAAGAGCCATAGATATACACACCACCAGAAGAAATTCCACAATCAACAGTCCAAAGAACAAGAAACTGTTTGAGATGATGATGTTTACAACCTCTGGAGTTGCTGCCACCATGTATGCCGTCATGCCTGTTATCAGCAGAGCGAAAGCCATCCAGATATACACTTTCCGCATGAGGGCAGGAAAAGCAGGAAAGGCTTCCGAGAATGAGATATTCTCAGAAGCTCTTTCGCTACGATAGTTGTTGTTCAAGTCTGTTTCCATATACCCAGCTTATTTGAAGTACAGTAATACACAAGTGTTACGGTTACCCTCCATAGGAACGTAGGAGTTGATACCACCTCGGAACTGTGTTTCCACCCTTCCCTCTGGAACGCCGTTGTCGCGTAACAGTTTTGCAATATATTCTGCTCGCTTGGCACTCAACTTCTCATTGGTGTATGCTGTTCCCGTCTGGGAGTCAGCAGCACCTACCACCCTCGCGCTAAGACCATATTTCTTGATAACGCTTGCAATCTCTCGGATGTTGATAGTCTGAGCCTTCTCAGCCAGTGTTGCAGTGTTAATCTTAAAGAAGAAGAATATTGGTGAGCCGACGAATATCTTGCCATCCTTCATCAGCTTGAAGTACTCTTGTGGATCAAGCTGTGTGGTATCGTTAGGATTCCAAGCTGTTGGCTCATACTCTTTTTCTTCCATCATTCGCGTCTCAGGTGACCAGTTCTTACCACGAAGACGTGCTCTGAGAGAGTTCAGTCCAGAGTAGTTGTTCTTTGGATATTTCTTCACCTCACCGTCATCTCCGATGGCTGCAAGGTTGTACTTATCCAGAAGACCTTCAATCTCTAAGATCTTTCTCATTTCAGCCAGCGCAGCAGCATCCCTTGTTCTCTTTACTTTCAGCTGATGGATATAGTCGTTAGCATTACGAAGTCTCTCTGAGAGTAAATCGTTCTGGAGCATATACGGCTGTGGATCCACTACACGCTGCCAACCTACCTTACCGATGGTAAAGGTCAGCCCAATATTCGCCTGCAGGAGGTTATCGGCGAACTTATTGCTATTGCCATTACCGTCAAAACGTTCGGAAGTAATCGTATTTCCTATCTCACCCGTCAGATGCAGACGGTCTGTCAGACGGTAGCGTCCACTAATACCGAAGCTAATAGCGAATGGAATTTGTCCCATATCTTTGTTTCGTATCATACCCAGTCCGACGTATGGTATCAGGTCCCATTTGTATGGGATGCCATAGTCTCGACGAAGTGCATTCGAGAGGTTATACATTACGTCAACATGAATGTTCTGATACGTTCTTGACTCGCGGAACGAGTCAAAGAATTGGAATCCTTGGAACGATAACCGACCGCCGACTGTTGGTGTGATCCATTTTCCCACTGCTATGTTAAGCATCGGTTTCTGTCGGTCAAAGAAGTCGCCATGTCCAGAAGGTTTCCCCAGGAATGTCGATACGCCACCTTGCAGGGTGACGAACCAGTTGGAACTCCAGCCTCCTCCAGAGAATACGTTGTCGAGATAAGACGTTGTTACGGGAATAATTTCCTCTTCGGTATAACCGTTGCCCTGTTCATCATCATTATAGGGAACAGGCGTTGCCATTGCCTCGCCAATGGTCAGGCATAAAGCCATGATAAGTGTAATCTTTTTCATCTTTCTTTTTGTGTTATATTGGAAATTTTCTTGCGAAATTACCATATTATATATGGAACGTCAAAAATTTGCGTTTAAAAGTCTTGAATTAACTATTTTAAGACCAAATCTATCGTAAAAATGTTAATTCAAGAGATTATTGCTTGCTAAATCACGGAACCATTCTCTATTCACTAATTTTGAAGTGCTCCGGCATTATAGGGGCCGGAGAGGGTAACATGTTTCATTTAATTATTAGTCACTATGAAGAAGATTGTATTCGGCCTTGCCATCCTTCTCGGAATGGTGCTTGCTCCACAGTCTGCTCTGGCCGAGCAGCGTTATGAACTCTGTGGAGGGAACTATAGTTATGTGTCGTATGACTATTCTAACTGGGATACCAATTCCAGTATGACTGTCTACTACTGGATTTACAACTCATCGAACGAATTGGTTGCCTACGGATGGACTCGTGATCCTGGCGCTGGTAAGGGTCGTGGCAAGATTCAGAGCTACGTTAATTTATACGGTGCTAAGCTGGATGCGTGCGTTGAAGAGTTTCGGGCTAACGTCGACCAGTATGTTATAACCGGTCCGAAGGTAAACCTGAGATTTGAAGATGCCAGGCCGTTTAATGGTTTCAATTCTTTTGATGACTTCGAGGTTACTGACTTTACTATAAATAGGTTCAAGTTCAAGTAGTTCTGTACGTCATTATCATTAAAGAGGATGCCCTTTTGGACATCCCCTTTTTATTAGTATAGCTTGATGTTCGTTGTTCCTGCTATACTGTCTTTCCGACGGTCTTCTGCTGACGGTTCAACATACCCTGCAGGTTTGTTGGATTTCATCAACAGCTTAGCCTTCTCTTTTTTGGACAGCTTCTTTGGCTTCTTAGCCTTTTTAGCTGCCTTTTCCGTCTTGACTTGTTGTGTAATAACAGAGTCACGCTGTTCTGCACCATAAGCATTTGTGCATATGGCAAGCATTAATAATACTGTAATTTTCTTCATAGTCATATTATTTAGACGTTAATAAGATATCTTTGTCATTATTGATGTTTCTTCATTTTCTAACTTTTATGGACAGGCAGATCTTCATCAGGTGTAGTGACTGGCTGGTGGCTCAACTCATACAAGAAGTCGCTCTTCTGTTTGTCCGTCATGTCATTCCAACATAGATAACCGGCATCGGTATTTGTCTTGCGGTTTACCTTCCTTATTGTAAGGATAACCTTATCTCCTACGTTGAGACTCTTAGGAATAGACATCACAATATCCTTATAGCCGTGAGTCAGTTCGTTGCAGACAACTAACCCCTCTACGGTCTCGCCATGTTCATCTATCGGCTCTGGCAGTAAGTCTACTTGATACCAGCAGAAACGCCTACCGTCTCGGGCAATAATGCCCTCTTCTACCAAATCAAAGACTTCTCCCGTGTCTCTGTGTCTTGCTTTCATTCTTATATCTATTTACGTTTGTACATCTTGAAGTGCCTGATTATGGTGTGTTTTACTTTCTGACATATTCTTCCAACTATGGATATTTGCATCGGTATGTGCCACACATCCGATTACTTCACAAGGAGTATCAGTCAAACCCTTGGTGCAATTCCCGTTCTTATAATAAAAGCATCGTTCGTCAGCCATTCTTATGCTTTATTTACTATTTCCACCAGGCTATACAGTCTTGTATTACCTGTTTTATTACTGTTCTTATAATCAAGAGCTTTTTGTTCATCATCCCAGCTAAAGAACTTAGCCTGAGCAAGGTCGAATTTGGTAGGGTCACCTATACCGGCAACAATACCGATGGATGTCGATGACATTCCTCCTGTAGGCTCTATCTTTGCATAGCTCAGACATTCAAGGATGTTAAAGTCCTGTGCTATCAGCCAAAGGAGCATCTGCGTACTCTCACAGACGGAGTAGTTCTTTGACAGTCGGTTAAACGGCTCTTCCATTGACACAAAGTATCTCAGGTGAGCATAATCGAAGAAAAAGCGTCTCTTGGCCACGCCATATTTCCCTGACAGCGACTTTTGTTCAAAGTCGATAACGATTTCACCGCTGTATCTATCCCTATCGATCCTTTTAATTTCTATTTCGCTCCAGTATTCCTTTGCACCATAGCAGTTCGATATCTCGATGATTCTTCTCAGTTCCTCATCAGTGATATCCTTCATTTCCCGTGTTCCGATAGCGATAACGGTTGGGCGTTCTTCCTGAATGTTTTCAAAATCCAAGTCTTTTGCCATGAAACATTCATAATCTACTCCCTTTTTATTTTCTTTATAGTCCCATCCGTTGTCTACTGGAACTACGTCAACGATTTTTGATGTATTTCTGATTCTTGCTTTCATAATTATTCAATTATTTTCTGTTGGAATTAAGGCATCTTCTGTTATGTTTGGTTAGCAATTTCATTCCTTACACACTCGAAGATCCTGTCACGGAAGATACCGACAATGTCTGTTTCCGGCTTAGCATGGTTCTTCGCATAGTCAAGCATAGCTGCCAGTTCTTTGTCGAGGGCAGACATGTCAGGTCCTTCTATGAGAAGGTACAATTCCTTTTTGTCTGCAGGAGCAGAAGCACTGGCATGCCCTTCGCTGTTATAAGCGAAGGGTCGTTCCTCTTCCCAGGATTCATCACCTTCGTAGTTTGTCTGGTCTGTCATGACAATACCAAGAATGGGATAACTGCCTTGCATGTCCCATTTGAGGATGGTGACAGCCTTTCCTTGACCGTTGACCACCTTCATTTCGCCTGATTCTATTTCAGGGCGATATTTGATATTAAAAGGAATTGTCCTCATTGTTCTTTGATATTCTTTAGGATGTCGAGAGAAATATCTATGTCATTGATGACACACCTGATGTTTTGCCGTGCATCAGAAATTTTTCTGATTCCATTCCAAATTTCTTCGGATGGATGTCCTTCTATTTCCATGATCCATTCGTCCAGACCCTCTCCCGATTTGTTCAATGCTTCGTTGAGCCATTCGATATGTTGTCGTCCATTCTCTGCAATTTTCTCATAAAATTGCAGCAGAGTTGTTTCTTTTTCTGTTTTCATACACCGTAATCCTTAAAATTGAGGTTTATCACATTGTCGAACATGTCCTTGACAGTTATCTTTGCCCTGTCTCTATCCTTTTTAAGAGGAAAGCCCTCCAGATACAAAGCCGCTTTTATCCAGTTATTAGCCACATATCTGTCAAGGTCTTTCTCGCACTCATGTTTCAGTCCGTAGGTGGTTTTAGATTTTGCTCTTGGATCTACGTTGCTCCATTTACTGCTTGTTACACTACTGGCACACCAAGACCTTATCTTTCTTAGGAAGTCTTCGGCTTCCTCTTCCGTCATACGATGAAACGACATGATTTCCTTGATGATGGGTTTTTTGACGTTTCCCAAGTCAGGGTTATTATTCAGTCTACTCATATTCTTTGTATAAGTTTAAGCATTAAAGGTCATCCTCTTCGCTAACATCAGCATCTTTGTTTTCTATAAACTCCTTCATATTCTCGTTGACAGAGTTTTCTATGTCCTCACGAATTTTGTCTTCGTCGAATACGAAGACCTTACCCAGGATGCCAAGGGAAACCGCTTCCTCGTTACCCTCTTCATCCGTCACGCTGCCGATGTTGAATATCCAGTAGTCCGTCAGGTCTATCTTGCCGTGTCTCAGTTTCTCCACGGCATTAGGGATGACATCCGTTGACAGCTTGTTAGCCAGTTCCTTGCTTTCTGCAGGAAATTCTATCCTGTTTTCAAAGATGTCATCAATAACCTTTTCTACGACACCAGTCACGGCATTGGCATGTTGGTTCTGTGATGGCCTTGTACTCTTCATAGCTCCGTACATGACCAGAGCCACTGCCAGATACACCACTGATGCCACTGTTGATTTAGCTAAGTTTTTAATCATAGTCAGATGCTTTTAGGAAACATTTTCTCCATCTGTTCGTTGATGTTATTTCTGAGAGACAGCTGTGCAGCTATTCTGCCGTCCAAGCTGTCGAGGTAGTCCTCCAGTTCTTTTCTGGCTTCGGCTATGTAGTACCCTTTTGATGTTGCCATCAGTCCCATTATAAGGCCTTCCGTGCGGATGTAGTGTAACACCTTCCTAAGTCGTACAGGGTTGGCGGCATACTTTGTCAGATGATGACGTATCATCTTTTTATTTGTCAGCGCCTTGCTCTTTCCGACACATGTCTGGAGTATCTCCAGAACTGCAGGAAGGAGTATCTTTTGTTCATAGTCGCTGAGTTTACACGTCTGTCTCTCAAAATTTTTAATCATTTTTACAGATGTTAAATTCAACACTTCTCGTTGTATTGTTTGATGAACTCCTCTGCTTTAGCCCGTATCGCCTTGATATTACTTATCAGGTGGTTACGGTATTGCCAGACGATGACATCATATACAGATGATGCAGGGTCTATGCCGTAGTCGTTAGCACCAAACGGCTGCTTGGCGCTGTCGTTTTTCTCCCATACGGCAATAGAATAAGTAAACAGTCCGAAAATATTACCAAGCATCACCTCTTCCGCTTTCATCTCGCCGATGTTCTTTGTGCGGAACATGCCATAGGGGTTTGGACCGATATTCCGATTTCTTAGACCCGATCCCCATATATTCTTATGGATGCGAAGGATGGTTGTTAAATCCTTGCTCTCCTTCAGCGATTTGATGAAGTCACCGGCCACATCGATGATGTGTTGCTGCCGGTGCTTCTCTTCAAGCTGTTTCTTGATTTCTTCCCGATGGAATATTCTGTTCCATAGGGTTTCCTTGATAATCTCCATACCAGAAAGGTTTAGTTCTTATCACCATTTGCGTCACCACCACCATTGGTGTTGTCGAACATTGTTCTGTGGTAGGTAGCTGGTGCCGGTTTCTTCTGAAGCAGTGCTATGAAGTCATCACTCGGTGCCATGATGCAGATTGTCAGCGACGACTTGTCACGAGGCGAGAGAGTTACCTTGAAGTTCTGGCCAAGCTCATTCTTGATGGCGTTCAGTTCCTCCAGGCTTGTGTTCGTTTTCTGGAAGGTCATCTTCCAGTTGTCAGGCTCCCCACTCTCCTGGATGCTGGCATCCTTCTGAGGTTCGGTGAGAGCCTTTTCCATCACTTCCAATACAGCAGCTACTATTCTGTGATATTCGCTGCCTTTCATTTTGTTTACTGTAATGTTTGCCATATTAAAAACCTATTAAAATTTATTTTACATTGTTATCTCTTTAGCTTACGTCCTGGCGGTCTCATCATGTGCCTGGCCATATGGAAGCATTTCCTTCGCCACATCTCGTCATCATCGTCAGAGTCTCGACCCCATCCACCGCCGGGACTGCCACCACCCCCTCCATGCGACTCTGCGAAGGTCGCTGCCTCTTTGATATATCCAAGAGACAGTGCTGTTGCCACTGCTGCTATCTCGTTGCCAGCCCGTGC
>JAEEGL015897586.1_pt1 | contig 28525 bp, 30 predicted proteins | sample 9134231 | NCBI WGS metagenome assembly JAEEGL01 (sample SAMN16246548, study PRJNA631951) | gut metagenome | biome: gut microbiome; feature: rumen; material: fiber-attached | host: Bos | place: Iran: Karaj | collected 2018-10
ATAGTAATCATCAATAGACTCTAGGTAGAGCGAGCTATCTTCTGTATTTATTAGTTTTCCGCCATCGGTCATATCATAGAGAGCTGTACCAAAGCCACCATAGTTATTGGAAGATACACTAAAATCAATCTTTCCGCCAGAAACAAATGCGCCACCATTATCAATAGGTGTCACATTGATAGAAGAAGTAGCATTCTCGCTTGTGATAGTTAGTTCAGTAGTAGACGGAACAAAAGCACCATCAGTGGCAGAGGCAAACTCTTTTTCGCCAGTAACTGGAAATAGCATAAAAACAGAAAGGGCAGCCAAAAAGAATCCAGCAACGGTTGCCAAATAACCATTCCCCAAATGTTTTATCTTAAAACCCATTTTGTATGACCTTTTTTATGTTAGCTTTTTAGCTTACATTTTTATTTATTATAGTTTATAACCTGCCCAAAATTTACGTATGTTACGACCTATAATACTTTGATTATAATAAGCATAAGCAGAGTTGTCAAGGCCAACGTCAAGGTTCAACACCAAAAGCCAAGAACCAAGAACCAAAAGCAGAGCTACTTTCGCGCCACTTTCACCATTGCCGGGCGAAGCACCTCGCCTTCGTAGTAATAGCCAGTTCTCAACGTCTCAGCGACAACTTCCGTATCACCATCACCCTCAGCCATCACGGCTTCGTGGATGTCTGGATTAAATACCTCGCCAGTAGCCGAAGCGATTCTCGCTACGCCAAGTTCTTTCAAGGTCTTATCGAGAGACTTCTTTAAAGGCTCAAGTTCCTTATATGTGGCAATCGCACGATCAAAATCATCAATTAGAGGCAATACTTTATAGACCGTCGCAAGTCTCGCGGCTTTCTTTTCATTTTCCTTCTGCGCCTCAATCTGCTTGCGATAGTTTTCAAAATCCGCACGTGTCCTCTGCAAATCGCCAGTGAGTTCCATCAGGGCCGACTGCATCTTATCGAGCTCAGCCTGCGCCCCAACGCCCTGTACAGTGCCCTGCATACCAGCACCCTGCTCATTATCTTTCTTGCCAAATCCTTTCATTATAAAATCTCCTCTAACATATTACCAGCATGTCTTACTAGCGCCATCACGCGCGAATAATTCTGCCGCGTCGGGCCAAGCACGCCAATGTAGCTTTTATCCGAAAACGGCGAACGAAATTTCGAAATAATCAAAGAAACCTCAGAGTTTTTACCAATCGGGTTTTCCTGGCCAATAAAGATATTTAGTGGCTCACCCGGTGCCGCCTCGCGAAGCCATGGCTCCAAATTATCAAGTAGTTTAGCTACAGATTGTACACGCCTCGTATCACCAAACTCTGGCTGCGTAAATAATCTTGAAATTCCAGAAAGATAAAGTTGCCCACCGATCGTTGCAAGACCAAGGTTCCCAGTTAGTTCCACAAGCGAATCCACTGCACCACGAATTGCCGCATCAGCTCTAGACTGCGAAGAAACTCTCACCTCAAGCACGTGCGCACTCCTGTCGATCCCGGGCTCAGACATATCCTCGCCGGTCTTCTCCAAATTGTTCACATAAAATCTATAGCCAGCATCCGTTGGTACACGCCCAGCCGAAGTGTGTGGCTGTGCAATCAGTCCAAGCGCCTCAAGTCTCGCCATTTCAGCCCGAATCGTAGCCGACGAAACACCAAAAAGTTTCGCCATCATCACGCTACCAACCGGCGACGCTGTTTCGGCATACTCCTCTATAATTTGGCTAAGAATCTTCCTTTGACGCTCAGTTATTTCCATGCTTCAATTATAGTAAATTAGCACTAAAAATGCAAGAGTGCTAATAATTATACCTAGCCGCTACAAAAACTCAATTCTTAGTGGAAGCTAACTTCGCCAGCCGCCTCGCCGGAACCAATCGCCTTTTTATAAAGCTTGTCAATCATTTCATCAAAAACCGCCTCGCGCGATTGGTCGCCGTTCACATTCACGAGTAGACCCAGTTCACGATAGTGCACTAGAACCGGCATTGTCTTCGAGTGGAATTCCTCAAGCCTCGTTCTAAACGTCACGATATCCTTATCATCCTCACGCATACCACGGTCGTTCAAGGATTTTGAAACCTCAAACCTTTTCTCTACATCCGCTTCAGAAATATTTAGAAGTACCGCCGCCTTTATTTCATGGCCAGCCGTCGCTGCAGACTCTAACACCTGATTCTCTTCACCAGTCCAACGCCCGATCGAAGACAAGACTAGCGGATACTCAGTCAAATCTGCTCGCGCAAAATAAGGCAGTACCCACTCATAAAAAACATCTGTCGGAATCAAAGCACCATTGCTTGAATACTTCTGCTTCGTCTCTTGCTCTTTTGCACGAATAATTATTCCAGACGACAAGAATTTACCCTGAAGTGCCTCGGCAAGTCTAATCCCTTGCGTATCCTTACCAGACATTGGTAATCCAAAAATATTAATCGAACCTGTACCAAGCCATTCTTTGATTTTTGCGATTTTCTCTTCCATACCTCCATTATAAACCATCACCTCCTAAAAAACCAAAGCTTTTTCAAAATCTCATGCCGAAATTCAAAAATCACATAAATAAGCGCCGCAACAACCACCACCAAGACCGCCGCCAACCCCACAAACGATGACTCCTCTTTAAACGTTTCCGGCTCCAATGCATAATCTACCCCGCCGTTTTCCACAATCCGCTTACATCGCCCCGTCTCCTCGTTCAAATAAAACCCGTCTTCACATATCTTCTCGACCGTCACCGGAATCTTCCGACATCTATTCGTTGAAGCGTTAAGATAGTATCCCGCCGGACAAGTCTTTTCCACCGCCTCAACTACTTTTACACAATTCCCGGTCGCCGGATTAATCCTTTTCCCCTCCTCGCAGCTTTGAAACTCTTGGTAGACATTTTCCGCCCCCGGAGTCACTACATAAGTCTTCTCCCACACCGCTTCGCCTTCATCATCATACCCCACAAGAGCATAACTTACGCCTTTCTTTTGCCCATGCGGATATTCCAACACATCTACAGTCTCACTACGAGCGTCTAAAAGCTCGACCAAGCCAGTTTTGCTCGGATCCTTCGCTACTGCAAAATCCGTCAAACGCCTCACATAGTAGCCATCCACTCCCACCTCACCCACAAGCGGATAAATTCTGTTCTTATACTTCAGTGTGCACCCATCCAGCACAACCGAAGATAGTCCGACATTATGAAGTTCAATAAACTGCTCACTCTGCTCTTCCTTGTAGTAACTCAAAATCTCGCTAAAAACCAAGTCCCCACATCGCCCACCAATCTCAGACTCTTCAATAATCTCCTCGCCTCCAAACCCACCAACTTCAGATTCCCCACCAATCTCCCCGCTTTCAAGCCCACCAATCTCAGGCTCCTCAATAACCCCCTCGCCTCCAACGTCATCTTCCTTTTCGTCAACCTCCGGCTCTCGCACTACTAGCTCCCCCGCATCACGCCTAAATTCATATTCACCCACCAACACATGCGACCACTCCCCCACACCAACATCATCATCAACATCATTACCAACGTCATTATCACTATCATCACTGCCACCATCGATCAACTTCCGCACCAAAACCGTCGGCTCCTTCGACCTAAATTCCCTCTCGCATCCTTCACTCGAATCCCAACACACCTCATCCAAAATCTCGTCGCTGTAAAGCAGTCTAAGCCCCTTCGCCTTAAAAGCCAACGTCTTCGAAAATGTCATGGCTGCCAGCTCGCTCTCAGGCGAGCTGGCCAAGCTAAGGAGGATGCTCTCGCCGGCCAGATACGTGTGCTCGGGAAACTCCACCAAAATGAAGCGATTCCCGCTAGAATTTGTATAGTCTAATACCAGACCAGCGAGCGAAACCAAATCGTCGGAGCCATCACCACGGCATATTTCAATCATTTCTCCGACATTATTAACCCCGTCTACTGTATACCCGGGATTCACGGCTTTTATAAAAAATTTCTTCATGGTCTCATTACCTAGCACACCCCCACTAGAAATACAACCCCCCACATGCTATAATCAAAGCATGAGCGAAATCGTCCCTGTAATTATCCTTATCCTGGTTATGCTTATCCAGGCCTTAATGCGTCTTTCGCCTAATGTTTTCGCCATTCTGCAACATTCCGCTATTGCTAAAAAATCAACCAGAAAAACCACCAAACGCTTTGATAGCTTAAGCGCTTCCTTTGTTCTTGGTACCGAAACCATCACCGTCCTCACTCTTCTCATCGTCTTCCTCGTTGTTTCATTATTCACTTCCTGCCGCACCTTCATGGACAAATCTTTCTTCTACGTCATGTCCGGCATTCTCGCTTTCGAAGCTATCGCCATCTTTTTCTTCTATTTCAAAAGAAAAAGCACCCGCCTTTTTATTAATCGCCATACCGCAAGCGCCCTTACGAAGAAGTGTGAAACCGCCAAGAGAAGGCGCGACACCTTCCTACTTGGCCTCGTCACTAGAACCATGGAGCTTCCCTTCACTCTCCCACTTTTCGTCCTTGCCGCTTACGAAGCTGCTATTATCAAAGCTCTCCCATGTTTTTCCGTAGCCATTATCTACCTCGTTGTCTCAGTCCTTCCATTCTTTATCATCTACACTTTCTTCCACACCGGCCACACCATCGCCGACTTCGCGCGCTTTAACGAAAAAACCCGCATCGCCACCCGCCTCATCCTTACCGCGCTCTACATTACTCTTGCCGTTCTAATTGTTAATCATGGGGTGGTAATATGATCAAAGACTCAGACAAAAACGAGCTTAGAAAAACCCTCCTTTTTCACGCTAAAGGGCTCAGGATCCCCGAGGGCGCCGCAGAGGACTTCATCAAAAATGCACTCGCTCTCGCTGAAAAATCCCTCGCTAAAAAATCCATCGTCACAAAACTTGACCTCGAGAAGGCCATGAAAAAAGAACTCAAGAAATTCAACAAAGATCTCGCTTATGTCTATGAAAACTATGATAAAATAGTATAAGAATGGGAAAGAAATACGATTTTGATTACATTATTATTGGCAGTGGCCCAGCTGGGCGCACCGCTGCTCTAAATCTTGCTAAAGCCAAGCGCAGTGTTGCTCTTGTCGAAAGCTATGCTTTTGGTGGTGCAGACCTCAACACCCGCGATTTGCCATATACCTATAGTCTCGATTTTGCCCATACTTTCTACAAAATCAATCGTCACAAAGCTCTCAGCGGCCAGGATTTTCATTTCAATTTCCCAAGCCTCATTGCTGGCCAAAATGATGTCATCAAGCTAGCTCAAGATGGCTACAAAGCCCCTCTTGAAGAAGCCGGCGTCACTTTTCTAGACGGCTACGCGAATTTCTTGAATGCCAACACCGTCGCCATCTCCGGCAAAGAATACACTGCAACGAATTTCATCCTAGCAACCGGCACTGAGCTCAAGACCGGCGCCATCTCTGGCCTAGACACCGTCAACTACCTCACTCCAGACACTGCCATCAAAATCCGCCGTCTTCCAGAATTCGTTTTCATTGTTGGTGGCGGCCCTACCGGCTGCGAAATCGCCGAATACTATGCCAAACTTGGTACTCGCGTCCTTATCATGGAAAAATCCTCTCGCCTTCTCCCTCGCGAAGACAAAGAGGTTAGCGAAGAGCTTACCCGCTATTTCGAAAACGAGCTCGGCGTTATGGTCATCACAAGCGCCAAAGTCATCGCTATTGAACAAGACGATGTTTCAAAAAGCGTCATCTTTTCTGTAAACGGCCAAGAAAAAATGGTCCGCGTCGATTGCATCATCCTTGCTACCGGCTCAACACCATTTACGAACCTCGGCCTCGAAAACGCCGGCGTCAAATACAAAGCCGAAGGCGTTATTGTTGATAAATATTTCCAAACGTCCGCCAAAAACATCTTCGCCATTGGCGATGTTGCTTATAATCCTGGCATCGATCCTACTTTTTCCTCAACCGAGCGTTCCGAATACGAGGCATCCGTCCTCACAAACAACATTATTCACAAAACCAAAATCCCAGCTAGCTTCACCGGCTTCATTCGCAGCATTAGTACCGAGCCAGAAGTTGCCGTTATTGGGCTAAACGAAAAAGACCTCGCCGCCGCTGGCCAAAAAGCCAAAAAATCGATGGTCTTTCTAAGAGACCTCTACATTGGTGGTATCGCTAGTCAAGATTATGGCTTCATTAAAATTCTTACCGACAACGCCGGTCACATCCTTGGTGCATCCATCGTCGCTCCAAACGCCAAGATTATCGCCGAAGAGCTTTCTCTTGCTATCCGCCACCGCATTACTATCATGGAAATCGCGTCTACCCCACACCCAACCGACAACTACACTCAAGCCATCAAATTTGCCGCTAAGAATCTCATCGTCCGCAAATAATCCACATAAGAGCCCATAGAAAAAGGCCTAAGATGGGGGGACATCTTAGGCCTATTTCTATCCTGAATTTAAACCTTCAGAACACTTGGTTGTGGGGGCTGGATTTGAACCAGCGACCTTTTGGTTATGAGCCAAACGAGCTACCAGGCTGCTCTACCCCACGATAGCACCCTATTCTTTAATTATACACCAAAAATCATTTTTTGACAACCCCCCACCAAGAGCACTATCAAAATCCGCACCAATTCTATCTGTAAAGACCACCGTAACGATTTTCGTAAGTAGTACTCAGGTTTTTGAAGACCGGCGCATTATTCCCAGAACCCGAACCGAGTGCCTGTACAGCATAATATGGGAACGGGAATGATGAGGAATCGGATTCCATCCTCGTCTCTACTCTACGATATAGGTCGTTTGCCCTACCAGTAGAATCAATCGAAACCTGCGCATCTTTTACTGTAGCCTGCCCAGAAACGGTAGCGACACCGCTATTCGTCGTTGCAGGACACGAAGAAGCATCACTACAAATAAACTCAACCGCAAAATCCGTATCCGGCTGCCCATAAGGAAGCGCAACGAGGATCATGAAAGTTTCATTATTTCTTGTGCCACTCACAGGCGAAGGCAAGTTAAGCTCGACCGAGCAAGCAAACTCACTCGTGGCATTATTTGGACAATAAACTGAAAACGGCTTATTTGCAGTCGTGTGATCGTTCGTCTTGGCAAGCGAAGACGCACTAATAGTGTTCTTGTTGCTGGCATAAGTACCAACTTGATAATCGTTCGTAGTAGCCGCAAGTGTACTGTTCGAGGTCGGAACCAAGAAGGCCGTCGCTCTATTCGTTTTATCGCCGTTAGAAATATCAAAATCTGATATATTAAATGTACCGCCAGTTTGTACAATTTGAAGCTCAACCACAGAAGGAATCGGAGACGTCACCTCAAGTGGTGAACGAAATGCCACGCGCCCACTCACAGAGCTAGTGTAGTTATTAGAAACATCCGGACGATTCGAATACCAGCTAAACTTTATCCCCTTTATGTTCGCTGCAGTTATCCCACCGCTAAAACTGGCCTTCACAATTTTTACCTGGGTAGAAGAAGTAATAGTTGAGCGATAATCAGAAAGCGATGTCGAAATCTTCACACAAGTATAGGCCTGGTTTGTATTGCTTCTTGAGCTCGCTCCAACCATGTCCGATAAAGAAACCTCTTTCTCTTCCTTCTCAGGAATACGTCCCAAAATATGACCAACCATATAGCAATCAGGGTGCTCCATCCACCAAACGATTTCATTACAAGTAATGGTAGTATCGCCGTTCGGAGCAGTTGCCGTAGCTCCTTTTTTAAGACACCTTTGGTAGTTCGAATAAGCAAGCTTTGCATCTTCAACACCAGCCATCGCAGAATCATAAGCAGACTGCGAAAGCTCATCATTTGATGTTCTAGCAACTTCAGCAATTACAGACATCGCAAAACTTGCCGCAATTACCACGAGCACCAAAGTCGAAAATGCCACAATATAAAACGAAGCAGCCCCTTCCCTATTTTTTCGTATTCCTTTCATTTTATACTCCATTCGCCTGTACGGCAAAGTTAAATTTATTTATCGCACAATAGTCATAATTCTCGATTGTATAGTCACCCGGCGTTGCACATTTTTTATAGCTATCTTTAATATTAGCTCCTCCATTAATTGTACCAAGAATAAACGAAATCGAATAGAACATATTCTTCTGCGTTAGACTTTCCGCTGGGTCCGCTACGGTTAAGTTGTAAAGAACCAAATCGTTGTTTCCATGCGCCGAAATCACATCAACCGGCGCTTCCGTCACCGCACCGTACCCAGCACTGATATTAAACGTACTGCTAATGTCTGCCGGCAAACCATAATTTGCGCTATAACTGCCACCACTATATGGCCGCACGACCGCCGTACAAACCGCCCTCTGCGAATCTCTCACCTTTAGTAATCTAAACGATTCGACAGTCTTAGTAGCGCCAGCACCATCTACATAAATCAACTTCGCTTTAGACGCCCCAGACACGGTCGAATCTGGCGAATCAAAGTATCCAGAATTCCAAATATAGCTATACGATCCTGTACAGAAGGCCCCCAAAACCGGCATATTATTATATGTAGTGCCATTGACCTTTACTGTAGCGGTTTTGACCACTTTGACAAAGTTCTTTGCTCCATCATTTTTACAAGTCTGCATTAGGGACGGATTATCAATATAATAAGCCTCGCAGCTATCGGTCACAGGAGCAGACGGCGCATTTTGCACAGCCACACGCATATCATCCACAATCTCCATTCCCACAGTATTAATACGGCTAACCGTAATGCCCCTACGGTACGAAGCTACCGTATCGCCAATAATAAAGACAATCATCAAAGACAAAATTCCCACAAAAACCATTGAAAGCGAAAGCTCAATCAGGGTAAAACCTTCTTTTGTTACTTCCACTTTTTTCTTCATGGTCTAATTATAGCATAAGTCGTTTAATTTCGACACCGGTTCTCCGCCCCGTCAAGATCGAGAAGTAGCACACCAGACGAGTTGCGTGCATTTTCAGTCAACCGAATGTTCCTTCTCAAATCGCTTGCTGCACCAGAGCCTTCCGGATTCACGCAAAAATCTATCTCCTGCGCCTTAAATGCACCGGCAGTATTCAGTACACTGGTAAGTAAATTCTGATAGTTATAACTTCCACCACCTGCAAGTACCGCATTTGCGTCTTTCACTTTTTTATTTACCTCAATCACAGTACTGCTCACAAGCGTATTGATCGTCCCGGAGTTCGGATGCCTCACGATTAGAATCGAACCCTTGTATGGCGTATGCCCGCTCTTTACCTCAATCTGCGCATCCCAGCGCGGTTCATAATTCTCAACTAGCCCGGCATAATCAAGTTTTTTACCGTTCGGAGCAAGAACGACTACATTTGCATGCAATCCAACCAGCATCTGCGTCACATCGCCAGTCCCCGCGCCAAATACATCCCCGACTACATCATAAACATACACCCGCTGAATTCCGTCATTATTGATTGTCGCGCCATCAAGCCCAACGCTCTGGCCAAACACTACCAACTTCCCATAAATCGCATATTTGTCGCTATTCCCCTTCCCTACGCTCTGCGGGTTCGATACCTGTGAATAAACGCTCTTCAAAAACTCCACGAAATTCTGCGTCGAATCATAGAACCTCTGATTTTTCAGAGCATTCTGCGTCCCCATCAGAATCCCTAAAAACAAAAGACCAGTCACGGCAAGAAAAAGCGACACTTCTATCAATGTAAAACCAAATTTCTTATGCTTAATCATAGCTTCATTATATCATCTTACCGGGAATAAATACATAAACCACTTCTCAGCATTAGAGTATTCCTTCTCCGGAACCTCAATTACCACCGCCCGATGTTTATTAATCGCCGCCGAACTGTTTTCCGGCAAATAAACCATTTTTTCATCCGCATACTGTTTATTGGCAAGCCGCCTCGCCGCCAGCTCCTGGTATTCTTCCGATTTATAATACTCATTTTCGAGCTCGGCCGCTTCCACCTCGAGTTTAGCAAGTTCCAGAGTCTTCTTATCCGCATTAAGCCTCTCCGCAAGTTCCCAGTTTCTAGACATCGAGACAATCGACTGGTAAGTCCAAACCAAACAAAAAACAACCGCAATCACAAGCACGATATTTTCTGGCGAGAAATAATCATGCCGCATCTTATACTTCCACTGGCGGAACTTCGAATTCATTTCTCTCACGCTTATATTATAACACTCACACTAATATCAAAAAAGAGCACTAGCTCTTAGCTCCCGTGACGCTACGCCAATCAATGTCAAAAAAGAGTACCACTTGCGCGATACTCTTCTTTTGCACCTAATTAACTTGCGCGCTAGGTTATTTCTTCTTGAGGGTCAAGAAACCGTTGCGTGGATTTTCACAAACCATACGATCTGCAGGGAGATCACATGGGGTACCCTTGCCACCATTTGCATCTTTTGTGAAGAAGTAGATAGTCTGAGGTTTGCCACCACGTAGAGTTACTTCAGATTTATGAAGGTAATACTTGATTCCCTTGCCATTGGTATGTTCGTAAGCCATTTAAGCTTCCTCCTTAAGTTAATATAATCCCATCTTATGACTAGGGAGAGTAAATGTCAAGACTTTTTCTTTTTCAAATCCCCTTATTTCTCTTAGAACTATATAAATAACAGGGTAATCCTAAACACTACCCAAACAATAAGCCTAATAATAATTACAACAATTATCGCCACTGTTAAAGCAAGCATCCACCCCGTTAAGGAAGGTGCCCAAATCGGCGAAGCATAATTATGCCTAAAAAGTTCGGTCGACGGCAAGCTCGCCACCACCTGAGTCTGGAGCTCCTGCGCCGAAGGATACTTCGCAATCTCGTCCAACATACAATTAATATAGTTTACATTTGTATATCCCCACCCATTAGCAATCGCGAGCTCACGACAAATCGCCCCAGCTTCACCATAAATATTCCCGTACGGATTTGCATCCGAAGAGAGATTCTTCTCTGCCTCCTCAAGCGCCGCGTTTGCTGCCCTTATATATTGATGTTCAAGATAAAACGGCCCCGTACCAAATGTAATCTTTTGCGCTCCGTTTTCTTCCACGATATTAATTACCGTTTCCGAGAAAACGTAGTTTTTAAGCGCCACAAGTGAAGTATAAATCTCCGCATCATCATCTTTTTCGTCTGCAGCCATTACAGCATCACGAAGCTCCGTCATCTTAATATGATTCTGTCTTAAGAGATGAATATCAACCAAAAATAGCGGAATAAGTGCTATCAAAAACCACCATGTACGCACTTTGATTTTCTTGCGCCGTACAAGAACATCCCGTATTTTTCCACCAAGTTTCGGCATATACCCTTATTATAGCACACCGGATGCTTCGTCTTTGTGCTATAATGTATGCAGGATGGGGGTATAGCTCAGTTGGTTAGAGCATGCGTCTTATACACGCAGTGTCCTTGGTTCGAGCCCAAGTACCCCCACCAAACGGTTTATAAAAAATAATTTATCTATTTCGTAACCTATAAATGTCTGTTATCTCATTGCGTTTTAAAACCGGATTGGATAATTTCTCTTGCAAATTCTGGATTGTCCCGTAAGGTTACCATAAAGATATAGACTCCAATACCGCTTAGATTTGGTGCCAGCTCGTGGATTCGTTTACCGGAATAATCTGTAACTTTTATCTCATCCGTGTAATTACGTGTATCAAGCCAACTCAAGAATTCCAAATAAATATCCTCGTATTTTGAAACCTTTTCAAAAAGACGTTCGGCTTCGCTTGGATCAACTTTTAATTCATCAGCGCAATATTTTAATACTTTACTTTTATTCATTCTTTTCCTTCCAATGATTGTTTAAGCGCCCTCCTAACAATTTCATCCGTGAACAAATCCAATCCTTCAGAAAACTCTCTCGCCGAGCTTTCGTAGCCTTGGTTGTAGTATCCTTCAAAATCATTTTTTGCACTAATATATTGATTTTTAGCATAACTATACGCGGCTGTCATTATCTTGTCGCGTACGGTTTTAATCGGCATTACTCCACGACTACAATTAAACTGATATGCGTGAAAACATTCATGTTCCAATGTTGATAAAATCATACGAATATCTGTTTTTTCGCCAAAATTAGATAAATTAATTCTGATAAAACCATTCTTTTTAGCCAGAGGATCTAATCGAGCATCATCAAATTCTGAATCATTGTCAAAACCTAGAAAACTAATCCTTAAAGTGGCATCGTTCCTTTTGATTGAAAGTTGCACCCCTGGTTCTTTAAAAATCCCCAACTCATATTTTTCGTCTTCGGAGATAGATTCCTCAATGTTATAGCTTTCATCAAATATTAAAGCAGGTCGTCTATCTTCTTCTAGACCCAAAATATCAAATATCCCGTCCGAAACTGCTCGGCAAATTGCAGCCTTACTGTCATAATTTAGTCTTAGGCAATTTTCATTAATTAAGTAATCAGGAACAAAATCTTTTCTTATCGAGCCGATATCATCAGGCGCCTCAACAGTTACCCCACTGCTATTAAGTACGGAACTAATCTTGCGTATTATCCTTTGGCATTTTTCACTTTTTATTTCGCTTGTAATTGTTTTTGCCTTCTGGATCGCGTCCTCTTCCATCATTGGCTTCCGTTCCGCTTCGTGTTCCATAGACAATAGCACGCTCTTTAGTTCATCAGCATGGTCTAAATGATACTCTTCGGTGTAGCCCACATTTAAATCAAAACACCCCTTATTAGACCCTGAATCATATCTGCCTGTTTCATAATTCCTCATGTCTTTATTATATCATGGGGCCATTGAGTTTTTGTTAATACCCTAAACTTAGATTATCTTTCCGCCAGTACAGCGAAGTCTATAAATCAAAACTCCGTCTTTTCGTATTTCTTCAACACCATCGAAGTGTTCCAGATCACCGTCGACATTAAAAGTATATTCATAATTATCATTTATAAAACGCCTCGGACCGCGCACTGGTAAAATATCATCATCTTCGCCAACTTTCATTAAGGCAGGTCGCAATGCTTTGTCCATAGCTTCCTCGGATAAGTTTTGATCTAGTGTGACGCCGTAATAATTCATTCCCCATATTGGTTTTTCGGGGCTACCTTCATAAACAACCTCTTCGCCGATAAAATTTGTACCACCAAAATAGGTGTCATGATAAGTCATTTCATTATCACTATATTCATAATCATTCGAACCACGGCGTGAAGCTGCTACTTTTTCAATATTAGCATTTGCATAAGTCGCTTTTTTAGCCTTAATCAAAAAATCCTTTATTTCCATAATATATATTATAACATAAAACCCTATAAAATCAATCAAGCCAACTACGAACTTGTTAAACTTCTAACAGTGAAAACTCATTCACTATTAGAAATACGCTTATAATCGTCATAGGAAACAATATCGAATTCGTTAATTAAATCAGTAAACAAGATACCATTCTGATGGTCAATTTCGTGTTGTAATACGTGAGCCAGAAAGCCATCCACAGTTTCTTCTTGTATTGCTCCGTCTTCATCAAGATACCTTACGCGAATTTTTTCATAACGCGGAACTTGCGCATAAATAGGTTTATCCTCTTTACCTAATACACTACAGCAGCCTTCCCACATAGGAACCTTTTCGCCTTCAGTTCTGATAATTTCAGCATTAAAATAAACTTTATTAAATTGTTTAAGTTTTGGCCTTGTGGGAGTGGGGCGAATCATTACTACGGTAATAGCCAAAGGTATACCAACCTGAATTGAACTCATCCCTATACCATATTCACCGTTTTTTAAAGTATCCTTAATATCCCGAATGAGTTTCTGTATCTTTACAGATTTAACTTCAGTTACCTTGATTGATTGACTCTTTTGGCGAAGAACTGAGTCTGGCGCAATGCGAATCTTCAATTTAGTCATTTTGATTTAGTCCAATTTCTTGCTAATTTTAGCATATTTGCCTTAATATATCAGGTAAATATTAAAACTGCAAAACTTCTTTGTGCACAAATAAAACCTGATTAATTAACATCTTCCGGCTCTTCTTGTTTTAATGCCAAGTTCGCAAGCTCTTCGGCGACTTTGCATTTTTGCTCGTAATCATAGCCGTTTTGCTCTAAGGCGCGACTTTTACTAAAGCTAAATACGTTATCAAGTTTTCCAACAATCGTGCCAGCATAAAGATTTGCCAATTCTTTTTTGTCGTATGAGTCATCGATCTTCATACCGTCTAAATCAAATAAATAAAGCCTAATCTCTCGTCCACTGATGCCGAACGAAATACTGTCACGATTTAGCAAAATCCCTGTTTTAACTAGAGTCCTTATGTCTTTGATAACTGAGCCCAAGCTTATCGGAATCTCTTCTGGCGATTCAATGAAATCTAGCGGCCCATTATCCCAGGTTGACGATCCGTTTTTTCCGTCAAAAACCTTAAATGGCAACTGAGAAAAAGGCATTTGCACTAGACACTCAGTTTCTTCTCCATTTAAGGTAAAATTCCTCATTTCGCAAAGCGGGTTAACCAATAAGCCTTTTTCTCTTAAAAAAGCCGTTCTTTCTGGTTCCTTTTTCACTTCAGACCATTTTTGGTCGCGAGTTTCGCGAGAGTCAACGAAGTTGGGGACGGAAATAGCGACGTTCGCGCCATTTAGGACGGCTTCATAAACACTTTTCGTCCCACCTTCACCCAATTTTCCCATTATGCTCAGATTTTCGCCGGCAACACTTATTTCCGGATAATCATTAATGTTGTTTATATATTCATCGTTCCTCATGTATCATATATTATATCAAAAAGCTATCTAGGAATCTAATTAGCCTATCTGTGTTTTTCTGAAAAAAATTATTTCTTTTTCTTCAGCCCCTTAATCCCTAAAACCTTATAGACATCCCTGATCGTTTCATCAACATCATCACATATCTTTACATTACCGCCGAAAACCGACCTCATATCATTTTTTAGTTCACCAAAATGGCTGCAACCGAGGATAATCTGCCCTGGCTTACCACCAAAAGTAGCCATACACTTCTCCATCTCAGTTCGCGCCATCAACGATGTCAGCTCTCCCTCGTCAATCATATCCGGCCATTCATCAAGGCAAATCGTATAAATCTTTCCTCGCATTTTCAAGACAAAACACCGATAATATAACGTCTTGCTGACCGCATGCGTCGTAAAAATAGCTGTCTTCCGTCTCGGATCGCTCGGAGTCTCTAGTCCGAGCCCCAGAAACGCCTGCCCCCTATACTTCCTCCGGAAATATCTTAGACTCGTCAATGTCAGAAGCTGGTTCGCAAAAATAATCAAGTCGACCATCCCGATGTATGGTCTCAGCGCCTCTTCCGCAGCCCTTCTTGCCAACCTCGGATTCTTCAAGATACGCTCTGCCTCTCGCCAATCTATCACCCGGATCACTTCAATGACCGGAAGCTCCGCCTCAAGCTTATCGGCAAATATTTCGCCACCTTGTCCACTATCAAACACCACCACTTTCCTCATTTTCCATCCTTTCTCCTCCGCTAACTCAATCTTATCGCTAACCACCCTCACCAGAACACCAAAAACCCGATCACTTGAACATATGTACACATAATCTATCATCCACCAAAAGATTAGTCGCCAAAAATCAAAAAATATGATATAATACACATATTGGGTCGCTAGCTCAGTTGGCTAGAGCGCCTCGTTTACACCGAGGAGGTCAGGGGTTCGAGCCCCTTGCGACCCACCAGTATAAAAAAGAAACCCTAGAGGGGTTTATTTTTTATACTGATAAGTTCTGAGAGGGGCAAAAACCCACAGGGTTCGACCGGACGACGAAACGAATAAAAATCTATGATATAATATAGTTGCTAGTAAAGGAGGCTACAAATGATACCAGGCGAAAGCAACAATAACAACGGTAATTCTGATCCTTTTGGTTTCAATGTGCTCAGTGAAGAAAATAACTCAAATGTTGACGAGACCGAAAAAAAATCTAGGCCATGGAATAATACAGAAAAAGAACTGACCGAGTTTGCTAAAGAACGTCTCGAGTTAATCGAAAAAAGTGGCGGTAACCTCCCACCAATGATCAACCAACTTGTATCAGAAAAAACCGAAAAGTTAAGAAGAAAGATCAAAGAGCAACAAATAGAAGCAGTCTCAGGTATATTACAGCCAGAAAAGGCTGCCAGCTTCCGTGAATGGGCTTTCACTCCAGAATCAGAGTTTGAGTTTGACACAATCACAGACGGCATCTGCGACCTAGCAGACGGCACGCCTCTAGAAGAAGTAAAAGAAAACATCCTATCAATCGACAGAGGCCTAGGCGACGAAGGCAACCGGAAAATGGGTGAAGTAGCCTTCAATAGAATGATGAGCTTCTGGAATAAATCAGAATAAATACACTAGTCCAGTACTCACAAAAAACAAAAAGCAAAAAACAAAAAACTAAGCATTAAAAAGGTCGCTAATTCTAAAGCGACCTTTTTAGGGTGAGAATTATGCCAAATTAAATAACGAGTAGCCATACTTAGACTCGTCTATTTCGACGAGTTCAACATTGTGATGTCTTGCCATCATTACTAGAGTGTACGCCAGCTTCTCTCGAATATCGTGTAAAGCGTCGGACATTTCTGGATATAAATATTTCCCGATTTTAAGCGACGGCATCAGATATTCGTGTTTTTCCAAAATGTTTTTCACAATCCGTTCCTCTTCAAATCCACTACTTTCCATTGTATTCAGATTGTTATACCCATCGAGGCCCTTCACGACGAGTGCCTCTTTTGACTCAATTAGCTCCCGATAATACCGTTTTTTGGTTTCGAGTTTATCCTCGTCGCCATACTTAGAAATTGTTATGTATTTAACACCTTTCTTAACGGTCTCATTTATCTCCTTCGGAAAAGCCGAGAGTGGAAGGTTGCAGTCCTCACAAACATCATGCAAGAATGCAGTTGCTACAATGTCGTCCGTAGATCCTTTCAAAGATAGCGCGTCACTGGCAATTTGGAAAGGGTGTACGATGTACGGTAATTCGACACCGCCCACCTTTTGCTTTCGTTTCTGTCCCTCATGGGCTTTCATTGCAAAAATCATTGCAGCTCTCGATTGCTCAAATCCGGGAGCATCCAACCTTCCTCTTAGATACGTGAATAATGACTTGACGTTCGGTTCATACATAAAATCACCAACCTTTCAAAAAAGTTAAACTACTCCCACCTTTGCATACATTATATCAGTTTTTCTCTACTTCCGTACCTTTTTGGTTACGTCAAACTTCTCCATATACAGCCCGAGCATCAATCTTGTCTGCGCATAAAACGCCGCGAGCGACTGGTACAAAATCGACGTCACCGGCATCAAAATCCACTGGAGAACCATCAAAATGTTACGACCCTTACGATACTTGGCTGGCCGCTTGGGTAGAAGCCGGAAAGAGACCAAAATCGAGATAATAAGACCGATCGAGGCAAATGTCTCCACAATGCTCACGATATTTGGCAAATTATATGCCACCATCGTATGTGCAGAAGCATTCATCACGAGCGGCACCCAGCCACCAAACGCCACAATTGGAGCTAGTATTGCGAGTGTCACATGTCCATCGAGAAGTCTCCAAAACTTCGGGAAAAGCTTAAAAAACGGCATCACTCTCCTCTCTTTACGCACAAAAAGCCTCGTCCCTACATAAGCCACATCAGACGCTCCATAGTACCACCTCCTCACCTGCACAAACTGTGCCTTTATGGTTTTAAGCAAAGTATCATCCATTACTGCGTCCTGATAAATCGGAATCCGAATTGGTAAAACCTTATAATCTCCTCCGAAAAAGAACAGGCTCCGCCAATATTGATGCCCATCCTCCACAATCGTCCTCTTACTCCAAAAATCCATTGCAATCAAAGCCTGCATCGGCTGCGAATGCGAAGCAAAATTCCTTAAAGCATGCGGCCGCATCGTCGAAATCACATTAAAAAACGAGTTAGATACCGCAATTACACGCGTTGGCGCTGGCGCATCCCAAATATTATTCGTAAAAAGCGATACCGGCTGGTAGCTAAGTCTCTGCCGATTTGGATGCGTCACAAATTCATACGCTACCGAGTCCAGATAAGCTGGATGCATCCTATTGTCACTATCAAGCGATGTCACAATCATATTAGAAACGGGCAGCTTCTTCTTCGCCACATATTCAGCCACTGCCTTGCCGGCATACGTCAAATTCGGGCCTTTACCAACCACTTCATTTGCTAGCCCATCCGGATGCTTCACTAGCAAGAACTCTTTGAAAACCCCTTTGTATCTCCCCGCCAAAGTTCTCGCTACCTTCTCCATCGCCTCGCCGCCACGCTCCTCATAAGCCAGCGCAAAAATAATCCGTTCATTCGGGAAAGTGTTTTTCCGCACGGCCTCAATCGAAGGGGTCAAAATCTCCAGACCCTCGTTATAAGCCGTCATAATCACTACGTGCAAAGTCTCCGCCGCTTTCGGATATTCATCGCCCATCGCAGCCATCAGCTTCAAATTCTCCACATGTTCATCAAAATGATAGCTCTTCGAATCATCATTTCGTAGCCTCTCAAAAGCCGCATGCGGCTCCTCCAAATCCTTCATCCGCTTACGCCAGTCCACCCGCTCTGCACTTTTGATTACATTATAGCCCTGCACTGTCCGGTAAGCTACACCAATCGCCTTCACAAGCGTAGAAGAAATCAAAATAAACAAATAGATCGCCCCTAGCACCGGGTCAAGGCATGACAAAACAAATAGTAGGATTATCGCACCGTAAGAAATGACTCCCGGCAAGATTTCGAAAAACCTATAGTAAAAAGTTCTCTTCCCACTCGGTATCTCCAAATTCCTGCGCATTAACCCTCCCCAAGCAACCTAGAAAGTGCCACAAATCCACCAAGTATCACGGCAAAAGTTACAAAAAGGAAAAACTTCGTCATTCCCGCTCCGCGTTTATGATAGATCTTCACTGCAATTACGGAATGCATTATCCCAAGAACCAATGCCAGCATCGGAAAAGCAATCATATCAGACCACACGCCATCCTTGTATCCAGAAATGTCACTATACCCTACCTTCACCACTGAGATATTCGGATTCAATTTCACTACACCAAACACAAATAGCGCAATCGCCGCGATCAAATTCAAAGCGATAAATACAAAAATCACCCTATTATTTGCATAAATTTTCTTTAAATCCTCACCAAAAGTCTTCATCGCTAGCTTCCGCTATTTTTCCTTTTTTGTACTATTTTTGCCTTCAGTTTTGTCTTCATCACTATCATCGTCACTCTTAGGCCTTTTCACTTCCTCAGCCTCTACGGCTTCTTCAGCCTTTTTCGCTGCCGATCCAGATGCTCCCATTGGCTGACCTTTCTTATCTTTCCCAGTAAACCTATCGATCAACATATTTAGATGTTGCAAAAACATCACATCACCCACAAGCCCCACCACACCAGTAATCACAAGCATCGCCCCCACAAGCGCCACCACCGCACCAGCATTAAATGTCACAAAAATCCCAAGCACCAACATCACGAGCGCCAAAATCATCACATAGCGCCAAGTATTAATTCCCGCCGAAGCAAGCTTCGATGCGGTATTAATACGCACAAGTGCTTCGTAAATAATAATCACACCCATCACCACGCGAAAAACCGCCGCAATATTCTCACCCGCAACCAAAGAAACCACACCAATTAGAATCGAAATAATTCCGCCAAGCAATCTATTGTCAAAGAAATTATTCTGCCCATTATCCATATAATAGCTCACCACTTGGTATCCACCCTTCACCATGAAAAATGCACCCACGACATAGGCCAGTACCTTCACCATCTCATCTTGAAAAATGATCAGAAGAATACCAAGCACCAAAAGCGCCAAAGATTCAAAAGCAGCAGACCAAGCAGTTTTCTTGATTTCACCACTCGTCTGGTTGCCCGGACGCCTAATAATTGCCACCTTAGCCATATATTCTCCTATTATTAAGCCTATTATATCACAACAAGTGTGTTATAATGAAAAAGTGCCGATGTAGCTCAGTTGGTAGAGCAGCTCATTCGTAACGAGCAGGTCACAGGTTCAAGCCCTGCCATCGGCTCCAGCCCTAAAGGGCAGTCGCCGGAGCTTCGCAAACAGCTCCATTTTTATTTCTTTGTATTTAGTCTATGTAACAACTTCGAACGAGCGTGAGATGTAAATATTTTATCCAGCCACGAAGACTTCGGCGTCTGATGCTTCGAGGTCAAAATTTCCACAATATCCCCCTGCTCCAAACGCCTATTTAGGTTCGACATCTTCCCGTTAATCTTCACCCCCACTACGTGATCGCCAATTTCCGAATGTAGCCTATATGCAAAATCTAGTGGCAATGCCCCCTTCGGAAGATCGATAATATCACCCTTCGGCGTATACACAAAAATCTTATCCGCAAACAAATTCAATTTCAACTTTTTTAGATCCACCTTCTTGCCCTCACGGAGTCTCGCCGCCGTCGTCTGAAGTTCCGTAATCCAGAGAAGATTAGTCGGTAAATGTTCAATCTTGCCTTTCTTGTAATTCTCTGTCACCTTCTGCTCATTATAGTAGAAACTCGCCGCAAGACCATGCTCCGCAAAATCATGCATCTCGCGCGTGCGAATTTGGAATTCCACCACCCGCTTATCTTTCGTAATCACGGTCGTATGCAGAGACTGGTAGCCATTCAACTTCGGCATCGCAATATAGTCCTTGATACGCCCGCCCATCGGCGTATAAAGTGCGTGAATCACACCAAGCGTGAGGTAACAATCCGTCACATCTTCCACAATAATCCGAAGCGCCGTAAGGTCATAAATCTCATTAATATTCTGGTTGTGTTTCGCAAGTTTCCGGTGAAGCGAGTAAACCGATTTTACTCTTCCTGATATCTCAAACTTAATCTTCTCTTTCGTAAGTGCTTCCGCCACTTCGCTCTCAATCTTCTTGAGCGACTTCTCGGCAGACTTATTATGCTTCTCGATCAAATCTTTCAGATACTCAAACCGCTTCGGATCAACATATTTGAATGCGAGGTCAGACATCTCCACACGAAGAAGCCCCATATTGAGCCTATCCGCGAGCGGCGCGAATACTTCTAGAGTCTCTTTCGCAATCTTGCGCTGCTTATCCGGCGGAAGCGCCGATAGCGTCCGTAGATTATGTAATCTATCCGCAAGTTTAATGATTAACACTCGGATATCATCACCAAGCGCAATCATAAGCCGAAGGAAATTATCCCTTGTCTCCGGAAGATAAGTATCAATGTCGCGCATCCCGTTGCGAGCAGTAGACAGCTTCGTTACGCCATCTACGAGAAACGCTACCGATTCGCCAAATTCTTTTCTTATATCATCAAGTGTCAGATCCGTATCTTCTACCGTGTCATGGAGAATCCCCGCAATAATCGTGTCTTCATCCATTCCCCACTCTTCCAGGATTTTCTTCACAGCTAAAGGATGCACGATATACGGCTCTCCAGTCTTTCTCAACTGCCCCTCGTGCGCCTTTTTCGCAACCTCAACAGCTCTAAGAACTCTCTCGGAATCTTTTTTGTTCATACATTCATTATACAACAAAAAGAGGTACTAAGAGTACCTCTGTTTTGATAACCAATTCAAAATCTAATTCTTAAACCTCTTAATCAAATCTTTAAGCTCCGCCTCAGTCTTGCATTTAAAAGTGAGTGTCTTTTTGTCGATCTTTACATCAAATACACCATATTTCTCGCGAAGCGCATCCTCTTCCTGATGGTTGCGATATTTCTTCACTGCCGCCGAAGACGATTTCTTCTTATTATCAGACACATATCTCTCAACCTTCGCCGAAGTCCACCCCTCTTTTACAATGCGTGGCAAAATCTTTTTAATCGTTTCCTCATCCACAGACACAAGCGGTTTCATCACGCTTTCAGAAAGTCTCTCCTTCACCATCACGTGCTTTGCTTCATCTGGCAAATTCAGAAGCCTGAGTGTACCTACCACGGCCGATTCACTCTTTCCCACCTTTACTGCAATATCCGCTGTCGTCATATTGAACTGGTTTTTCAGCTTCGCATATGCCGTAGCAAGTTCAATCGCGTTCAAATCTTCACGTTGTGCATTCTCAATAATTGAAAGTTCCAAACGATTCTGCGAATCAAGTGAACGAATAATTGCAGGGATTTTTTTAAGCCCAGCCAGTTTTGACGCGCGCCATCTACGCTCACCCGCCACAATCTTGTACTTGCCATCTTCCTTTGTTACTACAATTGGCTGAAGAACGCCATGCTCTTTAATCGAAGCGGCGAGCGCTTCAATCGCCTCCTGGCTAAATTCAGTCCTTGGTTGTTCTTCGTCACGAACAATATCATCAAGCGAAAGCTCCACTAGTTTACTAGTATCTTTATCCTCTTCCGCCGTGAGGTCGAACTCTTCATCCACAAGCTCCGTTGGGATCAAAGATTCAAATCCCCTACCTAATCCTTTTCCAAGTCCCATTATTTCGTCCTTTCCTCAACTTCTTTTGTAAACTCTTTGTATGCCTTTGCGCCTTTACTGAACTTATCGTAATCCCCTACCGGCACGCCGTGGCTTGGCGCCTCCGCTACGCGCACATTGCGCGGAATCGTCGTCTTAAATGTTAAGTTCTTGAAGTATTTCTTAATCTCAGCATACACCTGCGAGGAAAGCGAAGTCCTCTTGTCATACATCGTTGCAAGCACGCCAATCAGCTTGAGTTTTGGATTTGCTTGCTTCATTACAAGCTTCATCGATTCAAGTAGCTGCGCTACACCCTCAAGTGCATAGAACTCCGTCTGCACTGGAAGAAGCAAGAAATCCGAAGCAATCATGCCATTTACCGTGAGGAGTGACAAAGACGGTGGTAAATCGATAATAATGTAATCATATTCGTCCGCTACACTCCGCACCGCATCACGAAGCCGCACGAACTTTTTCTGCATACCAGTAATCTCTACCTCAGCGTTTGCAAGCTCCGGTGTAGCCGGCGCTAGGTCAAAATTCTTGTACTTGGTCGGACGAATTGCCTGCTTCATTGGCGCCACTTCTAGTACCACTTCAGTCATCGTCACACCAAGCGTTTTCTCATCATTTTTATCAAGCCCAAGCCCAGACGAGGCATTACCCTGTGGATCAAAATCAATTAGAAGCGTCTTAAACTTATCCTTTGCAAGATAATACGACAAATTCACAGCGGTCGTAGTCTTCCCTACACCACCTTTCTGATTCGTCACACATATTACCTTCGCACTCATACTTATTATGATTATAGCACATAAAGAAATATAATAAAATTGACACCAAAAAGATATGTTTAAAAAGCTCGCCCTTCTTAAGTAGCTCTTTCAGACTTCCATATTAATTTTTGTTTTTCTTTCCGCTGCAAGCTAAGGCTCGCATCGCTTTATTCAGTTTATTTTAGGCGGAGGCGGAAATAGGAAAGCCCTTACTACTGCAACACACAGCGGACAGAGTAACCGAGGTTGCGGTTGGCGCGATTCCGCGGGTCGACATCCGACGTATCGACGAACAAACGGTACATGTTGCTATCACCGTACTTCGTAGACGACCAGAAGTAGCCATACGCGCCCCGATAGTAGGCTGAACCATTGTTGAAGTAGCCAGGGAGAGGGGAACGGAGGGCATTGACGAAGGCTGCGTCGTCACTAGAGTAAGCAGTATAGAGGGATTGGTATTCTCCACTATCTCCGCCTGTAGGCAAACGCCAACCTTTAGGGCAGATATCTTCTGTGGCATCACCGGATGACGTACCGTACCCAGTAGTAGCATTACCATAACAGTACGAACCAGCTGATGCAGCACAATAATTATAATATACGCCGTATTTACCAGCAGAATAACCAGCGGCCCCAGTAGTGGTTGCATAACTCGTATTGATTTTTGGCCCAGAATATCTATATACACTATTATCCCAAGTAGATGTAACGCCTATCATAGCATACTTGTCACTATCGGTACCGCCACCATTTTTGAGATAGCCTAGTGTAGTGTCTGATGCATTGGTAGTAGAAGATGTTAAGTTCGTCTTTACGGTAGCATTAGTGAGATCCAGCCTCAAGTTATCGAGAAGCCAGCAGTTGCCATCTGCTAGTCTCTGGATAGTATAGACAGAATTGTCACGAGTATCGTATACTTGTTTTGCCGTAGTTGTGCAGGTAGACGCAGTGATGCTCTGTATAGACGGAAGCCTTCTTGCATTCAATGTCAACGTTCCACCACCGCCAGAAACAACGAGTGTCGGATTCGCAGATGAGGTACTCGTAACAGAAACATTAGAAGCAACCGTCCACGAAGAGAATTCATAACCATCATCATAATTACCAGAGACATCATAAGTGCCACAATAAAGTGAGACACTGGAGCCAGAATAATCAGCGCCATCAATTTTTATGCTAGATACACCGGTACCTCTGGACAGCGTAACCGTCTGCGCAACTCTAGAATCTGTAGATGTAGCAGTAAGAATGGCCATTCCCTTGTCCATAGTATAGTCTATGCTAGTACCACTTGTAGAGGAAGCCGTGCCATTACCTCCCACCGACCAGGTAGGAGTAGAATAAGTAACACAGGCGATATTGCTTTTCGGAGTTGCAGTTACAGTAACAGTCTGCCCCCATCTATATGTTCCACTACCAGTAACGCTAGTAATGTTAGAGCCATTAACAACGCCAAGGGTATAAGTATTCCTGTAGAAATCTAGTGAAAGTGTTTGGTCGCTGGTCACATTGGTAGCAGTAGTAGAAGCTTGCGCATTATTTGTGCCATTTGCTGCGTTCTTGTAGTCTGTCACAGACTTGGCATATGCGCAAGAGCCACCATATCTTGCAGTAACAGAGCCGTCATTTACATAGTCACCCCATGTACCATCTGCATTCTGCAATCTGTATTGCTTAGTGCAAGTAAATGTTTTTCTATAAATAGTCACCTCATTAGTTTTATCGCCAGTTACCGTATACTCAGCTACGCTCGCAGCTTGGTAAGTAGTGCTATCAAAATTCGCAATTTCGTCGGTAGACCAAGAGTATATCGTACCATAATCCCTAAGTGCTACTATTCCAGTCCAGTCCGTAAATGTACCATCTGCATTTTCATAACGATACTTAATGAACTGATTATATGTTTCTGGATACGTGTAAAAGGTGAGTGTACCACTGTTAGATACATTATAAGTAGTGGTCAAACTTGTTGTGTTCGCAACAGCATTAGCAGATGAATCCCAATGATCAAAACGGTGTCCAGTTGGGACAGTACCGGTGAGATTATAAGTTCCACAATAAAGCGTCATTGTGTCGCCATTAGTTTTTACCTCATTATTAAATGTGATGCTCCCACCATTGTTGGTAGCAAAAGTAACCGTCTGCAAAAGATCCGTTCGTTGAGCTGTTACAGTAAAACTCACATTCTTTTTTGGCATCTCAAATGATACGGAGGCGCCTGTATTTTCAGCAAGTTGGATGTCGCTAGTAGCCCAAATTGGAGTTTCATATCTATAGCATACTGTTGGATAATAAGATACCGTTACCGTTGGATTAGCGGTTTGTCCCCACCTATATGTACCAGGGCCATTAATACCACTAATAGGGGTGCCAGCACTAACATCTAGCACGTATGTATTTCTATAAAAATCTAGAGACACCGTCACGTCATCCGTAACGTTTGTTTCAATCGTGCTCGCCTGTGAACCATTTGTGCCAGTTGAACTCTTGTAGTCCGTCACAGACTTGGCATAGGCACAGGAACCGCCATAGTTAATGGTCTCTGTGCCGTCTGCGATATAGTTTCCAAAAGTACCATCTGCATTCTGCAATCTATATTGTTTAGTACAAGTGAAGGTATCTATTTGCCACATAGCATAAAGTGTCACATTAGTATTAGATACTGTATGATCTAGCCCATACGTGAGATTAGTGCCATCACCATTTGGATTATAGATAGTAGCAGTAGCGCCAGTAGTTGGGTTAGTACCAGTACAAGAATCTGTACCATTGGTATTAGTTGGCTCTACATTACACCAGCCAAGGAAGCTATAGTGTTCCCTTTGCGGAACCATATTAGGTATATTCATAGTCGTAGCAGTATTGGATTCAGAATGTCTAGTCACTGGTAGGCTAAACACATCATCTTCTGTATTCTTGTCAAAAGAAATAGAATATGGAGCTGGGTTGGCCATCGCAATTAAACTATATGTAGATTCGTACGTACCAGATAGTATAGTCTTATCTACTTTAGCGCCTAGACTCACAGAATAGTTTTGTGAACCAGCAATAGAATTATAATCCACCACGGCGGCATAACCATATTTATTATTCTCAGCATCAATCGGCGCTGCATAGAAAGGTATAAACACTGCATCTTCACCGGTATTATCCACCACCACAACATTAGAATTTGAGCTGTTTGCAACATCTACATACTTACTAGGCTTAATTCCCCATTTATTGGTTGGAAAAGTCTCTGCCGTATAGTAATCGTCAATTGGTTCAATGTATAATGACTCATCTTCCACGTTAATCAATCTACCATTATTAAATATATCCGTGAGCTGCACGACATATCCAGTATAATTATTTGTAGATAGACTAAAATTAATCTCTCCACCAGAAATAAACGCGCCGCCATTATCAATAGGTGTTACGTTAATTGAAGATGTACGCCCTAAGCCTGAGATAGTAAGCTCGGTAGTGGAAGGAGTAGCGGTGCCGGTAGCAGCAGATGCAGAATCTGCCTTAGAAACAATTGGACTAACAGCAAACACAGACAAGACAAAAAGCCCAGCAAATGAGAAAAATGCTGCGAGCTTTATATAGGAAGTTAGTCTAATATGTTTATTCATATCTATAGAGCCTTCCTAATATATATATATATATATTATTCACCATCCCTGTATGCCCTTGTTTATGTATGTATGACCTATACCTAGATTTAGTATAGCATAAGTAGTATGCGTTGTAAACTTTTTTTCATAAAAAATAAGCCCTTACGGGCTTACTTTTATCTCTAGATTAAGCGATTTTAGTAATTTCAATCTCGCTATATTTCTGGCGGTGACCAGTCTCAGTGTGAACACGCTTCTTTGAATGGTAGCGAATCACGCGGACCTTGTCACCTTTTACTTCTGCGGTTTTTACCTTTGCTGAAACTTTCACGCCTTTTACCGTAGGAGTACCAACAGTGACCTTGTCACCATCAATTACGAGTAAAGCATCAGTCTCGAGCTCTTTGGTTCCTTCCGGGAGGAGGTCCACCCGTAGGGTCTCTTTTTCCTCAGCGATATATTGCTTACCGCCAACGAGGATAACTGCTTTCTTCATATTATTTCCTTATTAATAATAACTTAGCACATTATACCACACTTTACCCCTTTTGTGAAGAGTAAAGTTAGCTTCGTTTAATTCTGATCAAAGATTTTTCCCAAGCTTCTGGAACGTAATCAATCCCAAGCATTGTCGCTACGGTTGCCGCAATATTCGAAAGGCCCGGCTGCAAAACACCAGACAATTCGTATCTCACACGGTTTTCCGTATTATCATAAATCATGCATGGTACTAAGTTCGTCGTATGCGCGGTCTTCGGTTGTCCGTCTTCATCCAGAAGCTCCTCAGCATTTCCGTGATCTGCCACCACAATTAAGGCACCGCCAAGCTTATCCACCTCAGCTGCAATCCGCGAAAGCGACAAGTCTATCGCCTCCATTGCCACAATTGTTGCGTTCACATCCGCCGTATGGCCAACCATATCGCCACCCGGGAAATTCAAACGCACAAACCGATATTTTCCAAGGTTTTTAATCACTTCATCCGTAATCTCTGCACACTTCATCCACGGCCTCGTCTCAAACGGCTCCGTATAGGAAGGTATTTCCACAAACTCCTCCCCCGCTGCCTTTTCATAACTATTGCCATTGAAGTAATATGTAATATGCCCAAACTTCACTGTCTCAGATACCGCAAGCTGTGTAACATCCCTTTTGCTCAAAAACTGATTCAAAGTGTCACTAATCACCATCGGTTCCACCAGACGATGCTCCGGCACATGTGTATCCGAATTATACTCCGTCATCCCCACAAAATACACATCATCCGGCCGATACTCACCACGATCAAAATGTGGAAAATCCCAATACGTAAACGCCATCGCAATTTCAATTGCCCTATCTGCCCGGAAATCAAAATAAATCAACGAGTCACCAGGTTGCACACGCCCCACCGGAGTATCACCATCCACAATTACAAATGGTTGCAAATATTGATCTTGCACATTTGGGTCAATTCTGCGAAGCATCTTTATGGCCTCGGTCGCGTTCGGGAAGAAATACTGTGCTTCCCCTTTCACCATCATGTCAAAACCGCGCTTTACCACTTCCCAATCGTTCTCATACCTATCCGCTACGCAAACCATTCGTCCGCCACCCGAAGCAACCCGAATATCTGCATCGGCAAACTTCCGTACGAATTCTTCAAACCGCACAACATACAGCTCAGAAGAAAACGGCGGCACGTCGCGCCCATCAAAAACCGCATGCACGCGCATTTTTCTCACGCCCTCACGGTACGCTTC
>JAEEGL011529934.1_pt1 | contig 28524 bp, 31 predicted proteins | sample 9134231 | NCBI WGS metagenome assembly JAEEGL01 (sample SAMN16246548, study PRJNA631951) | gut metagenome | biome: gut microbiome; feature: rumen; material: fiber-attached | host: Bos | place: Iran: Karaj | collected 2018-10
TAAAGAAAAAAGTTTGACTTTAAAAAAATAAATTTATACAACAAAAAAATCAATCCTGGGATTGATTTTTTTATATCAAACTTGATTGCTCAAGTAGATACCTAATTGGAGCAGATGATGGGAATCGAACCCACGTTAGCAGCTTGGAAGGCTGAAGTTCTACCATTAAACTACATCTGCATCGCCTTGTGAATATAATTCTACTTCAAATTATATTGTTTGTCAATAAAAAATATTGAAAATATGCCGTATTTATTAGATTATTCTTTATATGAAAAGATAAATGTAGTATAATTAAAATACAATAAGGAATTGTTTATAGTTGATAAAATATTTTAAAATTAGTATAATATTTAGAGCCAAAGGAAGGTGTGTCTATGGCAACAAGAATGGTTGTTAAGAAACAAAGTAAACTTAAAAGAAAAATATTAGACGGTAAAAAAGTATCTGATAAGAAAAAAGATGAGGAAGAAAAAATTAAGAAAGAAGAAGTACAAGAAGATATTACTAAAGAAGTCTTAGATCAAGATATAGAAAAAGTAGTAGTAAGAAAGAAAAAGAAAAAATCTAAGAGTAATAGATCTGAAAATATTGTACTTGCTGTACTTATTTTAATATTATTAGCTAGTTTTGCTGCAATAGGATTTTTATTTTATAAATATTTCTATGCTGGTGCTAGTAATAATAAGTATGGTGATAGATTAGATGGTATAGAAAATTATCCGTTATCAAAATCATTAGAAAGTGATATTAAAGGAGTATTTTCAAGTGAAAAATCTATTAATAAAGTAGTGGTTCATGTTCAAGGAAAGATTATATATATAGATATAGATTTCTCTGAATCAGTTAAAATTGAAACTGCTGAGTCATTAGCATCTAAAGCATTAGAAAAGATTGGTGAAACTAACTTAACATTCTATGATGTTCAATATATATTAACTTATAGTGGAACTGAAGAGAATACTAATTTCCCAATATTTGGTGCTAAGAAATCAACAAGTACTAAAGTAGTATGGAGTAAGGTGAAATAATATGAAAAGAAAATCAAGGAAAAATGTCATAATAGCATTTGCTATTATACTTGTACTTGTCTTAGGTTTTTTGGGAACTTTATATTATATTACTAATACAGTTAATAATTTCTCTTATACAGAGAAAAAATGGATAAATGATAATTCTAAAAATACTATGGATGTTTATGTACAATCATCATTACCAGTATTTGCATATAATGGAGCAGGTGTCTATTTTGATTACTTAAATGCATTAAAAGAAAATACTGGACTTAATTTAAATGTTGTTACAACAGATACAGCTAATGTAAAATTAGTTAATAAAAATACTATAGGATCTAAAGATTTATTAATATTTAAAGATCACTTTATAGTATTAGGTAATGATAAAAGTGAAGAAATAAGTAAGTTATCAGATTTTAATTTTAAAACAGTTGGTGTTATTAAAGATGATGCTGAATCTGTTAAATATTATTTAACTGAATATGAAAATGTAGCAGTTAAAGAATTTGATGATTTTAATACATTAAGAGCAGCTTTAGAAGGAAAGACTATTAATTATATTATCGTTCCTTTATATAAGAATATTAATGAAATATTATCTAATGATATGCAAATTATATATCATATGGATGGATTATATTCTTATTATTGTTTAAGCTTTGAAAAAGATGTTAATAATAACTTAAAGAGTATATTTACTAAGTTCTATTATAAATATGAGAATAAAATTAATGATAAGATTAATCAATATTTTTTAGATATATATTATGATGCTAAGAAATATACTGAAATTGAAAAAGAATCAATTACAAATGAAGATTTCATAGTAGGTTATATTAATAATATTCCTCTTGAAGGAATGATTAGTAATAAATTTACTGGTCTAACAAATACATATTTATCTAAGTTTGCTAAAATGACAGGTGTTACTTATAAATATATTGAATATAAAGATACTAAAGCTTTATCAAGTGCACTTTCTGATAGTAAGATAGATATAATGCTTAATTATTATTCATTAAGTAGTGATAATTATCAAAGCACTAGAACTTTAGGTAATACTGAATATGTAGTACTTGCACATGTAGATAATAATATAGTAGTTAATTCACTTTATACATTAAAGCATACTACTGTAGATATGCTTACGAATACTAATCTTAAATATAATATGGCTAATAAGAATTTATTTGAAATAAATGATTATGCTAGTATTAAATCATTACTTAAGAATATAAATGAAGAATCTATAATAATTATAGAAAAAGAAGTGTTTGATTATTATAAAGATTCTAGTTTAAAGAATTATAGTATTAGATATATAGATAGTATTAAATTAAATAATTCATTTTTATTAAATAAATCTAATGAAGCATTTAATCAATTATTTGATTTCTATTTAAGTACTTTAAGTAGTAATGAAGTAAAGAATGAGAGTGTAAATGGTGTTATAGAGACACTTAAAAATAATAGAATATTTAATTTCATTATTAGTAATTTATTATATATAGTAATAGGAGCTTTAGTATTAGTATTTATTATATATAGTATTATTAAGAGAGTTAATATTACTAAGAAAACTAATAAAGAAAATAGATTATATTATTTTGATGCGATGACTAATTTGAAGAACAGAAATTTCTTAAATGATAATATGAATTTCTGGAATTCAGCTAAGGTTTATCCTCAAACTATTATAGTAATCGATATTAATAAATTAAAAGCTTTAAATGATAGAGATGGTCATGAGGCTGGGGACAATCAAATTAAAGCTGTTGCTAGTGTACTAATTAAAACTCAAAGAGATAATTCAGAAATAATGAGAACTGATGGTGATGAGTTTATGGTATATCTAGTAGGATATGACGAAAAGAAAATAGGAACTTATATTCATAAATTAAATAGAGAGCTTGCTGATGCTCTTCCTAATAAAGAATATGGAGTATCTATTGGTTATGCAATGATTCTTAATGAACAAACTTCTATTGAAGATGCTATTAATGATTCACTTGCAATGATTCGTAAATCAAAAGGAAAATAATATGAGAGATAGAATTAAACGTATTTATGGTTATATGTTTACACAAGAATTGAGAGTATTGCCTGCAGATTTGGCATACTCTTTTACTCTTGCTATTATACCTATATTATCATTAGTACTTTATTTTCTATCATCATTTAAATTACCTTCTAGTTTAGTAGTTAATTTTATAAATAATAATGCTCCAGTTAATATAGCTGAGTTATTGACACCTATGTTTAGTTCTACTTTAACAACAAGTTCATTTATTACTATTTGTATAGGTATTATAGTTGCAGCTAATGGATGTAATGCTATTATAATAGCAAGTAATACAATTTATAATATGGAAAATTCTTCTATAATTAGAAGATATACTAAATCTTTAATAATAATGATTATTATAATAATACTATTTGGATTTATTTTAGTAGTACCATTATTTGGTAGAACAATATCTAATTTGTTAATAAAATATATACCAATATTTAATGAATATAAAGGTTTTGTAAATACTGTGTATATCTTTTTGCAGTTACCTGTATCATTATTCATAATGTATTATATTATTAAACTTATTTATGTTATAGCACCAGATGAAAGAATAAGAAGTAAATATGTTACTACGGGTTCTTTATTTACAACAATATCATGGTTAATAGTAACAGTAGGTTTATCATTTTATTTTAATAACATAGCAAGATATGATTTAGTATATGGAAACTTAGCAAATTTAGTTGTTTTATTATTCTGGTTCTATGTACTAGCTTATATATTTGTTATAGGTTTATGTATAAATAAAGATAGTGTAGAACAGGGAATAGAGAAAACAAATAATATTAAATTAGAAGAAATAAGAAAAAGAGTTAAAGAAAATAAAAAGTAAGGTTTAACCTTACTTTTAATTTGTCATACTATAAATCATAGCTCCTATGAATACACCAATAAATGATACTATCATAAGTATATAAATAAGAATTGTTTTATTTGCAAAACCTCTTCCTGCTTTTTTATTTCCATTAAATGATAACTTAGGACCACTTTCTTGATTTAATTCATCCATTAAATCTGGAGTAGACATCATAAGTGCTCTTAATTCATCTTCTGATAATTCTTCATTATTAGCATATCTCATACATAGTTCATTATATTCTTCTTCAGTTAAAACTCTATCTCCAATATTAGCTTTTTCTTCAGAAGAGTTTTCATTTGCATAACTTTGTCCATCACTAACAACATTAGCATCTACATAATCTTGTTTATCTTCTGTATAAACTATATCATTTGTACCATTGATAGCATGTATTTTAGAATCATTACTATGTGTAATAGTATTTTTGTCTTGCACATTTTCTATAGTTTCTTGTCCTAGTTTTTCACTAGTAGTAACAAATTTCATCATTCTATTTTGATCAAAATTTAATTCTTCATTATTTACTTCATTAGTAGGAGTAAGTGTTTCTTCATTAGCTATTTGACATAGTTCTTTAAAGAATGTTTCTGGATCTAATTCTTCATCAGGTCCTAAGCTTTCTATTTTTTGTCTATAGAATTCAGATACTTTTTCTGAATTATGTGCTTGTACTAAATGAATCTTTCCTTCAGCATCTATATATTTAATATATTTCTTTTCATCTAAGTATAATATTTGAATACTACCACTTCTTGAAGTAATTCCATTAAATATTTTATTATCTTTATCTTTATCAGTTTTAGATTCTTCAACATTTTTATTTTTTTCTAAGAAGTTTTTAATAGCATGTTCATCACATTTTTTAGCAACTTCTTTTAATTCTTCAACATTTAATAATTTTATAGCTGTATCAGTAAATACTTTATAATCTAATCTTTCACCATATACTTCTTTTAATTTCATAGCTAATTCTACATATTCTTGAAGTTCTGGCTTTTGATTAACATCAAATCTAAATAATCTAGATAATTCTTGAGTATAATATTCAATAATACCATCTTCTAATTCACGACCATATACTATAGTACTTGAATTAATACCATCTAATGATAGTTCTTTTAAACAAGTAATATCTATAAGTGAATCTAGCATATGCCTTAATGTATCACCTTGGAATTCATTTCTATTAATACCTGAAGAAAATTCATTACCAATAATATACTCAGTATTGTTTAATAGAGAAACTTTATTTTCAGGAAGAAAAGAACCAAATCTTTTGATTAGGCATTGTTTTAATATACTTTCAAATTGTTTTAATTTGTTTAGGTTTTCTCCTAGCATTTAGTCCTCCATTATTAATAAAATTATATAATAAAAAAGTTAAATTTTCAATTACTATATATTTAATTAAATAAAATATGTTATAATAATTATACATTATTTAGGAGGTGTTTTATTATGAAAGTAATATTCTTAAAGGATGTTAAAAAACAAGCTAAAAAAGATGAGATTAAGGATGTTAAAGATGGTTATGCTAAGTTCTTAATTAATGAAAAATTAGCAGTTGCTTATACTGAAAAAAGTCTTAATGTATTAAATAGTGAAATACAAGAGAGAAAAGATAAAGAAGCAGCTTTAATAGAAGAATGCAATAAGATTAAGAATGCTATTAAAGATAAAGTTATTACTTTTAAAGTTAAAACAGGAAATAATGATAAAGTTTTTGGAAATATTACATCTAAACAAATAAGTGAAGAAATATCTAAGTTAGGATATAATATTGATAAAAAGAAAATTAACACACTAGGAGATATTAATACATTAGGTGTTCATGAAGTAGAAATAACACTTCATAAACAAGTAGTATTTAAAATGAATGTTAATTTAGTTAAATAGGAGGGTTTATGGCAAGAAAGGAACCACAAAATATTGAAGCTGAAATATCTGTTTTAGGTTGTGGATTTTTAGAAAAAGCAGCTTTAGATAAAATAATGGATGAAGTTAGCGATGATATGTTTTATAGTGATGCGAATAGAATAATCTATAAAGCTATGAAAGAATTACATACTAATGGAATTCCAGTGGAAATAAATACAGTTTGTAATGAACTTGATAAATCTAAAAGTTTATCTAAAGTAGGTGGAGTAGAGTATTTAACTGAAATTATTAATTCTGTTCCTAGCACAGCTAACTTAAGTTATTATATTAATATAATTCATGAAAAAGAAGTATTAAGAAACTTAATAAATAAAGCAACTAAAATACAAGAAGCTTGCTATGAAGAATCTGATACTGTAGAAAATATTGTTGAGACTGCTGAAAAGAATATTCTTGGAGTTTATAATGATAGACTTGGAAAAGATATAAGAAAGGTTAAAGATATTCTTCCAGAGATGCAACAATACATGGAAAGATTAGCTGAATCATCAGGTGAATTAACTGGAGTTAGAACAGGTTATTATGATTTTGATAGAATCACTAATGGTTTACAACCAAGACAAGTTATTATTTTAGCTGCTCGTCCAGCTCGTGGTAAAAGTGCCTTTGCATTAAATATTACATTAAATGCAGCTATTCAAGATCATAAATCAGTAGCATTATTTTCACTTGAAATGGGTGAAGAAGAAATAATGAAAAGAGCATTTAGTTGTGTTGGTAAAATAGATGGTGAAGTATTAAATAAAGGTAAACTTAAAAACACAGACTGGAAAAAATGGAATGAAGCAATGAGTGAACTTTCTGATGCTAAAATTTACATTGATGACTCTGGAGATAATAGTGTTAGTGAAATAAGAAGAAAATGTAGAAAATTAAAAAATAGTGAAGATGGACTAGATTTAATAGTAATAGATTACTTACAATTATTAAATAGTTCTAATAAATATTCTGGACAAAGAGTTCAAGAAGTTGGAGAAATGAGCCGTGATATTAAAAAGATGGCCATGGAATTAGAAGTTCCAGTAATAGCTCTATCACAATTATCTAGAAATGTAGAAAATAGAAAAGGTGAAGAAGCTAAACCAAGACTTGCTGACTTAAGAGAGTCAGGTTCAATTGAACAAGATGCTGATATTGTATTATTCTTACATAGTGATGATAAATACATTTATTCAGGTGAAAAGAATATTCCTATAGAATTATTAATTGCTAAGAATAGAGCAGGAGCGACAGGTACTGTTAATCTAATATTTAGAAAGAATATAGGTTCATTTGATAACTATATAAATAAGGAAGAGGAAAATGAATAAAAATCAAAAATCATACGGATTAATATTTTTTAGTATTTTACTTTCCGCTTATGTAATATATGTATGTATATTATTTAAACCTGTGGAAAAGAAAATACATAATTATTATCAAGTATATTTAGGTGGAGAAAAAATAGGTCTTATTGATTCAGCTGATAAATTATATAAAAAGATCAATGATGAACAACAAGAAATAAAAGAAAAATATAATGTAAATAATGTTTATTCACCACAAAGTTTAGAGATACAAAAAGTATCTACATATAGAACTGATCTTAAGAGTGTAGATGAGGTTTATGAAGAAATTAAAGATTTAGATCCATTTACTATCGAAGGATATGAAGTTACTATTAAATATGATAAAGGTGAAAAGAAGAAGCTTTATATACTTAATAAAGAAGATTTAGATAGTGCTGTTAAAAGTGCAGTACTTGCTTTTGTTGATGAAAAAACTTATGAAAAGTATTTAGCTGGTACTCAAGAAGAAGTAAAAGATGAAGGTATTGAAATAACATCAATATATTTTGAAGATGAAGTAACTATTAAAAAAGCATATATTTCAACTGAAGAAGAAATATTTACTAATGAAGCTGATTTAAGCCAATTCTTCTTATTTGGTACTAATGAATTAGAAAAGGCATATAAAGTTAAACCAAATGATACATTAGAAACAATTGCTTATAATAACAAATTAGGTGTACAAGATTTATTAATAGCTAATCCTAATTTAGGTGGGGAGAATGCTTTATTAGCCGCTGGACAAGAAATAAATGTATCTCCAGTTAATCCATTATCTGGAATAATAGTTGAGTCATTTGAAACAGAATATCAAACTGTTAAATATGATACTAAGATAGAATTTGATAAATCTATTGGTAGTGCAGAAATGTATGTTAAACAACAAGGAGTAGATGGTATAAGCCAAGTTACATTTGCATCTAAGAGTTTAAATGGTGCTATTATTTCAACAGCACAAGTATCATCCACTACAATAAAAGAACCAAAAGATAAAATAGTAGTATATGGTTCTAAAAATGTTACATATTATGGTAATACAACTTATTGGGCATGGCCAACAGTTAAACCATTTAAGATTAATTCTCACTATGGTTATAGAATTCACCCAATTAGAAAAACAAGACACTTACATAATGGTGTAGATATAGCTGGTGTTTCATCTAAGAACATATTTGCTATACAAAGTGGTACTGTAATAAGTGCACATCCTAGCGGATATAATGGTGGAGCAGGAAAAAATGTTAAGATTGATCATGGCAATGGTTATGTATCATGGTATATGCACCTAGCAAAAGTAGGAGTTAAAAAAGGAGATCATGTGGAGAAAGGCCAAGTAATTGGTATTATGGGAAGAACAGGTTCCGCAACAGGTATCCATCTTCACTTAACTGTATATCACAATGGTGATCTTATGAATCCACTATTATTATATAAATAATGATTAAAATAATATGTATTGGAAGAATTAAAGAAAAGTATTTAAGTGAACTAATAAATGATTATAAAACTAGAATTAGTAAATATCATAAAATAGAAATAATTGAATTAAAAGATTCAAATATTAAAGAAGAAAAAGATGAATTATTAAAACATATAAATCCAAAAGATTATAATATCTGTATGGATATAGATGGAGTAGAATATTCATCAATAGAATTATCAAAACTAATAAATGATACTTTTACTAATGGATATGGAAATATATCATTTATAATAGGTGGTTCAGATGGAATAGATAATTCAATAAAAGAGATGTGTAATAAAAGATTATCATTTTCTAAATTAACATTTCCTCATGGATTATTTAGAGGAATATTACTAGAACAAATATATAGATCATTTAAAATAATAAATAAAGAAAGTTATCATAAATGATAACTTTTAAATTATATGGAGAATTATATGATAGGTAATGATTGGGATGAAAAATTAGATGTTGTATGGAAAAGTGAAGGTTTTAAAAAATTCATGAGTGTTATTAAACATGAATATGAAACTAAAACTTGTTATCCTGAATATAATAATATTTTTAATGCTTTAAAATATACTCCATATTCTAATGTTAAAGTAGTTATTATAGGACAAGATCCATATCATGGAGAAGGGGAAGCCCATGGTCTTTCTTTTAGTGTCCAAGACGGAGTACCATTACCACCAAGTTTACAAAATATATTTAAAGAATTAGAAAGTGACTTAGGTATTAAAAATACTAGTGGAGATTTATCTGCCTGGGCTAAAGAAGGAGTACTATTATTAAATAGTATACTTAGTGTAGAAAAAGATAAACCACTTTCACATTCTAAATTAGGATGGCAATTATTAACAGATCATATTATTAAAATACTAAATCAAAAAGAAGAACCTTTAGTTTTTATATTATGGGGAAGTTTCGCTAAAAGTAAAAAAGAATTTATAACAAATAAAAAACACTTAGTTATAGAAAGTGTGCATCCAAGTCCTTTAAGTGCATCAAGAGGTTTCTTTGGAAGTAAACCTTTTTCAAAAGCAAATAATTTTTTAAAAGAACATAATATAAAAGAAGTTAATTTTAAAAATTAACTTCTTTTAATATTTCTTAGCATAAATAAGCTTTTTTTGAGGTTCTTCACAAGATAAAGCAGTATCATATGAAGAATTAGATTCAATTAAACTATTATTAAGAGGTTTATCATCATATAGATATCCATTTACATCTTCAATGGTTTCTAAATATAATGCTACTGAATTATTCCATAACTCGCTTAATGATTCATTATGCTTTTCCCCATTAATCGGATGTAGCCATGTTTTTCTTTCTCTATTTAAAAACCATTCAAGCATCTTAGTTCTTTTTTCATATGTTAAATCTGCAATATTTTGAAATCTTTTAGATGATTCATTAAATCTAACATTTCTTTCAATAGCATTAAATACATTCATTCCTATATCATATTTATTACTAGCTAGAATACATCTATATACTTTTAAATATACTTCATCTATTATTTCTCTTGCTTTATTATTCTCAATTCTAGTTTTAGTAAAGAAATCTTTACTATGAATACCATATTTATTCATCATATAATTATCTACCCAAAGTTCTAATTGTGTATGAGGGTTGATAAACTTACCAAGCTTCATATTATTAGTTAAATAATTAACATATGGATGGAATGTAGTATCTAATATAAAGTGTGATAATTGACCATATAAAAAACTTATTAGTTCTGGATTATCTAATTCATGTTGTTGTTTAATTTCATTCATTAAGTATCTAAAAAAGAATCTAGAATCTTTATTATGTTGAAGATTAAAAGCAATAGGGTCTGTAAATACTAATGAATCTGGACCAATAGCAAATGTTTTTAAATCTTCAAGATCTAAATTTATTCTTTTATCTATATAATTATTACATTTAGCAATATGTATAGCATGTGTTTTATATGTTGGCATAATTTTCCTCCAGTAAATACTAATTTTAGTCTTTTAAAACTATTAAGTCAATAAAAAAGAAGTGTTTTACACTTCTAAATCATTATTAAAATCAATTTCTAATTCTTTTCCTTCAATTAAGTTCTTAACACCATATTTTTTTAACTTAGATATTAAATTATATGGAAATTTAGATAATAGATTGTTATATATAACAGTATAAGAATTATAATATGTTCTTAGAGATATTAGTGATAATTCATTATCTTCATATTCATTCATTAATTCTCTAAATATTTTAATTTCTCTTGTTTTTTGTTTATCTTCTTTAACTTCAACTAGTTCTTTATAACATTTATTTAATAGTTTTTCCATTTTTAATGAAATATCAATTTCATCTATCTTTTTAACACTATCAAATGTTTTACTTTCTGTTTTATATTTTTTGATTATTTCTTCCATGAATCTATTAACTATATCAAATTTTTTATTAAATTTATCATTATATTCTTCTTCAGTATCATTTAGTTTTTTATATAATGTAAACAGTTTTTCATTGAAATATTTATAAAATAAAATAATAAAAGCAAGTATAACTGCTAATAAGATTAATACTAGTGTAATTATATATACTGTTTTCATACTTGTCACATCCTAATAACAATTATAACAAAAAATATATATTTTTAAAATATTTATATTATAATTATATTAGGAGATGAGTAATTATGATAATAAAAGCTGCTATTTCAAATCACCATATACATTTAACAAGAGAAGCTCTTGATATATTGTTTGGTGAAGGATATGAATTGCATAATAAAAGAGACTTAACTCAAAAAGGACAATTTGCTGCTGAAGAAACATTAACAGTAGAAATAAATGGTAAACAATTAGAACATATGAGAATAGTAGGTCCTTGTAGACCATATACACAAGTAGAGTTATTAGAAAGAGATAATGAATATTTTGGTATTCAAGCCCCAGTTAGAGATAGTGGGGATCTAGAAGGTAGTGAAAATGCTACTTTAATAGGGCCAAATGGAGTTTATTATGCTAAAGAATCTACAATAGTGGCAGATAGACATATTCATATGAGTGCTGAAGATTTAATAACTTTTAATCAAAAAGCTAAAAATATTGTTACTATTAGTTGTGAAAATGGAGTAGTAATGGATAATGTTCATATTAAGTCTGATGAAACATGTGTATTAGAATATCATATGAATAAAGATGAAGCAGAAGAACTTGGTATAGAAACAGGAATGGAAATCAAGATATTATAGAAGCAAAATTGACTTTTTGCTTTTTTTATGGTATAATATGAAGGCTTTTTAAAGGGGGCAAATAGTGTGAAAAAGAGATTGGATTTTAATAAAATACCTGATAGTTATAAAGTAAAAGTATTAGGTAGTGGAAATAATGGTACTTGTTATGAAACAAGTGATGGAAAAGTATACAAAGAGTTTTTTACTAGAGGAATAGATGATGAAATAACAAGAAGTTTATTAGATTTAAAATGTGAAGGATTTGCTTTTCCAGAACAATTAGTATATGTAAATGGATTATTAAAAGGATTTCTTAGAAGTGATAATTATAAAGGAGTTACATTAGCAGATTTAGATCATACTACTACTAATATAGGTGAATTTAATGATGCATTAAGAGACTTTGAAGAACAAATAAAATGGTTATCATATGAAAAAGAAATGTGTATATATGCTTTACATTTAAAAGATTTAATATATACAGATGATAAAAAAATAGTAGATATAGATACAGATTCAATGTATCCATTTGAAAAACTAAGTGTAAATCCATATTTTGAAAATATAAAAGAATTAGGTTTAGAATTAAGTAGTATTTTTATGAATGGAGAATTTAAATCTAAAAGATTACAACAATTACAAAAAGAAATAATATATAGTGGATGTATGAGACCATCAGTATTTATAAGTGAAGCATTAGAAATGATGGATAAGTATATTGATGTAAATACAATTAAAGATTATGAAATAGGATTAAGTCTATTAAGAAAATAGAATTAATTCTTTTTTTATGCTATAATTTCTAAGAAAGGTAAGATTATGGCAACAATAGGAATAGATATAGATGATACAATTACTAATAGTACTAAAGTAGTAAGAAAATATATAAATAAATATTCAAATGATGATGATTTAAAAAATAATATAGAAGGCATTATAAGAGGAACTTATATAAGTGAGAGTTCTAAAAGCTTTTATAAAAAGAATAGCAAGATAATAGGAAATAATATTAAAGTTAAAAAACATGCTAAAGAAGTTATTCAAAAATTACATGATGATGGTCATACAATTATAATAGTGACAGCAAGAAACAATAACTATTATGATGATGCTTATCAGTTCAGTCATGAATATTTAACAAAGAATGGAATAGTATTTGATAAGTTATTTACTGATCAAGCTTATAAAACACAATTATGTTTAGATGAGAAAGTAGATATAATGATAGATGATGCTATTGATACAGCAGATTCAATGCATGAATTAGGTATAAAATCTATATTATTTTCTTCATCAATTAATAAAGGAAAGAAAACAAAAGCAAAGAGGCTAAATAACTGGCTTCAAGTATATAAATACATTAATAAAAATTAAAAAAGTGTAAAAATATTTATATAATCAATTGACAAAAAATCTTAAATATTATACTATTAATTTGACATAGAAATATGTCATGAACATTTATACGAATCATTGTGTAAGTGTTCGACCAAAACCCCCTGAGAGGCCTTCGGGCCTCATTTTTTTATGCCTAAAAAAGACTAATAAATAAAAAATTAGTCATTTTTAAAAAAATAATTAAAAAAACATTTACAAAAAAATTTTGTTAAGTATGATTATAATGAGGGAATAAAAATATTTAGAAATTTTTAAAAAATAGCAAATATGTTTGACAAATTAGCAAACCAATGGTATTATTATTTTGTACTAGAGAGTACATATGGGATTATTGCGGAGGGCTTAATATGAATAAAGTAGGAGAAAAGGTTAATACTATACTTAAGGCAAGAGAGATGACACAGAGGGAATTGGCTAAAATGATAGATTTAGATGAGAGCTCATTATCAAGAGTTTTAAGTGGTGATAGAATGCCAAATATTGATGTTTTATCAAACATAGCTACAGCATTGCATGTTACGACTGATTATTTGCTTGATATTGAAGACAATTCTAACTTTGATAGTCAAAAAGAGATTAGATTAATTGCAAGAAATCTTTCAAAAATAACAAAAGAGGAGAGGAAAGAATTAATAAATATACTAATAGACTAAAACAGGGAGGTATGTAAATGATAAAAATTAGCGAAGAAAGGTATGAAGAAATTAAACAAGAAGTTGTAAAAACCTTTAAAGAGTATGAGGTATCTTGTGTTCCAGTGAGTGGATATGAAATAGCCACTAAGATGAGAATTAAGATAATAACCTATAATTCTTTAAATGAAGAGAAACTTTTTGCAGCAAGAAAAATAAGCAATGATGGTTTTTCACTTTTTGTTAATGGTGCTTGGACTATATATATAAATGATATAGATACTGGCTATAAGAGACAAAATAATACTATGCTTCATGAAATAGGCCATATTGTATTAGATCATTCAGAAGATAGTGAATTAGCGGATAAAGAGGCCAATTTCTTTGCTAAATATTCATTAGTACCACCAATACTAGTATATTGGTTCAATATTAAATCTATTGAAAATATAGAAGAAATATTTGAAGCAAGTCATCAAGCAGCAACATATGCATTTGACTATTATAGAAAATGGTTATTGTTTAGTGGAAAAATCAAACCATATGAATTAGAATTAGCTAATTTATTTGGATTTAATATAGAAATACAGGAGGTGATGTAATACTTATGTTCATTAAAAAAGCATTACAAGTTGTTAGTGGCAACTGCAATGCTATGAATTATGCTATTAAAGCTATAATTGTATCAATATAGTAGCATAATTCTTGATCAAATGTCAAATTTTTGTTTTTACTTAGGTGAGGTAAAATGAAAAACAAAATTATAACAGTCAAGAGTAATGCTGTTAGAAATGGATGTAAAGATACTTTCAAAACATTTCTAATAGAAGATGCTATTTTTGATGGTATTCTAGAAATTCCTACCATAAAAAAAGAATCAGTTGAACCAAATGCTCTTATACCTTTTTCTAAAAGCATAAGATCTAATAACCATAATTGCTGGGTTCACTTTTATGAAGATGATGTAATGTTTGAAAGAATTTGGAATAACCCTAAAAAGTATTTGAATATTTTAAAAAAATATAATGGTGTTATTAGTCCGGATTTTTCAATATATCGTGATTTTCCTCTAGTGATGCAGCAGTGGAATACTTATAGAAATAGAGCAATAGGATCTTGGCTACAACAAAATGGTATTAAAGTTATACCAAATGTAAGGTTTGGTGATAAAAGAACTTACTCATTTTGTTGTCTAGGAATAGAAAAAGGAAGCTTAATATCTATAGGAACACATGGAACAATTAAAAATAAATTTGACAGAGAATTGTTTGAAGAAGGATTAATGTTTGTTGTTAATAAAATTAAACCTTCTGGTGTTGTTGTATATGGAAGTGCACCAAAAGAAATTTTTGATAAATTACCATTTGAAATAAAAATATATCAGTTTGATAGTGATTTTTATTCAAGCAGAAAAGAGGCAAAATAATGGGTGCTGGATTTCATGGTAATATTAAAAATACTAAAGGTGCAAGTAATAAAAAAATTACAACCACATCAAACAAATCTAAAACTGTAGGAAGTATTGAAAATAATGCTAAAGAAGCAGCAAAATATTTCACATTTAAAGATGGTTTATTTGGTTTAAAGAATAGAAAACCAAAAAGTAAACCAAGAGAAATATTTTCAAGTAATCCAACAACAACAGCTTTGCAGTTCTTTAATATTTTAAAGCAAGGTGGAAAAGATAAATTATTTAATACTTCTCATGGAATTGGTATAGAATCTAATTTACCTGATGGTTCAAAAATTACATATAGACCAATTACAAGTAGCAAAGGAAGCCCTGCAGTTGAAATTGTAATCTCTGGATCAGATTTTGTAAAACCAAAAAAGTATCATTTTGTAATGAAGGGAGATAGATAGAAATGAAACAAGTTGGATTTAATAGTGAAATGCTTGAAATTCTATCAAATATGAAGGGTAAAGTGTTTAATAGTATTCTATATGAGGATGATGATTTTACAAGTTTTGGTAATGTAGCAATAAAAGTAGATGATAAAATTCTAGAAATAACTAATAGGGAAGATATGGATGGTTTTGATGAAGAATATGAATCTTCACATTTTAGTTGTAAGTATGTAGATGAATTTGTATCAGTTGTTAATAATGCGGTTATTAAAGAAAAAGAAGTAAATGAGGTAATTGAAGCAGTCGATATAGTAACTGATAAAATTAATATTGATGAAGAAGATTATCACATTGAATATGATATGGCTGTTGAGATAATAACTCCTAATCATAAATATACTATAGCTAGAAATTACTTTTATTCAGAAGTTATCACACTTCATATAGATGAAGATATGGACAAGATCTATTCAACTGAAAAAGTTGAAAGAGATTGGCAAAATGAAGAAGAAACACTTCATATTGAAATAGAAAGAGATGTTAAAAAAATATAAGGAAAGGATAAAAGTAAGAACAATATTTGACATTCAAGCAAGGATACAATCCTTGCTTTTATTATAAGGAAGGAGGAAAAATGTTTGAAATAATATCTAAATTAAGTTTATTTATAAGAACAAATTTTATTAATTTACCAATAATACCTATTATTAGTGATAGTTCATATAATGCGATAATTAATATATTTTTACAAAAATATATAATCTATATTATTTATTTGTTATCTTTTGGAATAACATCTATTTATTATAAAAGAGGCAGTGTTCCTGCACTTGGTAGTATAAGTTATTTTATATGGTATATAGTAAATGTAAAAATATTTAATATTGTAGGTAGTATAACAGCAAATATATTTGTTTATTTAATCTTATTAATTACAATATATGTAATAATACTGTTAATATACAGAATAAAGAAACAAATGTGATTTGTTCTCCTTAGAGGCCTTCGGGCCTCATTTTTTTATGCCTAAAAAACTATTTATAGAAATATTATTATGATTATATTATAATTATTATAGAGGAGAAGATATCATGATAAGCGAAAAAGATTTCTCAGAGGAATTACTAAATAATATTACTGATGATTTTAAAAAAATATTAGTAGATTTTGCCAATAATTTTTTAGATACATTTGGTAAAAATGTAACAAAAGAAACAATTATTAAAAGAATTAATGCATTAAAATATATTGGTTTTCAAAATGATGAACCTTATATTGATAAAGATACTGATGCTGCATATATACATGGTATAGGGAGTATATTTGTTTCAAATAACTTTAAAAATGCTGATCCAAATACATTAAAATCACTTGTATATCATGAGTTAATACATGCTATGTCTTATCATATAGAAAAAGCTAATGATATAGTTAATACTCCAACAATAGGTGTATCTGGATTATGGAGAGATTCTGTTTATTTTGATCCTGAATATGATGGACCTGATATAGATGAAGGATGTACTTTAGATGAAATAATGACAGAGTATTATAATACTGTTCTATTACAAAAAGAAGGAATAGATTTTAATGGAGAATTTGTATTCAAATGCAATTTCTATGAAAAAGAATATGTAGAATATCATGGTACTGGATATCAAGATTTAGCAGCTTTAGGACAAATATATCAATCTTTATTTGGAGAAGAATTATTTAAAGCTAAATTATATGATGGAAATGATTTTAGAACAAAGTTTAATGAATTTTTTGATAAAACAGAAATATTTAAAGATATAGGAAATGATGCTCCATTTAAATTACCAAGTTATTCTAAATTTGTAGGGCAAAGAGAACCTATAGATAGGTATAGAACAGCATGTAAAATGTTTGCAGAAATATTTAAATCTAAACATAAAGATGATATTACAAATATAGATCAATTATTAAATAATGAAGAATTTAATAATTTTATGAATATGCTTATTAAAGTACAAGATAAACTAGGTAATAAAAGAATACAAGATGAATTATTTGATTTAACAAAAGGTTTAGAAAAAGACTTAGCAAATGAATTATTTTGTAATAAGATGGAAGAAAATGAATATGGTAATATTACTGAAGATGTTGATATGGCTATATATATAGCTTTAGAAAATATATATGAACAAGATAATAATATTGATTTAAATAATGTTAAATATTCAGTATTTTATGATAATCATTACAAAGGAATATTATTACAAGTAGGTAATGATAGATATGTTGTTGATTGTATATCAGTAGGTCAAATAATAGATTATGCTAAATTTGAAAATTTTAAAGAATATGGTTTTTCAGAAGAAGAAATAAAAAAATACTCTGAAGAATTTAACATGGATGTATCAAATGCATCTTTTGCAACAACAGTTCTAGGAGCAAGAACTACATTTTTATTAAAAGATAATAAATTATTTAATATATATGGAAATGAAATAGAATTGGATGGATTTAAAGATTATAAAACTAAAATAGAGAATGATTCAATGACCAGATAATATGGAGATAGGATATGGAAAAGAAATTAAAACTAATTGATGAACATAAATTAGATAATATACATCTTTATACAACTGAATATGACTATCTTTTTGAACCTATAATAAGATCTAGAGGGATAAGATATTATAAACAAAAAAGAGTTACTAATATGAGAAAATATAGAAATCATATAACTGCTTTAGTAGAGGGAACAAAAAAATATAGAGTTCATATTAGATTTACAAGAAATAATATTCATGTATATTGTAATTGTCCATATCTTGATGATACAAATAAATATTGTAAACATGTATATGCTGTATTATTACAAAGAAAACTAACATATGAAAGAGAAAGATTTACTAATATATATAAATCTTATTCTAAACAACTAGAAGCCATGGAATTAAAATTATATAACTTATTACAATATAAAGATTATTTAAATAAAAGAGATACTAAAGGAATATTAGATGCTCAAAACTATTGTAAATTATCATTAGATGATTTAAATAGTTTATTTAATAATAATGATGATTTATCTTTATTATATGCAGCTAAAATAATTTTATTTAGATTAAATTTTGTTATTAAATTATATAATAATTTTGTAGATATAATTAATAATAATATAGAATTATCTAAAAAAGATCATATTACTATAGAATATAAATTTGATGATTCTAAATTATTTAATGAAATAGATAATAGACTATCTAATTTAGATTTATTAACTTTAGAAAAAGCAAAAAAAGAATTATCAAAAGAAAATAAAAGTACAGAAATAGTAGATAAAGCTATTAAAGAAAGAAAAAGAAAAGATTATATTAAAGAAAAACAAGAAAAAAATTATAATAAAATGTTAAGAAAAGCTTTATTCTGGGGATTAGTATCAGGATTAGCAGGAGGTAAATCTAATCCTAGTGATGAGTTAATGCCTTGGGAAAGAGAAGCTATATTAAATGGAGAATATTCTAATTACAATTTTGAAGAAGAAGAATTAGAAGAAGATGACTTTTACTATGAAGATGACAAGTAGTTGTTAAATAGTTTGATACATATATTAAATATGATAAAATTAATATATTAAGGGTAGGGATAAATTATGTTAAAAGAATTAAATTCTGTAAATAAATTATCTAAACATACTAAAAATTCAAGTAGTATAAGTTCTGGATGTGCTGCTATAAGCGATAATAAAACTCATATAGCAGGTTTATTATCTGAAATTAAAGTTGGAGTACCAATCCCAGGAAAAGCAGCTTATTGTGGCTCAGATGACTTTGTAAGTGATCAAATAGAATATAATCCATTACAATTACTTGAAGCAGCATCTAAAATTACTGCTGATATTGAACAAATAAATACTTTGATAAGTGATGTAAATACTGAGATAAGAAATAATCAAATACAAATAATGAACAATGAAGCAAGAATATCAGTATTAGAATTAGTTCCACAATATATTTATTCTACAGATCCAAAAACAGGAGAACTAGTAGCAAAACCTAATGAACCACAATATTCTAATGCACAAAGAGATATAAAAACACTACAAGCTGAAAATGCTGCATTAGATGCTGATAATACTGCATTAGCTCAATTAAGTGAAACACTAAAAGGTATGGAAGCAGATAGAGAAGTAACATTAAGTAGTGTTAATAACTTACTAGAAAAAATGGGCGAAAAAGATGCTGAAAATAAAGATCTTTTTGGTGAAGGTTTAATTGGAAGAGATCTTACTGATACAAGTAGAATGTGTCCAGAAGCAAAAGAAGCTTATGAAAAATATGTTTTAGGATACCCAGGATTTTTAGATCCTAATAGAGTAGCCTTCTTACAAGAAGCATTTGAATTAGTTGGAACAGGTGTTAAGTATAAAATGGATCCAAGTTTGCGAGGAACAACAGATGCAAATGGAAACCTTATGTTAGACTGTTCATCATATGTTGGATATGCTATGAATTTGGCAGGTATACCTGTTTATGATGAAATGGGACCTATAACTCCAACTCCACAAACAGGCCTAGGTGCAGTTTATTGTCAAAGCATGACAAATCAAGGAGTAAAAGGAGGAGTATTTGAAGATTTAAGCATAGGAACTGGAAGTAAAATAGATGTAAATTCATTAATGCCGGGGGATTTATTATTATATGGTAGGGGTTCTAATAATAACCATGTTGTTATATTCTTAGGTACTGAAGAAGTTAATGGAAAAACTCAATATAAAATAATGGATTGCTCTTCTCAAAATACACAAAAAGGCAAAGAATATGGAAGTATATATATTAAAGATACAAGTCAAGCTAGTATAACAGGAAATTACAGTTCAAGACGATTCTGGGTTCATCTAAGATATAGTGGATTTGATGATACTCCACCAGAAGTTGTTTATATATAATAAAGGTGAATAATTATGGCAGGTTTATTTGATTTATTACTAGGAAGTAATGAAAAAGAAGATGAAGAAGATAAATTAAAAAAAGAATTCATAGAAAAAGAGGAACAAGAAGAATATAACTTCGAAGAAGAAGATCTAGAAGAAGACGACTATCACTATGAAGACGATAATTAAAGTAGAAATATATTTCTACTTTTTTATTAGAAAAATGTTAAGTAAATGTAATCTTGATGTAAATAGTATTTGCTTATTTTATATTATGATATAATTGTAATAGGAGAGTATATATGAAAAAGAAATTACTTTTATTATTAATAATATGTTTTTTAGTAGTGGGGTGCGGTAAAAAAGAAGAAGTAGTACAAAAACCTAAATTAACATTGGATGTTATGGCTGAGCTAATACCTGATACATACGGAACACCTAAAATAAAATGTAGTGCACTTGATACTAATCAAGTACTTGGGACATTAAATAATAAATTATTATTATCTGATGGATATGTTTATGCAATTGGTAATTTATTTAGTAATAATGAACAATGTATGAAAGATAGTGAAATGCAATTTAAAAAAGTTTTAGAAAATGGTTATTTACTAGGAGTAGATAATAAATTATATTCAACTTATGATTATAAACAAAATACATATTCTACTAATATTAGTCCTGCTGGATTTACAAACTGGGTTGAAATTAAATTCACTGAAGAAGAAGCAAACACTTATAAATCATATAGTGAAAATAAAAAAGGCGTTTATAAGTATATAAGTTATGCTAAATTTTATGTATTAAAGAAAGATGGTAATATATATACAATAATATATAAAATAGTTAGAAATGGTAAAACAAATGAAAAAACAGCTCAAGTTGTAAAAGAAGATTTATTATATAGTTCTGATGTATATGGAGCAATTCATGATTTTTCTACTACTACTGCTACAATTAAACAAATAGATATGTTATTTACTAGTAAAGGTTTATACGTATTAAAACAAATTGAAACAGAAGAATGTATGAAATATGATGATGTTATATGTGAAACTAAAATGGAATTAGTAACTGATTATGGTTATGATAAATATAAAGATGAAATTAAATATTATGATAAGAATTATGTAATAACTAATAATAACTCAATTCTTTCAACAAAGTTTGTATTTAATTTAAATAATCAAAGAGAAACTTATAAAGCTAAATTTGCTGATTATGAAGAATAAAAAATTAAAGGTTAAAACCTTTAATTTTTTTATTAATTTAAAAATATGATAAAATGTTACTAGGAGAGTTATTATGATAGATTCAATAGAAATGTTTAAAGAAAAATATGATAAAGCAGTTATAGTAAATTATGATATGGAAGATGTATTTGATTGTGGATTAACTTATAGAACAACAGTTAATAGTTTAGAAAGATTTAGAAAAGATAAAGGAAAATATATAAGATATCCATATATACAACCATATCTAAGTTTAAATGGAAATGATTATTTATTATTTATTATTAAAGATAATAAAATGTATAAATTAGAAAAAGGTTCTAAAGATAATACTTATAAAATAGAAAAAGAAATAAATATAGATTTAAATATATTTAATGATAAGTTTTATAACAAAGGTAAAATAAAAAATCCATCTAATAGAACAGATGAACCAATTTATATAATAGAAGAGTGATATTATGAAATATTTTAAATTAAATTATATTACTAAAAAAGAATTTGATAAATTAAAAGAAGAAGATGTATTATTTATAACTCATCCAGGAAGAATGGGTGATGAAGATGGAAGTACATTTATTGTAAAAAATGGTAATTCTTTAATTGCATATAGAGCAGATCATTGGATGTATGATATAGAAAAATGTGAAGTTCAATATGAAGATATGGAAAAATCTTTTCCAAAATGGGTTGAAGAATATTCTAAAGATCTTACAAATAGTAAATATAAATTATATTATATGGGATTTGGAAATGATTTATGTGTAGATAAAAGTATAGTAGATACATTTGAAAAAAATTTAGAAACTTGTATTATTGAAAAAGCTAAATTAGAAGATTTTAATCCTGAAGAAAGAAGAATGGAACTTATATATAATACATGGGATAAAGCTGCTTATCTTACAGCTAATGAATTAAAATATGATATAGAATATACTGATGAAGAAACATTCTTATAGGAGGTTTTATGTCAAAAGTAGTAGATAGTATTATAGGTCATGCTATTGGAGATGCCATGGGTGTTCCTACAGAATTTTGTATAAGAGAAAAATTACAAAAACATCCAGTTACTAAAATGATAGGTTATGGACAACATCCAGTACCAGCTGGATGTTTTAGTGATGATACATCTATGGAATTAGCTTTAATAGATTCATATATTAATAAAGGTAAATTTGATTATGATGATATTATGAAAAACTTTTATTATTGGTTACATGATTCAAAATTTACAGCAACAGATGAAGTATTTGATGCAGGAAGAACTTGTATACAAGCAATAATAAATTATTCAAAAGGTAAAGAACCATTAGAGTGTGGACTAAAAGAAGAATATAATAATGGAAATGGTTCATTAATGAGAATATTACCAGTTGCTTTATATTCTTATTATAAAAAGTTAAATGATAAAGAAATAATATCTTTAACAAATGATATATCTTCTTTAACACATGCTCATGAAATAAGTAGATTAGGATGTTATATTTATGTTAGATATGTTATGTTTTTATTAGATGGTTATTCAAAAATAGAGGCATATGATAAAATACAAGAATTAGATTATAGTTCATATAGTAAAGAATCTTTAGACAAGTATAATAGAATATTAAAAGATAATATTAAAAAAACACCTATAGATGATATTTCATCTAAAGGATATGTAGTAGATACACTAGAAGCTTCATTATGGTGTTTACTTGTACATAATAATTATGAAGATACAATACTAGAAGCAATTAATCTTGGAAATGATACTGATACAGTTGCTGCTATAACAGGATCAATGGCAGGAATAATATATGGAATAAAATCTATTCCCAAAGAATGGTTAGATACTCTAATAAAAAAAGACTATATAATTTCACTAGCAAAACAATTTGAGAAGAAGGTTAAATAAATAATAGAGAAAAAGTTCATTTAGATGATTTAAAAGAAATTGTTAAAGATTATTATAAGTAATATGAAGGATGCAACTAATATAGCTAAAAGAATAATACCAGGATTGGTTTATATGTATATCATCAGCAAAACAAAAATTGGCAAGAGTAACAAGTATACCTACGGCAAAAACTGGAAGGCGAAGAAAAACGGGTAGATTATTTGCAATTAAATAAAAAACACTATAGTGTTTTATTTTTATAAATGTTGTATAATTGATATAGTTATGGGTAGGAGATTAAAATGAATGAAAAAGGATTTACGCTAGTTGAACTATTAGCTGTTATTGCTATATTAGCAATATTAGTATTAATAGTGTTGCCAAATATTATATATATTTTTAGAAAATCAAAGTCTGATTCTTTTGTTGTAGAAGTAAAGGAAATACATAAGAGTGCATCTGCAACGCAAGTTAAAGATACATTTAATGCTGGATATAGTCAAATATATGCAAGCACAAAAACAGAAAAATGCCCAAATCAATTAGATTTAAATAAAAGAGATGCTCTTGAATATTATGTTGAAGTAACATCAACAGGAAAGATAATAAAATTATATGCTACTGATGGACAATATCAGTATGTTTATGATGGCCCAGAATTAAAAATAGAAGAGATAGAAGAAGCATCTGCTTTGTCACAATTGTCTGAAGATGAGTTAATTAAAATAACATGTGATGGATACAAACTTGTTAATGAACCTGAAATACAAGATAATACTTTATATGGAATAATTGCTAAAGAAGCAAAAGAAGGAAAGATTGCAGAGGAGTATGATGGAGCACATCAAGATTCATTATCTAATAATGGTGATAAGACAATTTATTATTATCATCAATCATCTAATGGAAAGAATATAACAGATTATAATAATGTTTTATTTGCTGGAATGTGTTGGCAAATGATAAGAACAACAGATACAGGTGGTGTTAAATTAATATATAATGGGTTTCCTGAAAATGGATCATGTTTAAATTCTAGAAAGCCAAGTTATGGTGCTAGTTTTTATTCTAGTCGATATAATCTTTCTAGTTCAAAAGATATGATATTTAGTGATAATTTTTCATATGATGTTAATACTAGCAAATTTACATTAACTGGTAATAAATTTAAATTAGGTAGTGATACAAATAAAGCAATAGGAAAATATACATGTAGTTCAAAAACTTCAGATACATGTTCTTCTTTGCGTTATATATCATCTCCATCAACTAATAATTTTGTTAATGTGATTTCACTAACAAAATCAAATCAAAATTATAATTTTGGAGAATCACCTTTTACAAGTAATTATAGTACCTATGATTCACTTGCATATGCAGGTTATATGTATAATACAATATATTCTTTTAATACAGAAATACCTTTATATGAAAAAGTAGATGTTTATGAAAGTAAAACAGTCTTTAAATATGGAATAGATTATTCTGATGAAGTACATTGGAATAGTTCTGCTAATTGTTGGTTTTTAACAAATCCAACACATTTAACATTTGAAAACTTAGAAGAAGCACAGGGGAAATATGCTTATGCATATACGAAGAGTAATGATAGTAGTGGTTGTGCTCATTATGTAGTTAGTATTAAAAATGAAAAAGCAAATTCATATATAGCTTATTATAAATCAAGAAAGTTAAATAACAAATCTAATGCAGAAGACCCTAGAATTAATGGATATTATACTTTTGGAGATGGCTTTACTGTTAATGAAAATAATACTGTAACAATAACAAATCCAACAACAGTACCAGATTATGAATGGGCTACTAATATAGATAAATATGAGAAAAAGCATTTTTGTAAAGGGCAAAATGCAACATGCCAAGATGCATTATATTATTTTGATGGCTATCTTGGAAATTATTCTACGGTATTAGCTTTAGGTTCATCATTTACTTATGATGGAACTAATTATAAAATTAAAAACCCAGTATATGCTGATAATCTATATTCTAATCCTTCGCTATTAAATAATAATCATTATACTTGTTTAAATACATCTGGTGTTTGTGAAAAATTATATTATTCATATTACTATACAAATGGTAAAGAATATGCTTCAGCAGCAAGAGGTAATTTAAATTATATAATTCTTTCAAATGGAAAAGGCATAAATGATGCTTTAAATGAAATGCTATATGCAGATAATGTAAACACAAAAGAATCTGAAATAAAACAAGTTTTAGATTATTGGTATATGCGCCATATGACAAATTATACATCTCATTTAGAAGATTCTATTTATTGTGGAAATAGAAAACTAAATAATCCTGGTGGATGGAAACTAAATGGTGGAGATATTACAAAATATCCTTATTTTGATAATTATAATGATTTAAGTTGTCCAAATAAAACAGATCAATTTGCTATGGGAAATTCTAAAGCCAAATTAAAGTATCCAGTAGGTTTAATGACTAAAAAGGAATATGATTTAATGAGTTATAATCCAAACAATGATTGTAATAGAAGTAAGTCATTTTGGTTAATGACACCAGCATTTGTTTATGAAGGAAGATATGGTGGACCGAATAATTATATTGGATATTGTAAAAATTCTTCACAAAGAGAACACATTAGTTTGTCTGTTGGTGTTAGACCTGTTATAACATTAAAGTCAGGCCATATACCAGAATCTGGAAATGGTAGTAAAGAAACACCTTATGTAATAAATTAAAGAAGATTATAATCTTCTTTTAATTATGCAATAGTACTATAATTAATATAGTAGAGGTGTAAGTGATGAATATAGGAAAACTTAAAGAAGTTGATATAAGAAATTTATGGAAACATGAACAATATAATTTTTCTGAGTGGCTATCACATGAAGAAAATATCGAAGAAATGAATAACATATTGGGATTGACTTTAACAGATGTATCCAAAGAAGTGTATGTTGGATCATATCGTTGTGATTTGGTTGCCATTGATGAATCAACTGGAATAAAGGTAATAATAGAAAACCAGTTAGAGGATTCTAATCATGATAATTATACTGAATTGATTAATGAAACTATAGATATTGCTTCAAAAAGGAAAAAAGTATTTCAAAAGCATATATAGAGAATTAAAGTATTAAAATATTTAATATAAGTTATTGTTAATAATATTTTGTGGAGTGGAAGATTAAAGAGGGGAATGCCTTCTTCCCCCTGCACCCGGCGGGAAAATGATTAAAATTAGTGGAAACCCTTATAATTAAAGGATTTCCGTATTTTTATTTGTTATAAAATACCTAGTTACATGAACTTTTACATTAACCACTCGTTAATGTAGAGCATTTTTTACTCTAAATTATCCATAGTTTTTACTATCTCATCCATCTTATTTTTAAATAAGTGAGAGTAGGTATTTAATGTTTCATCAATCTTAGCGTGTCCAAGATATTTTGCAACTATCATTATACTTGCACCATTATTAATTAAAACTGAAGCACATGAATGTCTAAAGTCATGGATTCTTATTTGCTTAACACCAGCTAGTTTAGTGTAATCATTTTTGTGATGTCTTAATATATTTGCTGATAAAGGTTCTTTATCTCCAAATACATACCATTTATGAGTGAATCCATATTGTTTATTATCTTGAAGATATACTTCGTGTAGATCATTAATAACTCTTTCTGGAACGGGTAGAGTTCTAACACTAGTTCTTGTCTTAGGTGTTGTCACTATATAATCGCCAGATTCACCTTCTTGAACGACATTTTTAACTACTGATAGTTCTTTATTAAAGAAATCTATATTATCCCATGTCAGACCTCTTAATTCGCCTCTACGAAGTCCACAAAAGAATAATACTTCGAATAGTGCTTTCCACTTAATATCATCTATTACTGATATGAATTGTTTAAATTCTTCCCATGTATAGAATTGCATTTCTTTTGGTGGTTTATTTGGATCATTAAACTTTTCCATTTTGTTATAGATAGAAGTGAAGTTAAAATCATGCCACTTAGTTCCATAGTTAAGAATAGTCTTTAATAATTTATAATATCCATTCTTTGTTTTATCTGCGTTATCTAGATTACCAATTCTTTTTCTCCATGCTATATAATGTTCAAGTCTTATATCTTTAATCTTTAATTCATAAAACTCACTTAATTGTAATATGTTTCTTCTATATGATCTTAAAGTAGTAGCTTTAACTTTATCTTTCTTATATTCATAAAACTCTTCATATAGTTGTTTAAATGTCATACTTGTAACATTTATTTCTCTAGATTGATATCCAACTAAGAAATCTCTTTCAGCTTTTAAAGCTTCAGTTCTAGTCATATAACTTTTAGACATATATGCCTTTGTTCTTCCATCAACTTTTATTTTGTCATAAAAATACCAACGTCTACCATCTTTGGTAGCTCTTTCTTTTGGTAACTGTAGTACAGCCATTATTTATACCTCCTTATATTGCTATACCGAGTTACCTCTTATACAACTCCAATATAGCATAAAAAACAAAAAAAGTCAGGTTATATGCCCAACTTAATAATTTTTTCTAATCTATCAATATCAATTTTTAAAACATCAACAACAGCTTGCATAGGTAAGTCATTACCAGGAATAAAGTATCCTTTTTCTATTAATTTATCTTTTATTTGTTTTTTAACATCTAATGCTTTGTTTCTTCCACAACCTAATAGCTTCATTAAATCAGCTAGGTTACACCATTGTTTAGTTATTA